>Ga0310690_10005922_pt1 | contig 16335 bp, 10 predicted proteins | sample AusTroGonzalo_MG_2_FD_207661 | JGI IMG/M metagenome (GOLD analysis project Ga0310690, IMG submission 207661) | Bovine rumen microbial communities from tropical cattle in Woodstock, Queensland, Australia - Gonzalo_04 (v2) (version 2) | ecosystem: Host-associated > Mammals > Digestive system >... | reverse complement strand
ATACTGGAATATCGGCATCGACTGTCACTTTCATCTTGCAACTATTGGTTGTAACAGGAAGCAGTTGTACCCAAAGGTTGAAGTTGACTGGTGAACGCAGTGAACCAAACTTGATGCATTTGGGTTCGTCGCGCTCGACAATCTGAATGGCCAGACGGCCTACTGGATCAACTTCTACACTTACAGAATCGGCATCAGCCTGTAGTGTGGAAAGGGTTTTCTTTACTTGTTCAATCTTATCGGCAGGAATATTACCCGCCATTTTGGCCTGAACCTCAGGGTCGTTGAATCGTTCTTTAATTACAGCCAGATTGTTTAAATCAGCAATCTTGGCATAGACGGTTTCCTGTGGATAACCGATTATTTTAACATCACTCTCGTGTTTCATATCATTTCCTCCATTCGCTTGGGTTGCTTCTCCATTCATCCAGGGTAGGAATCTGGTCTTTAGATATATACCCAGTCTGCAAGGCTGCTTCGAGCACGGCCTCATAATTGGTCAGTGTCAGTAATTGAACCTTTGCATCTTCGAAAGCTTGCTTGGCAACATCGAAGCCATAAGTATAGGATGCCACCATGCCAACGACCTCAAGGCCTGCATTGCGAAGGGCTTCAACAGCTTTCAGACTGCTACCGCCAGTGGAAATCAAATCCTCAACAACTACTACCTTTGCACCAACAGGTAACTCTCCTTCAATGAGGTTGGCTAATCCATGATCTTTTGGTTTTGACCTTACGTAAGCAAAAGGCAGACCCAATTCATCGGCTACTAAGGCTCCTTGTGCAATCGCACCTGTTGCTACACCAGCTACAGCATCTGCCTCTGGAAAATGCTCCATCACCAATCGAGCCAATTCAATCTTCACAAACGACCGAAGAGTTGGGAATGAGAGGGTTTTTCGGTTGTCACAATAAAAAGGAGATTTCCACCCAGAGGCCCAAGTGAATGGAGCATCTGGTTGTAATTTAATGGCTTTCACATCAAGCAGCTTGGCTGCGAAAATAGTTTCTAACGTATTCATATCACATCTTATTATTTATTTCGTGGTGCAAAGGTAGTGAAAAATGTAAAAATGAAAAAATTATATAATGTAAAAATGAAATAATTATGAATAATGAATTGTGAATTGCGAATTATTTCGTACCTTTGCCATGAAAATGAATAAGAGCATACGTGACGATTTTCCAATACTAAGCCGGTCGGTCTACGGACGCCCGCTTGTATATTTCGACAATGCAGCAACCACCCAGAAACCTCGTCAGGTGGTGGAAGCTATTGCCGATGAATACTATAACGAAAATGCCAATGTCCATCGAGGTGTTCATTTCTTGTCGCAGCAAGCTACAGAGCTACATGAACAGTCACGTGAGACGGTACGACGTTTCATTCATGCACATTCTGTCAACGAGATTATTTTCACGCGAGGTACTACAGAATCAATCAACTTGTTGGCATCATCACTGTCAAAGCTCAATCGTAAAAGCAATGAAGTCCAGCCAGAGGTGATTGTGTCACAGATGGAACACCACTCTAACATCGTACCTTGGCAGTTGAATGGCTACAAATTGAGAGTCATTCCGATGAGTGATGACGGTGTACTTGATCTTGAGGCCTACAAGCAACTTTTTACTTCCCAGACCCAATTGGTCAGTGTCACCCACGTTTCCAATGTACTGGGAATAGTCAATCCCATCGAAGAAATCATATCTATCGCACATCAGCATGGAGTACCTGTATTGGTTGATGGAGCACAATCTACTCCGCACATGAAGGTAGATATGCAGCAGTTGGATTGTGACTTCTTCGCTTTTAGTGGACACAAGATATACGGTCCTACTGGTGTGGGTGTGCTCTATGGAAAAGAAGCGTGGCTTGATAGGTTACCACCCTACCAAGGAGGTGGAGAGATGATTAAGAATGTGACTTTCGAGCAAACAACCTTTAATGAACTTCCGTATAAATTCGAAGCAGGCACCCCCGATTATGTTGGTACCCATGCACTTTCGGTAGCCTTGGATTATGTGTCGGCAATTGGTATGAAGGCCATTCATCAGCACGAAAGTGAGTTGGCTCATTATGCCCTTCAGCTGATGCAGCAAATACCTGATATCCAAATCTACGGTTTGTCGCCTCAGCATCAAACGTTGAATCCTATCAGCTTTAATGTTGGAACGATTCATCATTTGGATCTTGGAACCTTGCTCGACCGTTTAGGCATTGCTGTTCGCACTGGTCACCATTGTGCCGAACCATTGATTCATCGGTTGGGAACAGAAGGGGCCGTTCGTATCAGTTTTGGCCTTTACAACACCAAAGAAGAGGTGAATATGTTCATTGCCAGTCTCAAACGAGTTATTCAGATGTTCTGACGGATGGATTAAACCTTTTCAACAAATCAGTATCTTTATTGTGTAATATATATTAATTTTTTACAACACCAATTAAAAAACAAAACTTATGAAGAATTATTTGAAGACTTTAGCGTTTGGTGCAGTTATGATTAGTGCATCAGCAATGATGGCGCAACCAGGCGGAGGCTTTGGTGGCGGTTTCCCAGGTGGCGGATTCGGAGGCGGCGGTTTCGGCGGCTTTGGTGGTTTCCAGCAGCAGCAACCCAGCATCGAGACATCACAGGAATGGAAAGACGTAAACTATGCAGGTGATGACGGTCAGGTTTATCACATGTGTGACATCTATCTTCCAAAGGTAGAAAAGGAAAAGTATCCAGTAGTGGTACACATCTATGGTAGTGCATGGGGTAGCAACAGTTCTAAGCATATGGCCGATATTGGTACCATCGTAAAGGCTCTTCTCGACGATGGTTACGCAGTCGTATGTCCTAATCACCGTTCAATCGATGATGGCATGTGGCCAGCTCAGGTTAATGATATCAAGGCAGTTATCCGCTTTATCCGCGCTAACGCAGCCAAGTACAAATTTGATACATCATTCATCGCAACATCTGGCTTCTCATCAGGAGGTCATCTGTCAGCTGTAACAGCCCTGTCAAACGGTGTGAAGGTTGCCAAGCAAGGAAAAGCAGAGTATGACATCGAGGGTAAGGTAGGTCCTTACACAAAGGAGTCGAGTTCAGTGAACGCATTCTGCGACTGGTCAGGTCCGACTGAACTGCTCCAGATGGAATGTGGTAATGCTATGGTATTCGGTGGCAAGGGCAATACGCCAGAAGAGCGACTCATCGGCTTACCTAAAGAAGGAAATGAAGACAACTTCGTACTGCTGAGTGCAACAGGTTTCTTGGATAAGAACGATGTGGCAGGTTACATGTTCCATGGTGATCAAGACATGGTTGTTGCGTCATGTGTAAGTCAGTATCTATACGACCAAATGCAGAAAGTCGGCGTAGAGAGTTACATCTTACGTGAGCCACAGGGTGGACATGGTATGGGTATGTACTCTGAGGAAAACCTCAAGAAAATGACTGACTTCTTGGATGCCCAGCGTGCAAAGACAGCAAAGAAGAAATAAGAAATCAGTAATCAGTAATCAGTAATAAACAATCAATGATATCATAGAAGGATGCCTGGACAGATGGTTCAGGCATCTTTTTTGTTTTTTGACGGAAAAACGCTTATCTTTGAACGAATAACCAACTTGGATATTTGAAATAAAGCAGTAATTTTGCACACGGTTTAAAATCACTAATCTAACAAAGAAAGAAAATGAGACAGACGATAGTATTTGGATTACTTCTTTTGTTGTCATTAGGTGTTCATGCTAATGGCAGAAGGGTTACATTCACTGTCAACGTTTCACGTCCGATGGATGCACAACCCAGCGAATTTGTGGTTGCTCAGTCTTTGCTTACACAGGCTTATGGACTGACTACAACGTCAGATGTAGACGATGCATTAAAATCAGGGAAATTGAATCTTGTTGCGACCTACAACACAAGTAATGGTAAGGAATCATTTTATGCCACTCGTACTGTGAGCGAAGGATATGGCCATTGGTTTACCAAGACGGGCTTAGCTACCAGCAAACAAACGAGTAGAGTAATCTGTGTCTGTTTTATGGACGGAAAGTTCTATATTTCGCACGATACCAGTGGAAATGTGGCAGAAAATGACCATTTCATCGTAAAAGAATCGTTTGTTAGCAAGACGGTTACCGACACCATAACTTATGTGTTTGATGTGACGGTTGGGGGTATGATTGCATCAGTTTCTAGTAACCAACAGGCTATTGCATTCGGACGTAAGAATTATGTCGATTCATGGATGGTGAAACCTCAGGTGAGAATCAACGAGCAAGATTGGAAGCAAAGAAACTATATCCAGACGGATGCAGGCAATAGCATCACGCTGTCGGCTATTGCACCAGAGACCGTCAAATCTGCAAAATACTCATGGTTAAATGCTAAAGGGAAGACGATTCGTAGCTATAAGAGTACTGCCGACTTCATTCTTTCGAATGTGACTTATGCAGATGGTGGGTTCTATACTTTGAAGGTTCGAATGACGATGGAAGATGGAACCATCATCGTGAAAGACTATAACTACTTTGTTGATGTGCAGGAGCATCGTGGCGAATTCTATGATTGGGCAGCACATATCGTGCCTTTTAGTTATGACTTCCGCTCAGAATATCCCGAACTGGCCGAACCACAAAAGGTGCACACCTTCTACAAACGTACAGCTAATGGGAAGCAGGCACCCGCCAATCAATATGTTGGCAAATGGTGGTCGGCATTCTGGGGCGATAATCTCAACAAGGAAGTAGGTACTGATTCTGCTACCGTGTATGCAGCTGCCAAACGGATGGTTGATTATTTTGACCAGGAATTTGCTTATCTACGCAATAAGATGGGTTGGCCACCCGATCTTAGTGCACGTAAAGGATATAAATCCATTATTTACATCTTCGGCTCAGGACTGACAAACGACAATACAAGTCCAGAGGAGCAAGGCGGTTATCAAAGTGCAACGTATGCTGATGGGCAGACTTGGGCTTGTGTATGGGCGTCATGGTATCCGTTTAGCCGTTTCCGTCTTGATGCTGACACCAAATGGAACGATGGTGCATACCAACGAGATGCCATGATACATGAAGGTATTCATGCCACCTTTGCTGATATGCCGGGAGTGAAAGGTTCGTCATGGTTCCATGAGGCAGGCAACACGTGGGCACAAAGCAAGATGGCACAATTGAAAGCAGAAGAGGCTGGCAACACCATAGAAGATGATAACGCAAGAGCCGGTTGGTTGGATTGTGGACCGTTCCTGGCTCCATTTATGCCAATCGAATGCTATTCAGGCTGGTTACAAGATGGAACGTTCGGAGGCCCTCAGGCACAAGGTGTGAACCGATATACAAACGATGGAAAGCAAATATGTACATGGCGAAATATCTTAGGAGGTACCCAATACGGCAACTCATTTCCAACCATCCTGTCAGGATTCTGCGGAACAGGTAGTGTGCCTTGGATATGGCGCTATTGTGGCTATCGGGTATTGGAAGGAATCGGCGATTCCATCGGTGAAGAAGCGATGAGGAAGGTGGTTCTGCAATATCGTTCACGTATGGCCATATACGATTTCGGCTATGGTTCGAAAGCCTATCGTAATTCGGCATCCGATGCGTTTGGACAAGCAATAGGCCCCGAATGGGAACCATATTACGTGAAGTGCGACACATGGCGCATGACCCCGTATGCGAAGCCAATTCTCAACGATAATAGTGGGTGGCTTGCTCCTGATACATTGACTAACCCGGGATGGAGTGGAGCCAACTTCATTCCTATCCATGTTGACCCTGCTGCACAAAAAGCCGTAGTGGAATTCCGTCCAGAGGATACCCATATGGAAGCTCAACTCTGTTATCGCACGAAAGACGGGAAGGCATATTATAGCCAGCCTGTCTATTGTGGAAAAATAGAACTCGACATCTCAGACCGTCCAGCCAATGAGGTTATCATCTGTGTGGTCGCTAATACAGATTATATCTACGATGACAACAATGGAGAATGGCAGCGCTCTCATCATTGGGACTATCGTATCCGTTTGAACGAAGGATGCATGGCAGTAGCCGATAACTATCAGAAATGGTTCTTCTATGAGCGTAATATCACTGACCCCACGTTCGACCCTACCGGTATTGATGAGGTGGAAAGTGAAGAATGGAGCGTGAAGAGATTGAATAATACACAATCTGTTTATAATTTGCAAGGTCAACGACTCAATAATTTGCAAAAAGGCCTGAATATTGTGAATGGAAAGAAACTATATATAAAATAAGGTGACACTTTTTGTCCAATTTATTGCCTCCATAGCCGATTTTTCATAGGTTATGGAGGTGTTTTAGAAAAAAAGTGCTATATTTGCACCGAAAACTGTAAATCGTAAGCCATAAACCGAATTCAATTTGATTATGAAGTCCTTCCGTTTATCAATAACTGTATCGTTTATCTTGATGCTGTTGCTCGTTTCTGTGACAGCTGTTGCACAAGTCTCGAACTTCTTTGTCTCGAATATGCCGAACATTAGCAAGTTGCCGGTCAATGAGGTGACAGCGATTCAACAGGATGAAGATGGATACATGTGGTATGGCACCAGCGACGGACTCTGTCGTGATGATGGATACAACATCCGTGTCTTACGTTCGGATTTCAATACCCCTGGAGTGCTTACGCGTAACTACATTAACACAATTGCTGTTGACAATAACGGGCATATCTGGTTCAGCACCCGGAAGGGTATCTATATTCTTGACAAGAACACGTTTAAGCCCCATCTGTTAGATATCGAGGAATTCGCTCTCAGCCCTTTTGCTACGATGATTCACACACGTGCAGACGACCACATCTGGATTGGAGGCATCAATGCTGCGTATGAATTTGACAATAATTGTCAGCTGGTCAAAAAGCATGAGGTTAAAACAGGCGTTGCGATGTTCTATGAAGACAGCCATGGCAACCTGTTTATGGCAGTATATGACGAAGGATTGTATTGCAAACCTGCGGGAACGAACAATTTCCATATGATTGCTCCCGACTTTGTTCCTACCTGCATGACTGAGAATCTGCTGACCAACGGATATATCGTTTGCCAGAATGGCTTGTTTGAAATGCAGCCAGAGCGTAAACTCCTTCCTGGCATGCCTGTCGCTCCTCGCTTTACACTCTCGCCGCTTCCTTTGCCGAAAGATGAGAACGGACAAGACGTCCACTTCTTCATTCGTGTTGAGCAAGACGACCACTTACACTACACATGGCTCCTTTCTTATTATTATGGACTCATCGTTTTGGACGAAGAGGGCCGTCAAATTGAATTGCCTGCCTTGCTGCGTCAGCACAACACCAATGCGATGAACTGCCTGTTTAAGGATAACAAGGGGCAGTTGTGGATGTCGGGATTTAATACAGGATGTCAGGTCATCAGTTGGACAGAAGACGGAATCTCTGAGGTCGATATTAAGGCATTCCAGCAAAAGGAAGTTCCTGTACCTGCAGTTTTGCAGATGTTCAAGGATGAGGATGACATCTTTTGGATTTATCAGGACAGAAAGGGTCTGTATCTCTATAATCCGGCTACGTCGGAGGTGACTCATTATTACGATAATCCGGCATTAAGGGCTTTACAGTTGTATCAAATCCGGTGTATTGCGCCAGCCAGACAGAGTAATGCAATATGGACGGCATTTTACGGCAACCGTGTGATTTGTCTGCAACGTCAGGGTATGCTTCTGCAACCGAAGAAATCGATAGATTTAAATAACTATACCGATGAATCGGGCGAAATTGAATGCTTGAAAGAGGATGAGAATGGCAACTTGTGGATTGGGGCAGAACAAGGATTGTATCATTATAATATAAATAATGGTGTGGTACGAAAGATTCCCCAGATAGAGGGTTTGGTGTCTGCCATTACCTTCACAGAGGATCACCATGTGTGGTTAGCAATGAAAGACGGAGAGTTGATTCGTTATGACAAGAGCAAGCTGGACCGCACGACGACCGAATTTGGCATCAATTCTATTGCATCAGCTGGCAACGGACATCTATGGGTCGCCACATCCGATGGCCGTATCCAAAATTTTGATATACAGAACCGCACATTCGAGGATTTCACCACCAACTGTGGTATGGAAGGAAGCGTAGTGAACGATATCATCGTCGATAACAACCGCAATCTCTGGGTCATTTCCAACCAGCAAATACGTATTTACAACCCTCAGACAAACGCTTTGCACAGTATTTCTACAACCGATGAAAACGTACATTTACAGCGTATCTTGCCACATTCCATCCATTACGATCAGACACACCAGACGATTTATTTCGGCGGTATACCTGGCATCATAGCTGTAAACACTTCAGTGATGTCGGGCCAACGTCAGCTTGAAGCAGCCCCTTCTGCCTCATCGCAGACAAAGGTTTATATTACTGATATCCTTTCAGCAAACAACAGCATTTGGTTTGATTCCCTTCGCCATCAGGACAAATTCATCTTGTATCCCGATGACAGGAATATCGAGATTAGTTTCTCAAGCCTTAATATTCTGAATTCTGCCACTACCCGCTACGCTTATCGTCTGTTGGGTCTGGACGACGAGTGGATATATCTGGTGCCAGGAAAGAACGAAGCCATCTACAGCAATCTGCCTAAAGGGAATTATACGTTTCAGGTGAAGACCCTTGACGAGAATGGTATCTGGGATGAACACTATACGGAACTGCAAATCTACCGCCAGCCAGCATGGTACGAAACCATCGTGGCCTATATTTGTTACGTCCTGCTCTTTTTTGCTTTCATCTTCTACATGGCCCACCGCTATCAGCAGCATGTCAAGATGCGCAACGAAAAACAAATGGCAGAACAGCTAGTACAGACCAAGTTGAGTTACTTTACAAATATCTCTCATGAGTTGTTGACACCACTTGCCGTCATATCCAGTATCAACGAAAGCCTCGAACCGACGGATGCCGCACAAGAGGAGAAGCGTATGATGATTAATTCGAACATTTCGCGATTGAAACATCTGCTCCAGCAGATTCTCGACTTCCGAAAGGTAGAGACAGGCAACCTGAAACTCTATGTCGAACAAGGAAATCTCAGCCAGCTCATTGACCAACGCTGTAAAGAGAGTTTCATTCCGTTGGCCCAGAGTAAGCAGATACAGATCAACATCGAGAAACCCGTTAAGGACATCATTGGCTATTTCGATATAGATAAGATTGATAAGGTGCTCTTCAACTTAGTGTCGAATGCTATCAAATATTCAAATTCCAACACCAAAGTCACCATCCGTCTGCAATTACTCAATCCCCAGACGGTTAGTATATCTGTGGTGGACGAAGGTTTCGGCATCGACTCACGCGACCTGCAAAAGATATTCAGTCCGTTCTACGTCTCCCAACCAGTGGCACGAGGCCGGGTCAATCTGACATCAAACGGTATCGGATTATCGTTGACGAAAGATCTGATAGAACTACATCATGGCTCAATCCAAGTACAGAGCCAACGTGGACATGGCTCTACATTCACCATTCAGTTCCCTGTCAGTCGTGAGTCCTATACATCGCACGAACTCAAGGATCGACAGCAAGACGAACAAGTTGGATTGTTGAAGAAGGAAATCACACAGATGCATATCAACCGCAATCCGGCGACCGACCTGTCGCTCCTAATCGTGGAAGACAATGTGGATATGCTGACAGCACTCGACGAATTGCTCTCGAAACAATACCACACCCTGACCGCTTCCAATGGCCGCGAAGCACTCGAGGTCATCAAGCAACATCCAGAACTACAGTTCGTAGTGTCTGACATCAGTATGCCCGACATGGACGGACTGACCCTGTGCCGCGAACTGAAGGGCAACATCGATACCAGCCACCTGATTATCGTGATGCTGACAGCAATGATTACCACAGAAAATCAGGTAGAATCCTACAATGCAGGCGCAGATGCATATCTTCCCAAGCCATTCGAGTCGAAAGTATTGAATGCCCTGCTCACCAATCTGTGGAACCAACGTCAGTCGCGTCAGCAAGCTTTCCGTCAGAATCCAGACACCCTGTCGGCAGAAGAGTTGGAAGTTTCAGACATCGACCGAGAGTTCATCGAAAAAGCCATCACCATCGTACAGCAGAACATCAGCAGTCCGCAGTTAGACGTGGAGTTTCTGGCATCCGAACTCTGTATGAGCCGATCCACCTTAACCCGCAAGCTACGTTCAGTCACAGGCGATACACCGCTCGACTTCATTAAAGCGGTGAAGTTGAAACATGCCTATCGATTGCTGCAGCAACATCGTTATTCGGTTATCGAAGTCATCGAGGCAGTGGGGTATAACGACCGGCATACATTCAGCCAGTCCTTCAAAGACATGTTTGGTGTGACACCCAGCAAGGTGTAAAAAAATCAGTCTTTTTGATTCATTTCACCCCCCTATATCTCTAGTTCTTCTCTAGTTCATCTCTAGTTCATCTCTAGTTCATCTCTAGTTATAGAATTAGAGATATAGTAGAGATATAGTAGGGTTCAACATGAGTAAAGATAGTGTATGAATGGAAAAAGTCAGAAATACGTTATTTCACGTTACCAACTTTAATGAGGTACTCTGCAATTTGAACAGCATTCAGGGCTGCACCTTTCTTGATTTGGTCGCCTGAGAGCCAGAAGGTAAGACCGTTTTCGTTGGCAAGGTCCTTGCGAACACGTCCTACGTAGACATCGTCCTTGCCAGCAGTGAACAGTGGCATTGGGTAGGGAAGTCCTTCCATTGTTTCTTTCGATGGGTCGGGGTTGGCTTTTGCTCCTACCAGCGCGGGGTTGTCAATCAGTGTGACACCTTCGGCAGCTGCGATGGCACGCTGTGCATCTTCTACTGAGATAGGCTTTTCGGTTTCTACCCATACGGCTTCACTGTGGGCACGGAGTGACGAGATGCGTACACACATGGCTGAACAGTTGGCATCAGTGTGCATAATCTTCTTCGTTTCGTTGAACATCTTCATCTCCTCCTTCGTGTAGCCATTGTCCTGGAATACGTCGATTTGTGGAATCACGTTGTAAGCCAACTGATAGGCAAATTTGCTGACTACAGGGTCTTTCGACTCTGCAAGCGCTTTATATTGTTCCTGCAGTTCGGCCATAGCGGCAGCTCCAGCACCTGATGCGCTCTGGTAGGATGCTACATGGATGCGTTTGATGTGTGACAGGCTTTCGATGGGCTTCAGTACTACTACCATCATGATGGTAGTGCAGTTTGGGTTGGCAATGATACCACGTGGACGGTTCAGTGCATCTTCTGCGTTGCACTCTGGTACCACGAGAGGTACATCGTCGCACATACGGAATGCACTTGAGTTGTCAATCATCACTGCGCCAAATTTTGTGATGTCATCAGCAAATTCCTTTGAAGTGCCTGCACCAGCTGATGCAAATGCAATGTCTACTCCCTTGAAGTCATCGCCGTGTTTCAACAGTTGTACCTCGTATTCTTTTCCACGGAATGTGTACTTTCTGCCAGCACTACGAGTTGAACCAAACAAAACCAATTCATCGATTGGGAAATTTCTCTCATCGAGGACCTTTAGAAACTCTTGTCCTACCGCGCCACTTGCGCCTACAATTGCTACTTTCATGTGATATGCTTTAATTTGTGGGTGCAAAGGTACGAAATATTTCGCTTTGCGCAAAATGCTACGCCTCGAAAAAATCAAATACATTTGTTTTTTGCTCAGCTTAAACGCATTTTTATCCATTTGACCATTTACCATTTACTATTTTCTTCATTTTTTATTTTTTAATTCTTCAATCTTTATTTTTTTTGTACCTTTGCACCGTTAAAAGTGAACTCAACATGGACTCAGTGACCTCATATCTGCACCTACCTATCCAAGACCCTACTTGGGTGTTTTTTTTGGTGTTGCTCATTATCTTGTTTGCGCCATTGTTGTTTGCCAGGCTGAGGATTCCACATATCATCGGTTTGATTCTGGCTGGTGTGCTCATTGGTGAGCATGGGTTCAACATCCTGGAGCGAGACACGAGTTTCAAGTTGTTCGGACAGGTGGGTATCTATTATATCATGTTTCTGGCTGGTCTGGAAATGGATTTAATGGGTTTTAAACGGAATCTGTCGAAAGGGCTTCAGTTTGGTGCCTTGACAGCGATCATCCCGTTTATTGTGGGCTATGTCACTGGTTACTATATCTTGCATTACTCTATCTCGGCTTCGTTGTTGCTGGCATGTATTTTTGCTTCTCACACCATTGTGTCGTATCCGATTGTGGCACGCTACGGCCTGACGAAGCATCCTGCAGTGACGATAGCCATTTCGGCAACGATGATTGCGCTGCTGTTTGCCTTGCTGGTGTTGGCGGTGATAGCAGGTCAGTTTCGCGGTGAGGCGAATGCGTGGTTCTGGATTCTGTTTGCGTTGAAGTGTGTTGGCTATTTCGCTGGTATAATCTTCTTCTTCCCAATCATTATCCGTTGGTTTTTCAAGCGCCATACGGAACGCGTGGTGCAATACATATTTGTGATGATGATGGTGTTCCTTGCTGCTGCTTTGGCCGATTTGTGTGGCATAGAGGGACTGATTGGTGCTTTCATCTCAGGTTTGATTTTTAACCGTTTTATACCCCATAGCTCATCGCTGATGAACCGCATTGAGTTTGTGGGTAACGCCCTCTTTATCCCTTATTTCTTGGTGGGAGTGGGTATGTTAGTCAATCTGAAGCCGATGTTCAACGATGTGAATGCCATTGTTGTGGTGCTCATTATCGTGCTGGCGAGTACATTGTCGAAATTGATTGCTTCGACCATTTCGCGTAAGTTGTTCCGATTCAACCATGCACAAGGATTGGTGATGTTTGGCCTTTCGGAAGCTCATGCTGCTGGAGCGATTGCGATGGTGATGGTGGGTACTTCGCTGGAAGTGAGTCCTGGGGTACCATTGATGAGTAACGCAGTGCTGGATGGTGTGGTCATGATGATTCTGATTTCATGTATCATCAGTTCGATGGCTACCGACCAAGGTGCACGTAAACTGAGGTTACAGATTGAGAGCAGCGAAGAAACAACCGAAAACCGTCCGGGTGACGATGAAAAGATTATGGTGCTGGTGAAAGACAAGACGAAGTTGCAGCCAATGCTGCAAACGGCTATCATGATGCGGAACACTGCGTTGAATCGTGGTTTGATATGCCTCAATGTAGTAAATGATGCCGATTTCACCGATAAATCGCAGGCAAAAAGTCGTGAGACACTTAGCATGGCTGAGAGCATCTGTGCAGCAGCAGATGTCAGGGTACAGACACAAAGCCGACTGGCCGTCAACATTGTGAACGGAGTGGTGCATAGCATGCGTGAGAACGATGCATCAGAGATACTCATAGGTATACATGACCAGCAGAATGGTGATAAATCGTACTATGGGCAGTTTGCCAACACGCTGATTCAAAGCATGGATAGGCAGCTGATAATCGTGGATTATAATACTCCTGTCAATACCATCCGCAAAATCGTAGTGGCTGTGCCTGAACGGGCAGAATTCGAAGTCGGGTTCTACAGATGGGTATGCCGATTGGCACGATTGGCGGGCGAGATAGGTTGCCGTATTGAGTTCTGTACTACAGAGTCAACAGGACGACAGATTCATCACTACATGCAACAATACTATAAGAATGTGAGAGCTGAGTATAAGATGTTGGATTCGTTGCGAGAGCTGCTGGCTTTGAAGGATGAATTGAATCCAGACCATCTGTTTGTCATGGTGACAGCTCGTCAAGGGGGAATCAGTTACCAGAAGTCATTCAGTAAGATTCCGGAACTGCTGCAAGCAAACTTTAGCCATTGTAGTGTGATGATGGTTTTCCCCGATCAATTCGGCGAAAATAACGAGGTGTATTCATTCTCTGCTCCTTTGAACAAGCGATATGAGATGACACGTGTTTCTGCATGGCTGTCGAAATGGATTAGTAAAGTAGGATAAATATGATAGATATAAAGAACATCACAAAGAGTTTTGGCTCGCTACAAGTACTGAAAGGCATCAGCCTTCATATCAATCAAGGTGAGGTGGTGAGCATCGTAGGACCAAGCGGTGCAGGCAAGACCACACTGCTGCAAATTATTGGCACATTGGAAGGGGCCGATAGCGGTGAAATCGTTATAAATGGAAAACGTACTGACAAGATGAGTACAGTGGAGCAAGCCCGATTCCGTAATCAACAGATTGGATTTGTGTTCCAGTTTCATCAATTATTGCCCGAATTCACCGCTTTGGAGAATGTGATGATACCGGCATTGATTGCCAAGAAATCGAAGAAAGAGGCTAGGCAACGTGCGTTGGAACTGTTGGATTACCTTGGTTTGACCGATCGGGCTAACCACAAACCGAACGAGTTGTCAGGTGGAGAGAAGCAGAGAGTCGCTGTCGCTCGTGCGCTCATCAATAAACCTGCAGTCATTCTGGCTGATGAGCCATCGGGCAGTCTGGATAGTAAAAACAAAGCAGAACTGCATCAGTTATTCTTCGATTTGCGAGATAAATTTGGTCAAACCTTTGTGATTGTAACTCATGACGAAGAGTTGGCACAGTTGACCGATAGAATCATTCACCTGAAAGACGGAGAAGTTATTAACGAAACACAAGACAACGATGAAAATTCCAGAACAGACCATCCGATTGGGCAAGAGGAATCAACTGACGGTATTGCGTGAGGTTGATTTTGGAGTCTATCTTGATGGCGGTGATATAGGCGATATATTGCTGCCCAAGCGCTATGTGCCAACGAATTGCATGTTAGGTGATACGGTCGATGTCTTCTTATATCTCGACAGTGAAGAACGTTTGGTTGCCACTACGCAGCATCCTTTGGTCGAAGTGGGCCGGTTTGCTTTCCTCGAGGTGAAATGGACGAATCAGTATGGCGCTTTCTTAGATTGGGGTCTGATGAAGGACTTGTTCTGTCCGTTTAAAGAGCAGAAAATGAGGATGCAACAGGGTAAGCGATATATCATCTATTGTTACATCGATACATTGACCTCCCGCATTGTTGCTTCCGCAAAAATAGAGAAATTCCTTTCGCACGATATACCTCCATATCATATAGGGGATAGAGTGAATGTGATGATTCAACAAAAAACCGATTTGGGTTTCAAGGCGATTGTGGAGGAACGTTACAGCGGATTGCTTTATCAAAACGAACTCTTTTGTGACATACATACGGGCGACCAGTTATCTGCTTTTGTCAAAACTGTCAGACCTGACGGGAAGTTAGATTTAGCATTGCAAAATAACGGGATGCAGCATGTGGCCGATTTCTCAGAACAACTCTATCACTATTTGCTACAAAGCGAAGACGGATTTTGCCCTTTCCATGATAAAAGTCCGGCAGAAGATATCTATGCAACCTTTAAAGTTAGCAAGAAAACTTTTAAGAAAGCAGTGGGTGATTTATACAAAAAACATGTCATTTCAATACAAAATGACGGTGTACGCCTCACAAATGAAGGAAAAATTACAGGTTTGGTAGAAGAATAATTACCGATGAAATGGGCGTTTTTCGCCGTTTTCCGCCAAAAGACCAATTTTCCCACATACAATGACGAATTTACCGATGATACAGATTTTATAATATTCGTAACTTTGCAGCGTCAAAAGAAAAAATGACGTTTGTTCTTAAACATTAAGTAAAAAGTTTTCATAATAATTAAGTTAGACTGGTTAATAGTTAAGTATGGATAATTATGATGCTTGGCCGGTGTCCGTGAGGATACCGGCAAGCAAAAATCCAAAGCCCTCTAAAGAATGATAACAAAAGAATAAACTACCATATACATGTAGACTCTCTTACTATCTATTACACTACCGAACTATGATGAATCCGATAGAAAGACTGGCTCAGTGAGCTGGTCTTTTATTTTGTTATGCCGTTGGGTTAAGTTCCTTAATATCTGTAAGGAATTCTTTTTAGGGTGTTATGTGAGTAAGGCAAGTGCTTTATTCTCTGCAGCTTCCATAATTGCTCTCTCGCCCGGCCCTTTGTCGTTGATGCCACACAGGTGGAGTACACCATGAATAATGACACGATGTAGTTCCTCTTGATAGTCGGTTTTTTGTTGTTCGGCATTCGATGCTACGGTATCTAGGCTGATGTAGATATCTCCTTGAATAGTGTGGCCTATCGTATCATCAAAGGTAATGATGTCTGTATAGTAATCATGTTGCAAGAACTGTCGGTTCACTTGTAAAATCTTATCGTCATTACAGAAAATATAGGTGATGGCTCCCACACGAAACCCATAGGACTGTGCCACAGTTGCTATCCATTGCTGTATTTTGGCATTATTGATAGC
>Ga0310690_10005921_pt1 | contig 16335 bp, 10 predicted proteins | sample AusTroGonzalo_MG_2_FD_207661 | JGI IMG/M metagenome (GOLD analysis project Ga0310690, IMG submission 207661) | Bovine rumen microbial communities from tropical cattle in Woodstock, Queensland, Australia - Gonzalo_04 (v2) (version 2) | ecosystem: Host-associated > Mammals > Digestive system >... | reverse complement strand
CATTAAACTGTTTAATTGGTTAAAAGATTTCAATTTATCAAAGAATTCCACACTACCACCGAGCATATAATTTCTTTCCAAATAAGCTGCTAAAGATGGATTTTTGACAAGTTCATAAAATGATTTACGTTTCATTTCGATATCAATACCATTTGGATTTGTCTCATTTCTTCTATAACTTGCATTAAACATTGCTGAATTAGATGTTAAACCTAAATCAGAAAAATCACCATCACCGACTAAAGCACCATTACCAGATCCAGACGCTAGATAGGTATTCGAATTTTTTCCTTTTACCAAAGTTGTTCCTGCAGTTACATCCCCCAATAAATGCATTCCTTCAGCAATAAAAGAACCCCCCGCTTCAGTTACATAACGCATTCCCTCATTAATACGTAAATTAATCACATCATTATCATTAGATTCATTGACATTTGTGTTTTGTAATTCTGGAGATCCAAAGGAAATATTAGATACGGAACCTACATTTGCGTTAGAATGTAAGAAAGTTACAGATTGTGAAGCTGAAGCCGGCAAAACCGTGGATGTTTGACGTCTTTCAAACTTATTTCTGTTATCAAAATCTTTGTCTTCTGGATCTACTTGTGTACATTCTGTTCCGACACATTCATACTGTTTATTGATGACTGTTTGTGCTTCTATTGGTCCTTCCTCTGGATCAATATACTCAGAATAATAACAGTCTCCCCTTGGTTTTTTATCATCTGTATTCTCTACAATAATAGTACCTTCGTTGTACACCGTTGCATAGAAAGTTGTTGTTTTTTCCTTTTTAACATACTTCCCATCATCATCCGGCTCACCTTCAGTTTCTTCTGTTTTTGTCTTTGAGCCAGTTGCATAAAAAGGAACAAACCTTGTTGCTGTACCACTGAATCGAATCGTTCCTCCCTGTTCGTTAATAATTGTACCACCATCATAAGCTACCATACCAGCTGCTCTAGCAGCAGAGCTTTCCATATTGATATTAATCTCACCAGAATTCACAGCTCGAGAATTTGTCAAAATTCCAATGACATCAAATGGAAAATCTGAATTATAGGTTTCATTTGCACCAGGCCCAGAAACTCTGATATTTATAGTCCCATCATTCCAGGCTGTGTATTTATTAAGCATCTGCGTCGTAGAATCAGCATTAATAGAGGTATCATATGATTCCATACCAATGATGGCATGACTTGTACTATTATTCAAATCAACATTCAAATTAACAACGCTTGGTTCTGTGTTTGTAATATTAGAATCCATCGCTGAAAGACCAACAACCTCTGTCGAATAATCCGGACTTCCCGCAACATTAATTGTCATCGCACCATTACGTTCCACAGAAGGTACTGGATCCGTTTCCTCATCTCTGCCCTGATTATCAAGTGCAATACCATAAACAGCCAAATCTCCAACACGCCTTGTATCATTTGCTGTGATATTTATAGTACTTGAAATAGCCGATGAAGAAGCTGAATCACCGGATTTATTAACAACTTCATATCCATAAACAACACCAGATGTTTCACCGGTTAAAGAAATATTAATTGTTCCAGATGCGCTTCCCCCCGCAGACATTGCAGCACCTGATATTCTAGAACCACCAGACAAATCATTGGCCTCAATTTGTATTAACCCCTCATTGCCTCCACCAAAACCTACAATATTTCCACTTCCTCCGTTATGGATTAAATAAACCTCGCCCTTATTAATCGCCTGACCAGTTCCTGCAATACCATATAAATCTGCGTTATAACCAGATGTTTTTAATAATATTTGTCCATGTTCATCATTCACAATAGTAGCATCAACATTGTCTGTCATCATTGCTGCCATATCCATGTTATCCATATTTGAGTTTGCTGAAATAAGACCAGCGTTGGTTAAACTTCCTTTTTCAGAAACCATTGGAACAAAATAAGAGTCTAATGCTGCAACCCCTGATAAATTCGCTCTTATATCTGCGGAGTTTGTCGCTGTAGCATACGCGGTATTTATAGCAACTAGATTTAATTTTTGATTCGTTGCTGTAACTCCCTCTTTTTCATTTGAAAACAGATACTCAATATCACCTTTGTTTTCCAAAGTTCCCCTATTTTGTGACATAACATATGTTGCAAACGAATTCGAGGCTGTAGCAGGATCCGCAGTCATATTGAAATAAATATTACCACTATTAACCATATTTCCTGAATATCCAACCATAGCGTTCATAACACCACCCAAACTCACATCCAAGGGTTCCTCTTTTCCAACATTTATACTGCCCGAATTTGTGATGTTTGCAACACCACCTTCTGTACCCATCAGATAAACCTGTTTAGCTAAAGTATTTGAAGAATCATTATAAATCACACCGGATACATTAATAGTACCTGTATTACTGATAGTCGTTCCTTCTTCTGCAGCACCATCGGACCACACGCCATATACCCCCCAGGCAACATTTGTCAGGTCAATATTAATAGTACCATCATTAGCAATGATACTTCCTTCATCGCCGTATCCACGCAACATATAAACATCTGTATTAATAAGAAGATCTGACAAATTGACATTAGTAGAAAGTGACATTGTTCCTGCATTGAGGATATTTTGCCCATAGATACCTTGAGCCATACCTTTATCTGCACTGACCATACTTTCTGAAACTGTTTTTAAGATTATATCAATTTCGCCATTATTTATAACACTACGCCCTGGGGCTGAAATTGCACTTAATGTACCTGTGCCATCCCCTTCATCTATTACTGTAATCGTCCCATTATTTGTAATATTAGCACCATTACCCAAGACTGTGATGTGTTGCCCATCCAAATTCGTATCAACTCTATCCACCTTTATGGCAGCAGATTCAGCATTAGATTTAGATGTAATCGATATAACACCGTCATTATTGACTGTTCCAGCTGATGTACCATATAACGCAAAAACACCTTTATCAGAATCTGAAGTTTCCGACATTATGATAGAAGCCTTCTCATCATTCAAAACAGAAGAAGCTCTTCCTAAATAAACAACACTTTCCATTAAAGCATCCTTACGAACACCATTAGCTTGCATCGCTACAACAGGAACAGTAGAATCTCCAGAATATAATAAATTTTCTTTATTGGTGATGGAAGCACCAAATTCAGCTAACTGATAAGGTGAATCCTCTGAATAAGGTGATTCAGTATAAATAGCAGTAATTGGTTCTTCTCCTGTTGCTCCTGGTGTTATTACTTCAGTACAGACACCATTAATTAATTCCATTCCATCTGGGCATAAATCTGAATTTACTGTAGCAGGAATTGTTGTCGTATCATCTATCTTGGTTTTATCCTCTTCTTTTTCCGGAAAATGAGTAAACTGATTTAAGGTATCAACATATCGACTATATGAATATTCACAATCATCACCTTTACAATTATAATATGTATCTAATTGTGTTTTGGCCCATAGATCCGTCGCTGGCGTAAGAGGATCTATATCATCGGTTGAATAGTACCCTTCACCTTTGGGCTCCATTTTATCAGGAAGATCATAGATAATAATGTTTCCAGAATTGTAAATTGTTGCATAAAACACAGCATTTGTCACCTTTTTAGTATAACTATCAGATCCGGATGAGTCTCTTGTCACTGAATTAATTGTTCTAGAACCTGTAGCGTACATAGGAACAAAACGCTTTGCATTTCCAATAAAGCTTATTGTTCCGCCTTGATTAATGATCATTCCTCCATCATAAGCAACCATACCCGCAGTTCTGGCAGCCAAACTATCAACATTGATATTTATCGTTCCCGTATTAAGCGCATAAGAATTTGTCACCATTCCAACAACATCAAACGGTACATTTGAATCATACAGAATATTCGCCCCAAATCCTTTAACATTTAAATTAAGGGTGCCATCATTCCAAATTTTAAATTCATTAATCATGCTGCCTATAGCATTTCCATCCTTATCGTATGTGATGTTTGTATCAAGTGATTCCATTCCGATGATTGAATGACTTGTACTATTATTCAAATTAACATTCAAATTAACAACACTTTCGGCATTATTTGTGATACTCGCATCTGTTGCAGATAAGCCAACCACTTTTGTACTATACGCAGAACTACCCATAACATTTAATGTTATTGTTCCATCACGTTCCACAAAAACAACCGGATCATCTTCTTCTGCCCGTCCAAATGTCTGCGCTTTTATTCCATAAACCGACAAATCACCCTGTCGTTCTTTATCATTTGCAGTGATGTTAATCGTATTTGCAGAAACATATGATGGAATATTTGTCTTAGTCCCATAATATTCATACCCATAAACAGAGCCTGCCGTTGTTCCCGTCAAAGAAATATTAATCATTCCACTTGCATCTGTGGTATTTTCGACATCCGATTCTTCACCCGTTTCAGTTATAGAAGCATATGTTCTCCCTCCGCTTATCTTAAACTCATTCTCCATATTCTTAGCTTCAATTTGAATAACCCCAGTATTGCCACCATCCCAGCCAGAAATGTTTCCACTGCCACCATCATGGACAAGATAAACACGTCCCTTATTTACTCCTTGACCACCAGCCTTTGCACTAGCACCAGTTAAATCAGCATTATACCCCGTGGTCTCCAATACAACCCATCCATCTTTTTCATTAAAGACACCACCAGTATTCGTCGTCATCCCCATCAAGCTCATATTGTTCATATTGGATTTCACCAAAATTGATCCTGTATTGGTCATTGTACCATTTGTTGAACTCATTGCTGTAAAACTCGAACCACCTGCAGCTACGCCATTCAATGTTGCCTCTATCGCAGCACTATTTTGTACTTCTGCCGATGAACTATTAATTGCCGTCAATTCAATTACTTGTTTTGTTGAAGTAACTCCTTCACTTGAATTTGTAAAATAATAGGACACATCTCCCTGATTTATTAATGTTCCCTTATTTAAAGACATTGCTAATGCGCTAAATGAGCCTGTTGAAACATTAGGATCCGCATATAAATTAAAATTAAGTTTTTTATAGTTACTCAATGTCCCCGAAAAACCGTATATAGCACTCATAATTCCACCCATGCTAACATCCACAGGATTATATTTACCCACAGAAATACTTCCTGTATTTACGATATCAGAAACACCACCATCTGTTCCTAGTAGATAAACTTGCTTCGACTGAATAGAGTCATTATATAAAATACCCTCGACATTAATTATTCCTGTGTTACTAATCGAAACACCTGTATTAGCAGATCCCGTTGACCAAACGCCATAAATTCCCCAGGCAATATTTGTTAAATTAATATTGATTGTGCCATCGTTTGACACAATACTACCTGTATCACCATAACCTCTGATTAAATAGGCCTCTGTGTTAGATGTATTACCCGCCACAGCATTTGTCGTTAAATTAATTGTCCCAACATTAGAAATATTCTTACCGTAAAGACCATAAACAGAACCTTTTGTATCTTCATTGATGGTTACTCCTTCAGGTGCATCTAATAAAATATCGATTTTTCCTTTGTTAGTAACACTACGCCCAGGAGCATTGATCGCACTGAGAGTTCCCGTCCCATCTCCTTCATCAATAATGGAAATTGTGCCCTCGTTTGTAATATTAGCACCAATTCCCCAAATCCCCTTTCCATCATCACGATCTACTTTCATAGCCGCTGATTCTGCATCAGATTTAGAAATAATATTTATTGAACCATTATTATTAATCGTTCCTGCAGAGGTTCCATACATTGCAATAACCCCTTTATCTGAAACAGAATCTTCTGTCATGGTAATAGAGGCCTTTCTTTGATTTATTGCAGAGGATGCTTTAGATAAATAAACAATATCACCAGATAAAGCGTCTTTACTAACACCATTTGCCTGCATAGCCACAATTGGAGTATTCACAGATCCCGAATACGATACATTTTTCTTGTTAGCTACAGATCCCCCAAATTCGGCTAAATAATAGGGTGAATTTACAGAATATGGTTCTTCAGTATGAATAGCAGAAATCGCCTCAGTACCATCTGCACCTGGCGTAATTACTTTGGTACAAACACCATTAATCAATCTCATTCCATCTGGACATGGTGTCGGATACTGCGTTGCTGGAATCGTTGTCGAAACATCCAAAACATCGTGCGAGCTTTCTCCAACAAAAGCTACACCTTTTTTCCCACCGCCACCGCTGAGCCCTGCAACCAAAGCAACTGCACCAGCTATTCCTCCAACCACACCAAGTGCAAACAAATTTTTTCTCGTGAATACAGAGGGCATCGAATAATATCTTCTTTGATAAGGAGAATATGCCCGACCCGCATTTACACCACGACGCGTCAAACCGAAGCTACGTAAATCCTCAATAGGTATATAATTCATACACCATGCATTTAAATTGGCCCCTAATAATATAAGCTTTTGCACCATCAATTGATCACGATCCATAATGGCTTTACACAGAGGTGTATTTCCATATCTATCTTGAATTTCCAATAAATCATTATTCCGAAGTGAGTAAGAAAGCTGTTGCATCGGTGCATTACGAATATAAATATAGACCCACTCCATTGTCATGGGCACCGCAAAACACCATCCACTCCATAGGACAATCAGCAATATGAGCAATAAATTCCGTATTGTCCTTTTCACCATCTCCAATTCACCTTTAATAACGTTTGCCAATCTGTTTTAGCCTCTTTTTGATGTTCAGGATGTAGGCGAACACCTGCTTCACCAGCCAACATTAATTCTTCTTTTAATTGATTTGTAAAGAATAAAGATAAATCATACTCTCGTGCTTCTGGTTTCATGTCAGAAGTAAATTGTGTACGATACAGCCTATCTTCATACATATCACGTGCTGTTGGTAAATCAAAAGTAACAGTTCCCGAACGCACACGTATAGGAGAAGCCATTTTAAAACCAAAAGAAGATTGTTCATTCGGCTGATAAAGAGCCGTTAAGGCAAAAGCATCAGAAGTCAAACGCGAGAATTTCATTAATGTTTCGGTTGCATTAGCAGTAGTCATCCCATATGTATAAGACGCAGATAATTGCCACTTATCAAACGGTACTATTGTTGCTCCAACGGACACAAAACTGGTTTTATTACCATCCGTTTTGAACGCACCATCTCCCCTTAATCCAAGCAAAGATTCCTCTTCATCCATTTGTCCAAAAGAAATATCAAAAACAACGGACTTTTTATAAGCATATCGCACTCCTGTTTGGAACACCTTCATCATCGGTTTATCTGACATTTGATCAATAGTATCTGAATCGATAAAACCATTTTGACCATATTGGAAACCACCTGTTAAAGACCAATTACCCGCCAAATTCCATGCCATATCTGAACCCCAAGCTTGACGCATATTTATCAAAGGATTTTGAAGAATACGCTTTACATAGGTTCCACCGAAAGATTTGGTATCTTGAGTGTACCCCATACGCACAGATAAATTCGAACTGGGCTTCATTTGCATCGTCATCGAACCCGTGGGTAATCCAACCGAATCTGATGGAGCTTCAGTAAAACCAAAACTTAAATTATCATTAGCTGAAACAACCGTTTCATCCATTGCCATAAACGATTGGAAAGAACGCTTTAAAGAATCCGTTCTTTTCTCTGTACTCACAAAACGGGCTGTTGGCATTTCATAGGGACGCGTATACTTATCCAACACAACTATATTTTTGGGTAAAACAGAGAGAGTATGTTGTAATGAAGCGGGAATAATCAAATTTGTCGAATTAATATCAATTGCCAAACCAGATGAGGCCGCTGTACCAAAATTGATCTTGGGAAGGCCAATCGGATCTGTAGCAGCATCCAAATCTACCATACCATGTCCATAAATAGCATTATACTCACCCTCAACCGTATTTTTAGAGTATGCATCAAAATCTGCTGGCACAGCTTCCTCTGCGGAATGTCCAGCCTCTATATAAGCTTTTTTGTTATAAGCTGCAATTTCATCAATACCTTTTTCTTCATCTTTAATGGGTTCAATATAAGAAGCAGTTTCAAACAAAATCTGTACAACTTCTTGCGGCTTTAAGAATGGAAATGCCCCCATCAACAAAGCTACTGAACCAGATACAATCGGCGCAGCCTGTGAAGTTCCAGAACTGGCTGCAAATTTGTTCCCTAAAGCTGTAGAAACAATCGGATTTTCCTGTGTACCTCCAGGGGCAGACAAACAGTACATGGAACTAGCTCCACAGCTGTTAGAGTAAGACGCTAGTTTTCGATTTTCATCAACGGATACAACACTGATCAATAAATTTTTATAAATACTATTTGCATAATTTGTTTTTATATCATCAGAATCTCCCACTAAAGGAGCCACTGTATAGCTATGTGGTTGGGATTTAGACTCATTCCCAGCTGAAAAAACCAAAACAACGGGGGAGGCTTTCCCATCCTTTTCCTTCTGCACTGCCGCTTCATAACCATTTCTAACATTCTGAGGAATACTTTCCCAAATTGTTTTATTTCTTACACCAGAAGATGAAATATACTCATCTGTACCGATTGAGAGGTTAACAACCTGAGCATCTGTTTTTGTAATGACATCAGTTAAATGATTTAAAATCTGCTGCATTTGAAAATCAGCCCGAACAGGAATAATTTCCGCATTGGGCGCAACACCCGACATTGCCTTATCATCTTGAACAGCTGCTAAGACACCAGATATATGCGTTCCATGGGATTGACTACTCCACATACTATCAGAACTTGTTTCACTTTCAAATAAAAGACCAGGAGTTGTATCTTGCAAATTATAGACATAACCTTGAGAACCATATTTATAAACATATTCACTCCACAGCTCTTTTTTTACGATGTATTTAATGGTATTCCCAGCTGTGCCTCCATCCTCAACCCATCCTTCAGGATAGTAAGTTACCTCATAAGTAACAGGGTTATGATCAAAATCATAGGTGGATACCTCTGCCGTCAAACAATTACTTCTGTTATCCCCTAAACACACAGGAGCGTATCCCATTGAATACAAATTCCACGCATCACGAGTTCCCAATCCTGTGTATACTTCTGTATACGTATTAGGACCAGGAATAGTGGATAGCAATGGAGAATAGTTATCGGATGCAGTCCCATGTTGTTGGGTAATGTCTTTAACCAAATAAGAATCACCACCATAAAACGCCCAACAATTAGTTGAATTATTTTTAGAACAAGGTCCATAACTAAAATTCAAGCGACCATATTTCTGATTAAAATCCTCAGGCGTATCGTCAACTTCCGAACTGATATTATTAGCTAATTGATCATGAGCATAGTTTCCTAATTCCAGACCAGAATCTATCACTGCTACCTTAACTTTTTTGGGTGTAATAACCGGATTATTTGCATCTGTTCTATCAACAACATATCCTGTATAGCCACGTGCATAAGCAGCACCTGCATTAATCATGGGCAAGAAAGCTGTTTGATTAACCAAAGTATATTTTCTTTTTTGTTCTTTTGCATCCCAATAATCACCAGTATAACTACCACCACCATTATACTCCCAAGCATATTTGGTCGAACCCGCATCATCCCAAATCTTGTTTGTATAACCTCTTTTATATGTATTTACTTCTTCTTCAGTATTGAATACCCTACTTTCCGACCAATAGTGCCCTAAATTCGGAAAATTGTTCAAGGTTACATCTACATCTTTGACAGGATTAAATAAATTGGAAGGGTAACCGCCTCCCCCAGCACCACCTTTGGAACTACCACCACCTCCGACGGAAGCAACAACCCCCACAGCAGCACCAGCCAATAAAATCTCACCAATATGAGGCCATGGCAACCCTCCAATCCATGAAGATGAGTTGGATGACGTCGCCTTTATAACGTTTGGAACCAAAATACGACCATTTTCGTAGCGTCCTAATTCGGGATGAACAGAGTAAAAAGAACTTAAAGTCTGAGAGGGTATTTGGCGGATACATGGAGTATGCACTGTCGCCCCTTGATTAAAAAGCATCCTATAACCTTCACTATCGTGACGACTCAGTGCTGTACATAAAGCTGTTTGACCAGATGGATTTTGAGCGTTAATATTTATCCCTTCAGACACCAACTTCCTCAACGCAGCTTCATCACGTTGAACCACAGCCAACATAATGCGATCGTAAGCCGGCACAAACACGTCTGCAGACGTCTTTTTTCCATATAACGCCAATGGAACGAGCAGCAAAAAAGAAAAGAAGCTCTCTCTCACCCTTTTTATCCTTTATATTTATTTAAAATCATTGTAAAATAAAATAGTAAATATTTGGTTAATAAACATACTTTTTTTCAATTAAATTAAATTTAATGGATATTCATGCAAAATTGTGTAATATTTACCCTCTCCATTTTCCTTAGCATGGCTTTCAAACAAACAAAAAGAAGTTACTTGCCATTCGGGTGAATGGTACAAATTATTTTTTTCAACATAGTGCAAAACATCGGATAAACCAGCACCCACCAATTTTGCCAATGTTACATGAGGATGGAATTTAAATTTATCTTGACCATCGGCCCCAGCGTGACGAACGGCATTGGCTACTTTTTCTTGCAATTCACGCAAGGCTTTATCAGGGAATATCCCTGTCCATAAATGATGGGGTATATCCCCTGTTTCAAAGTAACCAATTTCTTTTAAACTCATATAGAATGTAGGAAAACGCACATAAGAAAGCTCACGTTCCACTTCCTGAGCTGTTGGCTCATCGACATTTCCCACAAAATAAAGCGTCAGATGGTATTTTTCGGGTGTTTTCCACAAAGCACCAGACAAATCTGGTGGCAATTGTTGCATTGTATCTTGAACATTTTTTGGAATAGAAAGTCCCACGAATAAACGCTTCATAAAAACTCCTTTGCTTTTCGTTTGTTTTTAGTGTATAATGCTTTTATAAAAAAGGAAAGAAAAAAATGAGTTTGATGAAAGTTTTTGAAGTACCCGAGCCAATTTTACGTCAAAAGGCTGAAGAAGTTGAAAAAGTAGACAGTACAATTGCCCGTATTTTGGACGATATGTTGGAGACCATGTACTCTAGCAATGGCGTAGGTTTAGCTGGTAATCAAGTCGGTCTAGCCAAACGTTTGGTCGTGATTGATTGCGCAGGCGAAGATCAAGAACCAGATGTATTGCAAATGGTCAATCCCGAAATTATTGATCACAGCGAAGAAACTTTATGCAAAAGTGAAGGTTGTCTTTCCGTACCCCGTGAATATGCCGATGTAGAACGTTGGGCTCAAGTGACAGTGCAATATACCGATAAAAAAGGCAAAATTCGGACACGTAAAGCCGAAGGGTTATTAGCCAAGGCTATTCAACATGAATTAGACCATTTGGAAGGAATTTTATTTATTGACCATTTGTCACCACTTAAACGCAACAAATTATTAAAGCATTTAGAAAAAAGACGCAAAAAAGAAGCCAAGGAGTCTGAATGAAACTGATTTTTATGGGAACACCTGCCTTTACTTTACCCGTTTTAGAAGTTCTTTCAACGAAACATGAAATTGTAGCCATTTATACGCGTGCTCCCAAACCATCTGGACACGGCATGAAACTCACTAAATCGGCTGTTCATGAATGGGGTGAAAATCACAATATCCCTGTTTATACACCAGCCACTTTAAAAGATGAGTTGGTTCAAAAACAAATTGCAGATTTTAGTGCTGAAGCTATTATCGTTTACGCTTACGCCATGATGATCCCAACAGCTGTGTTGAACTGCACACCGAAGGGATGTATCAATATTCATCCATCTTTGTTGCCGCGTTGGCGTGGGGCTGCTCCTATGGTACGTACTATTCAAGCAGGCGATAAAGAAACCGGTGTTAGTTTGATGCGATTGGATGAAGGATGGGATACAGGGCCTGTTTTTGGTCAAGAAAAAGTTACCATTTCCTCTGATGAAACACCTGAAACATTGCGCGACAAACTCAATCCTTTAGCCGAAAAAATGTTGATGGATTTGTTGGATAATTTTCAGGAACCAATCCCACAAAATAAAAAGGGAGCTTGTTACGCACCCAAAGTAGAAAAGGCCGAGTTTTTAATTGACTGGACACAATCTGCCACACAGATTGAACGCAATATCCGCTCTTTTGGTAAATGTTATTTTGTACTAAATAGCAAACGTTTTAAGATATTAAAAGCCAAAGTTTTGGAGGGATCTGGAACCGTTGGCACAACCATTGACGACAATTTGAATGTTGCATGCGGCAAAGGCATTTTAGATCTGGAAATTTTGCAAAAAGAGGGAAAAAATCCAACTTCTAAACGTGACTTTTTATTGGGAACAAAAGTTCCAAAGGGTACCAATTTATGCGCTACAAACTAACATTGGAATATGACGGAACGCCTTTTGTCGGCTGGCAAGAACAAAAGGGGCAACTTTCCGTTCAGTCTGTGGTGGAAAAGGCCTTACACACCTTTTTGCGCCAAAAAGTGAAAATCTTTGCCAGTGGTCGTACCGATACAGGCGTGCATGCTTTGGGGCAAGTTGCCCATTTTGATGTGGATAAAAAATTGAACAAGCGAAAGACCACGTATTCTTTAAACGCCTTGATGCGACCTTATCCCGTTGCAATTCGTAAAATGGAATTGGTAAACGATGATTTTCATGCACGCTTTTCAGCCAAACAGAGAACATATCTCTATCGAATTCAAAACACAGCTTTTCCACCTGTTTTAAACGCTGGACGTGTGTGGCATGTAAATCAAAAATTAGATATCAAAAAGATGAATGAGGCCGCCAAACTTTTAATCGGCAAACACGATTTTTCAACATTCCGGGCAGCGAACTGTCAAGCTAAAAGTCCTATTAAAACCCTGGATGTTTTAACGGTGAAACGTGTGGGAGAAGAAGTTCGGATTACTGTTTCGGCAAAATCGTTCCTCTATCATCAGGTACGCAATTTTGCGGGTGCTTTGGTAAAGGTGGGATTAGGTAAGTGGTCTGTTGCCGACTTTAAAAAAGCTTTCTACGCCAAAGATCGCACTAAAGGCGCCGAAACAGCCCCCGCCGATGGCTTGTATTTTATGAAAGCGGAATATTAGATCTTTTTAATATACTTTGGTGGAATTACACCACCTTTTATAACAACCACATAAAAACGTAAAGGCGCCATTCTCAATCCCTTACTATCATCACATTTATCAAATGTCTGCTGATAATTCAAATCAATGTCCTCAATAGAGTTTAATTTTATCAAGTATTCATCTATATATTTTTCGATATCTGTGGGATTGCATTTTTCAAAAATGGAGGGTTTTAAATAAACTGCTTCAATCAATCCATCCTCATTAAGTTTGGTTATATCAACACTTAATAATTCGCTGTTATCTACTAATTCCTTTATTCTTAAACTTTTTTCGGTCCATTGAAGCGGAGATGTAAAAAAACGTATTCCCCGACTACGACCATTAAAGCAACTTTCCATCCAATCAACAATCCCCGCTTTCGTTGTTTTTCCGGAACGTTTGGTATAATAATTGATATCAGCATTCGGGTTGTTTGCAAAAGACAATAAACCTTCTTTTAGCACATTGCTTTTCTTCGGTACGTAGTGATAAAGTTTCATTTGTTTTCTTTTTCCCACTCAGATTTCAGCTTAGACCAAAGATAAACGTCCGTAAATTTTCTTTGTTTTTCATCCCATTCAGATGAACGTAATGTTCCTTCCAGGTGATAACCGCACCTTTTGGGAACATTGTTAGAACGCGTATTTTGTGTATCAGTTCTAATAACAATACGATTAAGGCCCTTCTTAAAAGCAATATTTTCCAAAGCCTTTACAGCTTCAGTCATATAACCATGACCAACTGCATCACAACTTAACCAATAACCGATTTCGGCAGATTTATGTTTTTCGCTATAATCCATCAAATCAATGACACCCAAAAGAGATAATGTTTTCTTATCCCTTATCAGGTAAGCATATCCAGCGCCCGTTTCCCAATTTTTTTGTGCACCATTAACCAACCAACTGTACCTATCTTCCGGACGTTTTGTACCATCTACCCAAGGCAACCATTCACGCAAATTCTTACGTGATTGATCAACCTTTTCAAAAATTTCCTTAGCCAACTTAAACGTTGGCGGACATGGCTTCACCAATATAACCCGTTCTGATTTAATTTGCTTTGGAAGGTCAAATTTCATTTGATATCCTCATTACACCATCAACATACCACCATTGATATTGATGGTTTGGCCGGTAATATAGGATGATTCATCGGAAACCAAAAATGCCACTAAATTTGCAATATCTTGAGGCGTCCCCATGCGCTTCATGGGGATCCTGTCCAACATGGCTTGTTTAACATTGTCAGGTAAATTTTCCGTCATTGGCGTTCCAATAAAACCTGGCGCAATACAGTTGGCTGTGATCCCACGACTGGCGACTTCACCCGCCACCGACTTCGTCATGGCGATCAACCCTGCTTTACTGGCAGCATAGTTAGCCTGCCCTACATTACCTATCACACCTACGATAGATGCCATAGATACAAGCCGTCCCCAACGTTTTTTCATCATTTGAGGTAAAAGTTCGCGTATCAGGCGAAAACCTGCGGTTAAATTAACCGATAAAACAGCATCCCACATGTCATCTGTCATACGCATAGAAAGCGTATCTTTGGTAATACCGGCATTGTTGACAAGAATATCCACACCTCCATAGGGTTCAGCAAATTTCAATAAATTCTTAGGAGCTTCTGTTTCAGTAATATTCACAGCCAAAGCATGTGCACGCTCTCCCAACTGGGAAACGAATTCATCCAATTTACCTTGATCTATATCGGTTAAAATAACTGTAGCGCCTTGATTATATAAAGTTTTTGCAATTGCACGACCAATGCCACCCGTTGCACCCGTGATTAAAGCTGTTTTTCCGGTTAAATCCAACATATAAACTCCTTTGTTATAGGCTCAGTTTAGCAAATTTTCATGTCATGCGCAAGAAAAAAATCCCTGCCAATAAGCAGGGATAGGAATTTAGAAAGGACGTCCCTTTCCCTGAGGTCGAATTTTACGACCACCACTTGGTGCCTTAGGACCATGGTAACCACCGTGAGGAGCAGTTCTCATCCCTGAATGACCACCCCGAGGAACCCTGGAGGTCATCGCTGGACCAGCATGTGGGCGTCCACTGCTTCTCGGTCCAGAATAACCCACATGTCTTTCCATCATAGGTCCTCTACGTGCTGAATGCCCCGTAGGATGGACTGCTGCTGGTGTATGATATCCCCCTCCAGTCCTCATACCAACCGTTGAGGTAGGACGACACCCCCGAACAGTGGGAGCACTAACAACTCTTCTTCCACCACATGAAGGTCTTTCACGCGTCGAACTCACACGACGGGTTAAAGCAGGAGCTGGAGTCATACCTCTAACGGATACAGGTTCACTACGAACAGGAGTCACCACTTGAGGAGTACACGTTTCACTTGGAGTAACCTGCGTTACTGGTGCCACATGTTCTACAGGGGCTTGTTGAACAACAGTTGTTGTAGTTCTTTGAACACCACTACGCATCGGCGATCCTGAAGCTTCTGCTTTCTTGGCTCCACCAAAAATTAAAGCAACAGTAGCTAACGATACTTTGGCAAATGTTCTTAGATGTTTTCCCCAAAAACTTTGCGTTTTATCTGTATTATTTTTACGACTATTTGTCATTTTATTTCCTTTCATTCAATATCAGATAATTCTTTGTTAAAACAAAATAATGATTTCGTCAAGTGTTTTTTGTAAAAAAATACCCCGCCAAATTAAGCGGGGTTATTTTTATTATTCTAAATTGATTACCAACGACGGTAGTTATAAGCATAACGACGACCACCGCGATAACCACGATAACCACGATAACCATAACGATGCCCATAAGAACGGTAACCGCGGTAACCATAATGACGTCCATAACCACGGAAGCCATAATGATGGCCATAAGAACGGCTATAATGACGGCCATAGCTACGTCCATAATAGGAACGACTATAAGATGGACGACCATAGTAACCACCGCATCTACCATAACTGCAAGCACTGGCTGTATCCACAAATAAAACAGCAGCCAATAAGCAAATAATACATAATAATTTTTTCATAACATTCTCCTTTGTTGTTGTTTTTTCCCTCAAGGGGTCCCTCCCACTTGATAGTCTAATTCTATCACAAATTTTTGTTTTGTCAAGTGTTTTTTGTAAAAAAATACCCCGCCAAATTAAGCGGGGTTATTTTTATTATTCTAAATTGATTACCAACGACGGTAGTTATAAGCATAACGACGACCACCGCGATAACCACGATAACCAC
>Ga0310690_10005920_pt1 | contig 16336 bp, 20 predicted proteins | sample AusTroGonzalo_MG_2_FD_207661 | JGI IMG/M metagenome (GOLD analysis project Ga0310690, IMG submission 207661) | Bovine rumen microbial communities from tropical cattle in Woodstock, Queensland, Australia - Gonzalo_04 (v2) (version 2) | ecosystem: Host-associated > Mammals > Digestive system >... | reverse complement strand
GCTAGACCTACACAAATTATAAATCATGATTTATCTAAGTATCAACCAGAAGAATATGATGCTTATGATAATTATTTTTATGGCACAAAAACTAAAGAAGTAAAAGAAGCTTTTGATTATGCTTGGCTTCATCATATTCATAATAACCCACATCATTGGCAATATTGGGTTTTAGTTAATGATGAAGATGGAACGTATGCTCTTGAAATGCCTGAAGAATATGTTATTGAAATGGTTTGTGATTGGTGGGCTTTTTCACATAAATCTGGTAATTTAAAAGAAATCTTTGACTGGTATGAAAGTCATAAGAAAAATATGATTTTACATGAAAAAACTAGAAAATTTGTCGAAGATTTATTAGATAAAATTAAAAAAGCATTAGAGGAAGAATAATGGAATCGCCTGCATTTTCAGAATTAAAATATAAAATTTGGAATAATTATTTTGATAATCTTGTATTTGAGAAAGAAGTTGAATTTAATTGGGAAAGAAGACTCCCAGTAGGCAGATCAAAGTATGAGCATTATCAAAAAGCTGGAGCAATATTAGCGGATATTATAAAAGAAAATGTTAAAATGCCAAGAGCAGCAGTACTAATTATCCCGGCCTGTTTTAAACCAATTTTGATTTTTGCAGATGCAAAGTATTATGAACCATCTGAAATTAGTACTATTAGTAATGCTTATCAATGCGGGACATTGCTGGGTGCACCTGTAGTTGTTGATATTGCTATAGATGAAAGTGAGTCATCTTATATGATTTTATTTGATATATTAAATAATAAAGCAATTCGTATTGTTCCCGGTAAGTATGATTATGAGACAGATTTAGCTGATGAAATGGCCCATTTAAAAGAGGCTGGAATGGACCAAGATATAGCATATTTAAATAAATTAGCTAAGGAGGAAAAGAATGGCATTAGCAGATAAATATTTTAGAGAAGAAGTTACAGAAATTTTAGAAAATGGGTTTGATGATAAAGATTATAAAGTTAGACCTGTTTGGATAGATGTAGATGAAAATGGAAATGAGACAAGAATTCCAGCTCATACTAAAAAAATTTTTGGAGTTATGAGAAGATATGACTTGTCAAAAGAGTTTCCTATTTTAACTTTAAGAACTCAACCATTCAAAACTGCTGTTAAAGAAGTTATTTGGATGTGGTGCAAAAAGTCTACAAAAGTTTCTGAACTTGGAGCTCATATTTGGGATGCTTGGACTTTAGAAGATGGAACTATTGGTAGAACTTATTCAGCTCAACTTGCACAAAAATATGACTTAATTGAGGGTTATATGGACCAAGTTGAAGCTTTAATTTATAATCTTAAAAATAATCCTATGAATAGACGTATGATTGTCACTATGTGGAATCCTGCAGAACTTAAAGAAATGAATAAGGTTTTACTTCCTTGTGTCTATGAAACTCTTTGGGATGTTCAAGGAGATAGATTAAATATGACTTTAATTCAAAGGTCGGGAGATACAGCAGCGGCAGCAGCATCAGGTGGTTTTGATACAGTTGAGTATGCTTTATTACTTTGTATGGTCGCTCAAGTTGTTGGATTAAAACCGGGTATCTTCTGTCATTATGTTAATAATTTGCATATTTATGACCGTCATATTCCTATTATGCAAGAAGTATTAAATAATCCAGAATATGAGGCACCTACTTTATGGATTAATCCAGAAGTTAAAAATTTAGAAGACTTTACAGTTGATGACTTTAAACTGATTAATTACAAATCTACAAAATATGAGGGTAAAATCCCAGTTGCAGTATAAGGAGAAAATTATGGCAGAAGAAAATAAAAAAATAGTTAAAATTATGTACTTTTGGTTTGACCATTGCTTTTTAAGGGGCACTGGTATTGACAAACAAATTACAAATGCTATTGAAAGGCATGACTGGATTCAATTTAAAACATATCAAGAAATCTTAAATAATATGGTTTCTGAAGGTCAAAATAATGAAAAGTGGATTTATTTACCAGATCATGTTCATGTTGAGTATGAAGATGGTGAATACGATACATTAGATATGACTGAAGAATTATTTAATAAAATTGAATTTTCAGAGTATGAATGTGGTTAGTATAAGGAGAAAACTATGGAACTACAAATTTTTAAGAATAATTTTGAAAAAGCTCTTGAGGAGTTAAATGAAAAACTTTATGATATCAAATATAAGATTTTTACTCCAGAAGATGAAGCAACAGAAGCATTTACAACCTATGCAGAAGAAGACTTTGAAAGTTTTTATAAACGTGCTTATATAGAGTTAACTAATGCAAATGGTTTAGTCGATAAAATTTATAAGTTTATTGTAAGTGATTCAGAAAAACCCGGCTATCCAGAAAAAGCCCCAGTAGCAAGTGAATTATTTAATTACCTTGATAATCTTAGTGAAGAGCTTAGAGTAATTAATGAAAGACTTCAAGAAGTTCATGAGACTCTTACAGGATGTGCTTCAGAAGAAGGTGAAGGACAATATGATTTAAATTCAGTCGATGGTTATTCAAATTTTCTTTTAGCTAAAGCTAAATCTGCTATTGCTTGGACAAAAGATATTTTAGAATTTCTTACAGCAGAAAAAGAAGTAAATGGCAATATTGGCCTGGCGCCGGCTGATGAACCTGCATTTGAAATTATTACAGATAAGCTTGACTATTGTGATTAGGTTGGTGGTTGATTTATGTTTAAAGTAGTTAACCCAGCAAACCCAGAAACAAGAAAAGTTGGTGATCCATCAGCTTACAAATTGCTTTTAACTGAATATAATAAAGCTATATTTCTGGCAGGTCCATGCCCAAGAAAAAATTATGATGATGACTGGCGAAATGAAGCTATTAAATATCTAAAAGAGGCAGGTTTTGATGGGGTTATATTTAATCCAACAAATCCTTATTACGATACTTCTGACCCACTTTATTTAGAAAAGCAAACTGAGTGGGAACAAAAAGCAATTCATATGTCAGACAAAGTTGTATTTTGGATTCCTAGAACAGAAGAGCACCCAGCATTTACTACAAATATAGAGCTTGGCGAATTCCTAACAGAAGAAAATATTAACAAAATTTTAATAGGTATGCCTGACTTTGCAATAAAAAATAATTATATAAAAATCAGATTAAAAATGTTAAATAAATATTATGATACTGATTTAAAAACATTAATGTATAGAGTTGTAGAGGAGACTAAATAAATGACAGATAAAGAAAAACGAGAATTACATACAGAAACTATTTTAAAACATATTAAAATTGTTAAAGATTTATGTTACCAAATGGGAATTCCCGAGCTAGGCGATGCTCATGACCTAAGCAAGTTTAGCCCAGATGAATTTGATATCTATAAGTGGGCAAATGGAAAAAGAAGCCCACATGATAATGCAAGAGATGAATTAGGCTACTCCCCTTCTTGGTACTTACATTATCATAGAAATTTCCACCACTGGCAGTCGTATCTTGATATAGTAGACGCAACTCCTAATGGTGATAATACATTTACTATTGTTTGTAAATGTATTAAAATGCCATATGATAGAGTCATTGAAATGTTTTGTGATCAATGGGGAGCTTCAAAAACATATAGTAAAGAAACTTTCTCATTAAAAGCTCCGCTTGAATACTACAAAAATAAGTGTGAAGGCCAAAGAGCAATGTATCCTGCTTCTGAAGCTTTACTAAAAAGACTTATTAATCAATTAGCTGATTCTGAAAGTGAAGATGATTTTATTAACTGGTATAATATCAATAAAGATACTTTACAGAAAAAGTATGAAAAGGATAGTTTGAACTATTAATGAAGAAAAATAAACTTAGTACAGCAAATGATAAAATATATACTCCAGTAGAAACGGCTAAAGATATTATTAGTAAGTTTGATCTGTATGGCAAAGTCCTTGACCCGTTTAAAGGTGGAGGTGCTTTTTATGATAACTTGCCAGAAGGTATTGAAAAAGACTGGTGTGAAATTGATTTAGGTAGAGACTTTTTTGATTACAATGAAAAAGTTGACTGGATTATTTCAAACCCACCTTATTCAATTTTTGGGCCTGTGATCGAGCATTCTATGGAAATTGCTGATAATATAGTTTATTTAATTCCTCTTAATAAGCTCACAAGTTCATTCACAAGAGTAAAAAGTCTGCAAAAGTTTGGTGGAATTCCATATATGTATATAGTTTCACCTAAAAAATGCAACTTTCCATTTGGCTTCTGCACTTGCGCAGTTTGGCTTAAAAGAGGCTATATTGGAGATACAAGAATTGAGGTGGCTGAAGGTGATTAAAGGTATTGTTTGTGTTGCTTCTGACTGGGGTATTGGAAAAAATAATGGTTTACTCTTTAATCTTCCGGCCGATATGAAATTCTTTAGAAAGACCACAAAACATAATATAGTAGTTTTTGGAAAGTCTACATATGACAGTTTATCTAAGAGGCCACTTCCTGGAAGGTTTAATGTAGTTCTCTGGGATCAAGCAACAAGTTTAGATTGTTTAGAAGGTGCTATTACCTTTGCTAAATTTGATGAGTTATTAAGATTTGTTCAACTACTAGCAAAAGAGTTTGAAGTATTTATTTGTGGCGGTTCAAGTATTTATAAACTATTTCTTCCTTACTATGATGAAGTTTTAGTCACTAAGGTTGAGGCATCCGACCCAGAAACAACTGCATTTTTCCCAAATTTAGATAAAGAAAAATCGTATTATATTGATAGATACCTTGGAGGCGGAATTGATAATGGCCTCAGCTATGAATTTTTAAAATATAAAAGGAGATAATTATGGCAAAATTTAAACCTGGTCAAGTACTTGTTTATAAAAAGGCAGAAGAAACTTTGCCTGACATTTTACGATTAGTAAAAGAAAATATTAATTGGTTAAACCAAGACCAATATGTGGACAATGGTGTAAATAGACACCAACAAATTATTGATCAATATCAATATTTTGTTGATAATGTTTTAGAAGTTAAAACTATTACTATAAATAAAGTAGAAGAAAAAATAAGCTCTACAGGCAATCCTTATAATGTATATACACTAACTGTTAGGTATAAACCAAAAGAAGGTAAAGATCGTTGCTTATTTATTTATAATTTATATGACTTTAAGAAGTTTAATCAATTAGTTCCAGATAAATTTGACATAAAGCCAGAATTCTTATATACTTACTTAGATAAAGCTTTAGGTGATTATTTTAAATTAAATACACTTTCACTTGATGAGCTTATTAAGTTAAGGGCTACGTTTGAAGAAATTCAACATATTATTGATGATATTCCAAGTTTTAATGAAGAATCTCAGTTATTAGAATATAATGAAAACTCTCCTCAAAGTGCAGCTTACTTTGATGGCGCCAATAAAACAGAAAATTATATTTTAAATGATTCTAGTATCCAATACTTTATTATTACGGCCATTAGTTCAGCTTTTGCTGATAACTTTGATAAAACAAAGCTTTCTGGAAAGTTTGGAGATGAAACTCATGCAAGTCTTCACCCAGGTCCAGGCCTTGGTAATAGTGATTTAATTTTAACTTATGATAATGTTCCTTTTGAAATTGAAGTAAAGGATATTTATACAACTAATGTTGATTCTGGTTTAAAAGATGCTATTAAACGTGCTCATAAAAAACCTTATATGGTTGCTTATTTCTATAGATTAAATGAACTTGCTGTTTATAAGCTAGACCATAGTAATGGAAAATCAGAAAAACTTGATAGCATAAAATTAACTGATAATATTTTACATAATTCTTTATATGACCCAGAAACATTATCAGACACCTATGTTAAACTTTATAATGAAATAGATAATTTAATTACTGAATTAAATACAGATAAACAATTAGTTGATGATGCTAATGCTGCTACAGATGAGTTTGCTTTATTTGATACTGAAGATGTAAGTGATAAATAATGGAATACTATATTACTTATTTTCAAAACTTAAGATACCTAACTGAAGAGTTTATTCCAGTCTCGACAGCAGTGTGGGACCCTAAGTGGCTAAATACTTATAATGGAAAAAGACAATATATAAATGAAAATAATGTCTTAGTTGGAATAAAAGAAGAAAGTTTTTTAATTCCAGAAGATGAAATACCAGAGGAAATGTGTGCTGGTAAACCTTGTCCTTATATTGAGAAACACCCGCACTGCCAATTCCTTGATGCTTATTGGAAACATTTACAAACAATAGACTTTGAAGGTTATCTACTTCCAGAATTTGAGAGAGTCGCTGAGGACGTAAGAAAAATAACTCACTTCAAGGGTGAGCCAAAGATTATTTTATTAGTTCATGAAAAACCAGATAATCTATGTTCAGAAAGAGCTGGTTTAGTAAAATTATTTAAAAAACATGGTATAATATTAAAAGAATGGACAAAAGAAGAAATAGGAGAAATATTCTAATATGCATGTATTTAGTATACTTTTAATTGTTTTTGGAGCTCTAATAGTAATAATTAGTTTTCTTATTTTTTCATCTTCAAGGCTTGTTACTAGAAATAATGAAGCTTGGGAACAGTTTTATACCGAAGCAAGTGATGCAGGCTTTCCACAATCTGAAGAAGAATTATATCATATAGTTAGTAGAATAAATTTTTGGTCAGGGGTATTTTTAATTATTGGCAATATCGCTTTATTTGGCGGTATCCTTATAAATATACTAAATTAATATAGAAAGGAATTATAGCTATGAAAATTACACAAGTTTATGGATTTACGACAGAAGAAATTGAAACTCTAAGTAAAGCTGGAAAAATTTTAGGAGACTTATCTAGTGCTTTTAATGAACCTAGCGAAGAAGCTAAAGTTTTAGATGAAACTACAACTGGTTTAATTGCAGCTTTAAAAGATGTTTTAGGCAGAATTAAATAATGAATGAATTAGATAAAAATCTAGCAGAAGTTATTGAAAAAGCTACTGAAACAGGCGAAAAAATAGTTACTATTGAGTGTCCTTGTTGCGGTAAAATTTTTTATGCGACAGAAAAAGAAGCTGCCTATGAAGTAATTAACCGTAATGAAGAAACTAATTTTGGAATGGACCTAAAAAAGTTTTTTGGAAAAACATTAGGTAGAAAATGTCCTCATTGTGGTTTTTCTGGTAGCTTGACATCAAGTGATTTTTTAAATTTAGGTAGGTAGAATAATTATGGCAGAAAAGAAATTTATTGAAACATTAGGTGCTCTTCCTTTTAGAGTTGACATCAGAGACTATACTTTAAAAGCAGCTCCAAAAGAAGGGGAATATTTTCCAAAAGAATTTGAACTTAAAGCACCAAAAATTAAGTCACAAGGTTCAGTAGGATCTTGTGTTGCTCATTCTATTGCAGAAGCTAATGAATGGTTCCACAGAGAGCAAGAAAAAACTGATAAACTTATGTCCACTGGTTTTATTTATGGAAACCGCAGAAATTCAGTAAGCAAGTCTGAGGGCATGTATGTTAGAGAAGCTCTAAATAATATATGCAAATTTGGAAATGTTTTTAAAGAAGACTTTAAAGAAAATAAAGAAGTTCCAGAAGCTATTGAATTATTTGAAGAAAGATTTGATTCACTTAAAGAAAAAGCATATCCTAATAGATTTTCAACTTATTTTAGACTAAATGGTGATGACGATATTAAGTATGCTTTAATGAATTATGGCCCAGTTGTATTTGCAATGACTTGGCGTGAAGGTATTAAAGTTGATTCAAATGGTATTATGCAAGTTAATGAAAAAGCTAAAAAGACTGGCGGCCACTGTATGTTAATCTATGGTTGGAATGAAAAAGGTTGGCTTATCCAAAACTCTTGGGGTTCTAGCTGGGGTAAAGGTGGACGTGCTATTCTTCCATTTGATGTTAAATTAGATGAAGCTTGGGGAGTTACTGATGAGGTTACTTCAGAGACTCCTGATATCATAAAACCAGTTTATAACACAACATTTAAGAGATTTATTGCAAGATTACTTAATTTCTTTGCAAATTTATTTAGGAAATAATTTATGGAAAAAGCAATTAAAAATATAATAAAAGCCGAAACAAAACGACAAAATGAAGGGATTGAACTAATTGCTTCTGAAAACTACGCAAGTAAAGACGTCAGAGACGCTTGTGCAAGTATTTTAACTAATAAATATGCAGAAGGTTATCCTCATAAAAGATATTATGGCGGTTGTGAATTTGTAGACCAGATTGAAGATTTAGCTATTGAAAGAGTTTGTAAATTATTTAATTGTAAATATGCTAATGTTCAACCTCATTCTGGCTCACAAGCAAATGCAGCAGCATATGAGGCTTTACAAAGATATTTAGGTATTACTGATAGAAAGATGAAGATCTTATCTATGGACTTAAATTCTGGCTCACATTTAACTCATGGAAGTCCAGTAAGTTTTAGCTCAAAAGTATATGATTTTAGTTTTTTTGATCTGGGGAAAAATGGTCGAATTAACTATAATATTTTAGAAAAAAAGCTCGAAGAAGTTAAGCCAGATGTTTTACTTTCTGGTTATAGTGCTTATCCATATGAAATTGATTTTGCTCATTTAAGTAGACTTGCTAAAAAATATAAATGTTTATTTATGGTTGATATGGCTCATATTGCAGGCTTAGTTGCAGCTGATGAGCATATGAGTCCACTTAAATATGCTGATATTGTTACCTCAACTACTCACAAAACACTTAGAGGTCCTCGTGGCGGGATTATTCTAACTAATAATGAAGAACTTATTAAAAAAGTTAATTCAGCAGTCTTCCCTTATTATCAGGGTGGACCACTTGAACATATTATTGCTGCTAAGGCTACTTGTTTCAAAGAAGCTGATACCCAAGAATTTAGAGATTATATTCATCAAGTTAAAGTAAATACAAAAGCTTGTCAACAAGAACTTGAAAGAGTGGGAGCAGTTACTACAGGAACAGATAATCATTTATTCCTTCTTAATACTCTTGATTCATTTGGCTTAACAGGTCTTGATGCTCAAAAGAAGCTTGAAGAAATTGGGATTACTACAAATAAAAATATGATTCCAGGTGATACTTTAAAGCCAAATAAGACAAGCGGTCTCAGAATTGGCTTTGCAGCTATTACTACAAGGGGTTGTACTGAGGAACAAGCAAAACAAATTGCTAAAATAATATATATGTATTTGAAAGATTTGATTACAATTAAAGTTGCTAAAAAATCTGTAAAATCCTTAGTAAAACGCTGGAAAAACATAGAAAAAATCTAAAAAATTAGCCTCAAAAAATTGGCTAAATTAAATGTGCAAGGGTGCACAAAACTTAAGATAAAATATCAACGATATTTAACTTAAAAGATACTGTAAATGATACTTAAAAAGATGCTATTACATTATTAATATAAGTTAAATGTCGTCCAAAAAAATTGGGCGATATTTTATTTTTATACAAAAATTAGCCTATATACTATTGTATAATATATTGAAGTAAATTGAAAGGACTTAAAAATTATGAGAATTAAACTAATTAAAGGTGCAAAAGCTCCAAAACAAGGCCGTGAAGGTGATGCAGGATACGATTTATATCTAATAGATGATATAACATTTAAAGCTCACGACATTACAGTTGTTGACACAGGAGTTTGTGTTGAGCTTCCAAAAGGCTATGCAGGTCTTTTAGCTATGAGAAGTTCTGTTTGTAAAACAGGTTTAATTGTTCAGCAGCCTCTAATTGATGAAAATTATCGTGGTGAAATTCATATTTTAATTTTTAATCCTACAGATAATGATATTACTTATAAGAAAGATGACAGAGTTTGCTCACTTTATGTTTTCCCTGTCTACCAAGGAGCACTTGAAGTTGTAGATGAACTCAGTGAATCTAATAGAGGAGAAGCTTGGGCCGGAAGCTCAGGAAAATAAGGAGGAAGTTTAATGTCAGAATGTCCGTATAAACAAAAGTGTAATGGAAAAGATTGTGCTTCTGACTTCTGCTTACGTAAGTTTAAGCTGGAGTATCTTTTTGATTATGCTTTAATTCCAGAAAGTCAACGTAGATATTTTAAGTTAGTTACTGACGAAGACGGAACAGACTATAAAGAATTTACAAAATTAGCTGGAATTGAACAAGATGCTGAAAATTTTGTTAAAGAAGGTAGAAATTTATATATTCACTCAACTATTTGCGGAAATGGTAAATCAAGTTGGGCAATTAGAATATTAAAATCTTATATATTTAAAACATGGGCGCAAGGCGAATTAGCCTGTAAAGCTTTGTTTGTTAGCGTCCCAAGATTTTTATTAGCACTTAAAGACAGTATTTCAAATAAAAATGAATACGCAGATCATATTCAAAAATATATTTTAACTGCTGATTTAGTTATTTGGGATGATATTGCAGCTAAGGTTGGCTCTGAATTTGAGCTCAATCATTTACTTAGTTTAATTGAGACCAGAATGTCAAATGGTAAGAGCAATATTTTTACCTCTAACTTAGATACAAAAGCAATGAGAGATGCTTTAGGTGAAAGAATTACAAGTAGAATTTGTAATATGTCTACTGATATTGAGCTTCACGGGTCTGATAAACGTCAGATTAAAGAAAAAGCACTTAGAGAGGAGGTTAACAACTAATGACTTCCCAACTCCAGGTTCTTAATAAAATCTTAAATACAAAAGACTATTCATTTGTCTTATTAAATAATCTAAATGAACACTATTTCTATAATTATAAGGCTGAGTTTAGATATATTAAAAAGCATTTTGAGACTTATAATTCAGTCCCAGATAAATTAACTTTTGCTGCCGCTTTCCCAGACTTTGATATTATTGAAGTCAATGAACCAGATAGCTATTTACTTGAACAATTAGTTAAAGACTATAGAAAGAGTTTTCTTGCAACTACATTCAATCAAATGAGAAAACTTATTGAAGAAGACAAGATTGATGAGGCAGTCAATTATTTTGAAACTTCTTCTGAAAATATGAAGGGCGGAACTCCAATTCATAGTATTGATATTCTTCAAGATCATTCAAGACTTGATAAATTCATTGAAAGAACTGCAGATAGAAGTAAATATTATATCTCAACAGGATTCAAAGAATTAGATAATATTATTGGTGGCATTGATGTAGAAAATGAAAATATGGTCATCGCCGCTAGAACAGGTATAGGTAAAACAAACTTACTTATTAAAATGGCTGTTGAAGGCGCAAAGCAAGGTCGCCACGTTGGCTTATATGAAGGTGAAATGACAGCTGATAAAGTTGGCTATAGAGTTGATACTTATTTAGGTCATATTGATAATACTGGCTTAAATAGAGGTGATGGCTCTATCACTGCTCAATATAAAACTTACTTAGAAGGCTTAAAAACTGGCGGAATTAAGGGAACTTTGAAGGTTCTTACTCCAGCTCAAATTGGTGGTTCAGCGACAGTCGATACCTTAGAAGCTTTTGTTAAGAGAGAACATTTAGATATGCTTCTTATTGACCAATATTCTTTACTTGAAGACACAAGCTTTGGAAAAACTTCTTGGGAAAGAGTTGGTAATATTTCAAAAGCTATTAAAAATCTTCAAGTAAAATATAGTATTCCTGTTATTTCTGTTTCTCAAATGAATAGAACTAAGAATGAAGATGGCGAGCAAGATACAACTCAAATTGGCTTAGCTGATAGAATTGGTCAAGATGCTACAGTTGTTTTGATGCTTGATAGAAGTAGTTCTAATAAGAATAAAGAAGACAAAGAAAATAAAGAAAAAGATTTGCTTCATATCAATATTGTCAAGTCCAGAGACGGTGGCGACAATAGAAAATTAACTTATAAAGCTGATTTCAATTATGGTAGATTTACATACATTCCAGAAAACTTGTCAGCTGAAGAAGCTAAAGAAACATATGATGCTTATGATGGAGATGGAGTATTCTAATGAGAAGCTTAATTGTTGATAATGTAGTAATAAATACTCCAATTAAAGACATTTTAGAGCGACTTCAAATTACCTTAACCAATGGTAAGTTAAAAGACATTCAAGAGAAGGGTGATAACTTATTAGTTACTTGTCCGCATCACGGAAATGGAACTGAGAGCCACCCAGCTTGTAATATCTATGTTGGCAACGATTCAGATATTGCTTATGGTTATTTTAGATGCTTTGTCTGTGAAGAGCAAGGAACATTCTTAAAATTTGTTGCTGAGTGTTTTGATAGCTCAGAAGAATATGCTAAGAATTGGCTATTAAAAACTTTTGATGGACAAATCATTGAAAAACAAGTTTTTATGGCTGACCCGATTGATCTTAATGCCTTAAACGCTAAGAAAAAAGTTAAGGTTTTAGATGAAAAAATCTTAGACCAATATCAAAGCTGGACACCTTATTTATCTACAAGAAAATTATCTCGTCAAATTTGTGAGATGTTTAAGGTTAAATATGATCCGAAATATCGTCAAGTTATATTTCCAGCTTACGATATTAAAGGAAGGCTCGTAATGCTCCCAAAAAGGTCTATAGATACAAAAACATTTTATCTTGATAAAGACGTAGAAAAACCTGTCTATTGTTTAGATAAAATTCAAAAAGAAAATTATGATACTGCCTTAATTGTTGAAGGACCAATTGACTGCTTAACTGGCTGGGAATATGGTTATCCAACAATTGCAACTCTTGGCAGGATCTCAGATTATCAAATCGAGCAAATAAATAAATCTTGTATAAATATTTTATATGCAATGTTTGATAATGACGAGGCAGGAAGAAGCTTTACAAGAGCTTTGAAAAGAGGTATAGCAAAACGAATTATTGTTATTGAAACTCAGCTGCCTCCAAACCGTAAAGATATTAACGATTGTTCTAAAGAAGAAGTTGCAGAAGTTTTGAAAAAAGCTAAAAATTCCTCTTTAAAATATCGTAAAATATAATGTAGAGCAACTACAATAAAATTGCAAAGATACTAAATAAACGATAAAGGAGAAAACGATGGCACAATTTAGTTATTCAGATTATCAAGACACTATCGCAAAGGCACAGGGCGGTTCCTCTGCTAGTTCCGTAAAAGTCGGATTTTTCAAGCTTAAAAATGATGGAGACGAAGCACTCGTCCGTATCAATTGTTCAGGCCTTGAAGATTTAAAGTTCGCCACAGTTCACAAACCAGCTTTTGGTAAAAAGTTTGAAGGTTTAGGCACAGGATTTACTCCAGTTAGCTGCTTAAATGAAGTTGGTTCTTATTCAGATGCTTGTCCATTCTGCCGTGCTGCTGCAGAAGGTCATGAAGTTGTTGGTAAAGCTGCTAAGACAGTTTATCTTGAACTTCTTGTTTCCTATAAAGACGGACAAACAGGTAGTTGGGCTACACCAATTCCAGTAGTTTGGGAACGTCCTGCAGGTTTCTCTAAAGAAATTGCTACAAAACTTAGAGACTACGGTAATTTAAGAGATATTATTTTCAAAGTTACTCGTCAAGGTTCTGGCAAAGAAACTAAATATTCTTTAGATTACATTCCTGTTTATAATAAACCAGAAATTATCCCAGCAGACTTTAGTGCTTTTGATAACTTCGATATTACAAAACATTCATACTGGGTTAAATCAGCAGAAGACTTAGAAGCTTATTTAGCTACAGGTCATTTCCCAGAAGTTGTTAAAGAAGAACAAGTTTCTAAAAACTTAGAACAAATTATTCCTAACAAGGTTGAAGAAGCTAAAGTTGAAGAAGCTTTAGGATTCACAGCAGAACCAGCCCCAGCACCAGTTGCTGAAGAAAAACCAGCACCAGCTCCAGTAGCTGAAGAAAAACCTGTTGAAACTCCTGTTGAAAGACCAGCAAGAAGTTTTAATGGATTCTCATTTTAATTAAAAAATAATAGGAGATTTTATTGATGGAAGGACTTTTTGGTGCAGAATTCGATATTGATTTAAAACCAAAAACTAGTGTTAAAGACTTAGTTAAAAAGGTTAAAAAGCCAGCAAAAGAATTAGACGAAGAAGCACAAACAGCAAAACTTCTCAAATCCAAAAAGCTTTCCATTCAAGAAAGACTTGAAATTATTACAGATAAAGTCATCAGGAAACTAGGAAAGCAGAGAAGCAATACTGTTGTTCTTAGAAGTCTTGATGACTTTTCTGCTTATATTGATGCTGCAATTGAAGCAAAAGTAGTTGCAATCGATACAGAAACTAATAACTCACTTGACCCTATCACTTGTAAGTTGATGGGCCTTTGCTTGTATGTTCCAGGACAAAAGCAAGCTTATATTCCAGTTAACCACATTAATAATGATACTGGTGAACTTTTACCAAACCAACTCACAGAAGAAGCCTGTAGAATTCAGTTGCAAAGAATTTTAGATAATAAAGTTTTCGTCGTGATGCATAACGGTAAGTTCGACTATGAAGTTATTCATTGCACTTGTCATATTGATGTTAAACCTGATTGGGATACAATGACAGCAGCTAGACTTATTGATGAAAATGAAAAAGCAAACTTAAAAATGCAATATATTTCTAAGATTGATCCTCAACAAGAAAAATATGATATTGAAGGTTTGTTTGAAAATGTCCAATATGCGCAAGTTGACCCAGATATATTCGCATTATATGCTGCTACTGACTCTATGATGACTTATAAACTTTATAAGTGGCAAGAGCCAATTATGATGGCCGAAGAAAACAAAAGACTTCGCTGGGTTTTTGAGAATATTGAAATGCCAATTGTTATTGTCACAGCTCATATGGAACTTCGTGGAGTTTGTGTTGATGTTGCTTTTGGTGAAAGACTTAAAGAAAAATATAATAAATTATTAGCAGACTTAGATGCTCAAATTGATAAAAAGCTTGAAGAGTTAAAGCCTCAAATTACTGAGTGGCTTTTGTCTCCAGCTGCTAATGAAAAAACCAAGATATATGTTCCTGCAAAGACTAAGATGAGTCAAGAAAAAATTGAGGAAATGTATACAGAAATCGATGAAAATGGTGATAGATTTAAATATTCTAAACCAAAGACTGAACAACTTACAGACCCAATTAACTTAGCTTCTCCAGTTCAATTAGCAATTCTTTTCTATGATATTTTACAATGCCCAACTGTTAATGATACTAAACCAAGAGCAACAGGTTCAGCAGAACTTAAAAAACTTGCTGAGGTATTGGCAAAGTATAAACCAGTAGATGAAGAAGATGAGGTCATTGATGATGAAGATGAAGAAGAAGAAACTACTTCTAAAGAAAGTTCAGTTAATGATTCAGTCTTAGAAGCTATTGAAAACGAAGCTCCAGAAGAAAAATTATTGAAAGCTCGTATCGCTGCGGCCGATTTCTGTCAATTATTATTAAAACGTCGTGGTTATATGAAGTTAATTACAACATATATTGATGTTATTCCAGATTTAGCAAAGCATTGGCCAGATGGAAGAATTCGCTTCCACTTAAATGCTACTGGCACAGATACTGGTAGATATAGTTCAGGTGGTAAATTAAAATTCTTTGAAAACGGAGAGCCTGTTGTTGTTTCTGGTATTAACATTCAAAATATTCCATCTCGTGGAGAAGGTAAATTAACAAGATCTCTTTTCAAAGCTAAAGAAGAATATACTGAAGTTAGCTCAGAAAATAAAGTATTTAAGTTATTAGAAATTGCTGAGATTAAAACTGCCGATGGCTGGAAATACTGTAAAGACATTAAAGTTGGAGACCTTATTTCAACAAAAACTGGTTTTATTTCTTTTACTTCCATTAAACAAGAAAATAAATTTTATTATTTTACCAGCTTAATTAACGAAACCATTAAAGTTAGAACAAGATATAGAATTGTTGGTTCAGACTATTCAGCCCAGGAACCAAGACTCACTGCTTTCTTAAGCCAAGACCCAGCAATGATTGATGCTTATAAGCAAGGTAAAGATTTATATTGCGTCATTGCTCAAGGTATGTATAATAATAATTATGAGGATAACCTTGAATTCTATCCAGAAGGAACAGAAATTGAACTTGATGGAAAGAAAATTATTTGCGGAAAGAAAACTCATTTACATAAAGCAGGCAAAGAGAGACGTGCCTCAGCTAAGACAATGCTATTAGCAGCAACTTATGGTATGTCTGGAAAGACTGCAGGTATTAGAATGGGCAAGGATAAAAAAGCAGGTGAAGAACTACTTAATAACTTCTTCTCAAGTTTCCCAGAAGTTAAGAAAACTATTGAGGCTTCTAAAGAGTCTTTAAGAAAAACTGGCTATGTTGAAGACTGGGCAGGTAGAAGAAGACATTTACCTGATTACTTCCTCCCACCTTATGAAGTAGTTATGAAAAAACAATCTGAAAATGATGCAGATTTTAATCCATTCTTAGGTTGTGCTAACAGAACTACTAAGGACCCAAAACAGACCG
>Ga0310690_10005916_pt1 | contig 16343 bp, 16 predicted proteins | sample AusTroGonzalo_MG_2_FD_207661 | JGI IMG/M metagenome (GOLD analysis project Ga0310690, IMG submission 207661) | Bovine rumen microbial communities from tropical cattle in Woodstock, Queensland, Australia - Gonzalo_04 (v2) (version 2) | ecosystem: Host-associated > Mammals > Digestive system >... | reverse complement strand
CTGACGAAGCAAGAACGAAGCAAGAAAAAAGGCCCGACCAGCAAAGAACCAGCAAAGAAAAAACGACCCGTCGAACAAAGGGCGAACAAAGGAAAAACGTGCCGTATTAGCGGAGGATTTGCGGAGGATGGAACGCCCGTATTTGCGGCGGTGTAGCGGCGGCGAATTGCCCGTATTTGCGACGGTGTAGCGACGGAGGAACGGCCCGTAATAGCACGGGGTTTGCACGGCCGCCCGTACCGTATAGCGAAGGATTAGCGAAGGACACGACCCAACGCGTACGCGCGTGAATTGAGGGCCAAAAATTCGGATTGTTCGGATTGCTTACACGCGCGCGCGAAATTGAGGGTCAAAAACTCCAAAATACGGATAATGCGGAACGGCCAACACGTACGCGCACGCGTAAAGGCCCAAAACAGGCGATTTGGCGGTATTTCCCCGTTGAGGCGATAAACCGACCGTTCGACGATAGAACACGCGAATTTGGCCTATTTCCGACGCGTACGGGGGCAACGGTTCCCCCGACGTTGTGGCGGTTTCGTCGTACCTTTGTTGAACGTGTAACGCGTGTAATACGTGTAATTTTTGTAAACTTTACTATTTTTTATTACATTTGTTGCAGATTTAACAAAATAATTCGTACATTTGTTGCGGCGAATTACTACGAACATGGAAACAACGACAATCACAACGACACAACAGGCGATTACCACGGCGGCCGAATTGCGGCGCGTCGTTGAGGTTTTCGCGTCGGCTCAGGACGTCAAACCGTCAAGCCGTGGATTATACACCCGTACGTTGAACGGGTTTTTCGATTGGGTCACGACCTCAGGCCGTACGGTTTCGGCCCTGACGGTGGCCGACCTTATCGCCTACAAAGACGAATTGTTGAACGGCGGTAAATCGTCGTTGACGGTGGCGTCGTACGTGAACAGTTTACGGCGGTTTTTCGAATGGACGGAGGCGGTAAAATTGTACCCCAACGTTGCAAAGGGATTGCACGCGCCGAAACGTCAACAGGCGTTCCGAAAACAACCGCTGACGGTCGCACAGGTCGGGAACCTGTTGAGGTACGAACGGGCCGAACAATCGCCCCGTGATTTCGCAATTATCAATTTATTGGTTCGTACGGGGTTGCGTTGCGTTGAGGTTGTACGGGCCAACGTGGGCGATATTACCTACAAAGGGGGCCAACGCGTTTTGTTGGTTCAGGGCAAAGGCCACGACGAAAAAGACAATTTCGTGATATTGACCGACGCCGCGTTCACGCCGATTGCCGACTACCTCAACACCCGTAAAGGGGCAACGGCCAACGACCCGTTGTTCACGTCGGAAAGCCACAACAACACGGGCGGCCGAATGACAACGCGCGCCGTGTCTGCAATCGCCAAACAGGGGTTAAAATCCGTTGGTTTGGATAACCGCGTGTTCACGGCCCACAGTTTACGCCACACAACGGCCGTGAATATCCTGAGGGCGGGCGGTTCGTTGGAACAGGTACAATACACCCTCAGGCACGCGAACCCCGCGACAACGCAAATATACACGGCCACGTTGAGGGATGAACAACGGTTGAACAACGGCGGCGAACTTATGTTGGACGCCCTGTATAACACGGCAATTTGATATTACCCCGTAACGACAAATTACGGGGTTTACTGATATTACAAACCATACAAACAAACGAATTATTACGATGGAAACAAAGCAACAACGAATTGAGGTTGGCCCCGTGGCCGACCATTTCCTCAGGGCGTTACGCGCCTATGAAACCGCCAAACAGTATTATTACGACGGATTGGAGGCCCTGATGGGCGAACAACGCGCCAACGAACGGATGATGAAAGAAAACGACGGCGTTTTCAAACCCGTTGGGGAACATTTCGAAAAGATGGTTCACGGCCTGATAACGGATTGGTCGATTTCCAACCCCCCGACAAATACGATTTGACGATGGCCCGCGTTTACTCCGTTTCCAACAACAAAGGCGGTTGCGGCAAGACGGCCACGGCCGTAAATTTGGGCGCGGCCCTGAGGTTGCAAGGTTTCGACGTCCTTTGTATTGACGCCGACGCGCAAGCGAATTTGACGGCCTGTTTCGGCGTTGAGGCAACGGCGGGCCGTACTATGTTTGACGCCCTGAAACAACGCGGCGCGGCCTACATTGAACCCGTACGGGTGTTGAACCCTGAGGGGCGGGCCGTGGGTTGTTTGGACGTGTTACCCTCAACCCGTGATTTATCGGCCGTTGAGGTCGGGTTGGCTCAGGAACGCGACCGTTTGACGCGGTTTCGTTCGTTCGTTGACCGTTACCGCGACCGTTACGACGTCGTTATTATTGACACGCCCCCCGCGTTGGGATTTCTTACGTTGTCGGCGTTGTACGCGTCCGACGCCGCAATAATAGCCGTGGAACCTCAGTATTTGGCCGTACAGGGGTTGTTATCGCTCAGGGAAACAGTTGAGAACCTGAGGGCGAACGGCGCGGCGATATTGTCCGAACGGGTATTGTTCACGCGGTACGATGGCCGCAAGGGGTTACACCGTTTGACCGTCGAACAGGTGGCGGCGGCGGGGTTCCCTGTGTTCCGTACAATCATACGCGACAACGTGGCGTTGGGGGAGGCCCCCGCCAATGGTACGGACATATTCAGGTACAACCGCCGTTCACGCGGCGCACAGGATTACGCGGCGTTGGCCGACGAACTGAAAACAACCGACAAATTGAAACACTACAAACACCAATAACCCGATGAAAAAGAATGACATTATAACGGGCGGTTTGAACGGCCTGTTAAAGCCGACCGACGGAACCACGAACACCAACCCCGTAAAGGATGAACCCAAAAAGAAAGCCGACGCCGTGGTGTGTTACCGCGTACCCGCTGAGTTGGCCGAAAATGTAAAGTATATCGCCCATTTCGACCGTAAAACGTTGGGGGCGGTGGTAACTGAGGCGTTGACCGCGTACGTTGAGGCGTGGAAACCGACCAACGAAAAACCCCGCAAGTTGTAACGATGGAACAAAGCAAGATTTTGACGGGCGCGGTTCGTGAGGAACTGACGAAATACCCGTTACGTTCACAGGACGGCAAAGGCGGGGACGCCGTGGCCGTGTTACGCCTGTTTATCACAGGGACGGGCGCGACGTTCTACATTTTGGAGGGCGAACCGTACGGGGAATATGAGGGCCGCGAAAATTGGGAGTTGTTCGGCGTGTCGAACATGGAACGCGGGGAGGGTTGGCGGTACGATTATTTCAGTTTGGCCGAATTGGAGGGCCTGAATTTGTACGGCGGTTTGGTACATTTAGAACGCGACCAACATTTCACGCCGCGACCTTTGCGCGAAATACCTGAGGTTGTACCGTCGTTGACCGACCTGTGGAAATTTGAGGCCGAACACAAAGATACCGACGAATGAACCGCCGCGAATACCTCAACACCCGCAAACGCCTGATGAATGGGGAAACCCTGAGTTGGACGCCCGAACAGGCCGCCGAATACGTACAGGCCGAAACCCGCGAACGGATACACGACGGGGTTATGGCCGCACGGTCGGAACCTCAACCCCTGACGGCCGAAACGGTCGAACGGTTGTTGGTACAGTACGGGGGCAATTGGGGAGTTTGGCCGTTGTTCGTTGAAATTGTAAGGGGTTGCACGTTGACCCCCGCCGCGTTTTCCTCAGGATTAACGACCGCGTACACAATGGGACACGCCGACCGTGAAACCGCGTTGTTGTTGTTCGAATGGGCCGACCCGTCGCAAATGATGAACGCCGACGATTTGGCCGTGTTCCGAACGTTACCCGACCCACTGACGATTTACAGGGGTTGCGACATGGCCGAATACGAACGCGACATTTTCGGGTTGAGTTGGTCAACCGACCCCGCCGTGGCTGAGTTTTTCGCGTGGCGGTTCAACCCTGACGATACGGAACGCGTCGTGGTACGTACGACGATACACCCCGAACAGGTGTTGGCGTATTTCAACGAACGGAACGAACGGGAGGTAATAACCGACATACAACGACCCAACACCCCCGTTGAGGTCAACGCGTGGGAACCAACGGCCGCGTTTCGCCAACGACACGCCGACGGCCAACGGTTGTTCCCTGATGGGGGCAAATAACCTTTACTATTTCGGAAACGCAACGCATTTTGTAAAAGGCGGCCGACCTCATACGCACAACGCGCGCACGCGTGGGAACGGTCGGGCGAATTTCCGAAAATATTACATTACAGAAGTTAAAAATAACTACATTTTACAACATTTTACAACTATGGATATTTACGTAATACAGTCAATTTGGGCAACCGACGCGGCGGTGCAATTCGTGGAAACCGATGAACCCACGGCCCGCCAATTGTTCCAACACCTGATACAAAAGCGGTGGAAACGTACACGCGGAACCGTCGAAACGGAAACGTTCGATTGGCAAGAAAAGAAATCGGCCTATATTGATGACGGCGAACCCATTGAATTCGCCAACGTAGGCCCCGACGTTATCGAACGGGCCACGGTCAAAGACAAAGACGGCCAAACCGTCGAAACAATTGAGTTGTACCGCGCAATCGTAAACAAATAACCGACATTATGGCAAACGAAAACAGGGACGCCGTTTTGAACGCAATATGGAACGACCCCGCGCGGTTGTTCGGCGGCGAATGGAAAAGCAACGGCAAAACGTGGGAATACGTCAGGGGCGGCGAATGGAACCAACGGGGCGCGGTTCGGTTGCTCAGGAAACGCGACGGCGTGGGTATAACTGTAATGTTCAACCACGGTAGCGGTCACGCGGGGATAACGCCCCCCGACGTAATCGAATACGCCCAACAATACCGTTTCAATACGGGTTCGTTCAACGAAACGTTGCGGGCGTTGGCCGACACGTACAACCTCAATTTGGAGTTTTCGAACGATGAACGCCGCAAGATGGCCCGCGCCGAACTTGCACGGGAATTGGCCCCGTCGTTCGTTGAGGCCCTGAAACAACACCCCGACGGGGAAACGGCCCGTTACCTCAGGGACGTACGGCGGTTGAACCCTGACGCCCATTTCGGCGAACTGACGGCCGAAACCCTCAAACGGGCGTTGGAACACCTGAAAAACAGGGGGATTGCATACGACCCCGCCGACGTTGAGGCGTTGGGATTGACTGAGGCACGCGCAAAGGCGGGTTACAACTGTTTGATACCGTACACCGTGAACGGCCGCGTTGTCGGGTTCCTATTGCGGAACATACGCGCGAACCTCAACGGGTTCAAAAAATACCTGTATTCGGAGGGGGCGGGCCGTGGCGGTTACTGTGACACGTTGACGAACGGGAAACCCGCCGTTGTCGTTGAGGGGCCGATGGATGCAATACGACTGATACAACAGGGCGTCGAAAACGTCGTGGCGATTGGTGGGGCGAAGATTGGCGAAGAAATCGGGCGTTTGCTCAGGGGCCACGGTATCGTCGAAATTACCTACATACCCGACCACGAAACCGACGTGAACCAACAACGGGAAACGAAATTGGTGGTTGAGGCAATACAGGCGTTCCAATCCGTACGGGTTGACAATACGCCCGTGGTCGAACGGTTATATATCGTTGATTTGCCCGCCCCTGAGGATTGGACGAAATACCCCAAATACGGCAACGATGGCACGTTGAAAGGTTACAAGATAGACGCCGACACGTACGGGGCCGAACACCCCGACGAATTGCGCGGGGCCGTTGATATGGGCGGCGTCGTGTCGTGGGAGTGGGAGTTGTCCGACCTGATGGCGTGGGCCGTCGCTCAGGATGACGCCACGGGGTCGGTCAGGTACAACGATTTTCAAAAGCGGTTCAACGATATTTACACCCGTTGCGGTTCCCCGTACGAACGCCAACGGATACGCCAATATATCGCCACGGGGAAACACGCCCAAATTTACAGGGCGTTCGGAATCACGCCGCAATCATGCGAACACGCCGACGCGTGGAAAAAGGCCGAAGAATACAACGAACGCGTAAAGACGGCCGCCGCCGACCTCAACCGCGCCGTTGAGGAACAGGCCGACGCCGAAACCGTGGGGGCGATTGTTCAACGCCTCAACGATGCACAACACGGCAACACCCGCGACGAATGGGCGGCCCAATTGTCGGAAACCTTTGAGGATGAATTGGCGGCCATACAACAACAACCCGACACGTTACGAACCCGTTGGGAGGTCGGCAACGTCGGCAAAGATGGCACGTACAAACGGTACGAACGCGTTGAGTTTTACCCCGCCGATATTGAGGTATTTTGCGCCCAAACGTCGCACGGCAAAACGGCCGTATTGTTTCAGGCCGCGTTTGACCTGATACGCGACACGAACAAAACGTTTTTGTTTGTCAGTTGCGAGGAAAACAAACGGCAATTGGTCGAACGGGCGTTGAACGTGTATATTAACATACCGACAACCCCGACGGGAAAAGACTACAACGGCCAACCGTGTTTCATTTCAGGGACGCGGAAACGTACGATTAAATCCATTGTACGCGGTACGGTTCCCCCTGAGGAATACGACCCCGAAAATATGTATAACCGCGCCGAATACGACAAATTGGCCGAACGTGTACGGGCCGAAATTCAACGGTACGGTTCGGAGGTACGACCGCGCCTCAAATTCGTACATACCGCCGCAAGTGTTGAAAGCATTTGCGAAAACGTGGTTCGTTTCGTTGAGGAATACAGGAACAACGGCGTTGAGGTCGGGGGCGTGTTCGTGGATTATATGCAATTGTTATCGTCGGACGCCCGCAATTTTTCACGCCACGACGAATTAAAGGACGTTTGCAACGCCCTGAGGGATTGCGCCGCGTTTATCGAATTGCCCGTGGTAATCGCCGCCCAATTGAACCGTGACGTTTTACGCCCCGTCGCGGGGTACGGTACGGGGTTCGACCTGATAACGGAGGCCAATATCGGGGAGGGGGCCGACATTGAACGCGCCGCCCACGATATTTATTTGGTTTGGCAAGTTGATAAAACGCCGTTCGCTCAGTATTACAAAGGCGATGAAAGCGGCGAACCTCAGTTGGATAGAAAGAAAATCGGGTTCCGTTCACGCCGTTTGTTCGGCCCTGACGAATTCGGAAACCCGACGGAACCCAAACGGGGGTATATGTACATTGAACAATTGAAAGCGCGCGACGGGCGGCCCAACGGTTGGGGATTGTTCCCGTACGACGCCGAACGTGGCCGTATTGGGGAAATAGACACGGCCCAAATGATGAAATAACCGTAATACGTGTATAACCTGTAAAACCCGTAATTTGTGTAATATGGATAATACAAGCAATCACGACAACGCGACCCCGAACCCTCAGGAACCGCAAGACGTGGCGAGGGCGTGGAACGAATACACCAAAATACGAAACGTTGCCGTACAGTTCGGCGCGTACCCGTTGCCGTTGCCGTTTGAGTTGGTCGAACCCGCGAAACGGTATTTCGACAACAACGCGCCAAATATCGCCAAACGGATGGTTGAGAACGGCGCGACGAATGAAACCGTAAACGCGGTAATTGAAGATTACGGGCGCGCAACGGTCGGCGTTATGCCGTCGGCCACAATCCAACAAATTGACGCCGCGTTGGGTGTATTCAGTCCCGTACAGGCGTTTATGGTTGACCGTTACGTGTTGTATTTCGCCGTGTTCAATTCGTACGCGTCAATACTGAGGTTTTACAGGGATTACGAAAAGAACGTGAAACAACAACCCGCCCCGTCGCAACGTCAGGCGTGGTTTGAAACGATACGGGAGGAAATACGGCCGACCGACGCCGTGGCGTTTTTTTGGATGCAAAACCACGGGCAAATCGTCGTTTCGGATTTCGCGGGCGTGGAACAACCCGCAATCCGTCGTTTCCTCAACATGATGGAACAAAAAGCCAACGTCGGCCGATACCTGAGGTATTACGCCGTTGCCAAATTCGCGTTGATGGCAACCCCCGAACAGTTGGCGGCCATAACCCCGCCCCCTCAGTTCGGCGAACCAACGGAGGCGATACGATACGCCGACGAAATAATGGCCGAAATACAACGGGATTTCGACCAAAAGGCGGCACAGGTCGCGGGAATTCTTGTAAAGGCAACCACGGGGGACACGGCCCCGACGGAAATTGCAAAGGAGGTAAAGGCCGCCGCAATCGCAATCAACAAAACGCCCGAAAATATCGCCCTAATCCTGAGTAGGGATATTTACACGGCCGACGGTAAGGACGCCAAAAACATATTGCCGATTTCGCGGTACATTGAGGCGTATTTGGCAAAACGTGGAACCGACGCCGTTTATATTACAACGAACATGGGCCAAACCCGCGTCGGCGTTACACCCCGTACGGTAGAAAAAGCCATTGAGGGCGTCAACCTGTTGCAACAATTACGGCGGGTCAGGCCGTCCAACGGCGTTTTTCGTCTTGAAACGAATTTGTCGGAATTCAGTGAGTTATGCGGATACACCGACGCGAACGAAGAAATTAAATTGCAATTGTTGGCGTCCCTTATGGTGTTGAATGACCTGTATTTGGTCGTATGGGAGGGCAAAGGACGAAGCGCGGTCAAAGTGTTGACCGTCCCCAAAATCGGGTTGTCGGGAGAATCGCGGGGCCGTATCATTATTGACGTGACAACGGAGGCGATGCGGGGAAAACCGCAATATGTATCAATGACGGATTTTGACAAGTTGAGGAAACTTGCAAAGGGTCAGGCGAAAAACCATTTCCGTTACCAAATTTTGGCAAAGGGTCAAAAGGACGAACGGCAATTGGTTTCGGAGGTGTTCGGGTATGAATACAAGTTGGACGAACTGAAAGACAAACCCGACGAATTGGCAAAGGCCCGCCGATATATAAGCACCCACAGGAAAGACGATACAAAGAAACTACGTAAATGGTTCGACGAATACGCCGAAACGGGTTTTCTTTCTTTCACCCGTGAACAAAACGCAAACGGCGATTGGATTTACAAGTGGCAACGGTTGAAACCGCCGACGCCTGACGAAGTGGAGGCCGTCGAACGCGGCAAATTGGATACCATACTATTGAAACCGATTGACGGGGAAACAGGGGACGAAACCGCCGAAACGGAAACGTTCGATTGACACGTGAAAACGGGTAGTTCTACGGGTCATTTCGGGTAGTTCTACGGGGCGTCCCGCTTTTGAAAACGGGTAGTTCTACGGGTCATTTCGGGTAGTTCTACGGGTCATTTCGGGTAGTTCTACGGGTCAACGGTTTTGCAACGGATTGAAAACCAACGCGTTGCAGGGGTCAAAATCCCTTATAATACTTATACTCTGTATAAACAGTATTACGTGGGCGTTGTTTGCTGACGCAAACGCCCCCGTTTCAATTTCTTTTTTTCTTTTCCCGTACGGGATAGAAACAACACCGTTGTTGAGGTATCGAAACGACGGTGGTTTCATTGTCAACTATGAAAATATGACGCCCGCGCGCCGTCGGTTTTGTGTAGGTCTAAGAACGGGCCGACCTCAACGAAAAACAGGCCCCAAAACAACCCGATAACACCCCCGACGGGTGGGAACAATCGCCCCTCAACATTGAAATTTTGATTTTACCGTGATTTAACGGCCGAAACACCCCGCCAAATTGACGGAAACGGCCAAATTTCCACGTTTTCCCGTTGAGGTGGTAAATTATACGCCGTACCGAAATAGGGGCCAAAATCGCCCTATTTGCGCGCGTATGTACGTGAACCGTTCGGCGGCGTGAATTTCCGTTGAATTTGTGGGGGTCAATACGCGCGTGATGGAACCGACTGCCCGACCATTTGCGAGGGAATAGCGAGGGCCGCGCGCGCACGTAAGGGCGTCGGAATTATAGGAATTTCCGATTTTTTGAGGGTCAACAACACGCGTACGCGAGGGGACGAAACAACGGGCGATAACAACGACGAAACAACGAACGGCCCCGTTGTTTTCCTCAGGGCGCGACCCCTGAAACGAACCCGATATTAAACACGAAATAAACATGGCCGCGTTTAATAATCCGACCCAATAACAAACACGAAACAGGCGTGGGCGTGTTTGATATTCAACCCCCGTACAGGGGAGGCCCCCGACCGTCGAACCCCGAACGAACCCCGAAAAACAACGCCTGTTGTTCCTACCTCAACCCGAACCCACGGCCGATTATATCAACCCCGCCAACAGATGGACGCGTAAAATTTTGCCCCATGTGTAATTTTTGTAAGTTGAACTATATTTATTATACGGGCAACGCCTGTAATTCTTGCAATACGGGCCACGCCTGTAATAACAACTATAAAAACCGACGATATGATGGCAAAACGAATTTGGCGTAATGATATGCCACAACCACAACGCGACAAAATCGCGGCGGCGAACACGGGCAAACACCTGAGCGCAACGACACGCCGCAAGATTTCCGACGCCCTGACGAAGTATTGGGCGGGGTTGCCGTTCAAACCCGCCACGGGTTCGACCTCAGGAACCACGGGCAACGAATAGCGGCCGACGGTATGAACGACGGGGGTTTGTTGATGGCGTTTGTTGCACGTTCCCCGTTATGGGTCAACACGTTACACGTAAAACCCCCTGAAAATGCAACAACGGGGTTGTTTGGGTTTTTCTAAAATAGAATGAAATAGAAAAAACAACCCCAATTTGTTGTAAAAAAAGATAGTTAAAAATTTGTGTAATACGGTAATAATTAGTAAATTGCATACTGTTTTAATACTCAAAATTATGGGACGCAAAGCAAATGACGGGCGGGGCCGTATCGGTGGCCGCGCAAAGGGAACGAAGAACAAACCGACGGAACCCCTCAACGCGTGGGTTTCGGGTATTATCAACCGCCGACGCGCACAGTTCGAACGGGATTTGGACGCCCTCAACCCCGAACAACGCGCCGACGTAATGGGCCGTTTGATTGCCGCGACCACGGCGGGCAACGTGGCAACGGTATTGCCTGACAACCTCAACTCCGTACAGGATGGCAACGCGGGATAACAAACCCCGTCGCAAGCGCAAACCGACCGACGGCGAACCGTACGCGGCATTATGGACGCCCGCGCAATTGGCGGCCGCCCGCAAGAAATGGGGACGCCCTGAGGGTCAAACGCGCGAAATGTTGGCGGCGATACTCAAAAAGTCGAAACACCTGAAACGATGAACCACGACGAACGGGCCGAACTGTTGCAACGTATCGAACGGCGTTGTACCCCGTACCAATACGGCGTATTTCGTAAGGTTTTAACGGCCGTACGTAACACGTTGGCGCGTGAACGGGTATCGTTCGCGTATTTTGCTGAGGATGGCAACGACGCGTTTTTGGAAACCGTGGAACGGGTGTTGGTTGAGGGTATGGCAAACGCCCCCGAACCTCAACCCCTGACGGAACCCGAACCCGCCGACCTCAACCCCGTACGGGAACAGTTGGCCGACGTTGAGGAATACCGCCCGACGTATTGGTGGCAAGATTGACCGACGCGACGATGGCACGACGCAAGCACGACACACAGGCCGACCCGTGGGCCGTACCCGATTGGGAACCGTTGGAATTCGAACCGATGGAACCCGACCCGTTCGACGTCGAAATGGATGATTGGGAAACGTTCGATTGGGAGGCGTTAAACGTCGAAATGATAAATTGGGAGGCCCTGACGTTCGACCCTATACAATGGGAGGCCCCGCCGTGGCCGCCGTTCCCTGATTTCCCCGAATGGGAACCGTTGCCGACGGAACCGTGGGACGATATACCGTAAAACCTATTTTTTTCTAATGTTTTAGTTTTCTTTACTATGTTGAACGGCGGTATAATGGAGGATTTGTTGTCGGTATCAATTGCCGACCTTAAACGCGTGGGATTGCTCAAACCCAACACGATACAAACGGGCGCGATATATTGGACGTACCCCGACGGGACGCATTGCGGGGCGATGGGTATTGTTACCGACACGACCTTTGAAATTGCGTCGGTTCGTTTCGTCTATGAGGAACCCAACGGCAAAGTTCACGACGAACGGGTGTTGTTGCGTTGGAAACGGTCGAACCTCAACGACAAACAGGGGTTTTACTATTTCGGTTGTCCCGTGTCGGGTCGTTCGTGTCACAACCTTTATTTGGTCGGCGGCCGTTGGATTTCACGGTACGCGTTCCGCGCGTTGTACAGGTCGCAAAACCCCTCAGGTGGCAAGAAATACCCCCGCGCGACAATTAGCGAATTCAAAGAAATAAAGCCGACCCCGCCGCCAACACCCGCCGAAATAGCGGCAAAGCGGCAACGGGAACAAAACGAAGATTTGGCCGCCGCGTTCACGTGGATACAAAACGGAGGGGGCGCGCCCACGTCAAAGGAAACGCCAAAATAAGGCGATTTGACGCGTTTTCGTGATTGTAACGATAAATTACTACCTTTGCACCTGAAAACGGCCCGTTTCGTACATTTGCGGCCGTTATCGTAATAATTCGCCTCAACCCCTGACGTTGTGAAACGTTGGGGGTTATTTCATTTGACCGTTGAGGCCCCGAACCTCAACACCCGACGGCAAAACGTGGAAAAGTTGGAACCCTTACACGCGCGCGCGAAATTGAGGGCCACAAATTACCCCGACGCCCTGACGATGGCCGCCGACGGCAACACCTCAACCCCGTACGGGTTCCCCTCAGGATGGCACGACCCAACGCCCCCGTTGAGGCCCTGACGAAGCAAGAACGAAGCAAGAAAAAAGGCCCGACCAGCAAAGAACCAGCAAAGAAAAAACGACCCGTCGAACAAAGGGCGAACAAAGGAAAAACGCGCCGTATTAGCGGAGGATTTGCGGAGGATGGAACGCCCGTATTTGCGGCGGTGTAGCGACGGAGGAACGGCCCGTAATTGCACGGGGTTTGCACGGCCGCCCGTACCGTATAGCGAAGGATTAGCGAAGGACACGACCCAACGCGTACGCGCGTGAATTGAGGGCCAAAAATTCGGATTGTTCGGATTGCTTACACGCGCGCGCGAAATTGAGGGTCAAAAACTCCAAAATACGGATAATGCGGAACGGCCAACACGTACGCGCACGCGTAAAGGCCCAAAACAGGCGATTTGGCGGTATTTCCCCGTTGAGGCGATAAACCGACCGTTCGACGATAGAACACGCGAATTTGGCCTATTTCCGACGCGTACGGGGGCAACGGTTCCCCCGACGTTGTGGCGGTTTCGTCGTACCTTTGTTGAACGTGTAACGCGTGTAATACGTGTAATTTTTGTAAACTTTACTATTTTTTATTACATTTGTTGCAGATTTAACAAAATAATTCGTACATTTGTTGCGGCGAATTACTACGAACATGGAAACAACGACAATCACAACGACACAACAGGCGATTACCACGGCGGCCGAATTGCGGCGCGTCGTTGAGGTTTTCGCGTCGGCTCAGGACGTCAAACCGTCAAGCCGTGGATTATACACCCGTACGTTGAACGGGTTTTTCGATTGGGTCACGACCTCAGGCCGTACGGTTTCGGCCCTGACGGTGGCCGACCTTATCGCCTACAAAGACGAATTGTTGAACGGCGGTAAATCGTCGTTGACGGTGGCGTCGTACGTGAACAGTTTACGGCGGTTTTTCGAATGGACGGAGGCGGTAAAATTGTACCCCAACGTTGCAAAGGGATTGCACGCGCCGAAACGTCAACAGGCGTTCCGAAAACAACCGCTGACGGTCGCACAGGTCGGGAACCTGTTGAGGTACGAACGGGCCGAACAATCGCCCCGTGATTTCGCAATTATCAATTTATTGGTTCGTACGGGGTTGCGTTGCGTTGAGGTTGTACGGGCCAACGTGGGCGATATTACCTACAAAGGGGGCCAACGCGTTTTGTTGGTTCAGGGCAAAGGCCACGACGAAAAAGACAATTTCGTGATATTGACCGACGCCGCGTTCACGCCGATTGCCGACTACCTCAACACCCGTAAAGGGGCAACGGCCAACGACCCGTTGTTCACGTCGGAAAGCCACAACAACACGGGCGGCCGAATGACAACGCGCGCCGTGTCTGCAATCGCCAAACAGGGGTTAAAATCCGTTGGTTTGGATAACCGCGTGTTCACGGCCCACAGTTTACGCCACACAACGGCCGTGAATATCCTGAGGGCGGGCGGTTCGTTGGAACAGGTACAATACACCCTCAGGCACGCGAACCCCGCGACAACGCAAATATACACGGCCACGTTGAGGGATGAACAACGGTTGAACAACGGCGGCGAACTTATGTTGGACGCCCTGTATAACACGGCAATTTGATATTACCCCGTAACGACAAATTACGGGGTTTACTGATATTACAAACCATACAAACAAACGAATTATTACGATGGAAACAAAGCAACAACGAATTGAGGTTGGCCCCGTGGCCGACCATTTCCTCAGGGCGTTACGCGCCTATGAAACCGCCAAACAGTATTATTACGACGGATTGGAGGCCCTGATGGGCGAACAACGCGCCAACGAACGGATGATGAAAGAAAACGACGGCGTTTTCAAACCCGTTGGGGAACATTTCGAAAAGATGGTTCACGGCCTGATAACGGATTGGTCGATTTCCAACCCCCCGACAAATACGATTTGACGATGGCCCGCGTTTACTCCGTTTCCAACAACAAAGGCGGTTGCGGCAAGACGGCCACGGCCGTAAATTTGGGCGCGGCCCTGAGGTTGCAAGGTTTCGACGTCCTTTGTATTGACGCCGACGCGCAAGCGAATTTGACGGCCTGTTTCGGCGTTGAGGCAACGGCGGGCCGTACTATGTTTGACGCCCTGAAACAACGCGGCGCGGCCTACATTGAACCCGTACGGGTGTTGAACCCTGAGGGGCGGGCCGTGGGTTGTTTGGACGTGTTACCCTCAACCCGTGATTTATCGGCCGTTGAGGTCGGGTTGGCTCAGGAACGCGACCGTTTGACGCGGTTTCGTTCGTTCGTTGACCGTTACCGCGACCGTTACGACGTCGTTATTATTGACACGCCCCCCGCGTTGGGATTTCTTACGTTGTCGGCGTTGTACGCGTCCGACGCCGCAATAATAGCCGTGGAACCTCAGTATTTGGCCGTACAGGGGTTGTTATCGCTCAGGGAAACAGTTGAGAACCTGAGGGCGAACGGCGCGGCGATATTGTCCGAACGGGTATTGTTCACGCGGTACGATGGCCGCAAGGGGTTACACCGTTTGACCGTCGAACAGGTGGCGGCGGCGGGGTTCCCTGTGTTCCGTACAATCATACGCGACAACGTGGCGTTGGGGGAGGCCCCCGCCAATGGTACGGACATATTCAGGTACAACCGCCGTTCACGCGGCGCACAGGATTACGCGGCGTTGGCCGACGAACTGAAAACAACCGACAAATTGAAACACTACAAACACCAATAACCCGATGAAAAAGAATGACATTATAACGGGCGGTTTGAACGGCCTGTTAAAGCCGACCGACGGAACCACGAACACCAACCCCGTAAAGGATGAACCCAAAAAGAAAGCCGACGCCGTGGTGTGTTACCGCGTACCCGCTGAGTTGGCCGAAAATGTAAAGTATATCGCCCATTTCGACCGTAAAACGTTGGGGGCGGTGGTAACTGAGGCGTTGACCGCGTACGTTGAGGCGTGGAAACCGACCAACGAAAAACCCCGCAAGTTGTAACGATGGAACAAAGCAAGATTTTGACGGGCGCGGTTCGTGAGGAACTGACGAAATACCCGTTACGTTCACAGGACGGCAAAGGCGGGGACGCCGTGGCCGTGTTACGCCTGTTTATCACAGGGACGGGCGCGACGTTCTACATTTTGGAGGGCGAACCGTACGGGGAATATGAGGGCCGCGAAAATTGGGAGTTGTTCGGCGTGTCGAACATGGAACGCGGGGAGGGTTGGCGGTACGATTATTTCAGTTTGGCCGAATTGGAGGGCCTGAATTTGTACGGCGGTTTGGTACATTTAGAACGCGACCAACATTTCACGCCGCGACCTTTGCGCGAAATACCTGAGGTTGTACCGTCGTTGACCGACCTGTGGAAATTTGAGGCCGAACACAAAGATACCGACGAATGAACCGCCGCGAATACCTCAACACCCGCAAACGCCTGATGAATGGGGAAACCCTGAGTTGGACGCCCGAACAGGCCGCCGAATACGTACAGGCCGAAACCCGCGAACGGATACACGACGGGGTTATGGCCGCACGGTCGGAACCTCAACCCCTGACGGCCGAAACGGTCGAACGGTTGTTGGTACGGTACGGGGGCAATTGGGGCGTTTGGCCGTTGTTCGTTGAAATTGTAAGGGGTTGCACGTTGACCCCCGCC
>Ga0310690_10005915_pt1 | contig 16343 bp, 12 predicted proteins | sample AusTroGonzalo_MG_2_FD_207661 | JGI IMG/M metagenome (GOLD analysis project Ga0310690, IMG submission 207661) | Bovine rumen microbial communities from tropical cattle in Woodstock, Queensland, Australia - Gonzalo_04 (v2) (version 2) | ecosystem: Host-associated > Mammals > Digestive system >... | reverse complement strand
GCATTTCATAACCGAAATAATAGCTGTATTGCCCGTCATAGCACGGATAAGTAACCGTTACGGAAATGCCATCGGTATTGATGTTATAGTAAAGCGTTTGACCCGTAGAACACACCGCCTCAAAATCGTATGCAGAAGCTGTAGTGCAGACCATTGTCAGAATCGCAAGCAGGGTGTAAGTCTTTAAGTGTTTCATTTCTCTTGGATCATGTTTCTACTTTGCAAAAATAGTCATATTTCTGAAAACGCCCAAAACAATCAAAAAAATCCCGCCGTTTCCAGCGGGATTTTTTGCAAGCAGTTTAGAAGGTTAATAATGATATTCTATCATTTTTTCTTGCTGTCTTCAGTGATTTGCTTGTCCTTGTTGTCGCCCTTCATCAAGACGTAGGCGAACGGCGAAGACAGGAACACTGAGGAGAAGGTACCGGCCAGCACACCGACCAACATGGCGAAGATGAAGCCGCGGATGGTGTCGCCGCCGAAGATGAAGATGGCGAGCAACACGACCAAGGTCGAACCCGAGGTGTTGAACGAACGGGTCAAAGTGCTGTTGACAGCATTGACCATGTTCTCCTTCCACGAGGCCTTCGGGTGCAGGTTGACGTTCTCACGGATACGGTCGAAGATAACCACCGTAGCGTTGATGGAGTAACCGATGACGGTCAGCACGGCAGCGATGAAGCTCTGGTCGACCTCCATGGTGAAGGGCAACACGTTGTAGAACAACGAGTACATACCCAACACGATGATGGTATCTTGTGTCAGGGCCATGATGGAGGCCACACCATATTGCCACTTCTTGAATCGCATGGCGATGTAGAGGAACATCAAGGCCAAGGCCACGATGATGGCGATGATGGACTTGCGGGTCACGTCGCTGGCGATGGTGGCGCCCACCTTCTGGGTGCTCAGGATGCCGACGGTTTCGTCTTCAGACGAGAACTGGTCCATCGTCAGGTTGTTGCTGTAGAGGCCCTTCAAACCGTCATAGAGGATGGTTTGGATGACGGAGTCAACGGCGGGATTGTCGTTCTTGATCAAGAACTTGGTTGTGATCTTCACTTGGCCGTTGGTACCGTAAGTCTTCACTTCAGGTGCCGACCAGTCTTCCACTTCTTGGTCTTCTCTCATTTCGAGGGCGCTGTGGATGGCGTTCTTGTCGAAGTCGAGGCCAGTCAAAGCGTCGCGCACTTGCTCAACCTTCATGTTCGGGTTGTCGAATTGGACAACGTAGTTGCGACCACCAGTGAAGTCGATGCCAAGGTTCAGGCCACGGAGGGCGAGTGAACCCAAGCTGATCACGAGGAAGCAGATGCAGATGATGAAGGAGGTCTTGCGCATGTCGATGAAGTCGATATGCTTGTCTTGCAAGAAGTTGCGCGTCAACTTGGTGGAGAAGCTGATTTCTCTATCCTTGCTCAGCATACGTTCGAAAATCAAACGCGAGATGAAGATGGACGTGGCCAAGGAGGTCATGATACCGATGCAGAGGGTGACGGCGAAGCTGTGGACAGGACCCGTACCCAAGAGGATCAGGATGATACCCGTAATCAAGGTGGTGACGTTACCGTCGATGATGGCGGAGTAAGCGTTCTTGTAACCGTCGGCGATGGCGAGCTTCAAGCCCTTGCCAGCCTTCACCTCTTCCTTGATACGCTCGAAGATGATCACGTTCGAGTCGACGGCCATACCCAAGGTCAACACGATACCGGCGATGCCAGGCAGCGTCAAGACGGAACCGAGGCAGGCCAACACGCCGAACAGGAAGAACACGTTGACGAGCAACGCGATATCGGCCACAACACCAGCCTTGTTGTAGAAGAACACCATGTAAGCCAGCACGAGGATGAAGGCGAACACCATCGACCACATACCCTTTTGCACGGCTTCCTTACCCAACGAAGGACCAACGACCTGCTCCTCAAGGATTCTTGCGGGAGCGGGCAGCTTACCGGCCTTCAGGATGTTGGCCAAGTCTTGGGCTTCTTCGATGGTCATGCCGCCGCCGCTGATGGACGAGCGACCGTTCGGGATTTCGCCGTTCACCACGGGATAGCTGTACACGTAGTCGTCGAGGACGATGGCAATCTGCTTGCCGATGTTCTCACCGGTGAGGCGTTTCCATGCCTTGGCGCCTTCAGCGTTCATCTGGATGGTGACTTCCACTTGGTTGTTTTGGCCGTAGTCCTGACGGGCATCGGTGATGACTTCTCCGCCGAGGGCGCACTTGTTGTCGCGCGACATCTTCAGGGCCACCAGCTCAAGGAATTGCATTTCGCCTTGGGTGATTTCAGGCTTCACGGTCCAGGCGAACTTCAGGTTGCGGGGGAAGATGCTTTTCGTCTCAGCCAGCATTTGGTTGATGACGGCGGTGTCCTTCACCTGGGCGATACCCACGCGGGCGGTCTCGCCAGCCACCACCTGACCAGCCTCGTTCTGGTAATAGGAAGGCTGCAGATAGGTGAACAGAGGATTGTTCTCTTGGAACTTGTTCATTTCCTCTTCTTCGGTGAGGTTTTCTTCCTCGGTGTTCTGGGCCAATTGCTCTTCCAAGCTGGTTTCAGCTGTGGTGTCGGCAACGGCTTCGGCAACTTCACCTTCTTCGGTGGCGTTCACTCCTTCAGTTTCAGCCACTTCGGTCTCAGGTTCGGTAGCAGTTTGTTCGTTTTCCAAGGCTTTTTGGGCTTTTCTCGTCTCGGCGAGCTTGCTGTTGGCCTCGGCAAAATATTGCTGAAGTTCGGAGAAGTTGTAGGTCTCCCAGAACTCAAGCTGTGCAGTGCCTTGGAGGAGTTTGCGCACACGCTTCGGATCCTTGATGCCCGGCAGTTCGACCAAGATGCGGCCCGAGCTTTCCATCTTTTGGATGTTGGGCTGTGCCACGCCGAAACGGTCGATACGGGTTCTCAGGATCTGGTAGGAACGGTTGATGGCGTCCTCGCTTTCGCTGCGCAACACCTTCAGCACGTCGCTATTGCTTGAGTTGACGGTGATGCCTTTGTCCTTGAACTCATAAAGGAAAATGGAAGCAAGTCTGGCGTTGGGGTCCACCTCTTCGAAAGCCTCGCCAAACAAGGTCACGAAGTCGCCTTCGCTCTTCTCCTGCCTTTCGGTGGCCAATTCCATGGCTTGCACGAAAGTGGGGTCTTGCGAATGGCCCGACAAGGCGTTGACGATGTCTTTCACCGACACTTCGAGGGTGACGTTCATGCCGCCCTTCAGGTCAAGACCCAGATTGATTTCTTTTTCTTTTGCGTCGCGGTAAGTGTACTTCTTCACCAAAAGGTTGTACACGTTCACGTTGCTGATGGAGTCCAGATAGTAGGTCTCTTTCTGGTTCTTGACGAGATTGAACTGCGTCTGGTCTCCGTTTGCAAGTTTGTTAGCTTCTGCTATCGCATACTTGGCGGCCTTCCTCTCCACCCGCTTCGTCACCAAGGTGAACGACAGTTGGTAAAGGAAAATCAACGCAAAGATGATGGCTAACGTCCTAATTGCTCCTTTGTTTTGCATTGTAAAACTGTTTTAATTATTTGACTTTTAATTTGTTGAATATTCTTTCTTGGCTAATTCTGCCCATTAGAGCCTGCAAAAATACGAAATTATTCTATTTATATTTCAACCACTTGAAAATTTCCTTGTAAGAAAGTTTTTTTCCGTACATGAGGATGCCCGTGCGATAGATTTTGGCGGCAAACCAGGTCATGAAGACGAAAGTGCCAGCCAAAAGCACCACCGAGAGCACGATCTGCCATATCGGGACGCCGAACGGAATCCTCACCATCATGGAGATGGGGGAGGTGAACGGAATCATCGAGAGCCAGACCGAAAGGCCGCTGTCGGGGTTGTTGACGATGTAGAACGAGCTGATGATGGCGATGATGAGCGGCACGGTGACGGGCAAGGTGAATTGTTGCGAGTCGGTGTTGTTGTCGACCAACGAGCCGATGGCGGCGTAGAGCGTCGCATAGAGCAAGTAGCCGAGGATGAAGAAGATGAGGAAGGTGCTGATGATGGTGCCAAAGTCGATGCTTTGGGCAATCTGCACGATGCTCTGCACGCTCTCGTTGCTCATGATGTCGTTCGATGCGATTTCTTGTGTCATGACGGTGCCTTGCGAAAGCACACTTGGGTTGCTCAGGCCGATGAAGGCGGAGAAGCCCACATAAAGCACGCCCGTCAGCAGGATCCAAAGCACAAACTGGGTGAGCGCGACCAGCGAAACGCCGATGATTTTGCCCATCATGAGTTGGAAAGGCTTCACCGAACTGATGATGACCTCGATAATGCGGTTGGTCTTTTCTTCGGCCACGCCCTGCATCACTTGTCCGCCAAAGAAAATGATGAACATGTAGACCAACATGGCGAGGATGATGCCGAGTGTGAATTGCACTTTCGTGAAGGTTTCCTTCTCATTGCCCTTGTCGTCCATGCGCATGATTTGCAGGTTGACGTCGGTCTTGACCGCGCTGACGATTTCAGGGTCGACGCCGGAGGCCATCAGTTTCTGATCCTCGATTTCCTTCTGCATCACGTTGCTGATGTAGGCTTCCACTTCCATCGGTACTTGCCGGATGCTGTAGACGACGGCGTTTGAAGGGATGTTGAGCTGGGTGGGCGGCACATAGAGCGCCATGTCGAAAATGCCTTCTTTCACTAGGTTTTTCACCGAGTCGATGGGTTGGTTAGGCATGAGGACGAAGGTGTGCTCTCCGTTGTCAATGAGGCGATCCTCGAACCAGTGGCTTTCGTCGACGACGACGATGCGCATCTTTTCGTTGCTGGTGTTGAGGGCAAGCATAATGGGGATGATATAGATGGCCGCCATGAGGAGAGGGCCGAGGAAGGTCATGATAAGGAAACTGCGCTTGCGCACGCGTGTCAGGTATTCGCGCTTGATGATGAGTCCGATCTTGTTCATGAGGCTTGTTTTTGGGATTGCACTTCGCGGATGAAGATGTCGTTCATGGAGGGCAGTACTTCCTTGAACGAGACGAGTTGCCCGACTTTCAGCAATTGGTTGAGCAGCTCGTTGGGCGATTCGCTGAATAGGGTCAGTTTGGTCTCGTCGGGGAGGTCGGTGTGCTCCACCTTTATATTATTATAGGTGTCGGCGATGGACATGACCTTCGTGAAGTCGTCGCAGCGGACGATAATCTCCCTTTGGTGGGTGTCGTGTTGCCGCTTGATGTCGCTGACCTTGCCTTGCAGGATGCTTTTTCCGTTGTTAATCAGGGTGATGCTGTCGCAAAGTTCCTCGACAGAGGCCATGTTGTGGGTCGATAGGAGGATGGTCGCGCCCTTGTCGCGCAAGCCTAAAATGGATTCTTTCAAGAGGTTGGCGTTGATGGGGTCGAAGCCGCTGAAAGGCTCGTCGAAGATGAGGATTTCAGGTTCGTGGATGATGGTGGTGATGAACTGCACCTTCTGCTGCATCCCTTTCGAGAGTTCCTCGACTTTCTTGTCCCACCAGCCGCTGATTTCGAACTTGTCGAACCAGACCTTCAGCCGTTTTTGCGCCTCGGCTTTCTTGATGCCTTTGAGTTCCGCTAAGTATATGGCCTGCTCGCCAACTTTCATTTTCTTGTACAGGCCGCGTTCCTCGGGTAGGTAGCCGATGTGGGCGATGTGCTTTTGGCACAAGGGTTCGCCACCAATCAGCACTTGGCCTGAATCGGGCGCGGTGATTTGGTTGAGGATGCGGATGAGGGTGGTCTTTCCCGCGCCGTTGGGACCCAAAAGGCCGTATATACAATGCTCGGGAATGTCAATGCACATACGGTCTAAGGCGGTGTGGTCGGCGTAGCGCTTCGTGACCTCGTTGACGGATATTTTTGTCATGTGTTAGTTGATGTGATGGACTTGTCGTCGCTTTGCGTCATTGCGAGGAGGAACGACGAAGCAATCTATGGTCAAAGCTTGTTTTTTAGATTGCTTCGTGCCTTGCAATGACGCGAAGCGTGTCAAGTATTAATTAAAGTAATCCTTTATCTTACTAAAGAAACTCTTCTCCTCGGCGGTAGGATTAGGTTTGAAGTTCTCCGACTGGGAGAGTTGCTGCAACAGTTCCTCCTCTTTCTTGTTGAACTTCTTCGGAATCCATACGTTCACGTTGACGAGCATGTCGCCCACGCCGTAACCATTGACCACGGGCAAGCCTTTACCTCTCAACCTCAACACCTTGCCGCTTTGTGTGCCGGGAGCGATTTTCACCCTCACCTTACCATCGACTGTGGGCACTTCGGCCTGTGTTCCCATGATGGCTTCAGGAATGGTAATGAAGAGGTTGTAAATCAGGGTGCTTTCGTCGCGCTCGAAGTCGGGATGGGCTTCCTCCTCGATGAGGACGAGCAGGTCGCCGTTGATGCCATTGTGCGGACCAGCGTTGCCCTTGCCGCGCACGGTGAGCTGCATACCTTCGCCCACGCCGGCGGGGATGTCGATTTCGATGATTTCGTCGCCTTTTATGACGCCCTCACCGCCGCAGTGGGTGCATTTCTTCTTGATGACGGTGCCTTGTCCGCCGCAGGTGGGACACACCGAGGCGGTTTGCATCTGCCCGAAGAACGAGTTGACGGTTTGCACCACCTGGCCACGACCGTGGCAGGTCGGGCAGGTTTCGGTGGAGCCGTCCTCGGAGCCGCTGCCGTGGCAATGCGTGCAAGCCACAAATTTGCTGACCTTGATTTTTTTCTTTGCGCCGTGGGCAATCTCTGACAGGTTGAGTTTCACCTTCACGCGCAGGTTGGAGCCGCGCTGCTTGACCGTGCCGCCGCGACCGCCGCCTCCAAAACTGCTGAAGCCAAATCCGCCGCGACCTCCACCGAAGTCGAAGCCGCGCCCAAATACGCTGTTAAGGATGTCGTTCAGGTCGAAGTCGGCGAAACCACCGAAGCCGCCGCCTGCCGAGCCGCCGTCCATGCCAGCGAAGCCGAATTGGTCGTAACGCGCCTTCTTGTTGGCATCGCTCAATACGGAATAGGCCTCCGAGGCTTCCTTGAAGTTCTCCTCGGCGGTCTTTTTCTCGGCATCGGTGCCGTTCACCCACTTGTCGGGGTGCCATTTCAAGGCTGCCTTACGGTAAGCGCTCTTTATTTCATCGGGCGTGGAGTTCTTGTTGACCCCCAACACCTCGTAGTAATCTCTTTTTTGTTTTTCTGCCATAATCTATAACCCTTTCTATCTGCTTGTTTTTCTGTCATTGCGAGGAGGAACGACGAAGCAATCTAAGGATAAACTTGTCTTTTTGGATTGCCACGCTTCGCTCGCAATGACGCAAAGCGTGTTTAATTCCCAACGACTACTCTCGCAAAGCGTATCACCTTGCCATTCAGCTTATACCCCTTTTGGATGACATCCAGCACCTTGCCTTTCTTGTCTTCTTCAGGTGCGGGAATCATCGTCAAGGCTTCGTGTTCGTCGGTGTTGAACTCGGCATCCATAGCCTCAATCTCTTCCAAGCCTTTTTTCTTCAATGTGTCTTTCAACTTGTTGTAAATCAAAGTAACACCTTGCAAGTCAGCTTCGTTGCCGTTCTTTTCCATGTTTTGTAGGGCGCGCTCGAAGTCGTCTAAAACAGGTAAAATGTCCTTGATAACATTCTCCGAGGCTGTGGCGGTCAAGTCCAGTTTTTCCTTGGCGGTGCGTTTGCGGAAGTTGTCGAACTCCGAGGCGAGGCGCAAGTATTTGTCGTTCAGTTCGGCATATTTGGCCTTTTCCTCTTCCAAGGCTTTCTTGTCATTGGAATGACGGATCTTGAACCGCTTTGACTTTTTGTCCGAAACCGTGTCAGCGGGAGCTTCGTTGCTCTCGGTGGCGGGTTGTTCTTCGGCGTTTTCTTGCTTGTTCTCCATGTCGGGATTGACGGTGTCGTTCAAGGCATCGTCCTGATTCTTAACGTTTTCGTTCTCTTTCATGATATGTGTTTGTTTACTTTTCTTTCAATTTGCGGTCATGACAATCAAATCCTTTGCCAAAACCGAGGTCTTGACAAAATGGCAGGGCTTAGGCATAATATTTTACCAAAAACCTTCCACCAACCAGATTTTTCCCTACCTTTACCTCCCGAAAAACACCGAAAAACCATGTTAAATTACTGTAAATCATTGATTTTTATCAAGTTATGGGGGAGGGTAAGACTTCAAATCCCGGGCGATAAAAACGGCCTGCGGGTCGTTTCGGTGACTCCTTATTTTATTAATACAAACAAAGCATCCGCGATTGGGCCTTCGGGTTTGAGCGTGGATGCTTTTTTGTGCCGCTTTGCGTCATTGCGAGGAACGAAGCAATCCAGACCATCAACTTGTCTCCTGGATGGCTTCGTCGTTCCTTCTCGCAATGACGCGAAGCGCGTATGGGGGCGAGGCCCTGAAATCCTAAATCTTAAATCTTTAAATCCAAATCCAGTATTAAGCTAAATCTTTCGCTTATGAAGAAGCAAACCAAAAAGAGAGGGAAGGCCGTTGCGCTTTCCGTGGCGATGGCGGCGGCGTTGTCGTTGCCGTTTGGCGCGCTGGGGCAAGGCTTGTTCGGGGAGGCTGGCGACAGTGGAGGCGACCACGGACTGCTTGGAAAAGGCAACCGCGGCAACGACTATGAAGGCACCTTCACGCACCAGACTTTCGGCAACGACTATGAAGGCACCTTCACGCACCAGACCTTCGGAATCAACCATGAAGGCAACTTCACCCACCAGACCTTCGGCAACAGCACACCGACAGGCAGCGGAATGCTCATCCTGCTTTCGGCAGGCTTGGGCTATGCCGCATCGAAAAGAAAACATCAAAACAAGAAAAATCAACAAAAAAAGAATCAAATCAAGTAAGGAGACAAAACAATGAAGAAAATCAGTATGATTTTGGCGGCAGTAGCCCTCGTTCTGGGCCTGTCACAATGCAAGAAACAGGAACAACAAACCACAAACGCGGACGGAACTGTGGCTATCACCCTTGATGTGAAGGGCGGTGCTTCGGCAGGCTCAGCAACCGACGGTTCAAGGATAAACGTGAACCCCAACAACGGCACGGTGGCCTTTGAGTACGGCGACGTGGTGTATGTGGCCAGCGGACAGAAGTTTGTGGGCACACTGACCAACAACGGCAACACATTCGCCGGCAACATCACCAACCCGACCGATGGCGAACCCCTTTATTTCTTCTTCCTCGGCAACAAGACACCTGAAGAAACCCTCACCCCCGGCAGCAGCACCTCCTGCTCGGTAAACATCAGCGACCAGACGGGTGGTTATCCCGTGATTTCGTTTGCCACTTCCAACGAGACCTTCACGGGTGCAGGGCTTTACACGGCTTACTTCTTCAACAAGGCCGCCTTGGTGAAGTTTGATGTCACCACCTTGTCGTCCAACCCTACCTGCATCTTGGGCTTGAACAACAAGGTGACGGTTGACTTCTCGACCTACGGCTTTGCCTACAGCCAAGTGGACAACGGCCTTGTCAAGTTGCAGGGCTGGAGCGGTGAGCGTTGGGCTATCCTGCTGCCCCAAGCGGCTTTGACGGAAGGCAATGAAGGCTCTGTCTATACCGAGGACGGCATTTATGCTGGCACGCGTCCAGCCATTCCCGCTATCACTGCCAACGATTACCTGAACGAAGGTATCGCCTTGACGACAACGGCTGAAACAAATCCAGGAACCACTCCAGTAGGTGCCGTGAATGGCAAGTTTACCATCAATAGCAATGGCGACCGCGTCTATTTCTCGCAAGGTAACCTGCAGTACAAGGCCAGCACCAACACATGGCGCTTTGCGACAAACCAGTACGACTGCATCGGCAGTGACAACAGCAATATCTCCTCATCCTACAGCGGGTGGATTGACTTGTTCGGCTGGGGAACAAGTGGCTACAACCATGGTGCGGTATGCTATCAGCCTTGGAGCACAAGCCAAACGTCCAGTGATTATTATGCCTACGGTAGTGCTACCTACAATTTGTACGACCAGACGGGCAAAGCCGACTGGGGCTACAACGCCATCAGCAACGGCGGCAACATGGAAAGCCAATGGAAATCATTGACTATAGACGAGTGGTATTACTTGTTCTACAGCCGTCCCACGCTTTCGGGCATCCGTTTCGCCAAGGCCAATGTGAACGGGGTGAACGGTGTCATCCTGCTGCCCAACGCTTGGGAGGCTTCAACATACGACCTGAACAACACCAACGGTGGCAACTATGACAGCAACACCATCACCGCTGCCGACTGGACGAATGTCCTTGAAGCCAACGGTGCGGTCTTCCTGCCCGCTGCTGCCCGCCGCGGCGGGACTTCGGTCCACAATGTCGATTCCAACGGCTACTACTGGTCGGCCTCGTACTACGATAGCTACTACGCGCACTTCCTGAGCTTCGGTAGCGGCGATCTCAAAACGGAGTACTACTACCGCTACTACGGTCGATCTGTGCGCTTGGCCCGCCTCGCCAAGTAACTATTCCTTGTGACAACACGGGAGATGGAATTTATGATAGAGACGCGCTTCGTTTTTTGGGCGCGTCTCTATGTTTTTTTTGTCGCAGGGACTCACGTCGCCTGCTTATGGGATGTGTCGTCCTTACGGGACTTTGTGGCGGGTTTGAGTCCGTGTGTTATCGTTTTGGAGAATGATGCCTTTGGCAATGCCGTAATGCTCGTTGGTCAGCAAATGGGTCATGGAAACATGGCGGATATTTTGAGGAAGAATCCAACTAGTTCTTTATAAAAAGCTCTATCTTTCTGTAAATCATCACAATAAGTATTAAAATGTCCGTTTTTCGGCAATTATAGGCTTATAATCTTTCAATCACCGCCCCCAAAGCGTTCAGTCTTTGGTCGATATATTGATAGCCTCTCTCAATCTGGTCGCTATTGTCAATAATGCTGTCGCCGTCGGCGGAGAGGGCGGCGATGAGCAGGGCGACGCCGGCGCGGATGTCGGGCGAGGCCATACGGATGCCGCGCAAATTGTGGGAATGGTCGAGGCCGATGACGTTGGCGCGGTGCGGGTCGCAGAGGATGATCTGCGCGCCCATGTCGATGAGCTTGTCGACGAAGAACAGGCGGCTCTCAAACATCTTCTGGTGGATGAGCACGGTGCCTTTGGCTTGCGTGGCCACCACCAAAACGATGCTGATGAGGTCGGGCGTGAAGCCGGGCCAAGGCGCATCGGCGACGGTGAGGATGCTGCCGTCCATGAAGGTCTGCACCTCGTAATGTTCCTGAGCGGGGATGAAAATGTCGTCGCCACGGAAATCCATTTGGATGCCGAGCCTGCGGAACACATCGGGGATGATGCCCAACTGGGCGATGCCCGCGTTCTTGATGGTGATTTCGCTGCCCGTCATGGCGGCCATACCGATGAAACTGCCCACCTCAATCATGTCAGCCAAAAGGGTGTGTTCCGTGCCGTGCAAGCGACTCACACCGTTGATGGTCAGCAAGTTGGAACCTACGCCCTTGATGTCGGCGCCCATGTTGTTGAGCATGGTGCAAAGCTGGACCAAATATGGCTCGCAAGCGGCGTTGAAAATCGTTGTGGTGCCTTGGGCCATCACGGCGGCCATGACGATGTTGGCCGTGCCGGTGACGGAGGCCTCGTCAAGGAGCATGTAGCAGCCTTTCAGTCCGCCCTTTTGCACCCCGACTTCGTAAGTGTCGAAATCGAAGAGGGCACCGAGTTTCTGCAAACCGATGACGTGGGTGTCGAGTCTGCGTCGCCCGATTTTGTCGCCGCCAGGCTTGGGCATGTGGGCTTTGCCGAAGCGGGCCAGCATCGGGCCAGTCATCATCACGCTGCCTCGGAGTTTCGAGGCGGTGTTTTGGTAGTCCTCGCCCCTGAAATAGTCGAAGTTGATGGTTTTGGCTTGCAAAGTGATGTCGTGCCGCGTGTGGCGCTCAATGTCCACGCCCATGCCTTCCAAAAGGGCAATCAAGTTGTTGATGTCCAAGATGTCGGGCAAGTTGTGTATGGTGACTTTCTCCTCGGTGAGCAGGCAGGCGCAGAGAATCTGCATGGCCTCGTTTTTCGCGCCTTGCGGAATGATTTCGCCTTGCAGTCGGTTGCCGCCTTTGATTTTCAGTGATGCCATAGTTTTAATTCGGAATTCGGAATGCTGAATTTCGCGATGCGCTGTTGGGCTTTGCCTTATTCCGCATTTCTAATTCTGCATTCCGCATTTAATTATAACTTTCCCATTTGCTGCATCCGCAGTTTGTAGGCCGGGTTGTTCGGGTTGTTCATGTTGGCCTTCAGGTTCGGCACTTTCTTTTTCTTCTTTTTGCCTTGCTGCTGAGCCTGTTGCTGTTTCTGCGGCTGGCCGTTCATGTTCAGCTTGGATTCGTCGGGCAGGGTGAGGCGACCATTCGAGAGGGTCTTCAGGTCGTCGATGATGGTTTGGTCGTTGACCACGCCCTTGTTCCATTCCAGGTAGTTGCGTTTCATCTGCATGGCGATGGAGTTGGCCAAGGCTTGCCGCAGTTCTTCGTTCTCTTCTTTGGAGGCGACCTCAATCATCTTGGTGAGATAATACCCGTAATGCCCGTATTTGATGTGATGTTCTTGATAATCAATGTGATGAGGTTTCTTTTGTGCTTCGATGACTGGCGGCTCGAAGGGACTGTCCACATCGAGCTTGAAGTCGGAGATGATATAAAGCAAATCCCACAGTTTGTGCTGGAAATCAGGGGAATCCTTGGTTTGCGGGGTCATTTGCGCCATGATGCCGATGATGTGCTTGGTGGCTTCGGTGCGCACCTTACGGTCTTCAATTTCAGGGAGTTTTTTGATCATCTCCTGAATGTTGCGACCATATTCGGAAATGACGACAGGCTCTTTTTCAGTATTGTAGGTTAATCCGATTCTGTCCATTGCTGTTTCAAATTTTGTCGCAAAGATACATCTTTTGCACTTATCTATAGTGGTTGCTGCATTATTTTTCCCACAAAAAAGGGTGCGCCAAGCATGGCACACCCTTTTGGGTTGTTATCAGCCCCATGGATTAATCTTCCTTCTTTCTCTTCGATAGGGCGTAGGCGGCGCCAAAGCCTATGAGCAGCAAGGCACCGTTGCCGAGAGGAAGCAGTTCATCATCATGTCCTTGCGATCCGCCATTCCAATTGGTGGTGAAGTTGTGGCCGGGAAGACAAAGGCTAAAAGTTCCTCCATCCCTCGTCGTTCCATCATCGATAGGACCGCGACCGAAAAGGCCACCACCCATAACTTCGTTATCTTGATAGAGTCCTTGAGCGTATGAACCCAAGGCAAAGCCAAAAATGATTGCTGCTATCAAAACTAGTCTTTTCATTGTATATTGTGTTTTATTCTTTTTGTTCAATTCTACGTTTTTCGTGGCTTTCAGCTATCAGCCATCAGCTGTCAGCTCGGTGGCACCAAGGCTGATTGCTGACAGCTGATAGCCTTCTTTTATCTCACCACAATCTTCTGCGTCTTCACATCCTTGCCGTTGCAGAGGCGGAGCACATACACGCCGGGGTTGAGTGAGGTGTTAGGAATTTGGAGTGAGGAGTTGACCTTGCGGGTGAAGATCTGTCGACCTAACATATCAAACACCTGAAGCGTTCCAGTGCCAGTAATGATGAGTTCGCTGTTGCTGATGAAAGCGAAGCTGTCGGCGATGTCGTTGGTGGCTTCCTCGCTGAAGACAATCTTGAAGCGAGAGGCATAGTGGGCATCTGCTGAATTGAAGGTGTAGCTGGCCACTGAGCCTTCGGTTCCTGAGCCTGTCGAAGGAGTCGAAGTGGCGGCCAGTAAGTCGATGTCGGCGCCCGTGGCGTTGTCGATGAGGTGCAGATAGTTGCCATTATAGCCCCTCGTGTCGAATTCCAGCGTGAAGACGTCGTTCTTGGCGGTGGTGAAGCACAGCGGCATCATGTTGGCACCTTCCCTGTAAGCAATGGCATATTCCTTGTCGTCCTCGGGAACGTAAATTATTGGGGCGTACTGGCTCAAGCTGAGCTTGCTGCAATTCTCACCCTTGCCAGCCTTCATAAAGACCCTGTCTATTAGGACACCGTTGGCGGTCAATTCAATCTTCAAGTTTTCAACACCATTGCCTCTGACCAATGTTTCTCCTTCATCGATATCAAAACTTTCCGTAGGCCTAAAGATCACGTTTGACCACCTATGGCTTCTGGTTGTAACTGCAAACAAGGCCGTCATAGGGGGAACGACTATTTTTGGTCCTGTTCCTAATGAATCTCGTGGATTATAATCTAATACCATAACATTGTTTCTGGCTTCATTCAGTGTATATAAACTATGAATATAATTAGTCCAATAGGTTTTGTTTCCAACTGTTTCCCAGCCGCCTGTTTCCACTGTAGCATTGCAAGGATAAGGATTGCCCACCAAGTTATAGCCACTATAATGATACTTGGGGCTAATACTATCATAACGAAGGCGGCGATATTCTTTCACCCAATTGGTATATAGAACACCCGTGAAACTCAATGTGGTGGGCAGGTAGTTGGCATACAAATAGCCGTTGCGCTCAGCCACAAAGTTCGCGTCTTGCGCTTCATAAACCCTATAGTTTCTCCATTCTGCGTACGGATACTCCTGGCTGAAGTGGTAGAAGTCATAGTTGCCGCCGTTGAAGAAACCAGCCTCTTCGTAATCAATGAAGGGTGCTTCATCAGGATGGTCTTGGGTGCCATATTCGCATCCATAGCAGTATTTACCGTTAGGAACATTCACCGGGATGGAAATCAGATTCCAGCCGTTCGGATTCCAACCAAAGTCGTTCACATGGAGATCATAAGGTTCGATGTGCTTCTTCATAGTGGCTTCAATCCACATACCACCAGCATTATCAAATGGAAAATGCAATTGGACACCGTCTTCGATGGTAAGGGTACGGAATATTGAGTTCCATGTTATTTCGCAATTGCTAAGGAGGATGACATCATCACCTATCAAGCCAAGATCAGGATCTGGTTCTATGGGGAGTGATTCAGCCGGTGCTCCATCAGGACTGCCAACGCGCCAGTTTTCCAGGGTTTCCCAAGAGCAGTCTGCTTCACCAGTGAAATACATGACTCGGCCGTTTGAGGCGTTGTTTTTGATAGAGTCATTGACCTCTTGGGCATGTAGCGCAAATGTGGCTACCATTGCCAATAAAAATATAGTTAACTTTTTCATTTTTAATGAGTTAAAAACAAAAATGATGATAAATTGCTCGTTTTTGAAGCCGCAAAAGTACATTTTTTGTTTTTTCGGTAGTCAAAAAATTTCAATTTTTTGAAACAAAATCTATCTTGAGGTGAAGGGGGTGAGGATAAAAAACGGTTATTCCCTCAAAATCACCAATTTCGCAAATGCAGGACAAGACATTTTCCCACAAAAAAGGGTGCGCCACGCATGGCACACCCTTTTGGGTTGTTATAAGACCAATGGATTAGTCCTTCTTGTTTCTCTTCGAGAGGGCGTAAGCCGCGCCAAAGCCCATGAGCAACAGGGCACCGCTGCCGAGAGGAGTAACAGGAAGATGAGATTGCCAATCCCATTCAGTATCATCAAAATATGTGTCTGTGCCATCTGCATTGCCACCTATACCGTGCTGACCGTCGCCAGGCAAAAACAAACCAGCTTCATCGTCTCTCATTTGTTGGTCCGGAAGCGTACCACGACCGAAAAGGCCGCCACCTGACTGTTGGTATAATTCTTGAGCGAACGAGCCTATTGCAAAGCCCAAAATGATTGCTATTGTCAAAACTAGTTTTTTCATTGTATCGTATATTTTAATTGTTTCTGTTTGTTGTTTTTCTGTTTCGGGTTACTATCCCACGTCTCTTTACGTCATTGACTCCGTCGAATCTTCGATTTGCGAGGAGGAACGACGAAGCAATCTAGGGATGAAGTCTATTGTCTGGATTGCTTCGCTTCGCTCGCAATGACGCGAAGCGCATCCTGGGTTTATCTCACCACAATCTTCTGCGTCTTCACATCGTTGCCGTTGCAGAGGCGGAGCACATACACGCCGGCGCTCAGGTTGAGGCTCTTGCTGTAGCTGTCCTGGATGTTCTCGGTGCTCAGGATGCGGCCGGTGATGTCCATCACTTGCAGGGTGGTGGGTCCTGAGCCCGTCGAAGGATTGTTGATCATGAGCTCGCCGTTGCTGAGGTAAGCGAAACTGTCAGCGATTTCATTGGTGGCATCCTCGCTGAAGACAAGCTTGAAGCGGTTGGCATAGTTGGCATCTTCTGAATTGAAGGTGTAGCTCGGCGTGCTGAGCAGGTCGATGTCGGCGCCCGTGGCGTTGTCGATGAGGTGCAGGTAGCTGCAGTCCATGTGCTTCTTGTCGAAGTTCAGCGTGTAGATGCCGCTTTGCTGGGTG
>Ga0310690_10005914_pt1 | contig 16345 bp, 11 predicted proteins | sample AusTroGonzalo_MG_2_FD_207661 | JGI IMG/M metagenome (GOLD analysis project Ga0310690, IMG submission 207661) | Bovine rumen microbial communities from tropical cattle in Woodstock, Queensland, Australia - Gonzalo_04 (v2) (version 2) | ecosystem: Host-associated > Mammals > Digestive system >... | reverse complement strand
GGCTTGCCAAACTCCTTTGTAATGTCAGCCACAAACATAAGGGCGTTATACCACAGGGCGTTTATCTCAACCACATAACCTGTACGCGGAATTACCGGAACGCCGTTGGCGGTTGAATTCATCCAGGTCTCAGCCTTCTCCTTACCATTTATGTGTACCAGTCCGTTGCTGTGAACAAAGAAATTGTAATGGCGGTTATGCCTGAGGAAATCCATCATCTCCACAAGTATCTTGCCGTATTTGTTCCACGCCTGCTCCCTTGACACCTTCTTGGCATACTGCTGTATGGCCCAAACCGCCCAAAGGAACACATCGGGGTGCTCCATCTCATAAATCTGAAGTTCGTTTGGCACACCTTTTATGAAAGCACGTATAGCCTCCTGAGCCGTATACATTACACTTTCAAATTCATTGGTTTCACGGATCGAAAGCGTAAGTCCGGGCAGGGATACAAAAAGGTCACGCGCACGGCACTTAAACCACGGATAACCTGCCAGGATATAGTGATGACCGCCAACCTTGTTATGGAACTGGTGTGCCGCATTCTTTAGGCAGTGATAGAAATTGTCACGCGGCGTACGCTCATTAGCCTCTACCGTAAACGTACGTTTGAGTCCCTTGGTCTTAACCTCTGACAGACCGGCAGAGAATACTATGCTCTCACCTTTCCTGATAGGCATCTCAAAATATCCGGGAACATAGAGATCCTCATTGAACTCATATCCTCTCTCCAGTTCCTTTGAATACTCAAACTTGCGGTACCAGTCAGGACGGAAAACAAACTCATTCTCCTTGCTGAACTGCATGTACAGTTCCGGATAGCCTGGATACATTGAGGTCTTTATGCCGTTTTCAACCATCTGGTATTCACGGCTCGCATTGCTGTTCTCATGCGTGAACTGACGCACGCTGCGGAATGCAAGGAACGGCTGGAAACGCAGAGTGGTCTCAGAGTGAGCCTCAAGCAAGGTATAGCGTATAAGTATGCGGTTCTCATTATGCTCAAACAGTTTCTCCTTTTTGAGCAGAACGCCACCTACACGGTATATCGTTGTAGGAACCTTATCGCAGTTGAATTCCCTTATATACTTGTGACCCTTGGGGCTGAAATTGTACCCCCAGTATTGATGCAGTCCAAGGTTGAACGCAGCACCATGCTGTATGACAGTCTCGTCCAATGATGAGAGCAGCACGTGGTTTTCATCATCAAGTTCAGGCAACGGCACTACAAGCAGGCCATGGTACTTGCGGGTATTGCAGTCAACTATGGTGGTGCAGTGATATGCGCCGGAACGATTGGTGCGCAGGATCTCTCTGGGGAGAGTCTCCTCCAAGTTGGTCATTAGGGTCTTTTCAAAACGCAGATAACTCATTGTGTTTTGTATATAATCTTGTTTGTTATACGGTATATTCTGCAAATAAATGCAAAATAATAGTCCCTGTTAAAAATTAGGTAACACAAATATAATCACAAAAAACATTAATTGGTAACTTTGCGCGATAAAAAATCGAATAGACGAGAAATAATCAACAATATGAACAGGATTGTATCCAAACAACAGTTTTCAGAGAATGTATTCAAGTTTGAAGTAGAGGCTCCGCTCATAGCAAAATCACGCAGGGCCGGTCACTTTGTAATTATCCGCATTGGAGAGAAAGGTGAGCGTATTCCGCTTACGATTGCTGATTCCGATGTCAAGCGCGGCACCATCACACTGGTCGTACAGCGCATCGGTCTTTCAACCAACCGTCTCTGCAAGCTGGAGGCTGGCGATATGATCACTGACGTGGTAGGTCCTCTTGGCCAGGCCACCCATATTGAAAATTTCGGTACAGTCCTGTGCGCCGGCGGTGGCGTAGGTACTGCTCCCATGCTCCCCATCATCAAGGCTTTAAAAGAGGCCGGCAACAAGGTGATCGCCGTTCTTGCAGGCCGTACCAAGGAACTGATCATCCTTGAGGATGAGGTTCGCAAGTATGCCGATGAGACCATCATTATGACCGATGACGGTTCATACGGCAACAAGGGCGTGGTAACCGTAGGTATGGAAGAGGTAATCCAGCGCGAGAAGGTTGACAAGTGCTTCGCCATCGGCCCAGCCATCATGATGAAGTTCTGCTGCCTGCTCACCAAGAAATATGAAATCTCTACCGATGTATCACTCAACACAATCATGGTTGACGGTACCGGTATGTGCGGCGCCTGCCGTGTAAGCGTAGGCGGCAAGACCAAGTTCGTATGCGTAGACGGTCCTGAGTTTGATGGCCACGAGGTTGACTGGGACGGCATGATGAAGCGTATGGGTGCCTTCAAGGAGACCGAGCGTGAGGAGATGAAGAAACTTGAGGAGTCAGTTGCCGCTGCCGCTCCTGCTGCTGAAAAGGCTGAGTGCTGCTGCGGTGGTAAGGCAAAGGCTGAGGTTGAGCCCATTGAGGTTCTGACTGACCGCAACGCACAGTGGAGAGCTGACCTGCGCGCCACAATGAAACCCAAGGACCGCACCGCCATTGAGCGCTGCGTAATGAACGAGTTGGCACCTGACTACCGTCGTCATAGCCGCAAGGAGGAGGTTAACCAGGGTCTTACTGAGGAGCAGGCTCTGCTTGAGGCCAAGCGTTGCCTTGACTGCGCCAACCCCTCTTGCATGGAGGGCTGCCCCGTAAACATCGAGATTCCTTCATTCATCAAGAATATTGAGCGCGGCAACTACCTGGCTGCTGCCAAGGTGCTCAAAAAGACCAGCGCCCTGCCCGCCGTTTGCGGCCGCGTTTGCCCGCAGGAGAAGCAGTGCGAGAGCAAGTGCATACACCTCAAGATGGGTAAGAAGCCTGTTGCTATCGGTTATTTGGAGCGTTTCGCTGCCGATTACGAGCGCGAGAGCGGCAACATCTCAGTTCCTGAGGTTGCAGCACCTAACGGCAAGAAGATAGCTGTCATCGGTTCAGGTCCTTCAGGCCTCTCATTTGCCGGTGATATGGCTAAGCTTGGTTATGATGTAACCGTATTCGAGGCCCTGCATGAGATTGGCGGTGTGCTCAAGTATGGTATTCCTGAGTTCCGTCTGCCCAACAAGATTGTTGACGTTGAGATTGAGAACCTGCAGAAGATGGGTGTCAAGTTCGTTAAGGACTGCATCGTTGGCAAGACCATAAAGGTTAGCGAGCTTGAGGCTGAGGGTTACAAGGGCATATTCGTAGGCTCAGGTGCCGGTCTGCCAAACTTCATGAACATTGAGGGTGAGAACCTTATCAATATAATGTCATCAAACGAGTACCTGACCCGCGTCAACCTGATGGATGCCGCAAGCAAGGAGTCAGATACCCCTGTAACATTCGGTAAGAAGATGATGATCGTTGGTGGCGGTAACACCGCTATGGACTCTGTCCGCACCGCACTTCGTCTGGGTGCCGAGCGCGCCATGATTGTTTACCGTCGTTCAGAGGAGGAGATGCCTGCCCGTCTGGAGGAGGTTAAGCACGCCAAGGAAGAGGGTGTTGAGTTCATGACTCTGCACAACCCCATCCGCTATATCGGCGATGAGAACGGTCGCGTTAAGCAGGCTGTCCTTGAAAAGATGGAACTTGGTGAGCCCGATGCAAGCGGCCGCCGTAGCCCGGTTCCCACCGGCGAGACCATCACAATTGATGTTGATATGGTAATCGTAGCAGTAGGTGTATCCCCCAACCCCATCGTTCCCAAGTCAATCGAGGGTCTGGAGCTTGGCCGCAAGAACACCATCGCCGTAAACGACAACATGCAGTCATCAATCCCGACAATCTTTGCCGGTGGTGACATTGTACGTGGCGGTGCTACCGTAATCCTTGCTATGGGTGACGGACGCCGCGCTGCCGCCTCTATGCACGAATCACTCTCAAAATAATACGTACGCACCTGCGTTTCCCCGTGCGTGACCCTAATCCGCACAAGGTTTCCAGTTAGCTATACCTAGGTGCACAAACGTTTCCAGTTGCACCCAGTAAAACGAATCCCTGACAGCAAAGCGTTGTCAGGGATTCGTTTTACCCGGCCTGGAAGGCCGGCAAGCGACCATAGGGAGCGCGTTTCCAGAAGGAAACTAAAAAAAGGTTGTTTCTAATACGCAGATAGGTTTCCAGCTAACGACTTTTGAGGCCATAGGCCCAAAAAGTCAAAAAACAATCGAGCGCCGAAGGCGCGAGAAATCCGCCGGATGGATTTATTTAAGGAACGCGAAAAATACCGCAATAACAAGGAAGATAAAGGATACCAAATGATTCCAATGCAGGCTTTGGGTCTTAAAGCAGAAAGCCAGGATAAGTGAAAACACAATCAGCGAGATGCACTCCTGAATAACCTTAAGCTGAACCAGGTTGAAGGGTCCGCCGGTGATATCGGAACCAATGCGGTTAGCCGGAATCATTACGCAATACTCAAAGAAAGCCACGCCCCACGAGGCCAGAATTACAATAATCAACGGCCAGTCAGTGCTCACTTTCATCTCCTGGAGTTTAAGGTTTCCATACCACGCAAATGTCATCAGAACGTTTGAAATCACCAGAAGAAGTATTGTCCAAAGAGCTTTCATATTCAGTAGTATTTTGTTATCGGCCGCAAAAGTAGCAAATAAAAAAATTGTATAACTTTGGCACTATGAAAAATTTGGCAATCAGACTTACAATGATATTACTGCTGATGTGCATGGGCATTTCAGCACAGACTTTGCAGCAGGGCCGCACCTATTTCTCACAAGGCAATTATGAAAAGGCCAAACCCATAATGCTCAAGTTCCTAAAGCAGAAACCCGATGATGCCAGCCGCAACTACTGGTACGGAGTATGCTGCATGGAGACCGGAGAACGTGTAAAGGCCATCCCCTACCTCAAGAAGGCTGCTGAGAAAAAGATATTCAAGGCAAACCGCGTGTTGGGTGAATATTATCTTGAAAAAGAGGACTATCAGTCAGCAATAACCTATTTTGAAGCATTTGTCAACGGCATCTCAACTGACAAGGAACTGCATGATCCCGTGCTTGAGGCACGTTTTACAACCATGACAGACAGCCTCAAGATGTTGTTCCGCATGGTCCGCAATACCAGTCGGGTATGTTTCATAGACAGTTTCAAGGTTGCCAAGGATGAATTGATTGGCTCTTATATATTGGGCGAGTCAACAGGTACGTTATCAAATACATCTGACTTTTTTGAAGGCATAGGCCAAGGTGAGGCTTTCCTGCCCGAGATGGGACAGACCCTGTATTACAGCAAACCCGGTAGCGATGGCCGTTTTCACCTCTACACCCAATACCGCAGTTTTGACCGCTGGACCGATGAAACCGAATTGGGTGGACTTGACACTGACGGTGACTTAAGATACCCCTTCATTCTCAATGATGGCATAACAATCTATTACGCTGCGAATGGTAGTGAGTCAATGGGAGGTCTCGATATATTCGTATCGCGATACAACAGTGCAACCGGAAAATATCTCAAGCCTGAAAACATTGGCATGCCGTTCAACTCAGAGGCCAATGACTACCTCTATGTGATTGATGAAACCAACCAATTAGGCTGGTTTGCGACAGACCGCCATCAGGCTCCTGACAGCGTATGCGTATATGTATTCATCCCCACTGAGGGCAGACAGAAATACAACTATGAGGGTGGTGATACCCTGGCCATTCATCGGGCCGCAAGACTGGAATCCATAAAAGAGACACAGGCAGACCTGAATGCCGTACGTGCCGCCCGCCAACGCCTCACACTGCTCCGTTATGAACTTGCAGAGAAGATTGAGCAAGGCTCATTCTCATTCATGATTGATGACTTTACCACATATCATGAACTGTCTGATTTCCAGAGCAAGGATGCCGCACAGTTATTTGAACGTTACAGAGAGTTGAAACATCAGTATGAGACCGATGCAGCCAAACTGGAGAAACAACGTGAAGATTTCAGTGCAGCCTCAAAACAGGAGAAAGAGAACATACGTGCCCAACTGCTTGAATATGAAGACAAGGTGCTGAAAGCAGAGAGCCAGGTATCCAAAATGGAGAACGATGTCCGTACTACTGAAATAAACTACCTTAGCCGATAAGATATGAGTACCTATTTTGCCCCATCTGAACTGATCATAAACAGTGACGGTTCATGCTTCCATCTGCATCTCAAACCAGAGCAGTTGGCTGATAAAGTTATTCTTGTAGGTGACCCCGGCCGCGTTGATACCATTGCCGCCATGTTTGACAATGTTGAATGCACTGTCAGCAACCGCGAGTTCCGCACCGCTACAGGTACATACAAGGGCAAACGCATTACAGTACAATCTACCGGCATTGGTTGTGACAACATAGACATAGTGATGAATGAGTTGGACACACTGGCCAACATAGACTATGCCACCCGCACTGAGAAACCTGAACACCGCACGCTTGACATAGTACGCATCGGTACCTGTGGCGGTCTGCAACCATTCACCCCGCTCGGCACATATCTCTGCTCAGTAAAGAGCATAGGTTTTGACGGGCTACTCAACTTCTATGCCGGCCGTGATGAGGTGTGTGACCTGGATTTTGAACGCGCTTTCATTGCCCACATGGAATGGTCCACCAAGAAAGGTGCTCCATACGTGGCAAACGCCAACCCTGAATTGCTGCAACGCATTATGGCCGATGATGAAAGGATGGTTCCTGGCGTAACCATAGCCTGTAACGGATTCTACGGCCCGCAAGGACGCGTACTACGCGCTCCTCTGGCTGACCCCAATCAGAACGCCAAGGTTGAGAGTTTTGAATACAAAGGCTACCGCATAACCAACTTTGAGATGGAGAGCTCGGCCGTAGCCGGAATGGCAGCCCTACTGGGACACCGCGCCATGACGGTATGCATGGTCATAGCCAACCGTTATGCAAAAGAGATGAACACAGACTACAAGCCCCTGCTTGAAGGTCTTATAACCCGTGTACTGGACCGTATCTGATCAAGTGACGACAAACAATGATACAATCTGTGCTGTAGCCACCGCCACCGGTGGAGCGATAGGTATTGTACGCGTATCGGGCCCCGATGCCATACACTTTACAGACAGCATATTCCGCTCCGCATCAGGCCGCAAACTTAAAGAGAGCCGTGCCGGTTCCGTAATCTTCGGCCAGATTGTTGACACAGACGGCCAGACTGTCGATGAGGTACTGGTCAGTCTTTTCCGTGCACCCCACTCTTATACCGGACAGGACAGCACAGAGATATCGTGTCATGGCTCCAAATATATACTTGAACAGGTTTGCCGCCTGCTAATTGAAGCCGGATGCCGTCAGGCCGGACCGGGAGAGTTTACCCAACGTGCGTTCCTGGCAGGTAAACTGGACCTGAGCCAGGCCGAGGCTGTGGCAGACCTCATTGCATCGGGCAACCGAGCCACGCACCGCATTGCAATGAGCCAGCTCAAAGGACATTTCTCATCAGAGCTGACAATCCTTCGCGAGCAGCTGCTGCAATTAACCTCCCTGCTGGAACTGGAACTTGACTTTGCCGACCATGAGGAACTGGAGTTTGCCGACCGCACGGAACTGCTTTCACTGGCCCGCCGTGCCGATGACCGCATAACTGAACTGGCCCGCTCATTCAAGACCGGCCAGGCCCTTAAAGAAGGCATACCGGTTGCAATTGTAGGCAAGACCAACGTAGGTAAATCCACCCTGCTCAACCGCCTGCTCAAGGATGACCGCGCCATTGTATCGGACATTCACGGCACCACCCGTGACACCATTGAGGATACCATCCAGATAAAAGGTGTTTCGTTCCGCTTTATAGACACGGCCGGAATACGCCAGACTGCCGATACCATAGAACAGATTGGTATTTCACGCACCTACGCGGCAATCGATAAAGCGCTTATTGTAATCTGGATTACCGATGCCCAGCCCACCGCCCAGGACATCAAGGCCATCACTCCTCATCTTGAGGACAAAAAGCTCATTCTTGCATTCAACAAATGTGACCTGCAGAGTTACAGCGGATTTGATACATCGGCCCTGCAACTGCCGCAAGACAGTTTCAAGACCATAGAGATATCGGCCAAATTCAACAACAACATTCCGGAACTTGAGGAGTTGATCTACTCCATGGCAGATATCCCCGAAATAAACGCTGACACTGTCATTGTAACCCAGGCGCGTCATTATGAGGCGCTCTGCAAAGCCCACGCCAATCTGACCCGCGTAATAGACGGCCTCACCTCCACCCTACCCGGTGACCTGATTGCCGAAGACCTGCGCCTTGTATTACAAGACCTTGCCGATATAACCGGCGGCGCCATCACCCCCGGCGAGACCCTACAGAACATCTTCAGTCATTTCTGCATCGGAAAATAACATCTGTTCCGCAAAAATGTTTATTTTGTAAATAAATATCACAATAGAATATAAGAATGGATTTTTTCAATCACGACTTTCTGCTTTGGGGCCTCTCTATAGATGCTTGGATAACCATTGCCGTGGTGATAACCATCATCGCCGTGATGCTGTTCTCTAAGGTACGTACCGATGCTCTCATGCTCATCGCCATTGGCGTGCTGTTCGCCACAGGCGTGCTCGACGCAAAAGAGATGTGCGCAGGCTTCAGCGCAAGTACAGTCGTCGTCACAGGCATCCTGGGAGTCGTGATGGCCGGACTGCGCTATACTGGCGTGCTGCAATGGATGCTGAAGCACGGGACTGCCCGACCGTTATCCTACGGCCCTTATGCGCATGATGGTGCCAGTCTCTATGTTGAGCGCCTTTGTCAGTAACACGATGCTGACCGTTCTCTTTGGCAACGTATTGAAACAATGGTCAAAGAAACTCCACATTTCGCCGTCAAAGCTGTATCTTCCAATGGTCTATGCAGTACAGATGGGCGGCGTATGTACAATTATAGGTACGTCGACGAACATCGTAGTGGCCGACCTCTACCAAAATGCCACCGGCAAGACGATGAACATGTTTTCCATCTTCGTACCAGGAGCATTGTGCCTGCTCGTCGGGGTGGTATTCATCATCGCCATACGACGATGGCTACCAGAACGCCAGTCACCTGAGCAAGCATTTGAAACGGCGACGGACTACACGGTGGAGCTGCTGGTTCCCTCTGACAATCCTAACATCTGCAAGACGTTGGGCGAGGCCGGGCTGTTCCATGTGAAAGGCGGCAACCTGATAGCCATTCGCCACTTTGACCACGACCCGTCATATCTTAGCGAAGATGAGTTCCTTATGGGTGGCGACCGTCTGGTCTATGCCGGTCAGATTGACGAAATCCTTGAGTTGAAGGAGACTCACAATCTGGTCGTCTCCGACCATCACATCCGTTCGATGAACGAGATTAACAAGAATTACGAGCTGCGCGTAGCCTTTGTGAATTTCTACAGCAAACTCATAGGGAAAACCATTGGCGACAGCACCATTGAAAGAGACAACAACCTGATACTCGTGGCTGTGGCACGACGCGGCAAGCGCATAGAGGCGGCACCCCGCGAGGTAGAACTGGAGGCCGGCGACACACTGCTCTTTGAATGTCCGCGTAATACGAATACCTATGTGGAGCATCTTAAATCGATGTTGCAGTTCACCGACTTCCAGGAGGTCTTTAAGATTGGACCTAAGACCATCGTCTCTTCGCTGATTATGACGGCCATGATGATTCTCACGGCCACGAATGTGGTGACTCTGCTGCAAGGCACGGTGATGGCAGCCCTGGCTATGCTGCTCTTTCGCTGCTGTACCATCAATCAGGCCATGGACTCTGTCAGTTGGCGTGCTTTGATGAGCCTTGCCGGCTCCATAGTACTTGGCTCTGCGATAGCTAAGACGGGAATAGCACAGAAGATAGCCTTTGGCGTCATTAGCCTGGTTGGCACGCACCCCATTATGATTATGCTGGGCGTGTGTCTTGCGGCCATGCTTATTACACAGTTGGTCGAGAATGTGGCAGTCACCGCTATGTTCTTCCCTATCATGTACCAGGCGGCCATGCAGGTGGGCTATGACCCCATGCCCTTCCTACTGGCGTTGATGATAGCAGCCAACGCATCGTATTCCACACCTATTGCCGCATCGCCCAACATGCTGGTCTACGGTCCTGGCGGCTACCGCTTTACCGACTACATGCGCATCGGCATACCCCTCACCATCATTGTTACCATTACGGGTGTAGCTGCCGTCATCTTGACTTATCCGCTTGTTAAACTATAAAAAAGAATAACATGAAAGATTATGAAGTAAAAAAGGAAGGCTCCGTGCTGACCATAACACTAGGCGAGGAACTGGCAGTATCTAATGCTCCGGCGCTGATGGACGAGTTGGTCTCATATAAGGAACAGGGAGTGGAAAAGGTGGTGTTCAACGCCACAGACTTGCAATACCTTTCCAGCAGCGGAGTCCGTGTAATTCTTTACTGCAAGAAGTATCTGAGCGCCAATTCAAATATCGTGTTCGTAAACTGCAACAAGGATGTCCTTGAAGTGTTAGACCTTGTTGGCATCCTGCCATACATCACTTTCAACAATTCATCGAGTGCCACATGAACCTTGTGACGTGTTGACGGCAAACCAATATGCGGTACAAGTATATTAACATATTTGCAGCATTGTTTCTCGTAGCCGGCATGTCGGTTCAGTTTGTGATGTCGTACAGACAGGCCAGGCACCACGTTCAGGAAACAATTGATTTGAAGAACCAGATTGCCCACGAAAAGATTCTTTTCGAGCTCTACGACGCCTACGAGGTCATAGATCAGTTGAAGCAGTCGGTAGCTGAGAATCTGTCGCAACCCGACAACTTACAGAAAGAGACCAGCAATCTGCTAAAGCGCTATCCCAGCTTCTTTTGCCTGCATGTCGATTTCACAGAGGATTACTACCCCGAAAAGGGCAAATGGTATTCTATGTTCTCCTATCGTCTGAACGACTCCATCAGTACCATAAATACTAAAGGCAGTCAGTTTGACTATTCCCAACGCGAATGGTACAATGGTGCGCTGAAAAGCGGCGGCAAAGGCTATTGGGGCAAGACCTACTGGAGCGATATCATAAACAATACGATCTTCACCTATTCCGACGATATCATAGACAGCCTGGGCAACCCGTTCTGCGTTGTAGGCATCGATTTCAGCCTCTCTTGGATGCATCAACTGTTGGAACAGTTCAAGCCCATTGACCAAGCCGTCTGCATGATTTACAGCTCCGACGGTACGGTATTGACGGCGAGTGAGAACCAGTCTGGAAGTTCCTCGTTGGACCTGAGTGAAGACAAATGGATTCTTTCATGTCAGACGTTTGACGAGATAGACATGGAAATGGTGATTGCCGTTCCTAAACAACTTATCTGGAAAGACATCCTGTGGATTATCCTATTTCCCCTAGTTGTCTTTGTACTTGGTAGTATAATTGTAGGCATTCTCATTCACCGCATGTCACGCGACCAGCAAGAGAATGCACGACTGGAGACCGAGAAGAAAGTGATTTCCCGCGAGCTCCAAATTGCTCACGACATTCAGATGGGAATCCTGCGAAATGATTTCCCGCAAGACCAAGATGTAGTGGTACATGCCGACCTTCTGCCGATGCGCGAAGTGGGAGGCGACCTTTACGACTTTGCCCGTCAGGGGGATATCCTGTGGTTCATCATAGGCGATGTGAGCGGAAAGGGCGTACCTGCAACTATGTTCATGTCGTCCACTATCAACCTGTTCCGCTCCGCCTTAGGACACCAGACGTCGCCCAAGGCCATCGTGGAAGAGATGAACGCCGTGCTGAGCGACAATAACCCCTCGCTCACTTTTGTCACGGCATTCATCGGACGACTGCACATACCCAGCGGACAGCTAACATATTGTAATGCAGCACACATGCCTCCTTTGGTGCTGAATTCTGACCATAGCGTAAGATGCATTAAGATGATTCCCAACGTTCCTCTTGGTTATGACGAAAAATACAAGTTCGCCCAAGAGGGATGTATGCTTGGTAAGGACCAGAAGCTGGTGCTCTATACTGACGGAGTGACCGAGGCGCGTAATGCTACGCGTAAGATGATGGGCGGAGAACAATGGATGGAAATAGCCAGGCACAACGATGACTTGCTGGGAGCAGTAAGAGAATATATCGGCCAGGCTGAACCGACCGACGATATTACGCTTATGACCATCTGCAAAACAAGTGAGGTTCAACCTGTGTCGTTGCATGTGGCTAACCACATAGACCAATGGCCGTTGCTTCGTTCCACGCTACATGATTATGGGGTTTGCATAGGTATAGAGAAAAGTGCACTCAAGAAACTGGAAGTGGCCCTTGAGGAAGCTGTGGTAAATATTGTGAGTTACTCGCAAGCTACGGAGATTGAACTTACAATCCAACAGAATGCAAGAACGCTCATCGTCAGGCTTACTGACGATGGCGTCCCCTTTGACCCGACAAGTCTTGAAACCGACTCAGCAAAAGCCATTAGTGAACTGCAGATAGGAGGCATGGGAATCAGCTTGCTGCGGCGGATTGTTGACGAGCTTCACTATCAGCGAGCAAACGAGAGGAATCAATTAACCCTCATCAAATATCTTTGACCCATTAAAAAGCGACCCTGTCAACAGCTTCCTGAACCTCCTCGTTGGTACGGGTACGAGGGGTAATATTTGTAGGCTCGGTATAGTAACCTTTCTGACCGGGCATACCGTCCACAAAACTTTGTACCATTGGGGACAGACCCCTTTGGCTCATTTTTGGGTCACTTTATCACCACAGGGGCACCATCAATGATGTACATACCGGGAGCAAGAGACGCAGATTCTATTTTGCGTCCAAACAGGTCATAGACGGCTTTCTCCTTAGAATCTGACGTTATTATAGGATCCGCGCTTTTTGCAATTCCAAAGTAGTCATCCATCTCGCGGAATCGGGCCTCATACCACTGCTCTATCAGCTCAATCTCATGTGCAAGGTCACTAACATATTTAGGCTTGCTCTTTTGGCTATCAAAATATGTGACCATTCTTTGCCATGCACCGCTCTCTAAGAACAGGTCACGGTATTTTTCAAGTTTTGCCTTTACTGATTCTATAGAAAACGCACCTTTACGTCCCTCAATCCAGCGTTTTTTTAGAATTGCCTTGTATTCGGCGTCACCTAATACAGCCGATATGGGATAAAGAGCATTACTGGTTATGCTTTTTAATGTCCAGGCAGAGTATTTGCCATCATAATATCCTCCATCATATCTACCCCCAAGACTGGTATCAAGATCCCAAGGAATAAGCACTATACGACGTTTATCCGCCTCTGTCGGATCCGGATCATCAATATCCTTACTTATGTTACGGATTGAGAAATAATGATTTTTATTTCCCCAGTTGTCTCCAATGGAAAGGGCCATTATCAGAATCTGATAATCGGCCAGATTCTCCAAATAAAAATATTTTTTTACATACTCAGCATTCTTACCATTGGCAAAAGCCTCCTGCAATGGTTCCCAAACTTCAAGGCAAGCATCTTCATCAGGATAAGTCAGTTCCCAGGCATTATGCCATGAAACCACACATGCCGTCAGGTCTTCATTATAACTAGGCTTTTCCTGAGGATTGATATCCGATGTACCGCTTTTGTACAACACCCCGCGTATCTGCACCGAGCCATCCTTTCCCTCTTTTGTTTTCTTAAGATCCAGCAATTTGCGGTTAATACGGTCATTCAGACAATAAATTCCATAATATTTGTCATTGATATAGACCTCAACGAATTGCCCTATTGTACCATAACGGCCATCGTATTGGGTTTCATAAGGTAGTCTTGAAAATTCATTCCATATGTCAAAGCAGACACGGTTGCGCATGCAGATGCGGTCAATAGCCATTCCATCCAAGATCCATGAAGAACATGACCTTATACCCAAAAGCGTTGTATCGACCTCTTCACTATAATCTGCCGAACGCAGTTTCATGTTGAATGACGGTTTCATCATATAGTTTGAGGCTGTCGCTCCTCGAGTCTTAAATATGGCAGGCAACTCTATGACCGAGCCGTCAACATCGGTCAACTGCATTATTCCATTCAGGTATGCAGACATATTCTTCTTGAATTTGCCGTCAAAACTGACACGTAATACCGGTAAGGCAGCAGTTTGGGCCGACAAAAGGTTAATTTCTGATTGAAAAGGCAATAAGAGAGCTATTAAAAACGCAAACAGAATCTTCTTGCTCTCCGTTCTGTAAAAAAATGGTGTCATCAATAATTTCTTTTGCAACTTATTTTTCTGTAACTGCAGTAATGGTTGTAATTACATGCAATGTATCCGTAGTATCACCTGTAAGGATAGTGTAGACACCATCCTTGACAAGTGCAGCAGAAGAATAAAAGATTGTCTGTGTAGGATATGCCTGTGTCTCAAGCATAGCCACCTCTCCACCATCAGCATCAGCAATCTTTACATATCGTTTTATGTTATTGTTAAACTCCAGGCAGAAATAAGCCTGATTTGATTTTTTAGGTTTATCACACTTATGGGCAAGGCCAATGACAGTTCCTCCATTGATAGAAAAACTCTTTACATCAAAAGCAGCCTCAGCACCCTGAGGACCGCATGCGCAAATAAAACCGTCATTGATATGAATGGAACTCTTTGAATCTGTTCCGTCATTCGTAAGACTTGATGTAAATGTATATCCGCCATTGACGGTCAGGTCCTTACCAATCTTTAAAGGATCGTCATAGGTTGCAATATAGTTTCTGCCACCGTTTATGAAAAGTTTCTCAGTCGCAGCCAGACCGACGGCACCATTATGTCCTAGTGTCTTAATGCATATCTTTCCTCCGTTGACGTTGATATTCGTAGCCAAAACGGCACGTGCGCCCAATTCCGCGGTTTTGGGGAAAGAGGCATCGGTAAGGGTTCCGCTGCCTGTCAAAAGAAAGTAAAGATTACCGTCCTCAAAAGTAACATTGCCACTGGTATGTATGCATTTTCCGTCAAACTCCTCATTATAGAAATTCAGTGCATAAGGAGTATTAATGATCAGGTCACAATTTGCAATGATACTTGAGAGCATTGCACCGCCCTCAAAAGCAGCTATCTTACAAGGATTCTTACTGTCTATATTGATCTTGCCTTTATCGGAACTGCCACCGACAAGGAACGACACACCCTCAAGTTCCGTCACAAATGAAACCTCAGCATCGTCAACTGTTACAGTGAAACCGTCCAGATTGCCTTTCAACCTAACCTCATCACCCTCAAAAGAGATCTGTATGGTACGCTGAACCGCAAATGAAGTATCCTTGTTGACCGTATATTCATTGACAGGAGCATAGTGCGTGTCAAAATCAAAGTACTTTCTAAGACTATCCGGAATGAAAGCCGGAGTAGGATAAATACCTATATGTCGGGTCTTGACCTCCTTTATGTCATCTATATCATACTCGTGATTTCCGTCTTCACGGACAACAGTCATATGTTTGTCATTGTAGTCAATAGCAGAGATACCTTCAACCAACTCCTGATCAACACGTCCCTGCATGGTAACCCTGCTATCCTCATGCTTTGACGTAACATCATTACCGATGACATAAAGGGCATCGGCAGTAACGGTCCTTCCCTTTACATACTCTTCCTCGTTATATTCATCATGAGGAGTCCATTTGTCCGATGACATTTTCTCATTGAATATGGCATAGTTTACTTTCAGGAACGCCATCATGGAATCCACCTCCTCATGAGGAGTATCCGTAATCTTGACATTACCCTTCTTGTAAGTAGGAGCCCAACGGGCCTTCTCCCTCTCCCATGCTCCTGAAGAAACGAACAGGTCAGCATATTTCTCCATCAAGGCCCTGATATTCTCAAGTGACAGTTCATGGGTTGACAGATATTGCCAACGATTGTTCATCTTTGTGGCAAAGTCATCGGGACGTTCCTTCTTTGTCTTGAATACGTGAATCAGATGGTGATATCCAAGTTTCTCACCCCATGCCATCTGTTTGGAATCCCTTGAGGCCACACTGCCTCCAGCCATACGGCCAATGGAACCATCCAAATCCCAGAGAGTAAACAGGAACTTTTCTTCCTTGTTTATGTTACGTACGCTGAGGTAATAGTTTTTCTTTTGATTGTCAACCAATTGGAACGCCTGAATGAAAAGCATGAAGTCAATCACGTTATCCTCATAGAGCCAATCAGTGTATGTGGTCTTGAAATCCTTGCTGTCAAAAAAGTCTATCAGGTCACAGATAGGATTAAAGAATGCCTGGGTGATTGTGTCATCAGGATATTTCTGTTCCCATCCGTAGGAATTCTTAGAGGCTTTATATGGCCAGAGGAATGAGTCATTGGCTGGTAAGGAGTCATAACCTCCA
>Ga0310690_10005913_pt1 | contig 16345 bp, 12 predicted proteins | sample AusTroGonzalo_MG_2_FD_207661 | JGI IMG/M metagenome (GOLD analysis project Ga0310690, IMG submission 207661) | Bovine rumen microbial communities from tropical cattle in Woodstock, Queensland, Australia - Gonzalo_04 (v2) (version 2) | ecosystem: Host-associated > Mammals > Digestive system >... | reverse complement strand
TTAAACCAACATAAAGAGTGGCGTCCGAACGTTTATGGTCAATGTAAGAGTTGGTTAGACGGAGGTCTCAAACCGCGTGCGGTAACGCGTGATTTGGATTGGGGTATTCCGGTACCGGTAGAAGGGGCCGAAGGAAAGGTACTCTACGTATGGTTTGATGCACCGATTGGGTATATATCCAATACGAAAGAGCTTTGCGAAGCTCAGCCGGAGAAATATGGTTCTTGGGAGAAATGGTGGAAGCAGGAAGATACGAGAATGCTCCATTTCATCGGGAAAGATAACATCGTTTTCCATTGCATCGTGTTCCCTGCTATGCTCAAAGCGCAAGGATATAACTTACCGGATAATGTACCGAGTAATGAGTTCCTCAACCTGGAAGGCGATAAGATTTCCACTTCGCGTAACTGGGCGGTTTGGTTGAACGAGTATCTGGAGGATTTTCCCGGCAAACAAGATGTGCTACGTTATGTGCTGACCGCTAATGCGCCTGAGACGAAAGATAATGATTTTACATGGGCGGATTTCCAAGCGCGTAACAACAACGAGTTGGTAGCTATCTACGGCAATTTTGTCAATAGAGCCTTGGTTTTAACGGGAAAATATTTCGAAGGTAAGGTACCTGCATGCAGCGAGTTGACGGAGTACGACAAAGAGACGATCGAGGAGTTCAAGAACGTAAAAGCGACGCTGGAGCAACTGATTGAGTCCTTCCGGTTTAGAGATGCTCAAAAAGAGGCGATGAACCTCGCTCGTATCGGTAATAAGTACTTAGCGGATACCGAACCTTGGAAACTGGCCAAGACGGATATGGACCGCACAGCTACGGTACTCCATATAGCACTACAGATTGCTGCCAATCTGGCGATTGCTTTTGAGCCATTCCTGCCTTTCTCATCGGATAAATTGAAGACGATGTTACGGCTGGATAGTACCATCGGTTGGGATGATTTAGGTCGCATCGACCTTCTGCATATAGGCGATGCTTTAGGCGAGGTGAGCTTGTTGTTTGAGAAGATTGAAGACTCGGCTATTCAAGCCCAATTGGATAAGTTAGCGCGCATCAAAGCCGAGAATGAAGCAGCCGCTAAAGCGGAAGCGCTCAAGAACTGGCGTCCCGAACCGATCAAAGAGGCTACTACCATCGATGAATTCGATAAAACAGACATCCGTGTGGCGACCGTTTTAGAATGTACGCCGGTCAAGAAATCCGACCGTTTGTTGCAATTCAAGTTGGATGACGGCATGGGTGGACGAACTATCCTCAGCGGCATCGCACAAAGTTATCCTGATCCGTCGGTTTTGGTTGGTCAACAAGTACTCTTCATCGCCAACTTCCCTCCACGAAAGATGATGGGTATTGAGAGTCAAGGAATGATTCTCTCGGCTGTTAATGCCGACGGTAAACTGGTAGTTACTACTGTCTCTGCACCCGTAAAAAACGGCTCTGCAGTAGGGTGAGAGAGTTGAGAGATGAGAGTTTAGAGTTTAAAGAAAAAGAGAGACGCGATTGCGTCTCTCTTTGGTAGCGGGACCCAGGATTGAACTGGGGACCTCATGATTATGAATCATGCGCTCTAACCAGCTGAGCTATCCCGCCTTGCTTCAAAAGCGGGTGCAAAGGTACTGCTTTTTTTTGATATGACCAAATATTTTTGCATTTTTTTGCAAAAAAAGCGCAAAATCAGCCCACATTGAACTGAGAGCCGCCGATAAACTCTCTCAAAATAGAGGTTCGAGGCACAAAAGAGGCATCTAATTCCTCAAAGAAACTAAGGTAATACAACAATTTTTCTGCCACTTCATATTCCTCCGATGCCGCAGGAACGGTTTGCAAGGCTGTTTCTACATTCAAACGAATAGCCGGTATCTCATATATCATACTCGTATCGAATTGTGCATCGGCTTGAGCTTGGAAGGGTTCAATCCATTTGGCTTCTCCAGCACGTACTTGTTGCCATTGGGCAATCGTGGTTTGCGGCGATTTGCCACGAGTACGTAGATCACGACTCATGCGACGTAATAAACGATGCGTAGTAGTCGGTATCCAGTGCTCTCCATCCAAGGTCAGCGGACTCATCGGAGCGGCGTAAATCTTGTAGAACGTATCGGTATCAAACGTAGGGCCATCATTATCGTATGTGAATAGAATCGGATTTAAGGCGTGAATACCCTCAAGCACCAAGATATTATTCTCCTTCAATTGCAATCGATCGCCGTTATACTCGCGTTGACCAGTCTTGAAATTGAAAGTCGGTAATTCGACTTTTTGACCTGCTAATAATCCATCTAAATCGTCGTCTAATTGAGCTAAATCCAAGGCATAAACGCTTTCGTAATCTATTTTCCCCTCTTCGTCCACAGGAGCTTTGTCGCTCGTCAAGAACCAGTTGTCAAGCGATAAGGACACAGGTTGTTTGCCTTGCTCCAAGAGTGCGAGGCATAAACGAATAGAAGTGCTGGTTTTACCACTGGACGAAGGACCGGCAATCAGGACAACGCGTACTCCGGCACGCGAACATATATCCCGCGCTATGCGCGTGAGTTGTTCTTCATGATACGCTTCGCCTTCGGCTACTATCTGAGCGGCTTTGCCACTCTCAATCTGCTCATTAATGTACGCCACACGGCGTTTGTTTTCAGGAATCGACATCAATTATAATTTTTATGTTTGTATTCGTTTTTATTGCTGCAACGTACTCTATCGCTTCGTGCAATCGCTTCTTTGCTTCCGTCAAGGACACGCCTTGTTCGATACGCAGCGTCAGTTCTCGGATGTAATATGCTTGTACGCGTTCGACGCTTGGTACTATGATGGCCGATACGCGAGAACCGAAAATACGATTCAAGCGTTGATGAAGTGTTTCTGTGGCGAGTTCCACTTTCGCGCGGTCATGATGACGCAGTTCGAGCCGAATCATCCGATGAAATGGAGGATAATGGAATATTTCACGCTCTTTGATCTGCTGCCGATACAAACCTTCATAATCATGTTTGCGTACTAACTCCAAAACCGGATTAGATGGATTAAATGTTTGTATCAGCACTTGGCCTTGCTGTCCTTTTCGTCCGGCTCGACCTGCCACTTGTTCGAGCATTTGGTAGGCTCGTTCGTAAGCCCGAAAATCCGGTTGATTGAATAGCGGATCCGCATTCAGTACCGCCACTAACCGCACATCCGCAAAATCAAGTCCTTTGGTCACCATCTGTGTACCGACCAGTATATCGCATTCGTGACGAGAGAAGGCGTTGATGATATCTTGGTATGCTGATTTATTGCGCGTTGTATCCAGATCCATACGCAAGACGCGAGCCGAAGGAAAGAGTGTTTGGATCTCATCTTCGATACGTTCGGTACCAAAACCAATCATTTTCCATTCTCCTCCGCAGTTCGGACAAACAGGCGGAATAGGCATGCGATAACCGCAATAATGGCATCGTAGTTCACGGGCTTGTTTATGGAGTGTTAAGGGTACATCACATTGGACGCATCGCGGCGGTTGACCACAAGATGTACAGAGCAATTGGGGTGCATAGCCTCGGCGGTTTTGGAAGAGTATAACTTGCTGATTATCCGCCAAACATTGTCGAATAGAAGCTATTAACGGATCGCTAAAATGTCCTTCTATCTCTTTGCGGGTGTATTGCTGCTGCAGGTCGATGGTCGTTATATGCGGCAATTCCAAGCCTCCGAATCGTTCGGTTAGCGAAACGATACCATAGACCCCTTTTTGTGCCAAATAATACGATTCAATTGAAGGAGTAGCCGTTCCTAACAACACGTTCGCGCTATGCTCTTTCGCTAACACAATCGCCGCAGCACGCGCATGATAGCGAGGCGCCGGTTCGGCTTGTTTGTAACTGGGATCATGCTCTTCATCCACAATCACCAAACCGAGGTCGGGAATCGGTAAAAAGATAGCACTTCGTGCGCCGATGACCACAAAGTTTTTAGCACTTGGTAATTGGTAATGGGTGATTTGTTTATACCGCTCTTCGCGTTCAGCGTCGGTAAGACGACTATGATAAACAATTAGTCGATCTCCGAAAATACGCTGCAGACGAGTGGTGAGTTGGGTTGTGAGGGCGATTTCCGGTACTAAATAGAGTACGTTCTTGTTTTGCAGCAGTTGTTGCTCAATCAGATGAATATAGATATCCGTTTTCCCACTACCTGTTACGCCGTGTAAGAGAACGATAGACTTGCCTTCATGCCAGTTTTTCTCGATGGATTCGGCACAATTCACCTGTGCCGGTGTAAGCGGATGATGCGGTTCTATCTCGCCTGTATAGGTGGTAGTGTGTGTGCGCCGACGCTTAGGAGGACTCAACAAGCGTTTATCCACTCCTACGGGCAAGGCTGCACTCATCACTTCGCCTAAGGTGCACATGTAATAGGCACTCATCCATTGCCATAAAGCCAACTGCTCGCGCGATACGATTGGCGCATCTGTTACTACCGATGAAATCGGACGAATCTTAGACTGTAAAGCAGCAGTTATCGGTTCTGCGTGTTCGCGTAGCACAACACCTCGCACTTCTTTTTTCATCAGCGGTACGACTATTCGACTACCAACCGGCGGTAAAGCCAAATCATCCGGAACGCTATACGTATAGCAATCCCGGATGGCTAATGGTAATATGACATCAATATAATTGATGATTGCAAATTTTAGATTTATGATTGCTCTGCTGCAATCGCTTTGTTGTAACAAGCGCGGCAAAGTGGTTCGTAACTCTCCGTCTCGCCTAACAAGACACGTTTATCGCTATGGACTAGACGATGGCTCACGTACGCCAGATCGCCGCAATTGACGCAGATAGCATGCGCTTTGTAGACATCATCGGCAATAGCCATCAGCGCCGGCATGGGTCCGAACGGCACACCACGATAGTCCATATCCAAACCGCCTGCAATCACACGAATGCCTCTGTTCGCCAACTGTTGGCATACATCAACAATACCCATATCAAAGAACTGCGCCTCGTCAATACCTACCACGTCAATATCATTCGCCAGCAGCAGAATAGTCTGACTGTTCTCAACCGGTGTGGATTGAATCACATTGCGGTCGTGACTAACTACATCTTCTTCGCTATAGCGCACATCGATGGCGGGTTTGAAAATCTCCACACGCAACTTGGCGAACTTAGCGCGTTTCATACGACGGATGAGTTCTTCGGTCTTACCGCTGAACATCGATCCGCAAACTACTTCAATCGACCCTTTCCGCAATACGGGTCCTTTGGTGTCTCGTTCTGAAAACATACAACTATTTATGATTTACAAATTTCAACTATTGAATTTTCAATTCAATCGGATGTCTTGCGCATTCATCTGTAGCGTGGTCCTGCCGCGGTAGGTGTTCTCGTCCAAATAGAAGCACACATCCACGCTTTGTCCGTTCTGCAAATGAACAGCTTTATCGCCTTGACCGAAAGCTATACCATCCATCGCCACGATTCGGTCCGTCAAATCCAGATGTAAATGCCTTCCTTCGCTTACCGCACGGGTGTTGCGATTATTGATCAGTCCGCGGCAGAGGAAAAGTGGTCTTTCGTTTCCTGGACCAAAAGGTTCCAGACATTGAAGGATCTTATATAATTTCCAATTGATGTCGCTCAACTCCACTTCAGCTTCCACTTCCAGCGTCGGCACTTGCTGTTCGGGTGTGATATGGGCTGCCACATAAGCTTCAAAACGTTGTTTGAACTCCGGCAAGTCCTTGCGGTGCATACTCAATCCTGCGGCGAACTTATGGCCTCCGAAGTTAGTCAACAAATCCCGACAGGAATCAATAGCCGTATAGATATCAAAATCGCTTACCGAACGGGCGCTACCGCTGATGATATCATCCTCTCCGGCCGTCAACACAATCGTCGGACGGTAATAAGTCTCCGTCAACCGACTCGCTGCAATACCTACCACACCTTTATGCCAATCGGGTGAGAAAACAACCGTCGTATGTTTCTCCGCATTAAGCGGATCGGCTGCTAACTGTTCCAAGGCTTCATCGGTGGTACGGCTATCATAATCGCGTCGGTCCTGATTGTAGGTATTAATATCCTCTGCAAACTGAAGCGCTGCTTCTTCATCGTCGGTAATCAATAATCGAACCGCCTCAGCACCACTCTTGATTCGTCCTGCGGCATTGATACGCGGACCGAACTTAAACACTAAATCGCTGATGGTCACTTTTTTACCTTCTATACCTGCTACCTGCATGATAGCCTTTACACCTACGGAAGGCTGTGCATTTAATGCTCGTAAACCATAGAATGCTAACACGCGGTTTTCGCCCGTTACAGGGACGATATCGCTGGCAATAGACATGGCCAACAACGGCAAGAGACGGTATACCTCTTGTTTGTCGATTCCTTTGCGTTGGGCATAGGCTTGCGCCAATTTGAATCCCACGCCGCAGCCGCTTAGTTCTTTAAACGGATACATACAATCCGCCCGTTTCATGTTCAGAACCGCTACGGCGTCAGGAATCTGTTCCCCGGGTGTGTGATGGTCGCAGATAATGAAATCAATACCAAGACTATTGGCATAGGCAATCTTATCCACCGCCTTGATTCCGCAATCAAGGGCAATCACCAAGGTGCACCCCTTCTCTTTGGCGGTATCAATGCCTTTGGTAGATATACCGTATCCTTCGGTATAGCGATCCGGAATATAATATATAAGGTTAGCCGTTTGTGTTTTGAGGAATGAATACATCAGCGCCACAGCCGTCGTACCATCTACATCATAATCGCCATAGACCATGATGCGTTCGTTCGTAACGATGGCACGCTCCAAACGGTCAACAGCTGCACCCATATCGCGCATCAGGAAGGGATCATGCAGACTATCCAACGACGGACGTATGTAGGCACGCGCTTCGGCAGCCGTACGAATGCCTCGACCAGCTAATATACGACCGGCTAACGGACTAATCTTCAAGTCCGTACTCAGCCGTTCTGCCGCAGATTGCTCCTCAGCTGTCAATTGCCGTATTTTCCAATTTATATGCATCTCCTTCTTCCCATTGCGGCAGCACTTCGCGGAAATGCCGCAACTTGGCGATTGATAAATCTACTATTCGTGTGGCTCCTTCATAATCCTCAAAACCCGCTACGTCGTGTAACCATGTGTCATAGGCTGCCGAATGGCCGTTGTAATCCATCTGAGCGCCGTCTGTGCCTACCATATTCACGCCAATGGCGTAACAGTGATTCTCTGCGCCGCGAGCAGGTAATAGCACATCCCAGTATTGAATACGAATTGATGGCCAGCACGCCACACAAATGAGGATATCGTACAAGTTCTTTTTATCTTGCCGCAGCCAAACGGGGAACCGCAGGTCATAACAGATGGCCAATCGTATCTTCACGCCTCTGAATTCCCATATCGGGCGAGTGTTGCCGGGTGTAAAGAACTCCGCTTCGCCGCCGCTTTTATACAGATGGTGCTTATCGTAGTGGCAAGGGGTGTCATCGGGACGGAACATAAACCCACGGTTGTAGAGTTTACCGTTCTCTGTGACCATCATCGACCCCACAATCGCCATCTGATAGGTGTCGGACATCCGCTGTAGGGCGTGGTACACTTCGCCTTTGCCCCACTCTTCCGCTAATCCGGGACGATCGGTACAAAAACCCGTACTGAACATCTCCGGCACTACGGCTATATCCGCTTGTCCTGCAATTGCCGCTAAGCGTTCGTCCAGCAAACCCACATTCACTTTCGGGTTCGCCCACTCAATCGGATATTGTAAAAGAGCAACTTTCAATTTCCAATCTCAAATCTCCAATTACTTCTTACCCTTTTTATCAGGTGCGCCGGCTATCTGCTCACGCATCGACGTGTCCGCCTGGATATTTTGCATGCGGTAGTAATCCATGATGCCGAGGTTGCCATTACGGAAAGCTTCTGCCATTGCTTGCGGAACCAAAGCCTCCGCTTCAATCACTTTTGCACGTGCTTCTTGCGCTTTTGCTTTCATCTCCTGCTCGCTGGCTATCGCCATTGCACGACGCTCTTCGGCTTTGGCTTGCGCGATATTCTTATCCGCTTCCGCTTGGTCCATTTGCAGTTGTGCACCTATGTTCTTACCTACGTCTATATCGGCGATATCGATGGATAGAATTTCAAATGCCGTACCATCATCCAAGCCCTTCGACAGCACTAATTTACTGATGGAATCAGGGTTTTCGAGCACTTGTTTATGGCTCTCGGCACTACCAATCGAGCTAACTATACCTTCGCCTACGCGTGCCAAAATCGTATCCTCTCCTGCACCTCCGACTAACTGACGGATGTTCGCACGAACGGTCACACGCGCTTTAGCTATCAACTGAATACCATCCTTAGCTACTGCAGCAACCGGCGGCGTATCAATCACTTTGGGATTTACACTCATCTGTACCGCTTCGAACACATCACGACCGGCCAAATCAATGGCCGTAGCCATTTGGAATGTCAAATCAATACCTGCTTTGCTGGCCGACACCAAGGCATGAACCACGCGCTCTATATGTCCACCGGCCAAGTAGTGCGCTTCCAAACCGTCACGCTTCACTTCCACCAAACCTGCTTTATGTGCCTCAATCATACAATTGACGATTTTTGAGGGTGGCACTTTACGGATTCGCATCAGGAAGAGCTGTACCAAACTGATATGCACGCCACTCACTACGGCGTTGATCCATAGCATGAACGGCACATAATAGAAGAAAATACAGATGGCTACAAATAGCAACGCCACCAAAACAATGGTAATAGGATCCATAAATGATTGATGATTTATGATTTATGATTTATTTTTTTGCTTTCGACTTTTTACCTTCGTCCTTTGACCTTTGTCCTTTATCCTTTAGTTTGTTATCCGCCAACTCAACATGACCGTCTATCTGCGTATCCAGCGCCATCTTATCCAACGCACGGCTATGCAGAAAACCCCAAATAGCCAACGCAGACAAAACCACACAGGCTCCTAAAGTAATATAACCGGCCATCAGACCTAACTTCCAATACGCTACTACTACGGCGCCTACCAAGCAACCGAAACCACTCACGCCAGCAATACCAAATCCCGGCAAAAGGAACATCTCCACTAATAATAACGCGACGCCCGCGAGCACTAATAATACAACTAAAAAAATATTCATGCAAGTCTTTTGCTAAAAAATTTACAACTATTTTTTTTCAAATCGGGTGCAAAGATACAAAATATCTTTGACATATGCAAGCGCAAGAAAAAAAATTTGCATAAATAAATTAAATATACTACTTTTGCAGCGATTTTTTGGTGGGTACACCTTAATAATATAGATTATGAGTAAGAATTTGGTGATAGTTGAGTCTCCGGCAAAAGCCAAGACGATTGAGAAATTTTTGGGGTCCGACTTTCATGTATTGAGTAGTCAAGGACATATCCGTGACATCGAACCGATTGGTAAGAATTCCATGGGTATTGATTTTGAGCATGGATATACCCCCAATTATGTGATTGATGCCACTAAGCAGCATTTGGTGGAACAACTTCATCGCGAAGTAGGCAAAGCGGATACCGTTTGGTTGGCATCCGATGAAGACCGCGAAGGAGAAGCAATTGCTTGGCATTTGCAAGAAGTGCTCAATTTGGGGAAGAAAGATACCAAACGTATTGTCTTTCACGAAATCACCAAACCAGCCATTCAGGAAGCGATTCTCCATCCGCGGGGAATAGACTATAACTTGGTTAATGCCCAGCAGGCCCGTCGAGTGCTTGACCGTATCGTCGGTTTTGAACTGTCACCTGTTCTCTGGCGCAAAGTGACTACCGGTCTTTCTGCCGGTCGTGTGCAATCAGTAGCCGTACGACTCATCGTCGAGAAAGAGCGTGAGATAGAAGCCTTCCGCGCCAGTTCGCAATATCGAATTATTGCCGATTTCATCGGAGTAAATCCTGGTGATGCTTCGGTACTGAGATGCGAACTGAACCATCGTTTTTCACATAAGAAAGACGCACAGGCCTTCCTGGAATCACTGCCTAAATCCCGCTTCTTTGTCGTAGATGTGCAGCGCAAACCGGCTAAACATATGCCGGCACCTCCGTTCACTACCTCCACCCTTCAACAGGAAGCCGCACGCAAACTCAAATTCTCCGTTTCTAAAACGATGCGTATTGCGCAAGCGCTTTATGAAAGCGGACGAATCACTTACATGCGTACGGACTCGGTTAACCTGTCGTCTTTGGCGCTCGCTACCAGCAAAGAAGTGATTGCATCCCTATACGGTGACAAATACGTGCAGACACGGCAGTTCCATACCAGTTCGAAAGGTGCACAAGAAGCACACGAAGCCATTCGTCCGACGTATATGAACGTCCTCAATGCCGGTACTAACCGCGATGAGCAACGGTTATACGAATTGATTTGGAAACGAACGATTGCTTCGCAAATGGCGGAAGAAGAGATTGAACGCACGCAAGTGGAAGTCAGTATCACCGGCACACCGTTCCGTTTCATCGCTACCGGAGAAGTAGTTAACTTCGACGGTTTTACACGCGTTTATGTGCAATCGACCGACGACGCGGAAGAAGAACGTCGTGTTTTACCGGCTATGTCACTCCGCGAACAACTGCGCATACAAGAAGCACAAGCGGTTCAGACCTATAATAAACCGCCTTATCGCTTCAACGAAGCGACACTCGTCAAACGCATGGAGGAGTTAGGTATAGGTCGTCCTTCCACCTACGCGACCATCATTGAGACCATTCAAAAAGTGAAGTATGTAGAACGAGGTTCGATTGCCGGTACTAAACGGGAGACATCCACGCTGGTGCTGAAGAACGGTCTGGTTACGGAGAAAAAGAAACAAGAGATGTACGGCGCAGAAACACAGCGTCTGTTGCCGACCGATTTGGGCTTTATCACCAATGATTTTCTGGTAGCTAATTTTCCGGAAATCCTCAGTTATGATTTCACGGCACACGAAGAACAACAGTTCGACCGGATCGCAGAAGGAAGAGCGGATTGGATAGAGACTGTAGATACATTCTACAAGAAGTTCCATCCCATGATTACCACGATTCCATCGGGCAAAATTGAAGGTCGTCTATTAGGGAATGACCCCGAAACGGGTCTGCCCGTCTATGCTAAAATCAGCAAGATTGGTCCCTGTGTTCAGTTAGGCGATGCGACCCAAGATAAACCGCGTTTTGCCAGCCTGCAAAAAGGTCAATCGGTCTTCACTATCACTCTCAAAGAAGCATTGGATCTGTTTAAAACAGCGCTGCCTTATACGCTCGGCGAACATGAAGGCAAAACCATCCTCATCGGCGAAGGCAAATACGGTCCTTACGTGCGTTATGCGGGCGCGTTCATATCTATTCCACGTGGTATTGATCCGCTTTCCATCACCATGGAACAGGCGCTTGAACTGATTGCGGAGAAGCAACAAGGAAGTGAACCTATCCATCAATGGGGCGATATTCAAGTGCTGAATGGACGTTATGGAGCGTACATTCATACGCCGGAAGGTAATTATCGCTTGGCTAAGTCGATTAACGTTGCAGAATTGAGCGAAGCACAAGTACGCGAAATAATGGCCAAATCGGAGCCAATGAGTGCCTCAAAACGCACTTCTCGCAAAAAAAGTGCAAAATAATCACGAAAAAATGCACTTTTATTTGCACATGTCAAAAAAAAGCAGTACCTTTGCACCCGCTTTTTGAAAAAAGCAAAAAATAATAGACGAGAATTCACGAAGATAGAAGATTATTTTCGGGAGTAAAGGAGGGAGGGGTTCCCTGCTTCACGACCATGAAAATAACTAACTATCGAGGGATTCCGAGCGAGCGGAAGTGAACGCAGGTCGTTCGCTGACGCGAACGAGAAGTAGCGCAGTTGGTAGCGCACCACGTTCGGGACGTGGGGGTCGGGTGTTCGAGTCACCTCTTCTCGACAAAAAGACGGTCAGACGACCGCCTTTTTTGTATAAATATACGAATAAATTTGCATATATCGAAAAAAATGTGTACCTTTGCAGTCGCAAAGGTTTTGGTACTACCGATGACAGAAAGACCGACATATCAACCCGACAACTGAATACAAACAACCTCGAAATGATAGGCAAACCAAAGCCGTCACTCCCTGACGTTAAACCGGTGAATTATTGACATATTATCTCGTTTACTTAACTCAATACCCTTATGAGAAAAATTCTTCTCCTTATTGCCCTTTGTGCCGCAACAGGCGCAATGATGGCACAGGAAGCGCCCGTCCAGAAACTCAATGTATGGAAGATGGACGGCACGCAGATCCAGTTCCTGCTCACCGACGAGCCCGTGACAACATTCGAGAATGGCAACCTTGTCATTACTACCAACCAAGGTGTGTACTCCTATCCGTTGGCGCAGATGAAGAAATATACCCACGAAGGTCTGCCGGAAGGCATCGACGTGCCGACGGTCGCACCCGGTGACATCCTCGTTCGTCAGAACAACGAACAGATGCTCATCGAAGGTCTGCCCGACAACCAATTAGTAGAAGTCTATAGCGCGGACGGCAAACTCATCCTCTCGCAACGCGCCGTTGGTGGTCAATCCACCCTTCTCAACCTTACTGCCCAGCCGCAAGGAACATACATCGTAAGCATAGGTTCCACCTCCTTTAAATTTGTGAAGCAATGAAGAACGCAGTAAATCGTGCCCTTGTGGCTAAGAAAAAGATTATTGTTGCCTTTGTTCTTTGTACATTGTCCCTTTGTCCCTTGTTCTCACAAGAGGCATTCTATATCTACCGCAATGACGGTGACTTTAACGGTTTCTTCTATGACGAAGTAGTCGAAATGCGCTATTCGAAGATAGACTTAGACAGCGTAGAGCACGACAATTATATCATGTATGAAGTCGAGTTGGCGGACACACTCTATCGTATTCCTCTTGCTGCCATTGATTCCATCGGCTTCCAGCAGCCGGAGATTCGTCTGAACCCGAATATTAAATTCGTTGAGAGAGAAGGGTATAGTCCGTATTTACAATATTGGTGGGGACGCGTTTCATTTGTGGATATGCCGGAAAGCATGGCTCCAAAAGTAGGCGATGTGCTCATTGGGCTGCCTACAGATGCATGTGCTGATGAGTATGGAAGTTGGGGAGGTAGTTTCGCGATTATCGTTGAATCGTTAGAAAAAGAAGGTAACAAACTCTTCGTGAATGGTAGAGAAGTTACACAAATCAGCGATGTTTTCGACCAATACATTACCGTAGAGGAGATAGGTATAGATAAAAAGGGGAATGTGATTCGTCGTATAGCCGGTTGTGCTCCGGACGGTTTTCCACGCAAAGCACCTACAGCTTCCGGCGAGGGACAACTCACACTCATTGACTTCGCAGGTACGCTAAGTCGCGAGTGGGATTTGGGGGTGGCTAGTAAGATAGACCTTACAGCCGATGTAGGCATCAAACTGATCATGCGTGCTGCCTATAATATCACATGGAAGCGTTTTTATGTGAAGCTGTCACGCGATTTTATTGCTAATGTCAAACCTACAATAGGCGCATCGATGTCAACAAATTTTGAGGGGTCAATGGGTGAGATAGTAGGCCTTCCGCCTATCCTGTTCCCTGCTGCTTGCCCTGTATTCCAGACTCAACCACGACCTGATATCTTCCTGCGTGCGGAAGGTAAGATAGAGGCTCGCTTCAATATGCCGAAGGTGCAGATTGGAATAAGCGATGATATGATTATGGATAGCAAAAATATCTTCCCCATAACTTATGGATTGCATTTAACTCCGGATGAAAACAAAGAGGTTCCTTCAGAGATGCTGGACCTGTCTATCAACGCGAAATTCAGCGGATACGTACAGACCGGAGTGGAGTTTGTGGCTAATTTGGCTACAGCCAGTTGGTTCAAGAAAGTGCTGATGACCGATATCAGTCTGCACTTGTATGTAGGTCCGAAACTGAATGGTGAAATAACGCTCTATGACTCAGGCTACGATAACAATCAGACAGCGTATTCTTACCTGTCCAAGGCAAATATCAATTACTCGCTCCTATCGTTGGATTTAGAAGCGAAAGCTACCGCTGCCGCTTTTTGGCAAGACCCGGCAGAACGAACGTTCTTCAATAAGAACTGGTCTTTCATTTGCGATACCTTCCGTCTCGCGCCCGTATTTAAAGAACCCACTATTGAAGTCAGGGAAAACGATGTACGCGTCGTGTTGAATACCGAAGGTTCGAAGATCCTTTCTTATACCAAGTTGCAGGTCGGTTTATGCGATCATTACGACAATGCCAAAAGCCAACCAAGTCTGTTGTATGGCGATTGGACGGTGTTTGATACCAGAAATGAGAAGTACGAGGTTTCTATCCCGTTGTCTGATCTGAAGGCACAACGGTATTATGTAGGAGCAGTGGTAACCCCAGGGCCTTTTGGCACTTATTTCTCTCCGGATGTATTATTACACGACCATTTTTTTGTACCGCCATTCAAGATCAATCTCGCACAGGATTCGCTGGTGTTCGATTGTCAGGGCAACCAAACGAAAAGTGTAGAATTTACCACCAATTGTCCGACTCACGGAATTTTTATCTATGGTAATAGCTGGTGGTGTGATAAAGACACTTTAATTATCTTGGACGAGCAGTTAGGGAAATACAGAGCCGTATTCCGTTCTCGCCCAAATACTACGCTATTCAGCATGTCATCCCCGAAATCTGCCAATCATTTAGAAATATATCTGCAAAGTTCCGGGTTGACTCAGACAGTGCCCGTAGGGTTCTATCTGAAAGCACCGGACCAGAATGTAGCGACTATTACGCCTAACGTCTATGCCAGCTTCAAATATCAGTACTACGATGAAACCACTGAACAATACGAGGAACGACTAGCCTATGTAGATTTCTACAACTCAAATATTACTATCCAGCGTAATGGTGAAGATGAACTACATTTGGAAGGTTCGTATGTTGAGACTAAAATGAGTGGTGATGTCACAGAAACATATCATTTGGAAATGGATGTACGCAGAGATCCAAATAATCCGAAGTCTGATAAATACATCTATACGAACGGCAAATGTACTAAAGTTGCAGAGAAAGCTTACAATTACCACGAAATAGAAACTACGGTGATCTATTTTGAGTCAGACCCGAACAATCAGAACACACCCAAAGTGACAAGTGGAACAACGGACATAGTAAGAACTAAAAGTGGCAAACAAGAGACATCGCACTATTCCCTGCAAGAAGGATCCTATTCAACTATTGATATCAATTATAGTGTCGGGTACAATCAATGATTCGTCTCCCTTCCCCACCATTACGGTCGTCTCTCACAGGCGACCGTTTTGGTTGTCTGTTGTCTTTTATCCCAAATCGCCTGTCAATACACCCTCAAACGCAGGCAGGTGGAGGATCGAGAGACACTTAAGTCTCGTTTACTAATACTGACCTCACAAAGTTGGGGAATTGCTTAGGTTCTTCACTCGTTTGCACATGCTCGCGCCAGCGTTGGTATAATTCCATGTAGCGCGGATGAGACTTGTCATGAATGATAATGGAGGCTAAACAACAGGCCTCTTTCCATTTGCCGCGTTGCTTCTCTTCTCCTTCCGTCATCGGGTGCTTATCGTAGTCGCGCCGTTCTTGCGCATAAATCTCTTTAGGTCCCATACCGACTACTTCACCGGTGATAGGATCCTTGACTCTTTTCCTCCGCATGACGGTCATGTGATCCACTCCTTGAATTTTCTTCTTGCTTAAAGCTCCGGTAAAATAACCGAAGCCATCTGTAGGTTTGTAATGTGCCATAATATGTTAAATTGTTAAGTAGTTAGGGAATGCTCTGCAGATGCATAGGGAATACCCTCGATAATGACTAAGAATGATTAAAAATGACTAAGAATATATAACGATTTGTCGGATACCATCCGACACAATAGACATAGATTTTTTTGCAGTGAGACACTTGAGACAGTTGAGACAGTTTTACCCAGAGTGTCTCAAGAATCTCAACTGTCTCATGCCAATTTTTTATATGTTCCATATTTAATTTTCTGAATTAATCCCTGTACTTGCCATTCATCATTCCACCGCAAAACCGTCGCTCGTGAGATACCTTGGGTGGCGGCTTCCGCGACGAGGGTCTTTGACTCAAACTCTTCCGGCAATAGACTCAGTAACATCTTTCTTTGGTCTAAAGCTTGGATCTTCGGTACTGCCACTTGCTCAGCGCCCTCAATCATCCGATATGCCGCCGCCATGTGAAGAATGAGTTTGTTGCCGATGAGTTCGGCTATTTGATAATCAGTATCCGAACATTTTTCGAAGTTACCGCGCATTGCGGAGAGAATCATCGCGAAGCG
>Ga0310690_10005912_pt1 | contig 16347 bp, 21 predicted proteins | sample AusTroGonzalo_MG_2_FD_207661 | JGI IMG/M metagenome (GOLD analysis project Ga0310690, IMG submission 207661) | Bovine rumen microbial communities from tropical cattle in Woodstock, Queensland, Australia - Gonzalo_04 (v2) (version 2) | ecosystem: Host-associated > Mammals > Digestive system >... | reverse complement strand
GACCTCCTTTTTTATTATGCTGATATGCCATAATAGGCAAAAAATGCGTTTTGGTGTCTTTGGGTTGTTCTGCTATAATTAAATGCAGAAAACTTGACAAGTTCCTTTGTTTCCGTGTTATAGCTACATATTTTTGTATCGTAGCTGTAAAGAGTAGCAGTCTTTCCCATTCTTACAACGTAACACTTGTTATAGAATGACTTACGACCGTCAGCGGGTGATAGAAAAAATTTGTTAAATACCATAAGTTTTGACCTCCTGTAATGAATATATAGTGATGTGGTAACAAGGTTTAATGTTTCCTTGTGGTTATAATATAACATAGAAAAACGTATTGTGCAATACATTTTTTAATACATTTCATAAAAATAGCAATATATACAAAAACATATTAATAAATACGGCTGTTTTTTGTGCAAATTGTATTATATAAATGTATTATGAAACGTATTACAAAAAGCATTGTATAAAAGAAATATGAAAAATATTAATAAAAAAGTATTGACTTTAATATTTTAAAATGGTATTTATAAAAACAGATACAGAAAAAATATTACATATATTTTAAAAGGGGCTTTTTTATGGATGATAAAATAATAAAAGAGTATGAAAAACTAAAAGCACAAAAGGAAAAACAGCTAAAAAGGCAAAATGAATATATAAAAAATAATTATGATAGATTATCATTAGTTATTCCAAAAGGGGAAAAAGAAAAAATAATAGAGATTGCAAAAAAGAAGGGTTATAAAAATATAACTGATTATATCAGGGAGTTAATCAAAAAAGATTCTGTTAGCACTCCGGAAAAACAGGAAAAGAAGGATCATAAAAAGCAAGAAAAAAATCAAGCTGCTATTAATCCGGATTTTCCGGACGGGCTGCCATTTTAAAAATGATCATGGAAAAAGGAAGAGAAAACAAGCACTTTAAAAGGGGGCTTGTTTTTTTATTTCCTGTTTTCGGGCTATATAGCTATATATTAATATTATTATATAACCATATTGAAAAAAGAAGGTGTATTTTTTGGAGATTTTAGAAAATGCAAATGATAATTTGTTACAGAATCAAGAACGGTATTTTTTTTACATCAAACAACAAATAGAAAATATTATAGAAGATTATAATATACAATATACTGATATAAGGGACGAAAAAAAAATATATCCTAAATTCACTAAAAAGCAATTTATTTTAATATGTCAAGCAGTTTATAACAGGGTTTATAAGCCTAACACTGAATTATTAAAGGATTCTATTTATACATCCAGATATAATATACAAAAAGTAGAACTATGTTATAAAGTTTTTTTTATGGTCTGTAGTTATTACAATATAACATATAATATAGAGCTTTTTATAATATACTCTGGAATAGAGAAAAAACTTCTCATAGAGTGGTTAAACACTGGAAAAAGTCAATTATACAAAAATATCATAGCAGATATTAACAGTTTTGACGATTTTTCCATGTTAAATAGTGAGAATAGCTTGTTACGGGTATATTATCGCAATAATAGGGAGATACAGCGCATAGAAACTGGATCATGTGAAAAATTGCCTGATTTAAGCCCGTTGCAGTTGTCTGTATCTGACGCACAAAACAATATTGAATTAAAAGCTGCTACAATTAAAGCCCCGGAAGAGATAACCGAAAAAGAGTAAAAACTGCGAAAAGCCGCATAAAATAAAGGTTTATAGGATATATTAGAAAATTTGTTCTTTTCGCTAAATCTCGATTTAACGCAATTTTTCATAGAAAAGCAAGTGATAATTTAATACAGCTTTGTTTTTGCTTCCGTCCTGTTATGCTTCCGGGCTTGATCCTGAATAAAAGCCCCGTAGGGGTTTACAGGCACAGCCCAAACCGCCCTTCTTAACCCCTTACCTACCGTTAAAACAAAAGAGAAACCTTTAAGCATAACTCTAAACACTATGATAGAGGATAGCCATATTAAAGTTTACAGTGGAGTTAAAGAGAATACTGATCATAACTATACTGCTGTAAAAGAGAATACTGCACATAACACTACTACAGAGAATAGGGATATAAAGTACATAACTATGCTATAGGGAATGATACTTCACTTTACTACAGTATAAAAGGATATAGATATACATATAACTCTATATATAATAAGGGTTTTGCGCTTAAAAGCCCATTATCAAATTTGACCATAAACAGGCTTTTAATACTAAAGGGCATAAATATACCACTTGCACCCTGAAAATCGAAATTTAAGGCATTTCTGTTAGTTACAGGGCTATTAGAGAAGGAGATAAAATGGCACGTCATTTAGAAAAATTACCAGATGGCAGTTATAGAGAAACGATCACTGACGCTACGCAATGTAGGTGGATGTATGACGATGTATGTTGTAATGAACATTGTAATATGGTTGCATATATGCCTACACCTACTGAATATTGTAAGTCCTGTAAATATTATACAAAGGAGATTAGTAATGCAGGGAAGGCGCAATCTTGAATTTACTGTCCGTGAGTGGGAAGATGTAGCCCTTGAAATAGACACTAATAGGATCGGGAGCAATCCTGATTGGTCTATGCTTGCGAAAGGAGCGAAGAAACTTAATATTGCACCATATGTATTTCGCAAATACTTACTACTTTGGGTGGCGCTTGGGAAAAAGACAGCAGATATGCCGATAATCAGGAGCAGATATGACGAACAAAGAGATAGCGGAGAAATTGAAGGAGTACGAACACTACCAACGCTTAAACGGCGCAGATGATCAGTTGGTAGATGCTATGTGTATGGCTGTAGAGATAGCGGATAGCAATAAAGATGATAAATTTACCGTTTCTGTATGTGAAAAAGCTAAAGCTGTCATAAGGGATTACATTACCCGTGTGGCAAAAGGTACATTTGAGCAGTTAGAAGAACATTCACAGGCGGAGCAGAAGGGTTATACCATTATCCAAAAGTATTACAACGTTCTCCGACAGGAGGCTAAATATGATCTCGATGCTTTCTGTTTGTGCATGGAACGGTACCGACCACGAAAGGAACGCTTTTATGAACCACGCCGGAAACGATTAAAAGACTTTGTGGACGATATACAGGCATTGGAAGATGATAAATTGGACGAACTGTATCTGCATTGTCCTCCCCGTATCGGCAAATCGCAGATAGTAACATTTGCCGTAGCATGGCATTGCGGACGCAATGACGAAATATCGAACTTGTATGTTACTTACGCTAATACTCTTGGCGGTGCGTTTGTTGACGGTGTTATTGAATTAATCCGTGATCCTACTTACTGTTACGAAGAGATTTTCCCGAATGAAAAGATCGTGCATACCGATAGCGAGAGCCACAGGATGAACATGGGAAGGCGTAAAAAGTATGCTACGCTGTCGGGGCGTGGTATGGAAGCCGGACTAAACGGACAGTTTGATGCTAAAGGGTGGCTTATCGTAGACGATCCCCATGAAGGTATAAACGAAGTCCTAAACCCGGAATTGCTAAAGAAAAAGCAGTTATTCTTTGCCAACAACGTATTATCCCGTAGGAAAATGGGTTGTAAGATGCTATGTATCGGTACATTATGGTCTATAAAGGACATATTCTGTACTCGACATGAATTTGTGCAATCAGGGCATTATGATAAACGTTGTAAGATAGTCAAAATCCCTGCTATGGATGAAAACGATGAATCCAACTTTGACTATGATTATGGCGTAGGATTTTCAACAAAAGAATACAGGGAGATTAGGGAAAATCTTGAAAATATCGGTGATCTTGCATCGTGGAACGCACAGTATATGCAAGAACCTGTAGAAAGAGAAGGGGCAACATTCAAAACCGAAGAGATGAAGTATTATAACGGCATACTCCCGGCGGAAGAACCACTAAAAGTCATATTTGCGTGTGACGTAGCTTTAGGCGGTGGAGATTACCTATCTATGCCGATAGCGTATGTTTACGAAGATGGTTCAACGTATATTGACGATGTAGTATTTGACAATTCGGAGAAGAAATACACGAAACCGAAGGTTATACAGAAAATAATAGAGCATAGGGCAACAGGCGGTTATTTTGAAGCGAATCAGGGTGGCGAAGGTTACAAGGATGAAGTAAACGAAGAGTTGTTACGGTTAGGGTACAAGATCAATCTTAAATCGGAGTATGCGCCTACTGATAAGCGTAAGGCACAGCGTATTTTTGACAAGGCAGGTTCTATCCGGGAGTATTATTTTAGGGATTCTACCTGTCGAAGTAAGGAATACTCGATGTTTATGACTAACCTTTTTAGTTTCAACTACAAAGCTAACCAAAAGCATAAACATCAGGATGCGGCTGATAGTATGGCAAGTTTAGCGTACTATCAGGAAGGCACATGGTCTAATGCGAAGGTAGAAGCGGTACTTAATCCATTCAGGAGGAAACAGTATGGGTATTAGGGATGATTATTACTTGGTAGCAGACGAAGAAAAGGCGATAGAAGATATAAAAGACCGGATATTGACACTTCTTACGGCAGCTACAAGCACTACAAAGCCTATGAATGTTAATCAGGGTGGAAGGATTGTTGGCGGAACAAAGGATCGTAACGCAAAGATAATGCTGAAAGTGATAGAGTTAGAAGATGAACTTGCTGAAATGAACTATCACAATACGCTATCAAGGGTATCGCTGATACTATCCGTAGCGAAAGTACCGCAGAAGGCAAAGCCTGTATTCGTGAAGAGATATTGCAGAGGAATGTCACTTAACGAAGTTGCGAAATCCCAGAAGCAATCCAAACGTAACATTTGCAAAATTTTAAAAAATTTTGAAAATACTACTTGACAAGTTCACTACCTATGTGTTAAATTTGGTATGATAGGACAAGTAGGCAAAGGCATCAACTATGTGTTGGTGTCTTTTTTTATGCCCGAAACAGGGGGAGAAGATGAACAGACAGAAGTTTAATGAAATTGTGCATGGTGAATACGGAAGAAAAATTGCATATGCTGATTACGAAGAAGTCACTTCTGCGAATATCCTTGATGTTTATTCAAAGGGCGTAACTGCTTTGAATTGGAACAGGGTAGCTATCCGCTATCTGTATAACTATTACAAAGGTGATCAGCCTGCACTCTATCGTACAAAGACGGTTAGGGATGATATTAATAATCCTGTTATTGAAAACCACGCTTTTGAGATTGTCAGCTTCAAGAACGCACAGACTTATGGCGAGCCTGTACAGTGCGTAGCCACAAAAAATGACGACAAGATCAATAAGGGCGTAGATACCCTTAACGAATATAACAGAAACGCGAATAAGGCTGTTGCTGATATTGAGTGCGGAGAGTATACTTCTGCTGTCGGTACAGGCTATAAGGCTATACAGCGCAAAAAAGGTGTGATACCGTACAGGCTTATTAGTTTAGACCCGATGAATACGGTTATTGTATATTCAAGCATGACTAAAGAACCTTTGTTAGCGGTTGTGCAGCTTAAAGACGAAAACCACGAGATTTATTATCAGTGTTTTTCGGAATATAACGAATACATTATCAAAAACAGCAAGCTTATTACAGAAAGACCCCATGTTTTTGGTGGTATTCCGGTAGTTGAATATCCTAACAACGCTGCAAGGCTTTCGGACATCGAGTTAATAATCACTATCCTTGACGCCATCAACGAAATTCAAAGCAATCGTACTGATGACGTGGCACAAAAAGTACAATCGTGGATGAAATTTGTTAATTGCGAAGTTGACGAAGATTCATACCTTGCAATGAAGCAAAACGGGGCGATTGTTGTTAAGTCTAATAACGGACAGAACAAAGCTGACGTTGAAATCATGTCTAACGAACTGAATCAGGAAGGCACACAGATAGCAAAGAAAGACTTATGGGAAAACGCCATGTCTATACTTGCTATACCGAATCGAGAAGGCAATACCGGAGGTGACACACAAGGCGCGGTTAGTTTGAGAAACGGATGGGATTTTGCAAGACAGAGAGCATCCTTGAAAGACCCATTTGTTACTGTTTCTGATAAGCGTTTGAACATGGTTGCGTTAAGCCTTTTAAGACAGGCACAAATTGATTGCCCGTTAACGGAGTTAGACTTTGACGTACATCTTGTTCATAGTCCTACAGATAACTTGCTTGTCAAGGCAGAAGCACTTGAAATCCTGTTAAGGACAGGCATACATCCTTTAGTTGCTATCAAGGTTACAGGCTTATGGGCGGATGCTGAAAAAACATATATACAGAGCAAGCCTTATCTTGATGCAAAGTATCTTGATGATGCTATCAAGGCTAAAGGGCTTGAAGGACAGATACCGATAGCAGAAAAGATATTAAATGGCGATAAGACAGTTTGATGAATTAAAGCGCATCCGTTCAGAAATTGACGCATTATCAGCCGCAAGAGAAATAGAACAGTATTTTTCCGAAATGGACTTGCCGGATGAAGAGATTGAGTTACGGATAAGAGTAGCGAATGATTTTCAGCAATTCTTCCACAATTTATTTTTGTTAATGCTTACAGGCGAAGCCTTACGGGAGAAATACATTAACGATATACGCAATGAGTACATACGAATTTGCGATAGATATGATCTGATACCTAATACAGCGCATATAGACAGGCTTGCGGAAACGATAGTTGATAACACATTGCAGAACATAGACAATGAATTTTACACATCTATCGGGCGTTCCGTGAACATAGCCGAAGCTGAAACAAATAATTCAGCTAACTATGATGATTTACAGGACGCTATAGAAAGCGGACTTACACAAAAGACATGGAATACCATGAGGGATAACAAAGTAAGAGATACCCACGTTGTTTTGGATGGGACAACGATAGGTATTGACGAGTTATTTCAAGTCGGAGATGCCGAAATGCGATTCCCGTGTGATGAAGAAGTGGCTTTTGATTATCCAGAAGAGATAGTCAACTGCCGATGCACAGTAATATACAGTTAAAACAAGCACCCATAGAGGTGCTTTTTTTATACAAAAAATAAGCATCCATGCGTTAAATGGAAAATCCCAATGCTGACGGAGAACAGCGTATAAAACCGAGGGATAGGAAGGACATAGCCATGACAAGAGAACAGGCTAAAGCAAATTTAGTAGCTTTCGGAATCGCAGAACCGAGTGACGAGATCGTAACTAACTACTTGAATCAGGTCAACGGGGCTGTAAAGACCGAAAAGGAACGTGCTGACAGATTGAGCAAAGAAGCCGAGAAAGTCAGCGCATTACAGGCACAGTTAGACGAACTCAACAACAAGGGTTTGAGCGAAGTCGAGAAGGCTAACAAACTTACCGAACAGGCTAATAGTCGTATAGCCGAACTTGAAAAGAGTTTAAAGGCTATGGAAACCGAAAAGAAGTTAGCCGAACTTGGCATTGTCGGTGACGATGCAAAAAACCTGTTTGGAGAGAACGGAGAACTGAATTTTGAAACTCTTGGGCAGGTTATATCCGCAAGAGAGAAGAAAGCCGCCACAGAAAAGGAAACCGAACTTGCAGGGAAAGCCGGAAATCCCGGTGGAACAGGCAGTAGTGGTAATGACAGTGGCGAAACAAAGACAGAAGCCGAAACGTTTGCTGAAAACTACGCAAAGAGCGTAGCAGCTAACAATAAGGCTTCAAACGATGCTTTGGCATCATACCTTAAATAATCTTACGAAAGAGAGGAAAAACTGTTATGAAATTTTCAGAAAATGCAGTTGCTATGACCCCTGAAATTCTCAAAAGAAAATTGGGCGGTGAGTACCTTGTACCTGTAACAATCGCAAGCACAGAGTTCGCTTACACTGATGTTATTCCCGCAGGTACACCCATCAACGCTGATGGCGAAGTAGCAGAAGATACCGAGTACGGCGGAGTTACTACAAGTGACGCTGTAGGCATCCTTCTTAACGATGTTTATGTTGACAACCCTAACGGTTCACTTATCAAGGCATTTGCAGTAGTTAATACCGCTAATTGCCCTGTTGAAAGTACTGTAAGCGTTATCACCGAGTACGTTAAGGCTGCTTTACCCCTTATCATTTTTGAATAATTTGAGAAAGAGAGGACATAAAAATGAGATTAAGAGATGCTTATTCAGCTAAAGCTGTAGCACTTGCTTACACAGAAGCAGCAAGTAATAAAATTCCTTATCTTGGCGAGGCACTTTTCCCCGCAAAGAAGAAGATGGGTCTTGACTTAAAGTGGATCAAGACTTCAAAAGGACTTCCTGTATCACTCGCTCCTTCGGCATTTGATACCGTATCTACCATCCGTAGCCGTGAGGGTATCAAGATCGAGGAAACCGAGATGGCTTTCTTCAAGGAGAGTATGATTGTTAAGGAAGTAGACGAGCAGGAGATCCTTCGTGTTAAGGAATCATCTGATCCTTACGCACAGGAAGTTCTTAACCGCATCTTTGATGATGCAAAGACCCTTGTAGATGGTGCAAAGGTTGTTCCTGAAAGAATGATCATGCAGCTTCTTACACCTTCTGACGGACACCCTAAAATCAGCATTTCTGCTAACGGTGCTACATACACTTACAACTATGACGTAGGCAATACCTACGCAAGCAATAACTTTGAAGCACTTGAAAGCACAGCTAAATGGGACACAGCAGCACTTACTTCTACCGCTGATCCTGTAAAGGATATTCAGGATGCACAGGACGCTGTTGAAGCACTTACAGGCACAAGACCTTCAATCGCTATCATGTCAAGAGATACCTTTAATAAGGTTAAGGCTTGTCCTTCCGTTAAGAACTATATTCTTGCACAGAACGTTACTGCTAACGTAATGATCACTGATGCAAAGGTTAAGGAACTGTTCCTTACCGAACTTGGTGTAACCATTATCGTTTATACAAAGCAGTACAAGAATGAATCCGGCGTAACCCAGAAGTTCTTTGCTGATGGATATTGCGCACTTATCCCTGATGGCGCACTTGGAAATACTTGGTTTGGTACTACACCTGACGAGCGTACACTTATGGGTGATCCTAACTATGATACAGCACTTGTTAACACAGGTATCGCTGTAACAGTTACTACCACAAGCGACCCCGTTCATACAAAGACTACTGTTTCCGAGATCGTTCTTCCTTCATACGAGAGAATGGATGAAACCTACGTTATCAAGGCTTACTAATGCCGGAAAGGAGTGTAGTCATGGCTAAATATGAATACACTGTAAAATACAACGGCAGAAAGTATTACCCCGGCGAGGAAGTTCCCATTGAGGAAACCCAGACAGAGGTTAAACCCATAAAAGCAGAACCCGTAGTAGAAGAAAAGCCTGTTGAGGTTGAAAAGAAGGCTGAAAAGCCTGTCGAGAAGAAAACCACAGCAAAGGCTAAATCTACAAAGGGGAAATAAGCAAAAGGAGAATGACGATGGTTGACATTACGGGATTACAGGAACAAATAGTACAGGATTTGAGTTCACAGCTTAACAGCGAAGATAACTTCAATTCCGTAGCCCTTAATGCCAAAGTCAAAGTAGCCATTCTGGATGTAATGGGAAGGCGGGAATATGGAAATTCGCATTATACGGATGCTAAAATCCTTAATGAACTTGGAGTAAGATACTACTCAACCATAACCCGCCTTGCTTTATATGATTACAACCAGATGGGGGCAGAGGGGCAATCCCAACATTCTGAAAATTCCATAAACAGAAGTTGGACAGAGCGAGATAAGATTCTGTCGGACGTTCATCCATTCGTCAAAATCCTTTAAGGGGGTGACGGTATGCCGGACATTACGATAGCACTTTCTACGCTTATTTCGGTTATTTCCGTTTCCGCAGCGGTCTTTTTCGGCATAAAGAGCAAGAAGAGGGCTGACGATAGCGAAGTGGAAAGCCGTACCGAAAAGCTTACAAGGCTTGAAGAGAAAATAGACGCTTTAAGCAATAATTTTGAGAAGTTTGCGGAAGAGATCAAGAAGGAAATCCGTGATATGCGGAAGAACTACGATGAAATCAAGACCGAACAGGTTAAACTGCAAACTGAAATGAAACATATTTTACAAAGGCTTGACAAGTTAGAAGGAGCGTGAGGGTATGCGTTGCTTGAACAGAAATAAACAGACTTTATACTATGCCCTTGCGATAGCAAGAATGGCAGCAACAGAAACGGGAAAGATTACTGTAGATGGAAAAGAAGTTTACATCGATGATGGCGATTTCGTACAAAGCTATGAATCACCTGTACCGTTTATGGCTAACATTTCCTTTACCGGGAATGAAAGCACTGATGTTGAGTTTGGTGTAGATAGAACTGCTTATGATGCTGTTGTGGTAACAAATGACTTAACACTTCCGATAACGGAAACAAGCCTTATTTGGTTCTCAAATGAACCGCCCTTTAGTACAAATGATGGCAATACTGCTGATTTTTCAGTTATTGCGGTCAAGAAAAGCCTTAATACTCTAAAGGCTATCCTTAAAAAGAGGGTGAGATCGTGAGATTAAAGGCAAGATTTACTTCTCAATCATTAAAGCAAATGGCTGACGATTTGCGAAGCTTTGAAGTTGGATTCCGTAACAATATACAGGATTTCAGAAATAGGCTTGCGGATAAGGGAATACAGGTTGCCATGTCAAATGTCAATCAGGTGTTTGGTCAGTACATAGCTTTTATCAAGGAAGAATCTGATAACACCACAACAATAGTTGCAAGGGAAACTCAACAGATTTTGTCAGAATGGCTATATTACGGGATGCACGTTTGGGCGTATGTTAGTCCATTACTTATGTCAGAGTTTGGTTCGGGTAGTCATGCGGTTGTCTGGGAAGGTTCTGACGGAAATAGGACAAATACTTTATCCGATGGAACTAAAATTGGTAGAGGTTCGTTTCCAGAACAGACACACGCTTTTCAAGGTTCATGGGCTTACATGGATTTGAATTGGCAATGGCACGTTACAAGTGGTGTTACACCTACAAGACCGATGCACAATGCAGTAATTGAGATTATTACACAAGTAGAACGAACAGCAAGGGAGGTATTTGGCAATGGCTGATAGTAATGATTGGGTTTATACGATTGAAAGCAAAATCTTTACAATCGTTAAGACCAGATTAAATACAGCGTTATTAAGTACCTATCCGAAGTTGAATGTTACTCAACAGCAGAAACTTAATGATGAACCTTCGTTCCCTACGGTATATATTCAGATGTTGGATAGCCCTGAAATGGGGAGTGACCTTGACAATACAACTGTTAATGCCATGCTTGCGACATTTGAAGTACATATCATAATGAGCAAGGAACAGGGATTAAGCGGACTTCGTAAAGTCCAGAGTGCTGTTACCGATAATTTCAAGAAACTTCGGTTTAACATGGTTACAAGGGGCGAGTTCACAAGAGAAACAAATGATACATATACTTCGATTTCCCGCTTTAGAAGAGTGATCGGCGGAAATGAAGAAATCAATTTATAAATCCTTGAAAGGAGTTTAAAATCATGGCAGAAGCAACGATTATGGGTTTAAGTACCCTCGGTGTTACTATGGGCTACGGCGTTGAAACTACAGGTTACGCAGGTGTTAAGCCCTCTACTTTCTTACGGCTTCATCGTATTAACAACATTGGTGGAATCACAGTTAACCCCGCTACTATAGACGCATCCGCATTAGAGGATTACGTTACAAAGACAGTAGCAGGACGTGGTGAAACAGGTGGTACATGGACGATAACTGTAAACTTCACAGATGAAACTGAAACAGAGTGGACTAACCTTATTTCAGCATACCAGACTGCAAAGGCTTCTGGACTTAATATGTGGTTTGAGGTTATCGCACCTAACCTTACAAAGGCTTTCTTCGTAGTGGCACAGCCCCCCGAAGCAATACCTATGCCTGAAATGGCACAGAATGGTCTTATGACAGTTGAGTTCCCTCTTGTCATTGTAGACCCGAAGGGAATGGATACAAAGGTTGCATTAAGCTGATAGACAGCTTTGCTTCATAGACACCCCTTGACATTGGGAAGGGCGGGGAAACCTGCCCCTTCCTTTTTTTTATCATTTTTTAGTTTGTATGTTGGAAGGGAAGGTAAAAATAATATGACAACATTAAAAATCAAAGACAAAGAATACAAGATTAAATTTGGATATAACAGTTTTTGTGACACAGACTTACTTGATCGCACATCGGACATTATGGGTATCTTACAGGATAAGGAAGTACAGAAAGACATGAACTTTACCCGTAAAATGTTTCAGGTGACAAGAGAACTCCTGTTTGAAGGTTTCAAGAAGTTTAACCCGGTAGCTTCACTTGAAGTTGTAGGCAATCTTCTTGATGATTACCTTGATGAAGGTACAGATGATGAAAACCACGGACTTATGTCTATATTTGGTTTGGTTGCGCAGGAGTTATTAGCAGAGGGTTTTTTCGGCGATCTTCTCAAGCAATCGGAGAAGGCGATTCAGACGATTACAGCGAGAGCGAAGAAGAATCAGAAGAAAGTCTGACGTACACAGAGATTTTCTATAAAAAACTGCTTCCGATGTATGTAGCACTTGGCTTAACAAAACAAGAAGTCATGGAAGCTTGCCCTTGTGAGGTTGAGTATGTGTTTGAAGCACAGAAAATCCGCAAGCGTTTAGATGATCAGAGTAATTGGGAATTAGGAATGTATATAGAAAATGCCGTAGCGGTAGCGGTTGAGCATAACCTTGCCGGACATAAGGCACGTTCTGAATATGTTAAAGAACCTTTTATGCGCAAATTAGAATCGGAAGAAGAAGCTAACAAACGTGCATTAAAAGATAATAACAAGTTACTCTTCGCAACGCTTGATACATGGGCTAAAAATTGGCAACGGGAGCATCAATAAACGGAGGAATACTACAATGGCTGATTTGGAAACCTTAACCCTACAAATTAACACCGAATCTCAACAGGCGTTTACAGCCATTGGCAAATTAGCACAAAGGCTTGATTCCCTGTCTGTAAGTATAGCAAAGATTGAAACAGGCAAGTTACATGACCTTGCAACAGGCTTGACATATCTTAATGCAGCTATAATTAACATGAATGGTTCTACGTCAAAGTGGGATTATTCCAGAATAGCAAATAACATAACTGCCCTTACAGCAGTTAATACAGCAGGGTTAGATAGCCTTTCAGTTTCACTTAATACATTAAGAACATCTTTAGGCAATCTGACAGGCGTATTTTCTATCACAGATAGCCTTAAACAGCTTATTCTGGCAATAGGTAAGTTAGGTGGAAAGAGTATAACTACTGCCATTGTAAACATACCACAGCTTGAAAAAGCATTATCGCATTTATTCTTAACGTTTTCATCCTTGCCGGAAGTAAATAAAAGCGTAATAGAATTTACTAACAGCCTTGCTAATCTGGCTTCGTCAGGTAGCAAGATAGGTACAGCAGCTAACTCTATCGGTACATCACTTGATCGTTACGGAAGTGCTGCTACAAGGGCTACAAAGAAGTCCTTTAATCTTGCAAGTGCTATTGGCAAGGTTTATGCACAGTTCTGGATAGCTATGAGGGCAGCTTCGGGCTTAAAGAAAGCCTTTACTGATGCTGCCGATTATCTTGAAGCTTACAACTACTTTGATGTAGTAGCGGAAAAGATAGGTACAGATACATTCCATAAAGCAGGTATTGGTAGTGCTGATGAATACGCCGAAGCTTTTACTTCTGAAATGAAGCGTAAGATGAAGCAAATGTCAGGACTTGAACTTGATCTTGAAGATAGGCTTATCAAGACTACTAATGCTAAAAATCTTGGCTTAAATCTCACAGAAATAACTCAATATCAGGCATCTATAGCAAGTATTACAAATGCTATGGGACAGGCACAGGAAGTTTCCACAGCTACAGCTAAAGCATTTAGTATGTTGGCTGCTGATATGGGTTCACTTCGTAATGTTGATTATGAACAGGTTTCTGCCAACTTACAATCAGCATTAACAGGACAGGCAAGGGCATTATACAAGTATGGTATTGATTTAACGGCTGCCACACTTGAACAGTATGCTTATGCAAACGGTGTCGAAAAAGCTGTATCAGAAATGACACAGGCTGAAAAAGCACAGTTGCGTTTGCTTGCTATTCTGGATCAGAGCAAGGTTGCATGGGGCGATTTGGCTAATACAATCAATTCTCCGGCTAATCAGTTAAGAATGTTGAAAAACAACTTTGCTGAATTAGGAACTGTACTCGGTCAGTTGTTCATCCCTATAATGCAGAGAGTATTGCCGTGGATTAATGGCTTGTCAATAGCCTTTAAAAACCTTCTTGTTGACATAGCAGGTTTGTTAGGCATCGAATTGACGCTTGACGAATTTGGCAAAGGTTTCTCCGACACAATGGAAGAAGATACCGAAGCTGTTGACGATCTTAACAAGGCAATGAAGGAAACCAAAAAGGGAATCCGTGATTTTGACGAGTTAAAGGTTATCGGTGGTGACAATAGTAAGGCAGGAAGCGGTTTATCAGACCAGATAGACTTAACCGAACAGATTGTAGCTGCTACGGCTGAATATGAGCGTGTTTGGGATCAGGCATTTGCACAGATGCAGAGTAAAGCACAGGAAATAGCCGAAAAGATAGGCTTTGCACTTGAACCGATTAAAAAGATAGTTCAAGATTTCCATGTGGGCGATTTCTTTCAGGCAGGTAGCGACATTTCAGACCTTGTTATATCAATATTCAATTTCTTTAGTGACGCTATCGATGCTGTTGATTGGAGCGCATTAGGAAAGAAAATCGGTGATTTCTTTGAAGGCATTAAGTGGGGCGAAATCCTTGCAAGCATAGCACGTTTAGTTTGGGAAGCTATACAGGCGGCATTTGACACTTGGACGGGTGCATTTAGTGTAGCACCGTTTGAAACGGCATTGATTACAGCATTTGCACTCTTGAAATTCACAGGCATTGGTGAAACAGTAACAGGCATCCTTGCAAAGAAAATAGCGACAACTTTAAAGAAAAAGGGAATCACAAAAGCTGCCCTTGCAAAAGCAGGTCTTGGTGCTATATCAATCGGATTAGGCGTTAGTATGACGATTGATAATATCAAGGATATTAAGGCAAGTGCTTACGCTGATTTCAGTTTCCAAAGCCTTGCTAAAAGTGCTATATCAAGTTTACTTGTTGGCGCAGGTTTTACATCCGTTATGTCGGCTGTTGGCTTATCACTTGGACCTTTAGGATTTGCCGTTACATCCGGCATTGCATTGGCTGTAAACCTTATTGCAGCGGATTTAACTAAACCCGAAAAGAACATCGAAGAAGAACTTGCAAGACAGCAATATGAATGGGTAGAAGATTCCCACTTAAATACAATAGATGTAATTACCAACATAAATCTTAAACAGGGTGAGATTGATACACAGTTCTTGCAGATAGACGATTTAGCTGATAAGGTTTATAACCTGTCACTTAATTATGACAAGCTTACCGATGGTGAAAAGAACTTACTAAAATACTATTCTGACGAACTGATAAAGGTTATGCCGGAATTAGCTGATCAGATAGATAAAGTATCAGGTGCATACAAGGGTACAAGAGAAGAACTTGATAAACTTATAGAATCACAGAAATATCAGATTAAAATGGATTCTATCAAGGATATTCTTACCGAAGTTACAACACGTCAGTATGAAGTAAAGCCAGAACTTGAACAACTGCAAAATTCATATGACGAAGCTGCAAAAGAATACGCTGATTACACAGTACAGCTTAATAATCTTGGTCTTTCTTGGGAAACTATTAAGGAACTTGAAGCCGGGGCATCATTTGAGGATGCGTTATATAACCAAACAAAATACAACGAAAATTACTATGAAGATTACTACAATCTGCTTCAAGCCGTAGACAAATTAGGGCGTAAGAACGTTAGACAGTTAAAGGCTAACAGGGATGTAGCAAAAGAAGAACTTGATATTATAGCGGCTGACTATAGAGATTTGCAAGAAACAATAGCATATTATACAGGCGAACTTGAAAGCGCAGTAAATGAAAACCTTACTGATGCTAACAAGGATGTGAAAGATGCTAACGATGAGATTGCAAAAACCATTAATTCTCCTAAACTTCCTAACGCTGTTAAAAACACAATGTCTAATGTAGACAAGAAGATACAGGACGGACATACTGTTACAAAGCGTGATATGAACGATATGTTTAACAGTATCAATAATTCCTTTGCAGGTCTGGAAGAAGGAAAAGTACCCGAAGAAGTACAGGGTACAATGGATGCTATTAAACAAGCCATTATAGAAGGTTCACCCGAACTTATCAACCTTATGGCACAGTTAAGAATCCAGATGGAAAGCGCATTTGAAAACGCTACACTTGCGGGCAATGGCGAACTGTTATG
>Ga0310690_10005910_pt1 | contig 16351 bp, 11 predicted proteins | sample AusTroGonzalo_MG_2_FD_207661 | JGI IMG/M metagenome (GOLD analysis project Ga0310690, IMG submission 207661) | Bovine rumen microbial communities from tropical cattle in Woodstock, Queensland, Australia - Gonzalo_04 (v2) (version 2) | ecosystem: Host-associated > Mammals > Digestive system >... | reverse complement strand
CGAGCGGCAGGAAGATGTGCTGCGTCACATAGTCGTTGAAGGGCATGCCGGAGATCGCCTCGACCAGCGCGGCGAGCACGTCGTGGCAGAGGCTGTACTGCCAGTCGGTCCCCGGCTCGAAGTCGAGCGGTTCCTCCGCGAGACGGCGGATGCATTCGCGGGTCGGCGCCGCGCCGTGGGTCTCATCGTAACAGCGCAGGATCGCCGGGAGCGAGAGGTTGTAATTGAACCCCGCGGTCATCGTGAAGAGATGCCGTATCGTGATCCGGTTGCGCGCCGGGACGCTCTCCCCCGAGGGGGTGCGGACCTTCATTTCGGCAAATTCCGGCATGTATTCGCCGAGTTCGTCGTCGAGTCGGAAGAGTCCGCGTTCCCAGAGCTGGAGCGCGGCGGAGCAGGTGATCAGCTTGGAGCAAGAATAGATGTTGAATCGTTCCCTGCCCGTCATCGGGATCCCGGCTTCCCGGTTGGAGAAACCCTCGGTGCGGCGCAGCAGCACTTCGCCGCCGCGGCGGAGCGTGAAGTCGTATCCGGGCACCCCGAGGGCGAGGAAGCGGTCGAACAGGGCGATCGTATGTTCGAATTTCGGCATGGCAAAAGGTTTCCTTTGATCTTCAGGCGAGATTTTTCAGGAGTTCGGCGACGCGGGACTCGCGTTCCTCCAGTTCGGCGAGGCGGGCGCGGGCGTCGGCGACGACCTGCGGCGGCGCGCCGTTGACGAAACGCTCGTTGGCGAGCTTCGCCCGCGACCCCTTGATCCAGCCCTCGATCTCCTTGAGCTGTTTCTCGAGACGGGCGCGTTCGGCGGCGACGTCGATGAGTCCGGAGAGCGGCAGACTGAGAATGCCCGCGCCGACCGGCTGCGACGGAGCGGCTCCGTTCGCGGCGCTGTCGAAGGCTTCGAGCGACAGGTCGATCGCTTCGGCGTTGAGCAGCAGCTTGAGCGAAGCTTCCTGAGCTTTCAGCATCTTGAGCGTTGCGGCGTCGGCGGCCTTCATGTGGAAGCGGAGCTTCCTGCCGTCGGCGATGTTGTAGCTGGAGCGCAGGAAACGGCCCGCGCGGACCGTTTCGAACTTGCTCTCGACCCGGCTCTGCGCCGCCTTGCCGCGGTTGGCGGCCCCGGTCGCTTCCGGATACTTCTCGCCGTCGAGGAACTTGCCTTCCCGGAGGTAATCGAGCTGGTGGGCGAGCTCCTCGGTGACGAAGGGCATGAAGGGATGCAGCAGCTTCAGGATGGTGAAAAGCACATAGTCGGTCACGGCGAGGGCGCGCGCCTTCTCGTCGCCGCCGGCGCGGAAGGGGAGTTTCTCCGCCTCGACGAACCAGTCGCAGAAATCGTTCCAGACGAGGTTGTAGAGGGCGTGGGCGGCGGCGTGGAAGCGGTAGCGCTTGAGTTCGAGGTTGACCTTTTTGACCGCGCGGTCGAGTTTGGCGAGCATCCAGCGTTCGTCGTCGGAGGGACGGAAATCGGCGGGAAGTCCCTTGGCGAACTTCGTCGCGCCGCCCTGCATCTGACGGAAACGGCAGGCGTTCCAGAGCTTGTTGGCGAAGTTTCTGCCGATCTCGCACTTCTCGTTGGAGTAGCGGATGTCGATGCCGACGGGGGCGATGTAGACGATCGAGAAGCGCAGCGCGTCGGCGCCGTAGTCGCGGATCACGTCGAGCGGATCGGGGGAGTTGCCGAGCGACTTCGAGAGCTTGCGCCCCTGTTCGTCGCGGATGATGCTGGTGAAGTAGACGTTCCTGAAGGGGATCTTCCCCATGAATTCGAATCCCGCCATGATCATGCGGGCGACCCAGAAGAAGATGATGTCCGGACCGGTCACGAGATCGTCGGTCGGATAGTAGGTGCCGAGTTCGGGGGTCTTCTCCGGCCAGCCCATGATCGAGAAGGGCCACAGCCAGCTGCTGAACCAGGTGTCGAGCACATCCTCCTCCTGGCGCCACTTGCCGGGGGCGGAGGGGGCTTCGAGCCCGACGTGGACTTCGCCGGTCTCGTCGTTGTACCACGCGGGGATGCGGTGTCCCCACCAGAGCTGGCGCGAGATGCACCAGTCCTGAATGTTCTCCATCCAGTGGAAGTAGGTCTTGCTCCAGCGGGCGGGGTAGAACTTGATCTTGCCGGTGCGGACCGCGGCGATCGCCGGTTTGGCGAGTTCGCCCATCCGGCAGAACCACTGGGCGCTCACCAGCGTTTCGATCGGCACGTTGCCGCGTTCGGAGTAGCCGACGGCGTGGACGATGTCTTCGACCTTCTCGAGCAGACCGGCTTCCTCCATGCGCTTCACGCAGAGCTTGCGCGCCTCGAAGCGGTCGAGCCCGACGAATTCCTTCGGGCAGCGCCCGTTGAGCGAACCGTCGGGATTCATGATGTTGATGATCTCGAGATTGTGGCGCAGCCCGACCTGGAAGTCGTTGGGATCGTGTCCCGGAGTGATCTTGACGCAGCCGGTCCCCTTGGTCGGATCGGCGTGGCGGTCGCCGACGATCGGGATCTCGCGGTCGGTGAGCGGCAGCTTCACCGTCTGCCCGATCAGGTGCTTGTAGCGCTTGTCGCGGGGATTGACCGCGACGGCGGTGTCGCCGAACATCGTTTCGGGACGGGTCGTCGCCAGCAGCAGATACCCTTCGCCCGACGACAGCGGATAGCGGAAGTAGTAGAACTTGCCCGGCACGTCCTTGTAGATCACCTCTTCGTCGGAGAGGGCGCTCTTCGCGGCGGGACACCAGTTGATCATCCGCTGTCCGCGGTAGATGTACCCCTTTTTGTAGAGTTCGACGAAGACCTTGCGGACCGCCTGCGAAAGACCTTCGTCCATCGTGAAGCGTTCGCGTTCCCAGTCGCAGGAGCAGCCCAGCGTGCGGAGCTGGCGGATGATCTTGCCGCCGAACTCCTCCTTCCACTTCCACACCCGGCGGATGAATTCCTCGCGCCCGAGCTGGTCGCGGGTGACGTTTTCGGTCTCCTTGAGGTAGCGGACCACCCGCGACTCGGTGGCGATCCCGGCGTGGTCGGTGCCGGGAAACCAGCAGACCTCGAAGCCGCGCATCCGCGCGTGACGGCAGAGGATGTCCTGAAGGGTGTTGTTCAGCACATGGCCGAGGGTCAGGATCCCGGTGACGTTCGGCGGCGGGATCACGATCGAGTAGGCGGGTTTCCTCGTCCGGCTTTCGCCGTGGAAACAGCCGCCCTTTTCCCAGCGCTCGAACCATTCCTTCTCCACCGCCGCCGGTTCGTAGGCGCGGGGCAGCGCTTCCTTTTTGCTCATGATCTTCTTTTCCTTCGGTCGAAAAGTCGTTGTTGAAACACAATTGGAATAATATAGCACCTTTTTCCCGCGATTGCCACCGGAGCTTGGCGCAGAGGAGGGAACGCCGTCATTCCTCCCTGCCGGGCGCGCCGACCTGCTGCCGGGATCCCTCCTCCTCCCGGATCTCCCGATCGCGCCTCTCCGGCGCGGGAGCGGAACGTCCGGCGGCGAAGGCGCGGACGATCCGGCGGCAGAGGAGCGGCATCAGCAGAATCACGATGATCCCGCAGAAGGTGCCGACGAGGAGCGTCGCGGCGCGCACGGCGACCGCCCGGGCGGCGCGGGGATCCCGCAGCCCCTGCTGAAGTCCGTCGGAGGTCTTGTAGGCGGCGGTGACCGCGGCGGCGGAGAGTCCGGTCGCCATGATCCGCTTCCAGTCGAGCCTTTCGAGAAAGCGGGAGGGACGGCGCGCGTTGCGGTACGAGCGGAAGAGCAGCCGTTTCGTCGCGGGGGAATCCGCCTTGGCGGCGTAGCCGAGGAGCTTCACGATGTCGCCCCGCGGCGCTTTTGCGAGGTGACGGACCGCGGCGTCGCCGAATTCGCGTGCGATCAGCGCCGCGCTCCCCGGCGCACGGAGTTCGACTTCGAGCGCTTCGTCCCCGATCCGCCGGACGAGGGGGAGCACTTCGTCGGCGCGGAGCGCGAGGAGCCGCGCCGCCTTCGGGTTCCGGCGGCAGAGCTTCCAGAACCTTTCTCCGTGTTTCGCCCCTTCCTCCATGGCTTCGAGTCCGCCCCGGCGAACCGTGGGCAGGACCTCGTCGCCGTAGCGCGCCGCGAGTGCGAGCAGCCGTTTCTCCAATGTTTTTTTCATGCCCGCGTCGAGGATCCTGCCGCTGCGTTTCGCGGCGGTTTCCACGGTTTCGGCGACGGCGCGCGCGGCGATCCCGCCCGCCGCCGCCCGTGCTTCGGGGAGGAACGCGGCGAAGAGCGCCGCCGCCGACAGTACGAAAATCTTCATCATGGCTTCCAGGTCCTTTCCCTGCCGGACCCCCTCCGGTTTCCGGCATTGAGTTCGCGGCGGAGCGCCGCAGCAAGGGTTTCGGCGGCGCGGCGGTGGGATCCGTCCAGTTCCGCCGCCCGTTTTTCCGCCTCCGCGAAAAGCTGCCGTTCGGCGTCGTCGATCCCGGCGAGGAGTTCCCGCTCCATCCGCGGAGGCAGCGCGTGGAAGGCTTCGTAAAGATCGTATGCGGTCCAGAGACCGCCGCCGATCACGAGGAGCCCGCCGACGATGTCGCCGACCGGGAGCGGACCGTCCGCCGCCGCGCAGATCCCCGCGCTCCCGATGCTGCTCCCGAAACGCGCCGCCGCCGCCGCGAAGAGTTTCGCCGCCGCCCGGAAGCTGCTCTTCAGCAGCAGCAGTTCCAGCGCCGTTCCGAGCAGGGCGCCGGTGCGGGCGGTGTGGCAGGCGACGGTCGCGCCGGCGCCGGCGCGGAAGAGCCGCAGCAGACGCTCCGGAGCGGCTTCCGTCCCGTCGCGCCGCACCGTTTCCGCCCGAAGTTCCGCCGCCAGCGCGACGGAACACCGCAGGTGGTTTTCGCGCAGCTTGAGTTCGTATTCGGCGAGACACCCCTCCGCATCGCGTTCCGCCTCGAGACACGGGCGGAACACCGGGGCGTCGAGATATGCCGAAAGCGTGTCGCCGAAGGCGTTCCCGCCGCGGCGGAGATCGCGGAGCGCGGCGGTCCCGAGCGCCGCGGCGCACCGCGGGCTCCCGAGCCGCTTCACCGCGGCGGGTACGCCGCGTCTCGCTTCCGCGAAACGCGGAGCGCATTTCGTCCGGAGATCGGCGCCGAACTCAGCAAGCAGCCGCTGCCGTTCCCCGCGTTCGCGTGCGAAGATCTCCGCCGTCGAGCGGAACAGCGCCGCGTTCCCGCGCTCCCGGCGGCGCCGTTCCTCTCCGCGCGGAAAGACGAGCAGCGCCGCGCCGACGGCGAGCAGCGCGAGGATGAGAAGCAGGATCGCAGGGAGTTTTTTCCGCATGAGACGGTTCCGCAGGAGGAGCTTGACCGGGAGTGCCTTTATTTTCGTCATACTATACCCCGGCGCGCGCCGTATTTCAAGCGTTCCGGAAAAGAACGGAGATTTCCGCGGAGGGAGATCGCCAGTACCGCCTTGACAGCGGAGCGTTCCGGAGCTATGTTTAACCCGGGATCCGCTTCCCGAAGCTCTTCCTCGCCGGAGAGACGCCGGGGCGGTGCCCCGCTTCCCGTTCGAATGCCGTCCAGAAAGGTTTTTTTTCATGAATCTTGTCGAAGCTTTCCGCACCGACCGCCGGTGGATGACCGCCGCGCTGCTTTTCGCGGTCGCCGTGATCTTTTTGAACCTCGGCAGCGACGGGATGTACGCCGCGCAGGAGGGACGCACCGCGATCATCACCCGCAACATGCTGCTGAGCCGCAACTTCCTCGATATGGACGCCGCGGACGGCATCCTCTACGAAAAACCGATCGGACACTACTGGCTCTGCGCCCCCTTCGCGTGGATCTTCCGTCTCGACGCTCCGGAACCGATCTCCGTCGCCGCGGAGTGGGCGCTGCGGCTCCCCTCGGCGCTTTCGGCGCTGCTCGCCGTCGCGCTCGCGGCGGCGCTGGCGGCGCGGATCTACGGGGCGCGCGCCGCGGCGGTGACGATGATCGTGCTGAGTTCGATGCCGACCTTCAACAACCTTGCGCGTCTGGCGCATATCGATATGCCGCTCGCCGCCGCCCACACCGCCGCGATGTACTTCCTCTACACGGGATACTTCGAGGAACTGCGCTGCAACCGCCGGATCTACGGCTTCTACGCGGCGCTCGGCTGGGGAATGGTCCTCAAGGGACCGCTGGTGGTGCTTCTCGCCGGACTGACGGTCCTCGGCATGATGCTCTGGAGCCGCCGCTGGAAGATGGTGTGGGAACTGCGGCCCCTCTCCGGCGGATTTCTCTTTCTCCTGATCGCGCTGCCGTGGTACGTCGTCGAAACGCTCCGCACCGACGGCGCCTTCTTCGACGAATTCATCGTCAACCAGAACCTCCGGCGCTTCACCGGCATCGGTTCGACCTACCGCGACGGCGAACGGATGCCGCTGTGGTATTACTTCCCGAAACTTCTCGCCGGAGCGCTGCCGTGGTCGTTCGCGGCGGTCGCGGCGGCGGTGCTGCGGTTCCGCGCGCTGATCCGGTTGAAATTCCGTCCGGCGACGGTCTTTCTGCTGATGTGGCTGCTGACCGGATTCCTCTTCTTTTCGCTTTCGGCGCTGAAACGGGGCGATTACCTGCTGCCGGTCTATCCGGCGCTGGCGATCCTGACCGCCCGGGCGGTCGAGACGGGATGCCGTTCGCTGCCCCGGCTCGACCGGCGCTGGATCCGGGGATTCGCCGCCTTCGCGGCGCTGCTGGTCCTGGGACTGGTCCTCGTCCGCTGCGGCGTCGCCGCCCGCTTTGGCGAGCTGATCGTCGAGGAGAAGATCCGGGCGATCTCGCAGGCGGACGGCAGGAATATCGTGATCTACAGCAGCTATGCCAACCGTTTCTTCCCCGCCGTGCTGCTTGCCGCCGCGCTGCTGTCGGCGGCGATTTTCTTCGGATGCCGGCAGGCGGAACGCGGACGTTACTTCACGGTGCTCGGATCGTGTTCCGCGCTGATCTTCGCCGCGCTGCTGGCGTACAACTGCGTGCTTCAGCCGGGGACCGACGGCATGAAGACGGTCAAGCCCTTCGTGCGGCAGGCGCAGGCGCTGATCCCGCCCGGCGGCGAGGTGGAGTACGCGAGCGGCTACAACACCGAACTGATTTTCTTCCTGAACCGCAGATACGAACGGAACCCGAAGCGGCCTCTCCGGTTCGTCATGGCGTCGCCGAAGCACGCCGCGAAGCTGCGGAAGAAGGCTCCGGAGGCGTGGAGAGAACTCTTCCGCACCCCCGAGGGGCATCACTATCCGATCGTGATGCTCGAACGCCTCCCGGAGGATGGCGGAAGCCGCGGACGGTGACGGCGCGGGTCAGCCGCGGTTTGCCGGCAGGCTCTCCCGGGATCCCTCCTCGGCGGCGGTCCGTGTTTCGGGCAGCGTGAATGCGAGTCCGAGACTCAGCAGCGCGAAGGGGATGCAGAGCAGAAAGAAGTTCCGGTAGGCTTCCGCCGGATAGAGGATCGCTCCCGCGCTTCCCGGCGTTTCGCTGCACGCCAGCACTCTCCCCGCCGCATTGCCCGCCGTCGCGATCATCGTGAAGGCGGCGCAGTTCAGCATGGCGATCGCAAGACCGCCGAGGCGCGTCGGATTCAGTTCCTTGGCGATGAGTCCGAAGACCGAGAAGTATCCCGCCGCGTTGGCGATCGTCAGAAAGGCGATCGTCACCGCCGCTCCTCCCCAGCCGAACTGGAACGACGCGGCGGCGAGCAGGGTCCCGGCGAGCGCGGAGGCGGAACAGAAGATCACCACGTTCCGGCGGCTGCCGCCGAAGAGGCGGAGCGTCACGTTGCCGAGGAGACTGTTCGCCGCCACCACGATTGCCAGCACCGAGATCCACGTCGATGCGCATCCGGGGGAGAAGCCGCAGCGGTCCTCCAGCGCCTTGCGGCCGAGGGTCGTCAGCACCGCGTAGTGGATCCCGAAGATCAGCGAGGTGCAGAGCATGAGCCTCCACATCGCCCCGTTCCGGCAGAGAAAGAGGAATTCCCGGAAGGCGTGCCCCTCCTCCACCCGGCGGAAGGTCCCCCCGAGGGAGAGCAGCAGCACGACGAAACAGCAGAACGGGACCGCCGCGATCAGCAGCAGCGCGTACCGCCACGAAGTCGCCCGGATCAGCATCGCCGCCGGCGTTCCGGCGACGATGGGACCGGTGTAGCTCACGAAGAGCGCAAGTCCGAAGAGGAGGGAAAACTTTTTCGGATAGAGGTCGATGATCAGTTTGGTGATGCCGAGAAAGACCGTTCCGGCGCCGACGCCGCAGACCCCCCGCGCCAGGATCATCCATCCGGGGGAGGAGAGCAGCGGAAAGGAGACGAATCCGGCGATGAAGCAGCTGCAGCCGAAAAGAAGGATCCGCACTCCGCCGTACCGGGTCGAGAGGATCCCCAGCGCCAGCTGGCTCCCGGCGATGCAGTACATGTAGGCGGCGGTCATCGCGCCGAGGATCGCCGCGGAAAAGTGAAGATCCGCCTGCAGTTCGCTGAAGACCGCCCCCGGGATCAGGATCTTGCTCATTCCGGTGAAGAAGGAGATCGCGATGGCGCAGACGAGGATCCTCCGCTTGCGCCGACGGAGGATCTCCTGCCGGGAGATGTCGCGTGTCATGGGATCCTCCCGCGAAGTTCCCCTCACGCTTTGCCGAGGCGCCGGAGCGCCTTGGCGCCGATGTCGCGCCGGCAGAAGCTCCCCTCGAAGGAGATCCGGTCGGCGGCGGCGTAGGCGCGGGCGATCGCGTCGGCGATGTCCCTGCCGCGCGCGGAGACGCCGAGGACGCGCCCGCCCGCGTTGACGATCTCGCCCTTGCCGTTGAAGGCGGTTCCCGCGTGGAAGACCACCGCGCCGCTCTTCGCCGCCTCGGCCAATCCGCGGATCGGGAAGCCCTTCGTATATTTGCCGGGATAACCGCCCGAGGCGATCACCACCGACACCGCCGGTTCGGGGGACCACCCGAATTCCGCTTCGTCGAGGCGTCCGGTCGCGGTGAGGAGGAGGGTCCGGGCGAAGTCGCCCTCGAAACGGCGCAGCACCGGCTGGATCTCGGGGTCGCCGAAGCGCACGTTGAATTCGAGCACCTTCGGGATCCCGTTGTCGATCATCAGACCCGCGAAGAGCACGCCGCGGTATTCCAGCCCTTCTGCGGCAAGCCCCTTGAGGAAGGGCGCCAGAATGTCGCGCTCGATGCGTTCCGCGACCGCCGGCGTGACGACCGGCGCGGGGGAATAGGCGCCCATGCCGCCGGTATTCGGTCCCTTGTCGTCGTCGAAGACGCGCTTGTGGTCCTGCGACGACGCCAGCGCCCGGATCGTTTTGCCGTCGGTCAGGGCGAGCACGCTCGTCTCCTCTCCGTTCAGCAGTTCCTCGACGACCACGCGGCTGCCGGCGCTGCCGAAGCCGCCCGCGAAGCAGGAACGGGCGAATTCCGCCGCTTCCTCTTCGCCTTCGGCGACCAGCACGCCCTTGCCGGCGGCGAGACCGTCCGCCTTGACGACGATCCCCTTCGCGCCGGCGGCGAATTCGCGGCGGATGTACTCCACCGCCGATCCCGCATCGTCGAAGGCGCCGCCGCGCGCGGTCGGAATGCCGTATTTCACCATGAAGCGCTTGGCGAAGTCCTTGCTCCCTTCGAGCCGCGCCGCCGCCGCGCCGGGTCCGAAGACCGGGATCCCCGCGGCGCGGATCCGGTCGGCGGCTCCGAGGCAGAGGGGCTCTTCCGGACCGACCACGACGAGATCGACCGCCTTTTCGACGGCGAATCCCGCGAGGCGGTCGAGTTCATTGACGGGGATCGGCACGCATTCGGCGTCGGCGGCGATGCCCGCGTTGCCGGGTGCGCAGAAGATTTTTTCGACGCCGGGGGAGTTCTTGAGACGCCAGACGAGAGCGTGTTCGCGCCCGCCGGAACCGATGACGAGGATTTTCATTTGCGTTGCGATGCCTTATATGATGGTTTTTGCGAGGATGCGGATGAAATGCGCGGGGGATCCGTGTCGGAATGTCCCTGTTGTCACCTCACGACCACCTGCCCTTCGTAGGAGAGGTCGAAGACGGTTCTGGTGTCGCCGCGCCGGTGGGCGGCGATGATTGCCGACTGCAGCGCGCTCAGCCGGAAGGTGTTGCCGGTCTCCCTGTCCGGCATGATGACCCGGTAGAGGGTCTTGCCGAGGAGGTTTTCGCGGTAGGTCAGCCGAAGCTCGAGGAAACCGGCGCGGTCGATCGAAATCTGGAGGATGCGGATGTCTGGAAATCCCCGCAGCGTCGTCATGATGAGATCGACCGCGTTCTGGAGCCGCGGAACGGTCGCGCCCGGACGCAGCCGGAGCGGGATCCCGTTCACGATCGGCAGCTGCAGCTTTTCCGCGATCGACTCCCGCCGCGGGATGACGACGCAGTGTTCGTCGATGACAAAGGGGGAACGCGGATTGCCGAGCACCGCGCGCGGGATCCTTTCCTCGATCCGCACTTCGAGGGTGTCGGGCGGAACCCGGAAGACTTCGGCGGAGGCGATGCCGGGAATGCTTTCGAGACGGCGGCGGAACATCTTGAGATCGAGAGCGTAGAGATTGACTCCCTTCTTCAGCCCGATCCGCTCGCAGAGCCGGTTTTCGCGGTCGCGCCAGTAGCCGGTGCTGCGGACCCGGATGTCGCGGAGGACCAGCCGGGGGTTCCCCGTGAAAAGTTCCCGGCGGAGCAGCAGCAGCGCGGCGGCGACCACGCCCGCCGCCGCCAGAACGAGGATCGACAGCAGAATGCGCCGCCGCCGGGAGGTCCCCCGGCCGGAACGCCCGTTCGCCGTTTCTTCCGATGTTTTCCGGCTTTCCGCCATATTTCCCCTTGCTTTTTTCGTCGCGGCTCCCGCCGTCACTGGTTGAATTCCTGCGCTTTCAGCACCGCCACGAACGCTTCCTGCGGAATGTTCACTTCACCGATGAGCTTCATCCGCTTCTTTCCCTCCTTCTGCTTCTCGAGGAGCTTGCGCTTGCGGGTGATGTCGCCGCCGTAGCACTTCGCCAGCACGTTCTTGCGAAGCTGTCGGATCGTTTCGCGCGCGATCACCTTGCCGCCCACCGCCGCCTGGATCGCGATCTGGAAAAGCTGGGGCGGGATCGCCTTCTGAAGCCGTTCCGCGATCTGCCGTCCCCGTTCGTAGGCGAAGTCGGCGTGGACGATCGAACTGAAGGCGTCGACCGGTTCCCCGTTGACCAGAATGTCGAGCTTGACCAGTTTCGCCGCGCGGTAGCCGGCGGGTTCGTAATCCATGCTCCCGTAGCCGCGGGTGATGGATTTGAGCTTGTCGTGAAAGTCGATCAGGATCTCGTGCATCGGCATTTCGGCGGTGATCACCACATGGTGCGCGTCGGCGCTCTGGGTGTCGGTGCAGACGCCCCGTTTCTGCATCACGAGGTTCATCACGTCGCCGATGTAATCGGTCGGCAGCATCAGTCGGCAGTGGATGACCGGTTCCTCGATGCGGTCGACCGCGGAGGGATCGGGCAGGAACACCGGATTGTCGATCTCGCGCATTTCGCCCGACTTGAGGTAGACGTGGTAGATCACCGAGGGGTAGGTCGCGATGATGTCCATGTTGTATTCGCGGCGCAGACGCTCCTGAATGATCTCCATGTGGAGCAGCCCGAGGAATCCGCAGCGGAACCCGAAGCCCAGCGCGGCGGAACTCTCCGCCTGATAGGCGAAGGCGGCGTCGTTGAGCTGGAGCTTCGCCATGCTCGCCTTGAGCTGCTCATAGTCGGCGGTGTCGATCGGATAGATCCCGCTGAAGACCATCGGCCGCGATTCGCGGAACCCCGGCAGCGGCGTGCGGCAGGGATCGGCGAGGCTGGTCATCGTGTCGCCGATGCGGGTGTCGGCGGGACTTTTGAGGTTGGGAATGATGTATCCGACGCTCCCGGCGGCAAGTTCTTCGTCGGCCGCCATCTCGGGACTGAAATGACCGACCTCCTTGATTTCGCTCTCGATGCCGTTGGAGAAGAGACGCACCCGGTCGCCGCGGCGGAAACGCCCGCCGCGCACCCTGACGAAGTTCACCACCCCCCGGTAGGCGTTGTACTGCGAATCGAAGATCAGCGCCGAGGAACCCTTCTCCTCCGCCGGCGACGGCGCGGGGATCCGTTCGATGATCGCCCGGAGCAGTTCGGGAACTCCTTCGCCGGTCTTGCCGGAGACGCAGAGCGACTCCTCGCGGGGCAGCGCGAGGATCTCCTCCATCTGCTCGTAGCAGAGGGCGAGGTTCGCCGCGGGGAGGTCGATCTTGTTGATGACCGGGATCACCTTGAGATTCTGGCGGAATGCGAGAGTGACGTTGGCGACGGTCTGCGCCTGGACCCCCTGCGTCGCGTCGATCAGCAGCACCGCGCCTTCGCAGGAACTCAGACTGCGGCTCACCTCGTAGGAGAAATCGACGTGTCCGGGAGTGTCGATGAGATTGAGTTCGTAGGAGACCCCGTCGCCCGGATCGTAATGCATCCGCACCGGATGCGATTTGATGGTGATGCCGCGTTCGCGCTCCAGCTCCATGCCGTCAAGCAGCTGGTCGGTGAGATCGCGCGCGGCGACGGTGCCGGTGAGTTCGAGCAGCCGGTCGGCAAGAGTCGACTTGCCGTGGTCGATGTGGGCGATGATGCAGAAATTGCGGATATGTGAAAGTTCTGCCATGATGCGGTCTTCTGAAACGATGCCTCCGGCACTCCCCGGCGAACGGATCCCCGCGATCCGCCCTCCCTCCGGGTGACAGAATGAAAATATACTTTGTCAAATGCGTTTTCGCAAGTCGCGCCGCCGACTTTTGACCGAAGTCACCCGCAGAGACCGGCGACGAGGATCCGGATCCCGATCAGAACGATCGCCGCGCCCCCGGCGATCTGCATCGGCCGCTCTCCGGAGAGACCGCCGATCCGCTGCCCGATCTGCACTCCCGCGAAGGAGACGGCTCCGGTGACGATCCCCATCGAGAGCGCGGGCGAAAGCACCGTCCCTCCCGCGAAGGCGATCCCCGCGCCTGCCGCGAAGGCGTCGAGACTGGTGGCGATCGCGGGAAAGAGGAGTCCGCTCCAGGTGAAGAAAGGGCGGCGCGGCGCGGCGCGATCATCCCGATCCGCCTTTCCTCCCTCCGGCGTCCGGATCCCTTCGACGATCATTTTGCCGCCGACGAAGGCGAGCAGCGCGAAGGCGAGGTAATGGTCGATCGCGGCGACGAAATCCCGGCAGAGCGACGCGGCGCCGAAGCCGAGAAGCGGCATCAGCGTCTGGAATCCCCCGAAGCAGAGCGCCGCCATCGCGCCGTTGCGGAAGGGATTTCCCCGTTCCGCCAGCGACGCGCCGACCGAGACCGCGAAGGCGTCTGCGGAAACCCCGAAGGAGATCAGCAGAATTTCCCAGAAGGGCATCGTTCCGGCGTCGTCACTTGCCCATCAGCATGCTCATCACCGCCTTCTGGACGTGGAGCCGGTTCTCGGCTTCGTCGAAGACGATGGAGCGGGCGGGATCGTCCATGACCCCCGCCGAGACCTCCTCGCCGCGGTGGGCGGGCAGGCAGTGGAGGAATTTCGCGCCCGGATTCGCCAGCGAGAAGAGCCGCTCGTTCACCTGATAGGGGCGGAAGACCTTCATGCGCTCCTCGCGTTCCTTCTCGAAGCCCATGCTGACCCAGACGTCGGTGTAGAAGTAATCGACGCCGCGGGCGGCGGCTTCGGGATCGGTGTTCCATTCGATGTTCGCGGCGCCTTCGGTGAGGTCGTTCCGGGGAGGGACCGCCTCGGGCGACGAGATCACCAGCTGCATCCCGGTAAGACGCGCGGCGAGGATCAGCGAATTGGCGATGTTGCTCCTCCCGTCCCCGTAGAAGGCGAGGCGGAGTTCGGAGAAGGGACGGCGGGAATACTCGCGCATCGTCAGCAGATCCGCGAGGATCTGGCAGGGGTGGAACTCGTCGGTCAGCGCGTTGATGACCGGGATCGACGCTTCGCGGGCAAGCTCCTCGACGCCCTGATGCGAGAAGGTGCGGATCACGATGCCGTGGAGATAGCGGCTCAGCACTTTGGCGGTGTCGGCGATGGTTTCTCCGCGGCCGACCTGCATCTTCGACTGGTCGAGGTAAAGAGGTCTGCCGCCGAGTTCGCCGACGCCGACTTCGAAGGAGACCCGGGTGCGGGTCGAGGATTTGGCGAAGATGAGACCGATGCTGCGCCCCGCGAGCGGGGCGAAACCGCCGGTCCCGCGTTCGCGCTTGAGTTTCGCGGCGAGAGCGAAGACCGCCTCGAGATCGTCGGGCGTAAGATCGCGCAAGGTGAGAAGATCTTTTTTCATTGCTTTTCCTCCTGCGTGGTGAATTCCTGAAGAGCGGCGTCGATGCGCCGCACCGCCTCTTCCGCCTCGGCGCGGGTGATGACCAGCGGCGGCAGCAGCCGCAGCACGTTTTCTCCGGCGGTGAGGGTGACGAGCTTCCGCTTGAGGCAGGCGGCGGAAAGCGGCGCGGCGGGGCGGTCGAGCACGACGCCGATCATCAGACCGCGTCCGCGGACCCCCTTGACGCAGGGATATTTCCTGCCGATCCGCTCCAGTTCCGCCATCAGGAACGCGCCCTGTTCGCGGCAGTTCTCCAGCACGCCGTCGCGGTCGAACGCCTCCTGCACCGCGAGCGCGGCGGCGGAGACGAGCGCCGTGCCGCCGAAGGTGCTGGCGTGGTTGCCGACGGTCAGCACGTCGGCGTATTTTTCGCGGACGATGAAGCCGCCCATCGGCAGCCCGTTGGCGATCGCCTTCGCCATCGAGAGGGCGTCGGGGATCACTCCGAAGCTCTGGAAGGCGAAGCGGGTGCCGATCCGACCCATGCCGCACTGCACTTCGTCGCAGAGCAGCAGGATGTCGCGCTCGTCGCAGAGGCGGCGGACTTTTTTGAGATATTCGGGATCGGCGGGGAGGATCCCCCCTTCGCCCTGCACCATTTCGAGCATCACCGCGCAGACGGGTCCCGTCGCCGCCTTTTCGAGCGCGTCGAAGTCGTTGAAGGGGATCTGGAAAAATCCGGGCACATCCGGCTCGAAACCCTTGCGGTACTTGGCGCGCCCGGTGGCGGCGAGGGTGGCGAGGGTGCGGCCGTGGAAGGAGTTCTCCATCGAGATGATCACGTTGCGTCCGCCGTGGGCGTTGCCGTATTTGCGGGCGAATTTGATCATTCCCTCGTTCGCCTCGGCGCCGGAGTTCGCGAAGAAGACGCGGCCGGGGAAGGATTCGCGGATCAGCTTTTCGGCGAGACGGGGCATCAGTTCGTTCATGTAGAGGTTGGAGACGTGAACGAGCTTGCCCGCCTGTTCGCGGATCGCCGCCGTCACCCGCGGATTGCAGTGACCGAGGTTGCAGACCGAGATCCCGGCGGCGAAATCGAGAAACTCCACTCCTTCGTCGTCCCAGAGTTTCGCCCCTTCGCCGCGCAGGAAAAGCTGCTTCGGCGCGTAGGTCGGCATCACATAATCCCGGTATCTTGCGACGGTCTCTTCGTAGATCTTGCTCATTTTATAAATTCCTTCATGTTGAGTTGTTGCTTGCCGAACCGAAGCCGGACGCGCTTCAGCGCAGCCCGACCGCCTCGCGGACGCGGCCCATCATCTTCGCCGCCTCGGCGCGCGCCCGCTCCCCGTTGCGCCGGATCGCGTCGCGCAGATAATCGAGATTCGCCTCGAGTTCCGCGCGTCGGCGCCGCATCGGCTCGAAGTGTTCCCAGAGCTTCCCGAAGAGCGCGAGCTTCGCGTGGCCGTAGCCGTAGTTGCCGCCGAGATAGTTCTCGCGCATCTTTTCCGTCTCCTCGGGGGTGGCGAAGAGCTTGTAGAGGGCGAAGACGTTGCACTTGTCGGGATCCTTCGGCTCCTCGAGACCCTTGCAGTCGGTGACGATGTTCATCACCGCCTTTTTGATCTCCTTCTCCTTGCCGAAGATCGGGATCGTGTTGCCGTAGCTCTTCGACATCTTCTGCCCGTCGGTTCCCGGCACGATCGCCACTTCGTCGGGGATGTAACCCTCCGGGATCGTGAAGATCTCGCCGTATTCGTTGTTGAATTTGATCGCGACGTCGCGGGTGATTTCGAGATGCTGCTTCTGGTCCTTGCCGACCGGCACCAGATCGGAGCGGTAGAGCAGGATGTCCGCCGCCATCAGCACCGGATAGGAGAAGAGTCCGTTGTTGGGCGAGAAGCCCTTGGCGATCTTGTCCTTGTAGCTGTGGGCGCGTTCGAGCAGACCGACCGGGGTGACGGTGTTGAGGATCCACGCGAGTTCGCAGACCTCCGGCACGTCGGACTGGCGGAAGAAGACCGTCTTTTCGAGGTCGATCCCGCAGGCGGTGAAGTCGAGCGCGAGGTTCAGC
>Ga0310690_10005909_pt1 | contig 16352 bp, 2 predicted proteins | sample AusTroGonzalo_MG_2_FD_207661 | JGI IMG/M metagenome (GOLD analysis project Ga0310690, IMG submission 207661) | Bovine rumen microbial communities from tropical cattle in Woodstock, Queensland, Australia - Gonzalo_04 (v2) (version 2) | ecosystem: Host-associated > Mammals > Digestive system >... | reverse complement strand
CAAGTTTTGTATTTTTAGCATATTCTTCATCTACAACAATATAATCAGGCAACGCAAGCACATAATGAACAGCTTCCTTTCATGCATAATCAACTTTTTCATAACTATGATCGATTCTTTCAACTAACTTAATAAGGTACGCATCCACATCATCTAGATCCCAAGAGAAAGATAAAACATCATAAGTTTGACCAGAAACCTTCCAATTCTTAACTTCTTCTTCTACATCTGCTATCTTCAACTCAAGACTATCATCATTAAATACTAACCATTTTTCCTTATAAGGAATTTCTTTAATTGTACTAGAAACATAATATCATGAGTCTCATCATCAATAAGCTACACAACTTTGATTATAACATTTCTTATATATTGAATCCTCATTCCACAAGATAATATCATGATCAGATGTATGAGTAGTACGATAATGAGTATCTTTCATGGCCTCTGCAAAAGAATCAGAATATACCACTTTTGTGAATTTTCATCCAGCATTTCTTTCATAGATTCAATCTGAAAGAAGTGACGGATCAATCACACTAGCAACATCAAGCTGACTTCACAATCTAGCTCATCATCAAGCAACTAATGTCTTATTAGTTGACTGACTTGAATTTCTTGATAACAATCTAGTAGGTGATTCTGGCATAACTAAATCATACAAAACATTCATCTGTCCCTTCATAGAATAAATATTATCACGAAGCACCAAATATTGAGATTTAGTCAATCACAAATCACTTGCTGTATTAGTATTAATAGCATTTCGGTATCAATCAATAATCGTTTGTTTATTATCTAATAGAGCCTTATAAGGATTACTCTTACTTATTTTCGTAATAGAATCTTTAGCAGCCGAATCTAGATTAAATAACTGTACATTAAATGTAAGCAACTTATCTTCATCTCCTAATACACTATTATTACCATCTCATGAACTTATCATCGCAAGGAATCCATCGTAATCAGAATTAATCATATTAGCTAAACTATCGTAATTTACCTTCTGTTTATCCAAATAATCAAGCACTGTTTCTCTAACAGATTCAATTCATTCTTCATTAGGAGTAATACTATTATGTCTATCAATCTGATTCTCAATATTATTAAGAGATCAACCAATACTATCATTAAACGAAGTACTATTAACTTCCTGTTTAAAATATGCTAAGACATCCTTTAATCTGCCTTTTCCACTTTCATAATCAACATACTCTATATTATCACTCGTTATTCATTTAATATCTGCATCTGCTTTACTAATAACTCAACCATCTCCAAACACTTTTCACTCAACACCAATAGATACACCATCAACCTCTTCCAAAACCTCGCCAATTGAATTGAGTTCATCATTAAGATCACCAACCTGTTCATTCACAAAATTAGTCGCTATATTTGTCAAGTTATTAATATCTTTAGTTAATGTATCTAAATAATTATAGAAATCTGCAAAATTAAACTGCAAATCCAAATATGAATCTATTTCATAATCAACTCCATAATTCTTAATTGGCGCCGCCGATCGATTTGTAAGATCCATGATATTATCAATCCATTCCACTTCATATGTCCTTTGAGTAAGCTGCTCAATCTTTGCCTTCACTGATTTTTCTCAAACAAGTCAGAACTGTCATTTAACTATACAATATATCTTTCAAATCAGTTTTGCAATTTTTATCGCACCCTCTATCGAATTAGGAAGCTTTGGAACTTCTGGTGCAGGTGGCAACATAGGCAACTCCAATTCAACTTCAGGGATAAATGAAGGTAATTCTGGTAACTCAGGAGGTTCAGGTAACAAAGGAATATTAGGTAAATCAAACAATTTTATATTTATTGAAAATGATGGAGGTTCTGGCAGATTTGGCAATTCTGGCAAATTAATTTTAACAGGTTGAAAATTAAACGAAGGTAACAATATATCCAAAGATAAATCTATATTCGTTAAATCTATCGTAATATTCGGAAGCTTAAAATTAGGAATCTCTATGATTGGTATATTAATCAGATCACATAGCATCGATAACTTACAAGAATATTGATCATATGTATCCTTAGCACAATTACCACAATTTTGTCACCGCTCAATAGAGAAATCAATCAACAACTGATATGTTTTTATTATATTAACAATAAGAACTATAGCATCTACATATCAAACAAACCTTTCCGAATTAGTTGATGTCCAATATGACAAGTATCATACGGTATTATTTATCAATGAAGCCAATTCTGACATATACCTATCAATAACATGTATCCATTCATAAATTTCAAATGGGAATTCCCTATACTCCTGTAAAATTACTATATTAGCATAAATCTGATCCTGCATCCTTCACCAATCTCATGATTCAAACTCAATAAATGAATTCAAATTTTCCAACGCTTCTTTTCTACATTGTTGCTGTTTTTCTTCTGTTGGTTCTTTTGAACAATTATTCACAAAAGTCTGTAACAAAGACTTCCATTCCTCCATTATTTTATTATTTGTTTCTAACCATTGTCTCAAATAGAATTCATATGCATTAATATCCTCTGCAAATATCATGGGAACTTTCACTGTCAAAGTTTCAGTAGAAATATTAATAATATTACTTTCATCCATTAAACTAGATAAGGCTTCAAATGGATTTCCTATTTTATCATTAATAATATTCAAGCTATCACTAGAAATCCAATCCCATTTAGAACCAGATCATATACTCGCAGTTCGTGAATAATCATTAGACTTCGATTTATCCTTTCAAAAATTACTTGAAATATCTTTTAATGATGCTACTTCTGAATCAATCAACCTAGAGATATTCGGAAATTTAATATTAATATGCATCTTAGTCAATTGATTAAGTATATATCTAATTTGAGGATCCAACCATTTATCAATTATTACCTTTCTAAGTCATTGCTGCAATCATGATCTAATTTTATTCACATTAAATCCTCATCACAAGATATCAACATCTCAGATAACTATTGAAGCTTTCATATTATCAGGGATATCTCAATCTGCTCCTACAAACGAAGAAGTTTCTAATGAAATGATTCACAACAAACTAGTTTCATATTCAACATCATTATAAGATCATCAATTAACATCCATATTATTATATACATTTTCAAAGAACGTCTTATCTCCTCCCCAAATAGTATTCAATGTTTCACGCATACTAAAATCCTTCCAATTTCAATTAGAGTTCGATACTTTAGAAGTATATGAATACAAATCAAAAGGAGATGAACGTTGTCACTTCTTTGTAACTACAGGTCACTTTTGCGACTGTAAACAAGTTCAGCTATCTCTTACATCTTCTATAAATGATGGATACTCTTGATTAGGATTATCTAAATCCGTTTTTTCTCAGAAACCATCATCACCTCAACCCTTACACTGAGGCTTTACAGCAAATACAACACAATTACCTCATATATCAGAGAAAGGAGAAGGAATCGCTGCTCAGGCTGCATATGGTCACATACAAATCGCGACTCAAAGCTGAGCAGTCAAAGTAGGAGCTGCATAAATTCTAATAAATGATGGATATGCTCATCCTCAAGGCCACAAGAATCCATCTGAAGCTGGTTGTTTTAATCACCAAGGAATAGGAATCGGAGCTCAGAAAACATAAATTGTACCTGGAAAGAAGAACACTGGCAATCATCAATCCAAAGGCGATACTGGAAGATTTCGACATCCAAAAATATGATATTGACCAGGAGCCAAGAACGCTTGATTAAATGGAACTGGTAATCACTTACAATTATTAGATCATCAGAATGAGAATCAATTACACATTCACTTCATAATATCATCTACAACATTTTCAATTATATCTGTCTGCTTTTCGAAAAGATTTAAATCGATATTAAAATCTAAATTCAAAGCTTCTAATCATCAATCAGCCAGCATCTGAGATATAGCATTTTTTAATTCACCTCTACCCTCTTCATCATCACTAATCTCAATTGGATTTCTTCCAAGTAAGCTAATACGACTTATTTTATCTCACTGAATTCATGGTAATTGATTTACATCTGATCATATTCCAATTACATCTTGTGCATAATCCTCAGTTTTTGCATCCTCATCCAAATATTCATTATTTATCATCTTCTGCAAATAAATTATTTTTTTTGCAAAACTTCATCTTCATCCATTAATATACACATCAAAATTTTTATCACATCAATCCGTAGCTTGAAGCTTAATATCTGGTAATGGTCATTCTCAATAAAAAGTATCATATGTTATACTAATCTTTTTTAAAGGAATATGATGATACTCCAAATCATACTTAAATACCAATTTATCTCCAGGAGCTAATGAAATATGATCAATAATATATGCAAAACTTCAATCTCTTTTCTTCACAACAGCATTACTTGGATTATGAATAAATTCTATTCATTTAAATATCTTATCTTCATCAAAATAAAGATTCCAAGGTCACTGAATAATATCACCATACGCTCCCTGAAAAGGATACAAATTAGAAGCTTTAACCGTAACCATCACCGTAACAATATCTCCATCCTGTAAAATATCAGATCAACTTTTTACAGAATAAGTTTTCCAAACACTACCTATATCGTTTGGATCATCTGGATCAAGGAAAGAACTAGGAGCAAACAAATAATTATTCATTCATAATCATCAATTCACATTAGACTCATAATCTAACTTGTTTTCATATAGAGTAATATCTACAAATTTCGCTCATTCATCTACATATTGCTGACTAGCCTGTTTAACATCAAAACCTTCCATAATATCACTTGTAACCTTAGAAATATTTCAATCAGAATTCCATTCTCTTGATACTATTCAAGACAATAATGTATCCGGATCAAATTTAACTCAATAAATTGGCAATTCTGGTTTAGTAATGTTAATTACAGGTCTCGACATTCCAGTTCGATGTAATAAACTATTATCAAAAACTGGATCTCAAGAAACTTGTACTCATAAAGCCGTAACTATAGTTGTATTAGGTATCTCTCTATCATACCATCATGAATCACAAGAATATTTATCTATACTCAAATAATTAGGTCATCAATCAGTAGTTCATCAATAAAATACCTTTATATATCACTTATCATCATATGTAACAATATCAGTTACATTATCTCAATCCATATCTTCCACAAAAATTTGGAATATTCAATCTAAACTACTAGGAGTCTTAGATATTTCTCATTCAAAAACATTTTGATTTAAACATGCAACTTTTCAATCTACATCGAATACTCATTTATCATTCAAATATGTTCTTAATTGATTATTGTTTGTGTGTATAATAATATCTTCATACTTATTACCATCTACATCTCATATATAAACATCCTCGATTCCAACTGCTATACGCATTAACTCCTGCATATTTCTCAAATCAGGAGTACCTCAATAATTTTTAGCCAATTTAACAGTTCAATCCATATAAACTACTAATAAATCTTTAAGTGAATCATTATTAAAATCTATCAAATATGTTCAAAAAATATCTTTTTCAGAATCAACGAAAATCTCATTTCATATTCATCAATCAAATTTAGTACCATACACAACATCATTTGGATTCTTCCTAGATAAAACAGGATCCCCTAAATTAATTACAAATTCAGATCCAAATTTCTTAGTAGCCTCTCAAACAATCTCTCATTCAGCAAATAATGTTATATTCTTAAAATCTGAAAGGAATCAAACTCATTCTTCTATCTCATCTGAATTTTGAATTGATTTATAATTAGTATCCAATTCAAACTCACTTAATGCATCAAAAATTCACACACTCGATAAATTATCAGTAGATCAATTAGAAAACGTCTCATTAACTAAATATCATTCACCAGGAGTAGTAAAATCTGAAATTGAAGGAGCAAAACCAGAATAATGTATAACAACATTTCAATAATTAATTCATTTATTTACTACACTCCATATATTATCTCCACTATCAGTTAAATACCTAGTAAGAGATAGTGATATCTCTCATGACAAAATACTTCACACGTAATCTCAAGAATTATACAAAATTCAATTACCACTCATGGTATACTTTTTATCACTTGGTATAAAGAATATATAACTTCAAACATTATTAGACAACATACTTTCCATTTTATCAGATGTTACAGACATCCAAGGTAATAAAGGTAAACCTACGCTCATAGAAGATGCTCATCAAATTATCATATCCATTATTCAAGACCTTATTGTCAAAACAGTATTTAAATTATCTACATTAGAAATCTTAAATCACGGCTGTATTTTCCATACCATTCTTTTTATTTTATCATCGGAAATAAGCTGCGTAGTCGTAGTTATAACTTTATCTGATTTCATCATCAGATCCTCCACATAATTATCATTATCAGAAAAATATCACCATTGATTTCCCCAATCGTTTCAGAAATAATTTAAATACATAATATTTAATCACGAATTAGGGAATATATGTTTATCCACATTAATTGGAACATATGTTCATCATCAAATAATATATGTCAGTCATGCACCAGTTCACAATATATTCAATTTTTTATATCATTTTTCTACTGTAACATTTATAGACTCCTTTGCTCAAGGATATTCAACAAACTCTATTTTTTCATCATCAAAAGCCAAATTAACTATATTCGTAGTATCAACCAAATTTCACCACACATCCGATAAGAACAACTCTAATCCAATAGTCTTTCAAAGATCCACAACATCTTTTTCTGGAAGAATCAAAACATTAGCTAAAGTAGATGGCAAAATCGCTAAATTAATCACACGTGTATCTAATCATGGTATATCTATATTAATAATTTCATTTCAAGCAACAGTAGTTGGATAATAATATACCGTAACATGACCATCTACCATATAATGTTTAGATGTCTCAAAGAGCATATCATCACCATTCTCTTGTTTCTGAACTTGTCAAATAACAACTAATCAATTTTGAGAAGTAACCAAAATCTGACTATCAATATCTATCAACTTTCAGCTAGCATCCTTCATATCAATATCTAACCTCTGTAAACTAGAAACTTGTAATACATTTCAAGCATAAACATTTTCAAAAGATTTCAATCTATAGAAATCATCAGCTTCTAAATCATCTTTTCATTTTAGGATTATATTAGAATTCAATTTTATTTCTGGCGAAGCCTGTACAACTTGAATTGACTTAGTAGCTAAAGGTTCGTATGGATAATCTGCCTCAGAAATTTGAATAATAGCCTTACTATTATCTTGAGCATCCAATGGTGCTTGATAATAAAATCTTAAATTTCTAAAATCATTAGTCACAAAAGAATCCTGATATGCTCAATCTTTTAAGAATCTTCCTTGCGATACCGTAAACTTATATTTTTTCAATCACCAAGAAATATGATTATCATATTCATCAAATCAAATTACTTCAACAGGAGTAATCATTCATGCTACTGCTTTGTCATCTCAAAAAATAATATCTGCATCAATCAATTCACTTGGACTAACAGAATATTTTATAACTTTTTCATAATATTCTCATCAAACACCAATCTTAATATCTAATCCTACTTTTCAAGCAATATGATCAGCCGACATAACTAAACCTGTAAATGGATTCGTGTTTGGATTAAACGACATTGTAATAGAACTTCCACCGCACAAATGATTATCATTCAATGCTATACATCCATCTCAAGTTCACATAAATATAAAATCAAGAGTTCAGATATTAGTAACTGAAACTATTGATAATTCACTAGTAGGGTTACTATCAGATAATAAATCATTAGAATTATTAATTTTTACATTCTTAGATATAGCAGAAATCATATCAGAATATCAATCACTTCACGACATTAAATTCTCATTATTTTGCTCAGCTTTTACCTGCATTTCTGTAATATTTTTATCAGAATCGAAATCCGTATCAGGATCTATTAATTTATCCCATTCATCAGCATATTTAGTCCAAGCATCTCACCAATCAGTAAAAGATTCTCATAAATCAGAATTTTTTATAAAATCACTCAACGAATCGGCTGACAGAATTTCTCCTAAACTACTATCAAATGTAAGCTTTACCTTCAATGGATCCTTCTTAATCTTCTTAAACCAACATTTCAATCATTCATACCATGGAGAAGAAACTGAAGTTCAATCTAATTTGAATAATGGTAATTTCCCATCTATAGGAATATTACATTCATCATTCAAATCCGCCTCTGGTTTTGATGGTTGCTTATTTCCACCCTTAGACCTAGAATAGCTAAAATTAATCAATTGATTTGATTTTGTTAATCATGAAATAGATTCAGAATCTTCCTCATCATCCGGAATAATATAATCTTTTCAATTTGAATTCACATAAGCAACCTCATATCACGACAATTCATAAGTAGGTATAACCATCAAAGGATTTAATATTTTTTCATTTCAAAAAGTTAAATAATCTTTTAATGTTTGTTCTCTCTTATCATTAAGAGAAAAACCTTTCTTTATAAGTTCAATATCTTCAGAAACAGATCATGACCATAACTTTTTTTTATTCGTAAGATTCTGATAATATAAAATATCAGATATTACAGTCAACATTTCCTCTCATCATAAAGCTTCAACAAACTCATCATAAGTAAATTCCTTACCACAACCATGAACTCAACGATCAGGAGTTGCTCATTTGTATCCATATTTATTCAATGTTTTAAAGTAATCATCCATTTCCAAAGCTCAATTACACTTTTCTTTAAGAATTTCATTATACTCAAAAACTTTTCACGTCAAATAATCAATTAAATTCTCCTTTATCTGTCATCAAGTTAATAACTCATGTATATCATAACCACTTTTATTCTTTCAAGTAAGGACATAAACTTCCACTTTAAACAAATCAGGATAGATAAATTTCATTTCATCTCAATGTACAGATTGCATACTGATGTAACGAGGAGAGTCAATTGGTCTATCCGGAGTCAATATATTCATTCAAGACATATGCTCACTTACTCACAATAATAGATCATGATTTTTCTTTGCTCATTCAGAATCATATCATGGTCACTTAGTCCATTGTGCATATTGATTAATCCAATCCGATTGAGTAAAACTTCAATATTTAATTCCTTTTTCTTTTAACCAACCAATGAACTCACCATCATGTTGAGCTGCATTCACTATTGCAGGTCCAACGGTATCAACTTCTATCAACCAGTTAAACATATCTTTTATTGATTTATTTCATTCTAATTTATCAAACAATCATCAAACTCATGCTATAATTTCATCAGCTGATGTTTCCTTTAATTCAAAAGTTTTTGAATCTTCTCATTCTTCTCAATTATCAACTTCATCATCTTCTCAATCTCCTTCCTCCACTTCTTCTCAATCAGAATTCTCTTCAGAAACAATAAAAATAACATCCATAATACCAGAAACCTTATCAACTTTACCAGAATAAGCATCACTAATAGATTTTAATTTAGCAGCAAGATTATTCCAAGATTCCTTCTGCTCAGAAACCAATCCATACACAGATTTATAAGATGCTATAACAGAACTTCAAGTATTTTTAACTTCATTTCTCATACCTTCCAACTCAGAAATCCATTGTGATAAAAATCAGACCTTAGTTAAATTTTCTTTTCACAAATAAAAATCTTCAGGATTTATTCACTCTACATTTGCTATATATTCCATAACATAAAATAAATCATCAGCAGATAATGAAGTCATAAGATTATACACATCAGTAAGTTGTTTTTTCTCTAGTTCTATATCCTTTGAGATATCATCCAATAAAGAAGATATTATACTCTCAACAGATCCTTTATTTTCTTCTGCAACTTTTTTCTCCTGTTCCTTTTCATTAATACTATTATTTATTGCAATAATATCTGCATCTGCATCACGAATTTTACCACTCCAATAACTTTTATCACTATCTTCTGCAGAATCGTAATTACGTTGATATAAAGCCCTCTCATTTTTACGCTCAGCAAGTCTATTTTTCAAACTATTAATTTCATTATTCAATCTATCAATATCATCTACTATTCATTTTAACTTATCCCCGTTACCATTCAATGATTCAGCTATCTTTTCAATATTATCATTTGTCTCTTTTACCGAAGCTTCCAAAGCCAATAATTCTTTAACAATACCCAATGCATCTGTCTTAACATTTTCATATGAATTTTTTAAACTCATATAATATCACCACAAAGTTCATCACTCACCATACCTATTCCTATCAATTCAATTAATTTCATCTTCTGTAGTACTTGTATGCTTAACAATAGAACTAACAACCTTATAAGAATATTTTTCACTCAACGTTTTCCAACTAAACCACCTACAAGACGAAGAAGATGCCCTCCAATTAAGAGTAAAAATATTATCCGATTCACCAATATAATCCCATTTCAAAACATCAGTAGGCAATTGCCAATAATTCACAAGAGAAAAATCAATATGTTTATCTGGTGTATGATTAGTATATCTATCATAGTACCATCAACTAGATTTCCATCATTGAGTTTGAGTAGGACTAGCATATTTTTCAAATGCTTCATAATTAGCTCCAGCCTTTTGAGGTCAAACTCAACTTCAATCCACCCATCATCTTCATGCATCTCATTCATCTACACCTGATGCTAAAGATTGGAATCATCACATATCAAAGATATATCTCCGAGAATCTGTAGCTTTTAACCCATTGATTTTATACCTTCACTGTGGAATACTATTCTCATCTAAATTTATAGAAGAAGCTCATCACCACCATCTCTGAGCAAAATCAAATAAATTTTCACAAGGATGATCTTCATCATCCATAGCACAATATTCAGGCCACGCTATATCTCTCACTCTACCAAGGAATCAACTACGACTAGTATCCTCATCTTTAGCTGTTTTTTCTTCATCATATATATCCAAGTCTTGATCCACAGCAGTTAACCTATATCACCTATTTCCCTCAACCTGATTTGAAAATATACCATATGATGATCAAATAGATTTAAACTTAAAATCAACAGGATCATATTCACTAATAACTGGATTATATCATTCCTGCAATGAATCGTAAGTGACCCCGTCTAAATCTGATAAATTTCTATATGTTCACCTATAAATACTCAAATCTTTAGCACTATCAACATAACGCGCATTATTTCAAAAATAGAAATTATCATAATGATCAACAAAACGGAAACATCTACGCCCATTAAATAATCAAGCAAATAATCTTTTTGCTCTAATTTTTTCATAACTAACAGGTATAACAATATCCATATCATACTTATTATCAGCTATTTTTTTATCAACCATTTCTTCCATCAACATATTCAAGTTTTCTATCAATCACTGCAAATTTTCATTTCATAAATACATTGTATCCTTCAATTGAATCATAGAGGCACTATTATCTGCATCTACAACTTTATTTGCTTGTCATTTTTCATCATAAAATAATTTTATCCACCTTCATCAGGCAAAAATATTTTCTCTTATCGTCGATAAAATACTCTTAGAGAAAAGCTCATTATAATCCGCCAAATAACTAGTTTTAATTTCTTGCTGCACCATTTTAGTCGTATGCATGGCTTCTGATGTCTGAGATATAATACTTTCAACAGAATCATATCACTCAAAATTGTTTTCCATAACATCACTTAATTCAGAAACTATATCAGCAGAATTATTTGCAGACTCGCCTCAAAACAATTTTTTCATGAGCGTTGAATGTCTTTGATATCAAAGGTCCTCACCAAACATAACATTATTTCTATAGTACTGATAATTATCATCCAAAAATGCATCTTTTTGAGCTATAAAATCTTCATACCAAATACTATCTCAGATAAAATCATCAGGGTTTGCACTATACTCTTTAATTTTCTTAAAAAACTTCAAATACTGACTAACATCACCACCATAATTAACTAATCAATGCCAAATTTCGGCCTGTCATCAAGGATTTCAATTTGGAACAAAATATTGCGAATCTTCATCCCAAATATACTTCTGATTTTCAAAATCAACATAAGGAAACACTGTAGGAAAGACATAACTATCCTGATTAACAACAGGTAACGGAATATCTCAAAACATAATCAATCAAATCAATTGTGAATTTATATCCTTCAATCAGTCAAAATAAATATTTTCCATCATACGATAAATATCATATGCATGAATATTTTCCAAGTCAATAGGCATAACTAGTGCTTTAGTATCAGCAAGTTTTCACTGAATATAATCAGAAGCATACCATTGCAATCAACCAGATATTCAATTATAAATTTTATCATCCACCAAAATTGCCACAATATTTACACGAGGGCCATTATTTTCTTTAGCCCAAGTTTCAAACAAAGCAAGATTACTTTGTAATAAAAATGAAGCACAATACACAATAATCGTACTTAAGAGAATAATTTTCTTAAATCTTAATTGCATAGCAAATAACAAAATTTATAAAAAAATTTCTTAACTGAATCATAATAAAATTAACACTTCAAAATGCAAAGAAAAATCAGATTTACACGAGCATTTCATTTGCTTTTTTTAAAAAAAATTATACGATTATATTTATCAGAAAATTAAAACAATAATGTAAAGTTTTTCATAAAATTTTTAATTGATTTTAAAACCGGTACTAATATAATTTAACTCGAAAATTTTTAATTAGACTATATTAATAGGAAGTAATGTCCATACATAAATTACCAGATTACGTAATCAACAGATTAAAAGCCTGAGAAATTGTAGAACGTCCTTCTAGTATTTTAAAAGAATTAGTAGAGAATTCGCTTGATGCTTGAGCACAGCATATAGAAATCACAATCAACGATTGATGAAAATCTTTTTTATCAGTACAAGACGATTGAACAGGAATCGAACTCTCAGATATGGATTTATTATTAGAAAGATATGCCACATCTAAAATCCAAACAGATGAAGATTTGTATAATATATCTAGTTATTGATTCCGCTGAGAAGCTTTAGCTAGTATCTCTGAAGTTAGTAAAATTACAGTAATCACAAAAACTAAATATTCTCAAATCTGAACTAAATTACAAAAGAAATGATGAGATATAATTACAAGTCATCAAGCCGTATGATTTGAACATTGAACCATCGTAGAAGTTGAAGATTTATTTTTCAATGTACCAGCAAGACAAAAATTTTTAAAATCAGCACAAACTGAATATTTCTATTGTTACACTTATTTCATCAACATTGCGCTTCGACATGTAGACAAATATTTAACACTCAAAAAAAATAATCGTATAATTTTTGATTTAAAGCCATCAGATTTAATCTGAAGAATCACAGATTTATTCAAACAAGATTGGAAAAAGAACTTGAAAGAGTTTGACACTGAAACAGACTTTGTCCACTTGTACGGAGTAGTGTCAGATCCAAGTTTACGCTTCTGATCAACAGAAAATATCAAAATTTATGTCAACTGAAGACCTATTCAAGACAAAGTTATTAAGAAAGCTTTAATGGATGCTTATTCCAGACAAATCACTCCATGAGAATACCCATTTGCTATTTTAATGCTTGATGTAGATCCAAAAATCGTAGATGTAAACGTACATCCAAGTAAACTTCAAGTAAAGTTCGCAGATAGCCAAGCGATATTTCAATTAGTTTACAATACAATTTCTGAGACTTTATGACAAAATAAAATCTCACATCAATCTCAACATTATAGTTTCAATAATTCAAATTCAAAGTTTTATTATAATCAAAATAATTGAGTAAGTAAAGAAAATTCAGCTGTTTTAGATCAAATTGTTTCAGATTTTTGAGAAAATCAACAAGCAAACTCTCCTACTTCAGAACAAGTGAAACTTTTTGACGAAGCTATTCAAACCACAAATATCACAAACAATTCAACTCAATCTTTATTCTGATTAAACAGTTTATCAAACGAATGAAATGAATCTAATAGATTCTTCAACGAAGAAATCTGAGAATATAAAATCATATGACAACTACGGAATAGTTATATTATAATAGAATCAAAAGATGCTCTATATTACATAGATCAACATGCATTAGCGGAGAGGATAGCTTTTGAAACTATGAAAAAAGAACAGAATTTAAATCCGGAACCATTATTACAACCACTAAAATATGAAATAACTAACGTACCAAATTTATCAGAAAAAATAGAAGAATTAAATCAGCTTTGATTTGATATTTCTATGTTATGAGAAAATGTTGTAGTTATATACGCAATACCAAAGATATTCGTCGCGAATCCTGTAGATTTAATGACATTATTCAATCACGTACTATACTTAGATAAAATCACATTTGACCATTTAATGGATTGAGTTTATGCCACCAAAGCATGTAAGACATCAATAAAAGCTTGAAATAAACTTTCAATTCCACAAATGGAAGAATTAGTAAAAAATTGATTTGAAAAAATTCCATGAATGTTCGTTTGCCAACATGGAAGACCATTCTTCGTTAGGATAGAGAAAAAAGAAATAGACTGATTCTTCGATAGAAATTAATAAAATATCAGACCGAATAGCATAAAGAACAATCTATATATAATATCTGTTACAGTAGAAATGTAATTAGAAATTATTGGAGATCACGAAACTATTAAAATAATCAAAATCATAGAAATTCGCATAACATTTTTTTCCATTCGTTGTGCTCATTTTTTCCAAAAGACTTTTATTAAACGATATCCATCCAATGGAGGAAGAGGAATCATATTAAATACAGCTAAACATATATTCATAACTATAAACATCTGCCAAAACATCACAACATAATCATTTCCTATCAATAAATCTTGAGCTCAAATTCAAATTATTTTTCCATAAATCATCATAATCAACATTCCAAAAAACGCCAATAGCAAATTCATAGCAGGTCATGCAAAAGCTGTCAGAGTTTCATCCCTAACAGGATTTTTATAATATATAGGATTAATTTTAACCGGTTTTCACCATCAAAATCAGATTAAAAAAACCGAAACAAATCAAAATATATCTATATGTTTAAACGGATTCGGGGTAAGTCTTCATTGCAAAACTGGAGTAGGATCTCAAAGTTTATAAGAAGTCCACGCATGAGCATATTCGTGCAATCATATAGAAACTAACAAAATTATCACTAAAAAAGCAAAATAAATAACTTGATCTAATCCTATCATATCAAACATTATATTCGATAATTCATCAAATAAATCATTATTTATTTAGCAATGATACGTAATCAAATATATAATAAGGAATCCTATATCCCATTTCCTTCTTCTCTTTTTTTTCAAATAAATCAAAATTAACATTTACAGTACTTAGATCTACCTCATTATTTGGAAATAATGTAGACACCAAGAATGTTTCAAAATTCTCTGTATTAAGAGCATTTTCACTATTTAAACGTACCGAATGAACTATAGAATAATGAGAATAAATATCATACCTTCGTTTATAAGCATAAACCTCTTTCTTTTCTTCCTCAGTATCAGGAAATACTGACTTCTTTATCTTTTCTTGTACTTGCACAGGTTCATAAGTATTTCATATAAAAATCACAGGCATATCTTGAGCTAACAAAACATTTATTTGTGATTTTACATTTTCATCAAGAGTCTTATAATATTGCGTAATCAATGAATTTAATATTGGATTTCTATATCTAGATGGATTCAACAATGGATCCTCCGTTCAGAACAAAGGTAACGCATCCGTCCTGCTTCATAAATCTATAGTTCAAACGAAGATATCATAGGTTCACATCAATAATTTTCACTCTAGCTCTTCTGCATTATAAACCGGTTCAAATATAAAGTTTTCTAAAATTCATGCAGTTTTAAAGATTTCTCTCATTTGTTGAACAGCAAATAAAGATGCTGCATCATTATAATACAAAACTCACAATTTCCATTGATTATCTTCATTCTGTGTAGTAGATAAATTTTCAAATACATATATATCAATACTGGCAATCGTATAAGTCTTATTCTTTATAAATCACGAAATAGTAAAATTATTTACTCAAACTTTCAAATTCTCTCAATTAACTAATTTATAAGTAATCTTTTTATCCTTTGTTTTATAATTTTTTGGACTTCGAACAGATCAATCATTAGAAGCCTTTACCTTTATATCTGAAAATTCATTACTAAACTTTATCTCTAAATCTCTAGAGTTCTCAGGCCTCTGCATAAAGAAAACAAATTTTCTATCAACTCAATTGATAGACATACTCTGAGGTAATTCTTGAGCTCAGGAATCCTTTAAATCATTTGTATCTACAGTATCATCATCCGACAACGTTAAACGACTGATTAAATCAGTAACATTCTCACCAGCTGAAACATAAT
>Ga0310690_10005908_pt1 | contig 16354 bp, 15 predicted proteins | sample AusTroGonzalo_MG_2_FD_207661 | JGI IMG/M metagenome (GOLD analysis project Ga0310690, IMG submission 207661) | Bovine rumen microbial communities from tropical cattle in Woodstock, Queensland, Australia - Gonzalo_04 (v2) (version 2) | ecosystem: Host-associated > Mammals > Digestive system >... | reverse complement strand
CATCAATGGTATAGCGCTCGGATGAATTCTCGCGGACGTTCAATATCTGGAAATTAGATATCTCTCCGGATTCAATGGTCCACCGCCACGAACGGGAGTAATAACCGTTATTCGTTCCTTCCGTGATTACATGCCCGATCAAATCACTACATATCTCCGAAACATTATTCTGCGGATTGGCATAGGTCATTGTTCCATAGAACAGAACAAATAGTATTATAACTGATTTTCTGATGTTCATAAGAAAAAGATTTAATAGGAAGATTTAACAAGACGGACCGAACAACTCATCACAGATGAGACATGCACATTTCTGATGTCTTTTTTAATATGCAGATAGCCGTCCGGTACTGCAAAACAATACCATCCTTCATCTTTATAACTCACCAGATCCCCATCAGAACTATAGCCAGATGCCGGAAGGAATAAGATATTTCCATTTCTTCCTTTGATTCTATATCCGTCACCGCCCCACTCCCATGTACAATAGTTAATTAATTCCTCGAATTGCTTTTGCGTAGGGAGCTGAGTTTTATATCGTTTGAGTGCCACATAGTAATTATATATAAACCCTCCACCTTCGTTTTTATTCTTCCATAGCGTACCACTCGGAAGGCCTAAATCCACCCATTTCTCCCCCTTCTCATTCTCATATGCGGCTAGGGCGTCCTCATACTGCTGTTGGAGTTCTTGATTGCTCTCTAGCAATTCTTGATTCGTATTCTCGACATTGGAAAGATTACACTCCAGCATTTCTACTTGTCCGCTTTTCTGGCTAAGAGATACTGCCAAAATCACAATAACAATCAGTAAGACTACGATAAGAATACAATAAAGCAACAGCCATCCTTTACTTTTTTTCTTTGGCAAAGAAGATGCTGTTTCCTCTTTCTTAGAAGCAGCTGGTTGCACTTTAAGTTTTTCTCCGCAATACTCGCAGTATAAACTATCATCGGTAATTTCCTTACCGCATTTAGGACATTTCATAATTAATCTATATTTATGGTCTTATCACTAGACGCACAGAATACTCCATGTCTTTTTTTATCTCTTTCTCTTCTACGATACGCTTCCCTTGGCTAATATACGTTCTCCAAAATGTGTTGTTTCCGCTCGAACTGGATGAAAAATAATACCCTTCACCATCGGATGAGTTTATAACAGAATATCCAGAAGCAGTACCATTCCCAAAATCCATAAAGAAATATTCTTGACAGCCATTAAGCGGAATATAAATGTAATTGCTATTTCTTCCTATAACTTTAAATCCTGTATCTTTGTTGATATAAGACCAAGAGCAATTGTTAATTAATTCTTCCCATTGACTTTTAGTAGGCATCTTGTAACCATATTGACTATTGGCTTTTTGATAATTAAAAAAGCCACTTTCATCACTTGATTTCCATAATGTACCACTTGGAAGTCCTAAATCAACGTATCCTTGTCTAATGTATGGCAAATTTTTCTGATATCTTTCTTCTTCTCTCTTCTTTAACAACTCCGCCTGACGTTTTTCTTCAGCCTGTCGCTGTTTTTGAGCACGAGCCTCAGCCTCTGCTTTAGCATTTGCCACCTCAATTTCTTTAGCCTTTTCTTCTGCTTTTGCAATTGTCCTATTGGCGATTGCGATAGCATCTTCCGCCTCTGTAATTGCAGAACCTGCGGCTTCTATTGCAGCTTCCACATCTTCATTTGCTGTTGTTAAACTGAGTTTAATATCAGCCACCTTGCTCTTGACATCTACCGCATCTGTCTTAGCTTTTTTGGCTGCAATTTTAGCCGTTTCAGCAGCTTCTTTAGCCTTCATTGCAGCGTCATAATTTTTAGCTTTTTCGACTGCATTTTTAGCTTTTTCGGCTGCAATTTTAGCCGTTTCAGCAGCTTCTTTAGCCTTCATTGCAGCGTCATAAATTTTAACTGCATTTTTAGCCGTTTCAGCAGCTTCTTTGGCCTCGTTAGCCTTTCTTCGTGCAGAGGATGCTTCTTCTGCACGGACTTCTGCTTGCCGGCTTGCCTCTTTGGCGAGAGCCTCTTCTGCAGCTTTACGTTTTTCGAGTTCAAGTTGTGCTTTCTTTTGCTCTTCTAATCTAAGCCTTGCCTCTTCCTCTGCTTTCTGTTGAACAATAAGAACTTCCTTTTGAGCGGATACTGCCTGTTCATGCTCATAATATAATATACCACCAAAGGATACGCAGATTATTATTAAAGTTATCCAAAGAAGTTTATATTTCGTTGGCTTCTTCTCAATGAAAGATATCCGCTTAATCTTTTCTCCGCAATACTCGCAGTATAAACTATCATCGGTAATTTCCTTACCGCATTTAGGACATTTCATAATTAATATAAATAATGTATTTAGTACCTAATTATTTAAATCCTTCAACTCTCCATTGTCCGTTTTCTTTAACTAACATAACTTTAGGATTCGCTGTGTTACACCTTGTAATTTCTTGAAAGCCCTTGCAACCAATCTCATAAGAAGGCACACAATGCACATATATTTTCATATGTTTCAATCCATCCTCATAGTTTCCCTCTTCTTGCATATATAGTACAGCTATCTCCCATCCATTTTGCAAATAGTCCTGCCATCCCAATATATTATATTTGGAACCATATTCAGAGAAGAAGTCTTCTAAGTTAGAAAATCCTTTTTCCCGGACCTCATCATATAGCCATTCCACCCCTTCCTCATTCATATATGAATACATAAGCGACCAATTTTCATCGCAAATAGCGCATACGAAATTATATGCTATAGCAGCCGGTTTCAAATTGCTATTGATGTCACTTTGAGACAACCTATTTACAATAGGATTTAACTCATCACTCTCCTTTTGGACCTCCTCTTTTAACTCGGATGCACTACTTACTGCTTCAACTCCTCGTTCGTCATACTCTATCTCATATGATGGTTCCGGTTCCGCTGGTGCAAATGCGTAGTCATAATCATATCCTTTTTCGCCTCCACCTGCAAAAATGACAACAGCCACTACTGCTATTGCAACCATGACCAGAAACGCGATTATCCAAAGACCGCGATTTGATTTCTTAGCACTAATTTTCGTTCCGCAATACTCGCAGTACAAACTGTCATTGGTAATCTCTTTACCACAATTAGGACATTTCATAAAAATCTATTTAATTTGGTTCCACATTTATTACAGAATCTAGCCTCTGCGCTTACACGATTACCACATTTATGGCAGAAACGAGAAGCGGAAAGCTGCTGACGTTCCTCTTCCTCTTTGCGTTGACGTTCCTCTTCCTCTTTGCGTTGACGTTCCTCTTCCTCTTTGCGCTGACGCTCTTCTTCCTCTTTGCGTTGACGCTCCTCTTCTTCTTTGCGTTGACGTTCCTCTTCCTCTTTGCGCTGACGCTCTTCTTCCTCTTTGCGTTGACGCTCTTCTTCCTCTTTGCGCTGACGCTCCTCTTCCTCTTTGCGTTGACGCTCCTCTTCCTCTTTGCGCTGACGCTCTTCTTCCTCTTTGCGTTGACGTTCTTCTTCCTCTTTGCGTTGACGCTCTTCTTCCTCTTTGCGTTGACGTTCCTCTTCCTCTTTGCGTTGACGTTCTTCTTCCTCTTTGCGCAGGCGTTCTTCTATTTCGACGCGCATACGTTCTTCATACTCCTTACGAACTTGTTGCTCTACCTTCTTCCGCAAATCTTCTTCGTTTGGTTCTTGGGAATCGGGTTCCGGTTCTTGAGGAGACTTGACAACTACAAAATGAATGGATTTGATTTTCTCTTTCAGTTTGCGAAATTTCTCTTCTCTTCTTAGTTTACGCAACCTCGCTTCCTCTGCTTTGCGTTGACGTTCCTCCTCTAAGCGTTTTTGGCGCTCTTCCTCCGCTTTTCTGCGTTCTTCTTCAGCCCTCAAACGTTCTTCCTCGGCTTTTCGACGTTCTTCTTCAACTTTTTTACGTTCCTCTTCCAAAAGACGCATCATCTCCTGACGGTGTTTATCCTCTTCACGCGCTAAATCAGCATGCGTCTTGGTATGTACATTGGGCATAGACTTCAACTCCGCATTGATGGTACTTCCCCATTCTTGGGCTTGAGGACGATCTTTCGGATTATCTCCAAAGGCTCTTATAAACAAGTCTTTAACGGTTTGCGGGATAATTCTGAAATTCTCATGCGGTGCCGGCACTTTTGCGATTAAGGATGCGTTTTTGCCGAACGGGAACAGATTATGCGCAATACAATATGGAATAGTATTGCTATCTTCATCATCTGACTTAGGCATTACAGCATACGGTTTCAAGCCGAATAACAACTGATAGAACACCTCACTGACAGCAAAATTATCCCATGACGTATCCAAAGGCTCTGATTTATCCACCCCCACCTTGTCCGTATAGAACTCAGGAGGCATATAATCTGCTGTTGCTGCTGTACCGGGAAAAAGCAACTTGCCGTTTTCGCAGATCTGAATAGAATCCATATCCACGATGGTTATCTTTCCTTGAGGTGTGACAAGCACATTATCCGGTTTAAAATCCTTCAATACGTACTTACCGGTAGCATGCAATTTATGAATTGGAATAGCTATGTTTTTAATCAACATCAATCGGGAGACTAAAGCAGTCTTCACATCGAGTGATTTATCGAATTTATACCATTCATCCTTATATGCTTTTTTTATAGTGGGCAATGTCAGGATAACCAGTTTCTTGCTATTGGCAAAAGCTGTCGGCATAATAAATCCCAGGAAAGACCCACGATTATCATACAAGGTCTCCAACGGCCACGCCAACATCATTCCATTTGCGATAATCGAACTTGGGGGATTCTCGACCATAAAACGGATTTTCTGTTCCTGATCTTTGTTTTTCCCCTGTTCAAAATAAATCTTAGCACAAACATCCGTAAACCGGGACGGGCATTTCTCCACCTTTCTGATTTCACCCTCACCTCCGGATGCTAACGGCTCATCAGCAAGAGTTACTTTTTCTTTATTATAGTAGGTATAACAAACCATGATGATTATTTAGCTAAAGACACATTGACTGCATAGATCATTGTTTTATCATCCTGCTCTTTCACAAACCCATTGGTTCCGGCTTCAATAAACTTTGCCCACTTGGCTTGTCTTTCCTCGACAGGCACATTCTCCTGATTGAAAGTAAGCAATGTTTCTTCCAGCGGATCAAAGAACCCGGCAAAAGGAATATTCCGATCATAGTACCTGCCAGTCTCCGTATTCTGTGCGGTACACTGCCAAGCGGTATGCTCACATCCGTCACTCATCAAAGCAAATGCTTTAACAGGTTCTCTAACGACGATGCTTTCCGGAACCATGACTCCAGACATCACAAAATTAGGTATATTCCAAAAATCAGACACCAAGAAGATGGTTTGATTGGCTTCATCTCCCTTATGGGGTGTCATCATGGCTTTCCATTCATCTTGAATGGATTTGTATCCCATACGACCATCACCCACATGGACCACCAGAAGACCTAACGGAGAATAAATCACGACCAAACAAGTTGCGGAAAGTTCTTTGGCATCAATATTATTTTTCTGAGCCACACTGACAATATCATTCTTGATATCTTTGAGCACAGAATATGATTTCTGAAGCCATTCAATATCCGTCGGCAATTTTTGATTTTTCTTCCACTCTTCCTTCTCTATGAGATTCTTAAAATGAACAATACCTCTTGTGGCTACTATTTTAGAACCTAAATCTGAATGCGCTGCAGATCCTGCGCCATCGGAAACAATAGCTATTCCCCAACCATCTCCTATCGTTTCGAACTGATGATTGTCCTGACACGGCATATTACTCTGAATATGACCGTTTCCTTTAACGGATGCACCGACAATCACCCATTCCGCGGTTGGTGTTTTCATCTCCGGTGTAGCAACCGGTTCTTGTTTTGTCTCTTCAATTACCGGTGGTGTCACAACCAATTGGATAGGCTGTTGTGTCCTCTCCGCTTTTTTATTTTTCTTTTTCTTACGTCGGATAAGCATTCCTATGATAAAACTAACCACAAATACGGCTAAGCCTATTAACGCATCACGCAATATCCTTTGCGATTTTTCTTCTGCTTTCTTCTTATCTTCCTCTGCGGCTGCCGAACGCTTCTTTTCTTGTTGTGCTGCTTGTACGGCCTGAGATTTCGATTGTTCTGCAACTTTAGCTTGTTCTTGAGCATCCGTGGCCAATTGCACTGCTTGATTTTTTTCCTGCTCTAAATTTGCAGCCTTGCTATTGGCTTGTTCCGCTATATTCTCAGCCCGCTCTTTAGCATCCTCCGCTTCGTCTGCTCTGCTAGCTGCCTCCTTCGCCTTTTGTTCGGCTTCTTTTCTTAATCTTTCCTCTTCCTTCGCCTTTTTCTCTGCTTCTGCCTTTTCCTTTTCTAGCTGTTCATTCATTTTCTGAAGTTGCAAGTGCTGTTCTAATTGATCATAGCGCGCCTGTGATATTTCATCGGCATTGACAACAAGACCCTTTTGCTCAGAAGACAATTTTTCATATTCACTCCTTGCTTGCTGCATTTTATCTAGACATTCTTGCGTAGGGGTGGGCTCTCCAATTTCTCGAATCAGTTCAGAAACCCTATCTGCCTCTTCCTTATCATGGGTGGCCTGCAATGTGGCTACGTCTGGCTCTGTTTCTATCTCAGCGACAACAGGCGTATCTATACTTAATGTATCAGGCTTCTTATTAACAGTGTCCTGGGTAGACGTTCCGGCAACTGGTTTGGGGTTTTTTGCTTCTACATACGATAACGACCCTATTAGCAGCAAAAGAACGAATGTAAGTATTGCTTTGCTTTTCATAGATTATATTGATTAAATTACAAAACTATCCATCCAGCCGTCTTCGCCGGTAGCTCCTTCCGATAGATTGACCGTCTGTCCCTCTTCCGCCTTGGTAACGGTTCCCATACTGGCGCTTAACCATTTGAAGAATTGTGCGAAACGCATTCCTTTCAGTTTAACGGCCTTCATACCTTTTCCTGCGATTTTCTGCAATACCTCCATATCCGCGCCTTCTACTCCAACCGGCAGAAAAGCATATTTCTTTGCTTCCGTATCAACTTTGATTCGAAACGCAAGACTATCCATGTCTTGATCCGCGTTAGGCACACCATCCGTCATAAGAATAATCCACGGCCGGTAATAGGTTTGTCCTGTCTCCTTATACCACCTCTTGCGTGCGTCCACTTTATCAATGGCAACATTAATGGCATCAGCCATGGCCGTTTCCCCTTCCCCTCTCAGTGTCGGAATCGTTACATTATCCAGGAGAGCAGGCTCTTGCAGTACCTCAACATTATCATTGAAGGTAATGATGCATAGTTCCAGTCTCTGGCTTGTTGTTTCATCATTGACTATCTCATTGTAGAAATCAGCCAAGCCTTGATTCAAGAGATCCAACTTGGATACACCGCCTGTAACCAGATCGTATTCTTTACCATCCATGTACACCGTTTCACCGGTATAAGTCATATTGCTTTTATCCACAATCTCACGCATGGAACCGGATATATCCAGCACTAATACGCACAAGCATTTTTGCTCATAGTTTTCGGCACTTTCCGCCGAGAAATCATTCTTTGCCATATATCGTAATCAAATAATATAACCACTCATCCAATCCGGTTCGGCATCAGATGTAATTGTCTCCACTTCATCCTGAGTTGTAATAATGGTTCCCATGCTGGCGCTTAACCATTGGAAGAACTGCTTGAATCTCAGACCTTTCATTTTTCGAGGCTCAAAATTACCTTTGATTGCCTCCAGCGTATTCATATTCGCATCCTCAATACCAATGGGCAAGAACGCATAACGTTTTGCCTCCGTATCACTTTTAATGCGCGCACTCAGACTTTCAATATCCTGACCTTCATCCGGTTCTCCATCTGTCATAAGGATAATCCATGGGCGATAATAGGTTTGTCCGGTCTCCTTATACCATTTTTTACGAGCGTCCACTTTATCTATTGCCTCATTGACTGCATCCACCATGGCAGTAGAACCTTTTGCTTTCAAAGTAGGCATTGTAAAGTTATCCACCAATGCCGGTTCCTGTAGTGTTATCACATCCTCATTAAATGTCATAACACATACTTCCAGACGCTGACTGGTCGTTTCGTCTTCTTTGATCTCATTATAGAAATCCTGCAATCCCCTATTCAATTCAGAAATAGGTTCTCCGCGCATGGAACCGGATACATCCAGCACTAATACGCATAAGCATTTTTGCTCATAGTTTTCGGCACTCTCCGCCGAGAAATCATTCTTTGCCATAATAATCCTGTCGGTTTAACGTTCGTTCAAAGCCTCCTTTAATTGCTCAATGATATAATCCAGATAATCATAATGACGGGTATATACATTGTGTATCACCTCTTCCACATTTTCGTTAGCTGGATTATAGTATCCGGTTTGGTAGGTCTGCTCTGTCTCTACAGAAAAACCTTGACTTCTTAAAAACTTAATGTCATTCTGCAAATCATCCATCGTCTCTCGCATCAAACGACAAAAATCGCCTAAATAATCCTTCATTTCTTGCAAACGCTGGATTTGCTCCTCTAATCTCATTTCAGCCATAATATATTCGTGTTTTTGTGGGTTCTACATTATTTATTGTCTATCTTTCGCTCTGCGTAAGCGCTCAATGACTTTATCGAGAAAGTCGACATGGTCTGTCATCATACGCTTGCTTAGATCCGTTATAATCTCATTATCTGGATCATAGTAATTACATCGATAGGTTTGCTCTATATCATCTGGAAAACCCTCACGGACATAATAACTCAACCTGTCACTCAAGTCAGTCATTCTTTCTGTCAGGATTCCAGAAAATTCAATGACTTTTGCTCTCATTTCAATAGCTTTTTGAAGCTGTACTTCTACATTGTTTTGTGCCATAATTATATGTTTAATTTTGTTAATTTCTATTTATTCGTTTGTCTATCCGATAATTCACGCAGCATTTTCAATGCCCGAGACCCGGAAATCTCCAGAACCTGGTCTGCTTCTACGTCATGAAGATATATAAACGGGAAACCTGTTTCCATATTCTCTGGAAAAACAAATTGATATATATCACAATCGTTGTACACTCCACGATATATGAGTGTATTCCCATAAAGCTGAATAAGGTCCTGTGCCTCATCAATCACCGATTGGGGGATGTTCTTTTCCTTCATAGTTACACTTCAAATAAATCCGAATACTCTGTTTTAAATAATTTGTTATCCACCCTCATAACTCCCTTTGGGGAAGGTTGCTGCGGATCCATATTTTCAATCAGGTCATCAATACTTCTTCTTCCGTCCTGAGTATAAGCCGATTCATAGACTTGCGGCTCAATATAATACAATTTACCGTCCATATCCCGTTGCAATATCGTTGCGTGACCTCCACCATCTTTCCAAGCAACGGTTACTATATAAACACCCGTGTCCTTGCAGTTCTCTTCAAAGAATGCCCGGTATGCAGCAGGAGACATCTCTTTTAGACCTTTCTCTTTCCTCCATTCGCTATACTGTATAGGTGATGCCTGGGTGCCATCTTCATTTTTCCATACATCGAAAGAGTGCGATTCTGACAACCATGTATTTCTGTTTCCTTTCTTTTCAGGATTACCTTTGGCTTTCACATCAAAGCCTCTTAAGCGCAACACATAAGCTGCAGCACAAGTAGCACAATTGATGGTATATTCCCGCTTGTAATCGGGATTTTTTCTGCAACGTGTTAAATTATCCGCATTCTGACGCACCTCCTTGGGAAGTTCTTTTAATGTATATACCTCATGATTGTAATAATATAAATCACCTTGCGGATCTTTGATATATTTATACTGGTACTTCGGGTTTGCATTCTGTTTATCCGCCTCTTCAATGCTCATCGCCGGACCTTTTTTTATGCCTAATGCATCCTCCAAGTCTTTGTTATTCTTCTGAAAGGCAGCATCCCTTTTCATCAGTTCAGAGGTGCGTCGAGCCAACTCCTCTTGGTTCATTGTGGGTTGTGTCACACGGGGAGGAACAGGTGGAACAGGTGATACAGATGATGTCTTGTCCGCAGAACCGGTTGCCCCTTTTGAGACATTCCCGCTATATCCGCCTCCACCGGCATTCATTGCCTTATTAATATGAAACGCCACATGGGTCAAATAAGGGATGACATCATTATTAATATAATGAATCATATCCTCTGCGGACGATTCATTTTTAACATAATACCGCTTCAGATAGGTCAGAGCGATATCTTCCGGAAAGCCGCAGCGCACTGCGTCTTCCAGTGTACTACGAGGCTGGATTATCACATGATGATTGAGTGCATCTGCAAAGCGCTGCATCACTTCAATCATCTGCTCTACTCTCTGCTTATATAAAAAGAGACTGTTGTCCATACCTAATTATGTAGTGCTCTATTCAAATCTTCTTTTACGCCCTCCAAATAAACCATATCTTCATTGTGCATCCGCTGCATCATTCCATCTATCTTATCCTCCAGCGTACCCATGTACACTTGCCGAAGCAAATCTGCCGTCTCAACGCGCAATCCATCCTGACGAAGAGAAGTTACAATATCCGATATCTCTTGACTCATTCTCTTGGATTCCTTTCCAATGAGATCAATGTATTCCAAGATATAATCGATCTGCTTGATTTCTTCATATAAACTCATTTCGTTCATATTACCGCGATTTTAAATACAATATAATCCATCCGATAATAGGAATACACAAAAGAATAATCCGCAAGAGACGTTCTCGTCTCATTTCATTTACAGCAGAAAAATACTCTTTCGATGTGATATATCCGGTAGCCAGCGCGTCATGTCTTGTTTTATATCTGGTCTGCGTGGTTAACCAGGGATATAACAACGTTGTACTCTTTATATCATTGGACCTCTTGGATTGGGCATCCATAAAAGATGTTTTGATTTGAGAAATATTGAAGTCGATTCTGGCGGTCGGTTGTGTCAACAGGCCATTCACAATTTTTAACAGTTTCTCATTATCTTCTTTCCACAAGCCTGCCTGACAGGATTTGAGAGAGGACTGCAATGATAAAAGGTCGCAATGCTCTTTTTCAAATGCCTGAACCACTTCTATCGCTTTCTTTTGCAACTCATTCAACTGCGTTTCCATCAAACCGACATCGACATAACGCATAGATGTTGCCATCTGATGCAAGATATTCATAAACTTGCTAACTACCGCACCTTTATTATACCGATCACAGAAATCCTGTATTGCCGATATATAGCTTTGCACTTTATTTCGTGTCTCATCCAATCGCTGAGCCACCTGGATGCGCTTTTTCACTTCCTCAAAATCATTCAAACTCTCATGAGGGAATTCGGCTACATACTGCAATAGTTCCGTATAATATGCCTGAAATTTACTCAACAAAGACTGATGGGCGTCTATCTCTGCCTTGATTTGTTGGAGAAGCGCATCGTCCGTAGCCAATAGTTTTTGGAGTTGAATCAATTTTTGCGTATTGGCTTCTACCAATTGTGCAACCTTGCTGATTTCATCCAAACTCATTTTTTGCATGCATACTTCAGCCAGTTTTTTACAAGTCTCGATTGCTTTCTTGGAACCGTATCGATCCGGATAGACGGATAGTTTCTTGGCTTCTTCCCCCATCTTCACCAACTGCAGTCTCAACGGATGAAGCGCCTCTATCTTTTGAATGATAGCATCCAAGTGAATGCCATGCGAAAAATCATAGGAATCCAGATAGGCTGATACCTCTCCGGCAGATTTCGCAAACTTATCAATCTCCGGCTCGCGCTGTGTGAGGAACTCTGCACATGACGACAAAGCCACTTTGTCCCTCTTGATGGTTTCATCTACAAAAAACAAAGCATTGATTGACTGGAACAATTCGTCGTATATATTATTTTGAGACGTTGAATTAGGCATTGGATATTTTTATCTTATTTAGTTAATGGAGCAACACTTTAAAGAACACCCACAATACGATTATACCGGCTATAAATCCGATAATATACTTAAAGGCGAAAACTATTATCACAATAGCCAGAGGAATTCCGATAACCCAGCATATCACCTTCAGTATTTTTTTCGTTCTCGCTTTCCGCCACTCCGATATCCTGTTTTTATATTCCTCATAGGTGATATATTTGGAAATAAGGTCTTCATGTAGAGCGCAATAGTCCGCCTTCAATAACCATGGACAATACGTTGTTTGAGCGTCTATATCATTTTTTCTTTTCTTTTGGGCATCCGTAAACATCTTCTGCAACTCATCCGCATTCAGTTTCTCAGTTCTGTAATCTTTACCCAAAAGCATTCTTACCTTATCTAGCAAACGATCTCCCTCTTCTTTCCACACAACAGGCTTCCGTTCTTGCAATATACCCTGCAACTGCAACAACAGCCCCTTTTCGCTTGCAAAAGCCGACACCACCTTTTGAATCCGATTGTAAAGATCTGTCAACTTTGCCTTATACCCACTGGCATTGGCAAACAGCAGTTTGTGAAATATTTCATTCGCGATAACATCATATTCCCGCACCACATCATCTTTATGATGACGATTGCAACAAGGCCGCAAACCGGAGCACTCATTGCCTATCATAGACATTAATCCGTCTATTTCTTTCAGTATCTCTATACGCTGACTAACGATAGACAAACTATCCTCTCCCTGATGAGGGAATGTGGAAATATACTGTGTGATTTCGCCATAATATGTGGGATATTTATTCAGAATCGAAGCATTTTGTTCAATGATTCGTCTTAGTTGATCCAACACAAAGCCATCACCTTCAAATCTCTTCTGAATCTCCAAAAGCCTTTGGATATTAGCCTCCACAAGTTGGGCGAAACGACTTATTTCATTAAGATGCAATTTGGTTTTGCATGCAATTGTCAATTCCCGGCAAATATCTACCGCCCGCTTAGCACCATAATAATCCGGATAGGAAGCAATCTTTTTCGCCTCTGCCCCCATTTTCTCCAAACTGCCGCACAAGGCGGACAATGCGTTTAATTGCTCTTGCAGAGCATCAAATGCATAGCCCTTACTAAAATCGTACGCGTCTAAAAAAGACTTCAAATCCGCAAACACCCTTTCAAATTGCGCAATCTTCGCATCTCGATCGAGGATGCAGCTGGAGAGGGTATTTAATGCCTCTTTTCTGACTCTAACCAGATTGGCATTATGATAAAATGCTGTTATGTCTCCAATCAGAGCGTCATACGAATCACGTTTGGATAGCGAATCAGACATAGCGATATTTTTCGAATAGATTAGATATGTATTTTACCGTCGAATCCGTTTTGACGTTGGTCACATCCGCATAGATAGTACATTGCTCATACGGCTCGTTATCCAATTTTGCATTCATTACAATCACTTGACCTTCTTCTTCCGGAGCCGTCAGTTTCAAACCGTTCAAGTACATATTGCTGACATCCGCGCCTTTTAATAAAATCACATTATCAAATGAAGAGAAATGCTTTGTCGAATCCAGGATATCGCTCAACTTGAATAATATCTCATAGGACAAACCGTGAAGAATACAGTGAATTCCAAGAGGAGAACCTTCTATCAATAGAGATATTAATTTCTTGGCATACGCTGACTTTTCCATTCCATACTTACCCGGTTGTGGTTTCAAATCGTAACAGTTCTGCGTATTCAGTATAGTCAATACGATTCTTTCCGCAATCATATTACCTTCTTTTTGAGCTTCCTTCCTACGCTCCAACTCATCAAATACAGCGTCAATCTGTTTACCTGCATTGAAAGAATCCACATAGACCATATTACCGGAAAGGGAAGAAATCTCTCTAAAAGCGCCTTGATACGGATCGCCCGCATTGAAACAATCTACGATATAGAGCTTGCTGTTCGGAAGACTTCCTTTGCCCAATTGAATAAATTGTAATAACACATTATATATCAACGTTTTATAGTCCTCTCCGATTAAAAGAGTATTGGAATTCTGCTGGCGGCGATAACGAATACGGGTATGCGTATCACGCAACAAATCCGGCTTTCCGATATAAACATCGCAATAATGAGGATTAGCAGTATTCATCTTTCCTGTCAGACACTGCATCAACTCCTGATTCTCATTAATATCTGTTATTGTACCTGATTCGCATATAAAAGGAATATGCTTTTCAGAATGCTCCTGTTCAAAGCGTTTTGCCAGATATTGAACATAATCCAAATAATGGGTAGAGAAAGCGGATTGGAACTCCACATTCATATTGGCATTTCCATCCGAAGTATTATTCATGATGGTCTGTCCCTTGCGTGTCAGATATTTAGCAGCATCATTACGAATTACCGATTTACTATCCATTTCCAACAAGTTAAGCGCAAAACGATAGGTAATCAGGGTATCCGAGTTTCCAAAATTAACACCATTTATTGATTGAGTACAAAGTATAATACTAATACCAAACTTCCGCCATTGACGAATACCATTACACAATTCTTCCTTCGCTCGTATTGTTGTTGCATCGGTCGAAAGGAACAAGGTATGGAACTCATCCATAATAAATAATATCCTTGGTAATTTCTCGTTGGTCACCTGACGATATTCCGATAATTTTGTTATCTGCTTTCCATACTGTTTCTGAGCCTTCTGATAAAGATGTGAACGCTTTTTCGTTTCCAAAACAATATCTTCCAGCATCCGGAGAGCGTACTCCTTATTGTTCGCCAGCATCAATGATTTAACATGGGGCAGATCGCGATATATACTAAAACTTGCACCCTCTGCAAAGTCAGCCAGATACAAGCATAAATCGTCCGGAGAATATTTCATGGCGGCATTCACAATAATGTTATGCAACAAAACTGTTTTACCATAACCGGGACGACCGGCAATCAATGCAAAGAAATCATTACAGGAACCGTCACAATCGTTTGCCAAATAGAAATCAAAGTACTTGGTAGGGGTAATAAAACCTATCGGCACATTGATTCCTTCGATAGTGGAACCTTTCCATATCTTGTCCGACTTTTTCAGATTCTCAATCCAGCTATCAAGAGAATAACTGATAGCACGCGGTTTGATGTTATTGATAAAATCCACATACTCCGAAGCATAATCTGTTACGGCAAGTTCCAATTGAGCTACGCACTTGGGTGGAATGGTAAATTCCCAATTGGCTATTGATATACTGCCATCCATCTCCCGATTTATCCATGCGCAACATTTGGCAAAACGCCGCAAATCAAACTCACGCGGTTGCGGATTCTTTTTGCTAAAATTGATGAATATTCTAATACCCGCACGAATAGCATTACCATTATCTATGAGTCGGTATAAACCATCTATGGATTGAGAGGTGAATCCATTCGGAAAATCATCAATAAAAACAAAATGGTACGGAAGAGCCATGTCTCCTGCATTCGCGTTATACATATCAATATCAGGAAAACGTCCCAGGAAATTTTTGTTAGCTTCACTTATTTCTTTCGATAATGACTCTATAAGCTTAGTGACATCTTCCTGCCTATAAATCAGCTGGCCTTTGAACATCGTATTAGCCAGTGAAGAGAAGACAGGGAAACTGGATCCAAAATCCATATCAACCACCGACACCTTCACTAAATCCATTCGCATTGATAGAAGCAAACGAAGAATGATATTTTGAAAGAGATTGGGAACTTTCTCGGCATCATCTTCGATATTCATCATCACCGCATTCACCTTGGTCGGTAATAAGAACGGGATATTCAGACCACGAATAGATTCTTCTTCCGAACCCACCACTTGAAGATTGCCAAACCTCATTCTTCCCGGAGCAACAAGGCAGGAAGGAGTCCAGTTCGTTTCCAATGGAGTCCAATCCGACATAGACATGGCATCCTCTCGACTCGCGATATCCTTTTGAAAATCTTTCAGATTATTTTGAATTTTCAAAACTGATTTCTCATGTTCAGACTTTAAATAGTCTAATCCACGACGAACAAATTGTTCTACAGAATTTTGAAGGTTACTATTACTCATGGTATAGCTGTTGTTTGTATTTTAGTATCTATTATACTAAATATATTGAATTATTATATATTTTGCCTGCAAAATTACAAAAAATAGTTGAAACGTGCAAATATAATATGCATTTTGTTATGATTTTGGTGCAATTTTTATCTTTTATGCTTGCATATTCCATTTTTTTGTAGTAATTTTGCAGCCGATTACGATCTATATACATTCTGTCAAACTCATTTGGGGGGTGCTGCGGGCAAGGAATTGCCCGGATGGCTGAGATAATACCCTTTGCACAACGAAGTTGATCGTGCCTTGTGCTGAGAACTTGAACAGGTAATTCTGTTAAAGAAAATGAAACAATTGAGACAAAGGAGCAAAGACCGCT
>Ga0310690_10005907_pt1 | contig 16355 bp, 13 predicted proteins | sample AusTroGonzalo_MG_2_FD_207661 | JGI IMG/M metagenome (GOLD analysis project Ga0310690, IMG submission 207661) | Bovine rumen microbial communities from tropical cattle in Woodstock, Queensland, Australia - Gonzalo_04 (v2) (version 2) | ecosystem: Host-associated > Mammals > Digestive system >... | reverse complement strand
TGAACAAGAAAGATGAATAACAATTAAATTAACGCCTGCTAGAATGCAGCGAAAATGATATGAATTAAATTTGATAGATACACCATGACATGTAGATTTTCAATATGAAGTTTCACGTTCACTTGCGGCAGTAGAATGAGCAATTTTATTAGTTGATGCTAGTCAGTGAATTCAAGCTCAAACATTATCAACATTATATCAGGCTATAGATCAATGATTAGAGATAATTCCAGTATTAAATAAAATTGATCTCCCAGCTGCAAATCCTGCTAGAGTTGCCAAAGAAATTGAAAATGTGATATGAATCCCTGCTGATGAGATTATATGTGTTTCATGAAAAACTGGTGAAAATGTGGATAAAGTACTTGATGCTATTATAGAAAAAATTGATAGTCCAGATGTTCATAAACAGAAAAATCCTAAAAAATTCTATATTCAAAAAGAAGAAAAAGATTAATTTTTAAATATATTATACAAGAAAATGCCTGATTCTATCCAAAAAATATTAGATACAGAATTCTGTTGAAATACTGTGCAACAAATACTTATATCTGTATTAATATTTCTAGTATTATTCTTTATAGTTAAATTTTTATTAAAGAGATTTACTAAAATAGTTGAAAATAAATCAGATAAAAAATGGTTAAATTATATAAGTTCGGTTCTTTATAAAATTCCTAAATGGTTATTTGTAGCTATCGAAATATATATAGCTATTAGTTTCTTAAAATTTTCGGATGATGTAGAGTTAGTATTAAAATCGATATTCTTATTTATAATTACTATATTCCTTATTAAATTAATTATTAAATGTATAAATGTATGATTAGATAAAATTTTAAGAAAAGATAAAACAGCTAAAAATACATTAGAAATTATTATTAAAGTATTAGTGTGGTGTTTCTGAATATTTATGTTATTGGTTAATCTTTGAGTTGATTTAACGCCATTATTAGCATGATTTTGAGTAGCTTGAATCGCGGTAGCTTTTGCTTTACAAAATATTCTTACAGATTTATTTTCTTCTTTTTCTATAATTCTCAGTAAACCATTTATAGTATGAGATTATATTAAAATATGAGAATGAAGTAGTGAAAAAATCTGAATAGTAAAACAGATTTCTCTTAAATCTACAACATTACAAACAATTCAATGACAAGAAGTAATAGTTCCTAATAGTAATATTCTAGCTATAGAAGTAATAAATTATAGAACTATGAAAAATAGAAGACAGAGAATTAAAATAGGTGTTACCTATGATACATGAATAAAAAAATTAAAACAAATTCCTGAAATTATAAAAAAAGCCGTATCATGACAAAAGGATGTAGAATTTGAACGATGTTATTTGGAGAGTATGTGAGATTTTAGTATTAATTTTCTTATGAGTTATAATATATTAAATCCAGATTATCAAAATAGTTTAGTTGTAAATGAAAAAGTTTATCTTAATATAATAGAAGCTTTTGAAAAGGAATGAATAGATTTTGCATTTCCTTCACAAACTATTTATATGAAAGAATAATTAAATATGAAAAAATTATGATTATTTCTATTATGATTTGTTTTATATCTTAATTTTACAAAAGCAGGTTATATTGAAGAATTTCCTGAAGCATATACTTGGGCATATAGTAATTTAATAACTACACAACCAACAATAGAAACAGCTAATATGTATTGAGAAATAACAAGGATCGAACTTTCAAAAATGATAAGTAATTATGCAATTAATGTCTTAAATAAACAAGTTGATACATCTAAAAAATGTGAATTTGATGATATATCAGATAAATTAGATAAACAATATAATTCATGAGTTACTAAATCATGTCTGTTAGGGTTAATGTGACAATGAATTACAGATTTTAGACCAAATGATAAAGTAACAAGAGCTGAATTTTGAACAATATTATCAAGATTATTATATTGAGATAAATATAATTGATGAACCCCATATTATAAAGAACATGTGAATCAATTGAATATAAGATGAATTATGACAAATATTTCTAATCTAGAAAAATGAAAAGAAATTAGGGGTAATGTAATGGTTATGTTAAAAAGAAGTGAAAAATTATGAAATTTAGAAATTCCTAGTTTTGAAGAATTAAAAGATGTTGTTACACAATGTGAATATGAAGATGATTTTGATGGAGAGATACACTTAGAAGGTATAACAAAACAAGAACTCATTCTTCCTTATAAGGATTGATATATTTGATATGATTACTGAGGACAAGAATGATGGTCAATATATCTTACATATAAAGATAAAAATTATCCATGTAAAATTATTTCACAATCTGATACCATTTTGTGGTATGGAGCATATATTCAGGATGAATATCATCCACTTACTAATGTTTATACTTCCATCTGAAATCGAGATTCATGGAGAACAGAAGAGGTTGTTAAGAAATTAAATTGTACACCAAATTATAATGATGTAGTTTGAAGTGATTGTGAGAAAGAATTAAATCGTTATATATATAATTTGATAGTTTGAAAAGAAGAACAAGAATATTTCACACAGCGAATGAATAAATTTAAACAAGATATAGATAATAATAAATTTACAAATTATAGTTTTCGACATAAAAGACGAATAGATTGTAATGATAAAGTTAATAAAGAAATAGATCAATTAAGAGGTTTATTAAATTGAAGAGAATTAGAAAGTTTAAGATTACAAAAAGAACATGAATGTGCGATCGAATATTTAAAAAATTAAATTAAATATAAACTATGTACGCTTTAATAATCATTTCATTAATTTTCTTAGGGTTGGTATTTGGATCTTTTGGTTCAGTTATATTTTATCGTTTATGAGATTGGCCAACTAAAGAAACTTGGAAATGATTTTTAGTCTGACGTTCAGAATGTCCTAAATGTCATCATAAATTAGCTGCTAGAAATTTAGTTCCATTATTTTCATGGATACTTCAATGATGAAAATGTGAATATTGTAAATCTCCTATTTCAAAATTTTATCCATTCTTGGAAATATCTACAGTTATTATATTTGTAGGTCTATTTTTATTAGTTTGAAAATATTGAATATTAAACCATCCAATCTGATTAAAAGAATGATATATTTATTTACCATTTATATTAGTTTCGGCTTGGTTATTATGGTTGATTTTTCTTTATGATATTAAAACTTATGAATTACATATTACAGCAACTGTATTTTTAGCTGTAATTACTTTATTTTTTACATTATTTTTCTGAGTTAATAAATTGGAAATATTATTATGAATTTGAATTTTTACTGTATTATTCTTACTTATTTATTATTGATCAAAGTTATATGTTAGAGAAAAATACAAAAAAGATGCTGAATGATTTTGATTATGAGATGTAATTATAGCGCCAATTTTATGAGCGTGGTTAGTATTTTTTCTAACTCCTAGTTGAATATTTCAGTGGTGTTATTTAGTATCATTCTTTATTATTTTAAGTTGTGTTGTTGGATTAATATATTATTTAATTGAATTATTAGTGAAAAGATTTTTTATAAAAAATAAAAAGAAATATAAAAAACCATATTGATTAAAGAATTCTATACCATTTTTACCATCAATGATTATTTGATTTTTTTTAGAAATTATTTTACGGAGTTGTATTACAGGATTATTTTATATTTAATTTATAAAGATGGTTAATACTGATAAATTAACCCCCAAAAAAACAGTGAACGACTATAGAGAATTTACTACAAAATCTAAGATTAGGTTAATTGTTTTTGTTATACTATGATTAATTAGTTACTTAGTTTGTACAATATCGTTATTTTTCTGAAAGTGATTTATTATTCCGACTATAAGTTTTATAATTTTATTTTTATTAATTTATTTTATAGCTTTAGACTGTTATAAAATTAATTTTAGTTATGTGTTGTTAGTTTTGTTTTGAATATTCTTATTTGAAACTATAAGTTTTATTATATTACTTTGATTCTCACGATATTTAATTATTGAGTTAGTGTTGTTTAATATAGCAATCTGAACTTTGTTATTTCTTTTAGATTGGCAATTAAACAATCGTACAGGATTTTCTCCATTCTCATATTTTACTGAATGATGATTTTTAGTAACAACATTGTTAACTGTATTTTTTTGTGTATTTATGGTATGAAAATATACTCAAATTCCATTCACATGTGAAGATATAGAATCTTTTCCAGAAAAAGTGGTAGAAACAACAGTTAATCCATTCAAAAAAACTCGAAACAAAATAACATGATGGATTAAAAAAGATGCAGAACCAACTATAGAAAGACCAAATTTATATATAAATTCAACTCCTTTAACCAAATCTACAGATTTAGCTAGCGCGGATTGAGTAGAAAATTTTTTTATGGGTATTATAAACGCATTTGAATCAGAAACATTAACTTTAGATATTAAAAATCAAGTTTCTAAAGCTACATGTAATCAATATATATGAGTATTACAAAAAACTCAAAAAAGCTGATGAGTTCAAATTGCATGAATAATTATCTGATATCTATTATTAGTATGAATATTTAAAATATTACTTTGGGTAGTTAGTCTATTCTGATTTGTATTATTTATTATCTTACGTATGTTTGGTGTATATAAGTATGAAAAAAGAATAATAGAAAAAGAGGTTATTGTTTAATTAGCACATCTAAAAGTTGATCTAATGTTCAAATTTTGGTCGTATAAAATCAAGGTGTTTTTATATACATAGTTTCTGGTGGACCTTTGTGTTTTCTGTCCATGTATATAGTTCACATTCATACAGCATTAGCTCATATAATATCTGAACTGATATTATTTCATACCATCACCATTTTTTCGAAAGGTATACCTATTTTTTCTTTTATATATTCAAAAAATTTAGGATCGGGTTTTTGTGTTCACATATAGCAAGAAATAAACTTATAGTCAAGCTTACCATCTTTAATTAGTCTATCTAGGGCTTCTGCATATGCTTGTCATCAATTAGATCATATAAAAACCCTTTTACCATTTGCATGCAATCATTCAATTGTATCCTCATACTCTACACCATTATGTGTAACTTTACTATAAAAATCAGGAAAAAGAAAAGCTTTACGAAGTTCTGCTTCAGTTTGATTAATAACGAATTCTGGTATTTTTACTTCAACTCATTCTACCACTAAAGGTTTAGATTTAATTTCATCTAAACTTACAGGATGTGTCATTAAGTGTTTTCTAACATCTCTAGGAACCCAAAACGATGGAGGAATAACGGGTTTATCGAGAACGTCAGCAATAGTTCCCCACCCATCCAAAACTACTCACTCAATATTTTCAATATTAATATTATTATCAACTTTATCTATTTTACTCATTACTAAAGAATAATTATTCTAAAACACAAATATCTTCAATATGGTGAGTGTGTGGAAACATATCTACAGGTTGAACTTCTTTAGCAGAGAATCATTGTTCTTTAATTAACATTTCGATATCTCTAGCTATAGTGACAGGATTACATGAAATATAGAGTAATTTGAATTTATATTCTTTTTTTAGATTTCAAATCCATTGAATTACATTTGGGTGTAATCATTCACGAGGAGGATCAACTATTACCACACCTATATTTTTTATTTTTTCTTCTAATTCTGGAAATTTTGTTAGAACTTTTTCACAAGGAGAAACTACAAAGAAACTTTGATTTTCTAATCAATTTATACTAGCATTCACTTTTGCATCATTTATAGCATCTTCTACAATTTCTATTCATATAAGTTCATTATTTTTATTATAATTTTGTTTCAATAATGATAGTCAAATACTTCATGCACCACAATATAAATCTAATATATTTCCTTCAAAATTTCAAAGCATTTTAAATGCATTTCAGAATAACTTTTCAGCTCATAACGTATTAGTTTGGAAGAAAGAAAATGGAGAAATTCTGAATGTTAATTGAGTATCATTATTTTCTTTAGATTCCTCTTCTTTATTTCATCATATAAATATTAGATTCTCATGAATATATCAATCTCACCAAAATACTTTAGCTTCAGATTTATCATTTTTAACGGTATCAGATAATCACTCATTATAAGTAATTATAAATGTTGTTATATTTTTCTTTAAAAACTCATTATTTTTAAAATTTTCCATTAATTGTTCCCATAATTTAGTTTGTTCTTCATTTAAATTTCAAAAAGAAATGGAAAGATTTACCATCAATTGCTCAGTATGAATTCATTCACGAATCACTAAATGACGGAAAAATCATTGATGAGTTTTTTGATCAAAAACAGGTAATCACGAATTAAAACACAAGTCCTTAATTGTTTTAAATACTTGATTCATTCTGTCTGAAATTAGTCAACAACTGTCTACATCTACAATTTTTGCGAACTCTCATTGTTTATGAAATCCACAACATTGGTTATAATCTATATCGTATTTTTTAATTCATGTTTTTAATATTTCTTCCTCCGTTTTTCATTCCTTAATTCATTGGCGAAACTCTACATTTTGTTGTTTATAAACTCAAAAACTGAACTCGATTTTATTTCTATATCACACTTGAAGAGGAGATGGAATTATTGGTAGTATTTGGATTTCTTTTCATTCTTCAGATAGTCATTTATTCAATTTTTTAAAAGCATCACTTACTAATTCTTGTTTTACATCTAGTTGTCTTTCATAACTCATCATCTGCCACTTACATCATCCGCAACCTATTTTTTCAGTTCACTGATTATTTTCACTTACTCATTTTGGAATAAAAAAATGAGGACAAAAGATTTCTCAATCGGCTATTTGATTATCATATTTTTTAGTTTCTAATATATGCGCTTCTACATAATCTTTTCTTTTTTTTATAACGGTTACATCCACCGTACTTCCAGGTAAAGCTCCTCATTTTACTAAAACTTTTTTTCAATCAGAAAGAGATGCAATTCCAATTCATCAATGTCAGAGTTTATATATTTTAAGATTCTTAAGAATTGATTTCATATATTACTTAATTATAAATTTTGAATAAGTAAAGTTTATAGTTTTGCTTATAAAAAACAAGATTATTCCATTTGCAATTTTCCTATACTTTACTATATATAAACTGCTATTTTAATTAGTATCTAAAAATTTGATGTTAACAGAAAAAAAACTTTTAGAGAAATATTGAGACATTATTAAAGAAGAAATTAACGTAAAAAATGTGGATATTTATCAATCAGATAAACCAATAACAAAGATATTTAAGCCTTTATGAGGACAACTTTCTGCTAAATTCTGAAAAGATACATGACAGATTATTGCTAATTGAAAACAGTGAAATGTTCGTGAAATAGATGGTTGAATAGAGGTTTTTGATAAGGCATGACACACACGAAAGTTAGATGAATCTGATTACGAAGTTGTTTACGAATGATTGGATGGAACAGATACTACAGTTGAGTGAAATACAATTGTAAAATTAGACCTAGAAATTACGGATGAACTCAAAAGGGAATGAACAGCTCGTGAAATATCAAGATTTCTTAATCAGATGAGAAAAGATGCTGATTTTTCTGTAGATGCTAGGGTAAATATGCATTATCAATCAGATGATGAAAACATGAAAAATATAGTTAAAGAATTTTTAGATTTTCTAAAAGAAGAAGCTTTAATTATAGATATTTTGGAAGGTAATACAGATTCAGATACTCGCTCTGATATTTTTGAAAATGAAAATGGTAAAATCACATTCTGACTAACCGTAGCATAAATAGTTTTTTATTAAATCATGTTTTGATATTTTTTGTAATTACATTTGCTATGTATTTGTAAGTTTAAAAAGCTATTTAATTTTAATTTGAAAACCGAGAGAATAACATTATATAATTATTGTTGATTTTGTTTTTCTGAAATATATGTCAAAGAATCAATTAAAACCTGAAATTACTTCTCAATTGAGTATCAAGGGAGATAATATCCTCTTGGTTTGAAATCGATGATATAGGAATTTATGAGATGAATTAATATTACTTTGAAATGTTAAATTACTTTTACAGCAAGGTAAAAAAATAACTATAGCTTGTTATGAACCTAGTTGGTTACGTGGTTTTTTTTCTCAGTTTGTAGATGTTAGTAATATTTCGTTTATACCAGAGTTACCAAAATGATTTAATTCATTTTTTAGGTATATTTTTAAGTATTGAATGAAATGATTATCAAAGTTTTGGAAATGTGATACAATAATTCTTTGATGATGAGAAATATTAACAGATGAAAATCTATGATCTTATTGGTATCGAAAAATGAGTATTTGGCCATTTTTGCAAAAAAAACGATTACAGAATAACCGTAAAGTGAAGAAAGAATCTAATTTATATATAATGTGATGAGTACAGATTCCTAAATTTAAACGCAAAAGAAAATCATTAAGATCATTATTGAAGTATGCGACAACCTGTTATTTAAGGGATTTTGATGCTATTAAAGAATTGTCTCCATATATTGATAATTGTACATTTTTTATGGATACAAGTTATTTTGCGTATGATTGGAATAATGTTTCTTTGAATGGAAAAAAAGTAGTTAATAAACCTTATATAATTGTGAATTTAAATAAAAATGCAGAAAGTTTTTTTTGTGAGCTAGTTGAGGATATTAAACGTTATAGTGAAAAGGGTTATCGTATTTATTATGTGCCAGTAGCAAAGGGTAATAATACATATTATGATGATTTGCAATATTCTCAACGTTTAGAAAGGTCTTTATGAGAAGATGTTGATTTTGCGTTATTAGATTGGGAATCAAGTTTTGATAGTTTTGTTAAAGTGTTGAAGTGAGCAAAAAAGGTGTTTAGCTCTAGGTTACATTTATATTTAATCGCATCATTTTTATGATGTGATACTAAAGTATATCCATATCAAAGAAAGATACTTAAAATGAAGAATGTAGTGGATGAATTATTTTAAATAAAAAACAGGCGGTGAGGGTATCGAACCCCCGACAGCGGTTCCGAAGACCGATGTGTTACCACTACACCAACCACCCGTATTAGATTTTTTGTAATAATTTTACACAAGAATTATTTATTTTTGTTATCATTTCATTTTCTCACTCGGTTCATAAGAAACTTTTCAAAGCTTCTATTGCTTCTTGTGCTTGCTCTCTTTTAGTGATTTGAGAGAAGTTTTCAACAGGAAGGTAAAGCTGTCAGAATATTTCTAGCAGTTCATAATCGTTAGAAGTTATTTCGTATGTACATTTATCTCACTGAGTATTTTCTGAAACTTGAATAAATATTCAGTTAAGTTGTAACTGTTTTTGGATGTTTTTTATTTGATCTCAAATAGATAGGAATTGTCCAAATAGAGGAAGCTGAATCTTAACGGATGATAATTTGTTTCATTTGTTTTCAAATTTTCAGTATAGAAGAGTTAATCAAAATAAGAATCAGATTTGTCACTGAATATCTAAATCTTCTATATTAAGTTTATTTCATCCTGCATTAATTAGAACTCATTTTGGACTATTTGATAATTGAATATTCAGTCATAGTTTTTGAAATAATGTATTTTTTCCATCTACTAATTTAGTGGGGAAATATGGTAAGAAATTATATGTTCATCAATTGTCTTCATCAAAAGCACTAAAAATCTGACAAGCCGTAAAAATTCAATCTTTAACGTTGTTTGTTAACTCGTTCACTTGTAATTGTCAATCTTTTATAAAGAAAACACTCATTGTGGATCATAGATTTTTGGATTCAATTAGTTTTATTTCTTTTTTGTGCCATACGTAAAATATACAGTTTTCTTCATCAAAATTGTATCATTGAAAATTATGGCGGTATGTTTTACCAGTATCTAATTGTTTATCTTGTTTATTTAAAATCTCCATAATTGTAATTATTTTACAGGTAAAACTTTATTTTCTGTTTGTAATATTTTATAGAGTAATAATAATTCTATACAATTTACCATCAATGAACTTCATCATGCACTAATAAATGGCAGAGTAATTCAGGTTGTTGGAATAATCTGAACATTAACTCACATATTTACAAAAGTTTGAACAATGATAAGGGAAATAATTCAGATTCATATTAGTTTAAGTTGTGGATCGTTTACTTTTTGTATATGTTTTAGCACATACCAAAACATCCATACGTATAAAGCAATCAACAACATATTTCCGAAAAATCATATTTCTTCTGAAAATGCTGCAAAAATGAAATCACAGTAGGCCTCGGGCAAGTTTGAATATTTTTGTAATCCGTTACCATATCAATTTCCGAAGAATCATCCACCTCAAATTGCGATTAATGCTTGAGTTGTTTGCCATCATGTTCTTTCCCTTTCTTCTTCAATTTTTTCTTTGTCGCTAGTAAAAAAGTATGAAAAACGGTTTTGTATATATGCAAATCTTTTGTTAACTAATCATAGAGTTAATCATGCGAAAACTCATGTAAACAATCAGATTGCAAGAATTATTGCAGTTTTTTTAAAACTTAATCAGGAATACCATACCATTATTAGAGCTGTGGCTCAGATAATGAGTATTGTTCAAAAGTCTGGTATAAACAAAAATATTGCATATAGAAGAGCGCTTAAAACAATAAATAACAGGAAGAATTGAGAAGAATTCATATTTTCTTTTTTCCTTGTTAATCGACTTGCAAGAAATATCACATATGCGAGTTTAAAGAACTCTGAAGGTTGTATACTTGGCATGTGTGGGATGTTTAGCCATCATCTAGCTCAGTTATAAGATTCTCATCGTTTAGTAAATACGAGACATTGTAATATGAATGTAAGTATAATTACGATAGATGCAAATTTATGGTTTTTGAGAATCTTTACGGGAAATTTCCATAATAATAAAATAGCAATAACTATATATATGAGAGCTTTAAGTTGTTGATAGAAGTAATAATAATTTGTCGGATCAGTAAAATTGGCGGATTTTGCCGTCATTATAAAAGATTCATAGACGCTTGTGCTATAAACGGCTAGTAGTCAAAATATTAATAGTAGAATTCAATTTATTAATAAAGGCATTATTTGGAATTGATACAAAAATTCTAAATCTGAATGTATTTAAAAGCATAATTTTTGCAATTGTTTATTCTTTGATTTGGTCTGGTGGTAAATATAGACATTCCCGACCTTGTAATGTGTGGTCTGTGGAAATGTAAATATCTTGCATATTACAATCACCCTTTTCTATTTGTTTTCCATTTTTATCTAAGATATCAGTTATTTCTAGGATTCCCATATCATCTGGTGATATGAAATTTAATTTCATTCAGCGACGTAATTCTTCTTTTGGATCAATATGATGGTAAATAATTCAATCTTTTTCTTTAGTTTCTTGAGAGAAGATTCAGAAGAAGTTTCTATTGAATAATGGTCATGCAGTTCATTTTGTAGTGGTAACCAATTCTTCCGTTGTAGTTCTTCTTTCTTCTTGAGAGATTTCTCAGTCAGGGAATTCCTGTAAATTATGGAATAAGAATCCGTCTCGGTATGTTCTATGAGGGATTATTTCTACTAAATTTTTGATATTTTCATCGATTGGTTTTCATTGAACAACACAATCACGAACATGTTTGTAGGCTTTAACTATAGCTGCCACATAGAATTCTGATTTACTTCTTCATTCAATTTTCATTGAATCTAAGATTGGAATTAATTCATTTATACGATTAATTGTACATAAGTCACGAGAAGAAAAGATATGTTCTCAGTTTTCATCTTCTGTAACTTCTAACATTTTTCATTCTCTTCTAGCTTCCTGGATGAATACTCTGTATTGAAATCTACATGAATGATTACATTCTCATTTATTTGCGGGGCGTCATCATAAATAGTCTCAAAGTAGGCAGCGTCCAGAATATGTCATACACATTGCACCATGAATGAAAGCCTCTAATTCTATTTCTGGTACAGCTTTTTTAATTTCTTCTATTTCTGAAACATGTAATTCTCTGGCAAGAATAATTCTTTTTACTCATAAATCTGCCCAAAATTTTACACTATCGGAATTCAATGTGGTAGTTTGCGTAGACAGGTGAAGTGGTACATCTGGAAGATATTTTCTAATTATTCTAAATGTTCATGGATCAGAGAATATAATACTATCAGCACCACAATCTGCAATTTTTTCTGTAATAGATTCAAAAATCTGAATATCTTTATTTCTTGGAAATATATTCATAGTCAAAAAAGCTTTAGTTCATTGTGCGTGTAACTGGTTTATCGTATCTTTCAAATCATCAAAATTATAGAGTTTATTCTGTCTCATTCTAAGAGATGTGAATGGTACTCATAGATATACTTCTTCTGCTCAGTATGCGGAAGCTACTACGGCTTTTTGATGAGATCATCCTGGAGCAACAATTGATGGAACATTCATTTTCACAAAAATTTATCATAAAATTTTACGATTCTTATTATAATTTATTGCTTGTTTTTCTCAATGAAATTTTATCTTTTCTGGATGATTTCTAGTATTGTATTTAGAGAATTCTCAGTCTGATTTGTGATAATATATCTATCATATACATGGTCTATGTTATTATTTAATACAATTACTGTATTTTCATTTTGTCCAAAAATTCGTGTTCATGTTCATTCATCTCGAGAACCTTTAGCTTCAAAACTTCAATCTGAACTAAAATATATTGTATTATTTCAGTTATTTTGTGTCGTATAATTGAAGATTAAGTCGTTGGTGTTTATTTTATCGTTATCATAAGCATTATAATATCGAAGTTTATCACAGAATTTACATTCAAAATTATTTTTGGATTCTGGAATTATGATTACATCGAAATATTCTTCAGCCATTTCCAATAAAGTTCTACCATCCCAAAATCCATAATTTCAATTATATAATCTATTAATAGCTTCATCAGAAAATATCTCTCTTAATGATTCATCATACTCACTTCAATCTCTTGCTTGAACAGCATCTGTTACTACATAATTAGATCAATCTTCTGTAAATACGGTAACTCTCATTGGAATACTAAATCCACAACTATTATTTAAATTTCATCTTTCATCAATATAAAATCATTCACCAATTGCACTTATATAAAAATCAGCATTATTTTGTCATAATTCTGCATAATTAATAAACAATTTAGATCAATCACCACAAGAATAGCTATCTTCAATGTAATTAATAATAGCATCTTCAAGAGTAACGTAGCCTATTTCAGATCATGTTTTGTTTTTAGTGTTGATAGTTTCTTGTTCAATAATAGTATTATTTCAGCATCATGCTAATAAAAACATACTTAATAAGAAAATGCCCCAAAGTCATTTTTTCATTTCAATTCAGTTATAAATAATAAAAATTATTTGCTGCTAAGTAAACTATGTCTAATAGTCAGACTTTCGATTTCTTCTTTTGTTTTTGCGTATTCTTCTTCTGTTTTCGTGCGTTGCTCTCACTCTGGTAGTAATTGGATGCGTTGCCTTAGTAAATCTAGTTTATCTTCTAAATTTTTAATATCTCTTTCTATAGTTTCTATTGAATCTTTTTCTTTAACAATTGAAAAAGTTGAAGATTGTATTCCTACAGTTATGACACCATCTGAAAATATCTCGTATCATAATGGATTTTGTTCGTGAAGTCTAACATAACTGATGTCTGTTATATGGAAATAACTTTTAAAAATTTCCTCATATTTTGTGAATATATCTAATATTGAAGGATTGGATTTTATAAAAATATTACAATTTTCATGTTGTTTAATATTACATTCTAATTTTATGTTTTTTATGGTAATGAATGTGTTATAAAGTATATTCATGTTATAATCTAGTCATCTAGTTAATTGAGCCGGCTTGATTGGTAATATAAACTTTCTATCCGAAACATACTGTAATGCATCTACAAATTCTGGCACAAGAGGATATAAAACATTTAGTAAAAAGCTGAAAAAATAAGAACAGACAAATTGTACATTGTTAGTTGAGTAAACTTTTTGTATTTCTAGATACCAAGAAAAGAATATATCTTGGATTGTTTTTTTAAAATTATTGAAGAAATTGATATATTGCTCGTAAGATTGTACATTCTGAAAGTTATCATATAATTCATTTAGTTTGTATAGTACGGATAGGTCAAAATCCTCAAATTCTGTTGTATTGCTATTTTCTAGGCATTGTTCAATATTTAGAGGTAGAAAATTTTTTTGTATACACAGTCTTGTAGCATTTCGTATTTGTTTGAGAAAAATATTATTTAGCAAAATTTCTTTTGTGTTATATGATTGTGTAGTTAGTAAATTTAGTCTAATAGGGTTTTCACCATATATTGAAAATAAGTCTCGTTGTGTGTGTTCCATTTGAAATTTCGTTAATTGCGTGTTTCATAGAAATTCATTATTTTGGTTGTATGTATATTCGTTAATTTGTTTATAAAGAGTTTCTCACAGCAATAATTCTTGGATTAATAATTCTTTAAATATTTTTTTTCTGTCAGTTTTGTCGATAATAATTTTTTTATTGGCATTTATTTCTTTTTTATGTAAGTAACATGGTATACATCATTGAATTAATTCAGGATTTATTATATGGTTTAATATTCATTTTATATCTAATATTATTTGATTTCATTCGTGTTTTAAAAATTTACAATTATCTATTAATTTTTTACACGCATCTGTGGAATGATTGTTTTCATCTGTTAAATTTTGGATAATTTTTAATAAATCATTATATTCTTCTTTCTCTCATGTTATTTTTGATAAATATTCTATGAAATGTTGTACAAGCTTTTCGTTTTGGAATAGAATAAAGAATATTTTATTATATTCACATAATTTATAGTCGTCAATATCTCCAAATTTTTTTATTCCTAGGCATCAAGCACGAATTAGTGATAATAGAACAAAATTAAAACAAAACTGCATTGGTTTCTCTTTGCTTTTTATGCACATGTCCTCGATATCAAAGAAAGAAAAGTTTCAATCAGAATTTTTAATTATTGGGAGTTTCCGTCAGAATGGTGATTGACTATTACATATAATTGAATTTGGTATATATTCATCTATTTGATCTATAATTTTTTGCTTAATTTCTGAAATATATGATTCGTTATTTTCTTTCATATCTCAGCCATTATCATCTTTTGAGGTATCGTTGTTGTTTTCATTTGCAGTGTTGTTCAAAGAGGAGTTATAATTTACTATATCAAACAAGTCTCAAAATTCTTCATTCAAAAAAGAGAAACTGACATCTTTTTTAAGAATTTGACTTATGATTTTTTGTTTTTCTTCTTCTACATTTATTATAAATTGATCCATTTTATATGGAATTAGGCGTTCATTTATCTCGTTTAAGTATGGTATTTTTTTTAATTTTATTCATTTTTCAGCCAAATTTCATATGTCTTCTATAAATCATACTATATTGTCGTAATATTTATCTCTTTCTTGTCATATGAAAGCAGGTTCATGTATATATTCTGTGTATAATCCTTGTTGATCGAATACATAAATATCTGTCGGTAATCAATATTTTTTTGCTAATTCAATACTTTCTTGATTTGCACATGGACATATCCTTTTTATTCAGTTATCAACAGCAATATTTACATTTTCATCTCCTATGATAGGAATCTGACGGTTACATAATGGAATAATTGCATTTTTTCATATATATTTATTGTATCTTTTATCTTTAGGGTGTACAAGTAGCGCAACATCTCCACAACATAAATCGATATCTTCAGCGTATATTGGTAACGCTTCACACTTTGCTCATACAAAATATTTTAGTGTATAATATGGTATTTTTTCTTCTTTTCGAACTATTTTATCTGATGGAATTGAGGTTTGTAATTTAAATGATCGGTATCAAATATTTGATTCATATGTTATTTTTCATTTATTCCATAAAGAACGGAATTGTTCTAAAACGTAAAGGTAGTAGTCAGAATCAGATAAATAGATTTTGTGTGGGCTAGATAAATAATTTTCTATAATTTTATGGTTTGCGTTAAAATGCTTTTTGTTTTGTGACAATATATATCTTTCTAGCTTGTTAGTTCAAACTTGTGGTAGTGTTTGTTTTTTTTTGTTAAAAAGCTTGTAACAAGCACAAAGATTTTCTAATAGGTTTGAACTTGCCAAAAAAAGGTGTTCATACTCTTGTTTGGTGGCTATATTTTCTTTGCGATTAAAAAAATCCTTTATATATATTAGCAACAAATCACGATATGATAATTTTTCAGATATTGACAATGAACTGATGGTAAACACACATTTTTTTTCATTATCAGTATTATTTTGGTGTGTAATTCTGTAGTTTCTTGCTCGGGTATGTAAGTCTTGAATTTTGTATTTCTTGGGGAATAATTTCATTTTTAGTTTTATTTATAAAC
>Ga0310690_10005906_pt1 | contig 16356 bp, 14 predicted proteins | sample AusTroGonzalo_MG_2_FD_207661 | JGI IMG/M metagenome (GOLD analysis project Ga0310690, IMG submission 207661) | Bovine rumen microbial communities from tropical cattle in Woodstock, Queensland, Australia - Gonzalo_04 (v2) (version 2) | ecosystem: Host-associated > Mammals > Digestive system >... | reverse complement strand
ACTTTTTTCTTCCCGCGGTGTGCTTGCCTGGAGGAGGCGGAAGACCTGCCGTGGCTCGTGGATGACCGCATCGAGGAGCAGACCCGGGCGGAAGATAAGATCGACGCCATGACGCTCCACGAAAAAATCTGTCAGCTCTTTTTTGTCGCGCCGGAACAGTTCTCAAAGGAAAGCCGGGTTTTTAAGGCGGATAAAACCTTTCTGCGCGCCTTCAGCCGCTTTCCCGTCGGCGGAATCATTCTTTTCTCCGCAAATATCCGGAAAGACGAAATTGCTTCCCTGAATGCCGGGATGCAGCTTTCCGCCGCGGAATCGGTCGGCATCGGCCTGTTCATCGGCGTGGATGAGGAAGGCGGCAGCGTTTCGCGCGTGGCAAACCGGTTGAAGCTGAAGGAAAAGCAGCCGGATCCGGCCAAAACCGAAACGCCGGAGGAAGCCTTTTCCTCCGGCCGGACCATCGGCGGTTATCTTTCATCCTTCGGGTTTATTCTGGACTTTGCCCCCGTGGCGGATGTCCGTTCGGACGTCCCCGATGCCGAGATCACGGTCCGCTCCTACGGCGCCGATCCGGAGCAGGTCGCCCAAATGGTCGCCCGGTTCACGGAAGGCCTGCATTCGCAGAATGTCATCTCCGTGCTGAAGCACTTCCCCGGCCACGGCGCCGTCAGCGGCAACACCCATGAGGGCGCTGGCGTCTCCCAAATGACGCTGGAAGAGCTGCGGAAGAACGATTTCCTTCCTTTCGCGGCCGGAATCGCCGTCGGCGCGGATATGGTCATGGTTTCACACCAGATTGCCGAAAACATTGATCCGGAGCGGCCTGCTTCCCTCTCGCCGATCGTGATCGGAATCCTGCGGGAGGAACTGGGGTTCGACGGCGTCATCATCACCGACGCGCTGCGGATGAAGGCAGTCAGCGATCAGTACGGTTCCGGCGAAGCCTGTGTTATGGCTCTGGAAGCCGGCGCAGACATGCTGCTCCTTCCTTATAACTTCACCAATGCGTATGAATCCGTCACCAGAGCCGTCAGAGAAGGCAGGATCACGGAGGAAAGAATCGACGAAAGCCTGACCCGCATTCTCACGCTGAAGGAAAAATACGGTCTGCTTCATTGATCCTTTCGTCATCTTTTCCAGATACTCTTGAAAATATTGCGCTTTTCGCCCTGATAATCGCCGGTTCCTTCAAAGACCGGCGTAAACCCGCATTTGTCCAGAACCTGTCTGGACGCCATATTGTCGCTGAGGCAGATCCCGTGGATCTCATCAATTCCGATCGTCTCTGCCATGATCGGAAGAAAGGCCCGGACAGCTTCCGTGGCATATCCGTTCCCGGTATATTTCTTTGCAATGTGATAGCCGATTTCCCAGATTCCGTCCCCGAGTGGAACCATCTGGACGTATCCGATATTTTCTCCTCCGTTTTTGGTGAACACGGGATAGGTCAGAGGCCCATCGGTCTTTCCGTACTGCGACATCAGGAAAGCAACGGCGTTTTCCGCTTCCTCCGACGTTTCGAAAACCTCGTCCGGAACAAATCTTCGGTTGTCCTCATCCAGCGAATTCCGGCGGACGTCCTCAGCCATGTCCATGGTGAATTCCCGGATGATCAGCCGTTCCGTCTCAATCTGCATCAAAGCTCACACCCTCAAAGCCCTGCCAGACGTTTCTCCCGCTGTACGTGATCGCCTTCGTCTCTCCCCGCAGCACCTTCAGCACCGGGAAAGCCATGGCCTCCTGCTCCATTTCGCCCGGATAAACATGGATCGGTGCAATCCAGCTGCAGCGTTCCCGGATTCCTTCGGTGATATCGTCAAACCGCATCAGTCCGCCGGTCAGCAGAATAGCGTCCACTTTTCCGGAAAGTACCGCGCTCATGGCTCCGATGCTCTTGCAGATCTGGTAGATCATGGTATTCCATACCAGAACCGCCTTTTTGTCTCCCTGTTCCACAAGCCCGTGGACCGTGTCGGAGTTGGATGTACCGAACAGGCTGACAAACCCGCCGGATCTGGAGCACATCCGCCGGACATCGTCCATGGGATGGGTTTCGAGATAATCCAGCAGTTCCAGCACCGGTACGCTGCCGATCCGGGTCGGGGCAAAGGGGCCTTCGCCGTCGGCGCCCATGGTTCCGTCCGTCATGCGGCCGTGGTCGTGGGCGCTGACAGTCACGCCGCCGTCGATATGCCCCACGATGAAATTGCAGTCCTCATAGCGTTTCCCGATGGCTTCGGCATGGGCTTCCGCAACAGCTTTGGGGTTCAGCACATGGGAGTGAGGCGTGCGGTAAAGGCCGCGGATGCCCGTAAGGCGGGCATAATCGTTGTATTCGTCCACATTGGTAGGGTTCAGTGTATAGGCTGGGCGGTGATAAGCCTGGGCAAATTTCCAGGCCAGCATGACGCCCAGCTTGGCGGCATGTTCGCTGCCGCCGACCGCCGCTTCCGTATCGTCGTACAGTTTCTGGTCGATGATCGTAACGCCGCTCGGCTGTGTGCACGCGCTGCCGCCGCGGCCGACGAACACGTCAATCTCCGCCGGATCCACCCCTTCTCTGGCCAGCATGTCCAGAATGACCTGGTACCGGAAAGGCACCTGCCCGTTCACATGGGGAAACTGCAGAAGAACCGGCGCGTCGTGAAACTGGCTTCTTTCAAACAGCTCCTTCTCGTTGACAAAAAGACTGATTTTTGTAGAAGTGGATCCCGGATTGATAATCAGCAGTTTATATTCCATCTGATTGGATCTCCTTTGAAATGGATATACTTATTCTGTATCCAGCGCTTTGCTGAACTGGGTCTCATACAGTTCCTGATACGTACCGCCCGCGTGCACAAGATCCTTATGCTTTCCGCGCTCAACAATCTCGCCGTCCCGCACGACAAGGATTTCATCCGCGGCCAGGATCGTGGACAGCCGGTGTGCGATCAGGATGGAGGTGCGCTCCTCGATCAGAGGATTGATCGCCGCCTGAATCGCAGCTTCGGAAATGGAGTCCAGCGCCGAGGTGGCTTCGTCAAAGATCAGCAGCGCCGGATCCTTGAGAAGCGCCCGGGCGATGGAAATCCGCTGTTTTTCCCCGCCGCTCAGTTTCAGGCCGCGGTTGCCGACCATTGTATCCAGCCCCTCCGGCTGTTTCTCGATGAAATCATAGATATTGGCTTTGCGGCAGGCTTCAATCATCTCTTCCTCCGTCGCCTCCGGGCGGGCATAAAGCAGATTGTCCCGGATGGTTCCGTTAAAGAGGTAAGTCTCCTGAGTGACCACGCCGACCTCGCTGCGCAGGGAATGCAGCGTCCAGTCCCGGACGTCGCTCCCGTCGAAACGGACACAGCCCTCGGTCACATCCCACAATCGGGGAATCAGGTTCACAATGGTGCTTTTTCCGCTGCCGCTGGGGCCGACAATCGCGATACAGTCCCCGCTGTGCAGCGTGAAGTTAACATCCTTCAGAATCTGCCGCTCCCCGTCATAGCTGAAGAACACGTGATCGAAAACGACCTCGCCCTTCGCGTCGGTCAGTTCCTTCGCGTCCGGTTTGTCGTCAATTTCCGGCTTCATGTCGTAATACTCGAAGATTCGGGTAAACATGGCCATGGAACGGATCCAGTCCACCTGCACGTTCAGCAGTGAGTTGACCGGGCCGTACATCCGGTTCAGCAGCGCCACAAGCACCGTGATATCGCCGACGGAAAGGCTGCTGTCATATTTCATGATCAGAATACCGCCCACCAGATACAGAAGCATCGGCCCGACGGTCATCAGCGTGCTCAGCAGCATAAAGAACCAGCGTCCGGCCATCTGTTCCCGGATCCGGAGTTTGATCATCCGGCCGTTGGCCTCTTCATACCGTTCGTATTCCGTCTTTTCCCGTCCGAACAGTTTCACCAGCAGCTGCCCGCTCACCGACAGGGTTTCATTCAGGATGCCGTTAATCTCGTCATTGCATTCCTGGGCCTGTCCCGCCAGTTTCCAGCGGGTTTTGCCGGCCATCCGCGTCGGCAGGGTGAAAAGCGGAACCACGACGATCCCGATCAGCGCCAGGATCCAGTTTTTCTGGAACATAGCGACCACGGCCACCACCAGCGTGATGGAGTTGGACAGGATGCTGGTGAAAGTGCCGCTGATGACGGACTCAACGCCGGAAATATCGCTGGTCATCCGGGTGATAATATCGCCCTGGTTGGCCGAGGTGAAAAACCGCTGGCTCATTTTCTGAAGATGCCGGTACATCTGGTTGCGCATATCAAAGGAAATATGCTGAGCAATCCAGTTGTTGAGGTAGGACTGTCCGACGCCGATCAGATTGGAAGCAAAATGAAGCACCAGCGAAACCAGAATCAGCCGGATCAGCGCGGAGATACCCTCCCCGATCCAGCCGCCGAGATTCTTGCCGGTCAGTACGTCGATAATATTACCCGTGAGGATCGAAGGAAACAGGCTGCAGACCGAAGCCACAATGATGCATACAAACACAAGCGCCAGCTGTTTCCAGTAGGGTTTCAGATAGGAGAAGACACGCAGGAGCAGTTCCTTCGTGACTTTCGGCATATTCTGTTTCTCTTCTTCCGAGAGATACATTCCTTTGCGTCCTCCCGGTCCGCGTCCCTGCATAAGGTTGCCTCCTTGTTTTTTATCGCACAGAGCATACCACAGATCGCTCCGGGAGAAAAGTTTTTTTGTTGCGCAGCCGGAATTGTCTTTTCGGAGAGTTTTCTCGCCTGTACCGGAATTGTGTGGTATAATACCGGTACTGCGGTTGAAAAACCGGGCAGGAAAGAAATGACGGGAGTCGAAGAATGGATCAGCAAGCAAAGGACCGTAACAGAGAAATCATCCGCTGCAGCCTGATCGGCATCGGGATGAACCTGGCGCTGTCCGTTTCCAAGATCATCGCCGGAAGCGTCACGCAATCCCACGCGATCATCATGGATGGTTTCAATTCCTTCCTGGATATGGCCTCTTCTTTGATTTCTCTCCTGTTTGCAACGCTCTCCGGCCGGAACGAAAACAGGAATCATCCCTTCGGCTTCGGCCGGCTGGAGTATTTGGGTTCGATGCTGGTGACGATGCTTGTCCTCTATTTTGGCATCAACACCGGAATCGAGTCCGTAAAATCCATTCTTCATCCCCATGAACCTCCTTCCTACAGCACCGTGGCCATCCTGATCATGGTGATTTCCCTGATTGTGAAACTCATATACGGAATCATCATGAAACAGCGCGCGAAACAGCTGCATTCCGATGCCCTGGCCATTTCCGCGGTGGACAGTCTGGGAGACGCCCTGATCTCGGCCGGCATTCTGGTGGCCATCGTGGTGATTATGCTGACAGGGCTGGACATTGAGCATTATATCTGTATTCTCATTTCTCTGATGATCCTTCGAACGGGCATCAGAATGATCCGAAGCAGCCTGACAAAAATCATCGGAACCAGCACGGATCCGGTGCTCCGCAAAAAGCTTCTTGATCTCATCATTCAGGAAGAGGGAGTTCTGAATGTTTCCGGCATCGTTCTGCATAACTACGGAGAAGAAAACAACGTGGGTTCGGTGGACATCGAGGTCGATGAAAAAAAGACGGCCGCGGAAATCAGCCGGATCTCCCGGAGAATCATCCGGAAGGGAAAAGAAATCGGCATCCTGATCACTTCCGTCGGAATCACCGGAACAAACATTACGGACCCGGAAACCGCGAAAGTATGGGATACAATCATCGCCCTTGCGAAAAGCCATAAAAGTATCCGTCGTTTGAATTCCTTTGTTCTTGACATGGAGCGCCGGGAAATTTCCTTTTATGTAATTCCGGATTACAATGTGAAGCACCAGATACGCAGCAAAGAGCTGGAACATTTTGAGGAGCAGGTACGCGAAGCTTTCCCGGATCTGACCGTCGAAATACTGCAGGGGATTGATGCATAAAATGCCGGTAACAGATTACAAACTCATCCGCAGCCGCCGGAAAACGCTCTGCATCGAGATCCGTCAGGGGCAGCTTCTCGTGCGGGCTCCCCTTCGCGCTTCCAATGCGGAGATTGCCCGCTTTCTTCGGGAAAAGCAGTCCTGGATCGAAGATCATCTGGCAAAAGCCCGGGCCCGGGAGGAAGCAAAGCAAAGCGTTCCGCTGCTCACCGATGCGGAAATCCGTCTCCTGGCTCACGAAGCGAAGGTCCTGATTCCGGATCGGGTGGCCTATTTTGCCCGTCAGCTGAACGTTGCTTACGGACGGATCACCATCCGGTGTCAGCGGACCCGCTGGGGCAGCTGCAGCAGCAGGGGAAATCTGAATTTCAACTGTCTGCTGATGCTCGCCCCCCGGGAAGTGCTCGACAGCGTGATTGTTCACGAGCTGTGCCACAGGAAGCATATGAACCACTCCGCCGCCTTCTATAATGAAGTGCTGCGTATCATGCCGGATTACCGGACATGGGACAAATGGCTGAAAAAGAACGGGCCGTTGCTTATGGCCCGCCTGTCTCACGAATAAAGGAGTCTGTCTGAATGTGCTGCAGATATTTTCTGGAAGAATCCCCGGAGCTTCGCCCGATCGTCGAGGCCATGAATCGGTCTCCCCTGGCAGGAAAACTCCTGCCCGCCGGAAATCTCTTCTCCGGCGGCGAGGTGCGTCCGGCAGACATTGCGCCTGTCGTGGCCCCGGATCGACTCGGCCGGCGCGCCGTCTTTCCGATGAAATGGGGTTTCTCCGGCTTTCAGGGAAAAGGACTTGTCATCAACGCCCGTTGTGAAACGGCCTCTGAGCGGCCGATGTTCCGGGAATCCTGGGCCTCCCGACGGTGTGCGGTACCGGCCTCCTGCTATTATGAATGGGAACACAGCATCGCACCGGACAGAAAAACAAAGACCGGAGAGAAATACCGTTTGGAAACCGGGAACGGCCTTGTATGGCTCTGCGGCCTCTACCGGATGGAAGAAGGGATCCCCCGGTTTGTCATTCTGACGAGGGAGCCGGGGGAAAGCATCCGCTTCCTGCACGACCGGATGCCCCTGATTCTGCCGGAAACCGCCGTAAATGAATGGATCCGTCCGGATGCGCGTCCGGAGGATCTGCTCCCGCTGGCGCAGACAGATCTCCGCTGCCGGATTGCCGGTTAGAAGTTTTAACAATAAACATGCAAATCGTGTCATCCTGAGCGCAGCGAAGGATCTTCCAGACACTCGCTGCATCTGGCAGAAATACGTTCGCGAGTATAAAAAGAACGCGGCCCGTCATTGAGCCGCGTTCTTTTTTCTGATTGATTATTTTACTTGATCTCGGTCAAAGAGCCTCTGGGCTGTCCGTACGCTTCCGCGGTAATCACGCCGTTCAGCGCTTCGCTGATATAGGCCATCACAGCTTCATCCATCGTGATACCGGTATCAAAGCTGGATTCGGAAAGGGCGAATACGTTGTAGGTATCGCCGCCGGCCGTGATGAAATTGTTGGTAATCACGGCGTATACCTCTTCCGGATCAAACGGCTTGCCGTTGATTGAGTTGATCGTCACGCGCTGAATCGAAGCCGGTCCGTAATAAGACGTGTCCTTGCCGTCCAGCATGTAGACCTCACCCTGGTCATAGGGCTTCGTTGTATCCAGCGTCCATTCGATGCCGGACGTCTGCGGGAAACCGCCGACGGGATCCGGTGTGCAGAAAGTGGAGGCTTCGAGTGCTTCCAGCAGCTCCGCGCCGGTCACAAAGACCACCGCCACCGTATTGCCGAAGGGCAGCACCGTGGTAATATCCTTCTTGGTAACATTGCCCACCTTGATCGTAGCGCGGATACCGCCGCCGTTGGTAACGCCAACGACATCCTTGAGCTCATTCTCTTCAATGCCGCCTTCCTTCACAACAGACCAGACCAGCGCGTCGGCGACCAGATCGCCGAGGTTGGTTTCTTCCGTCCGGTTGCCGGGGGCTTTTTCGCCGTTCAGCAGCACCTCGGTTTTGGCGAATACGGCGTTGTACTCCGCGTCTACCTGATCCATGATTTCCTTTGCTTTGGCCATGACTTCTTCATTAATTAATTTGAAGCCGTACAGGTCGGAGTCGAGGAAAGTCGGAACCAGGAAATTGCTTTCAATGCTCTTGGATTCATTGTCAATCACGATGACGCCGATATTCGCAAACTTGGTGCCGGTGGACTGAATGGGTTCACCGTTCTGTCCGGCCGTCATGACGGTGTGGCTGTGACCGTCGATCACCATATCAATGCCGTTGACCTTTTCCAGGGCGTCAACAGAGCGATAACCGTTGACCTTGGATTCGGCGTCCACGCCAAGGTGGAACAGACCGATCACAAGATCCGATTTATCGCGAACATCGTCCACTGCGCTCTGGATGCTCTCATACAGTTTGTTGAACGTGGCAAAGGAAATTTCTTTAATCTGTCCGGGATTCACCTTTGTGGCGGTTTCGGGGGTTTCGACGCCGACAAAGCCGATCTTCAGGCCGCCGGCCGTTTCAAAAACCGTGGAACCGGGCAGGATCGTCGCCCCGTCTTCATCCCGGGTCACATCCGCGCACAGAACGGTAAATTTCGCTTTGGAAAGGTTTTCCATCAGCTGGCTATAGCCAAAATCAAACTCATGATTTCCCAGGGTTACAACGTCATAGCCGGCCGCGTTCATCATCTCAATGGCGGACTCGCCTTTGCTGGAAATAACGTACACTGTTCCCTGGCTGAAATCGCCGGCATCAGCCAGAATCACTTCCGCGCCGCGGCCGATCAGATAATCCCGCAGGCCGGCAATATACGCATATCCGTCGATCTGTCCGTGCACATCGTTGGAGTGCAGGATCACGGTCTTTCCGGTGTAGTCTTTTTCCAGCGCCTTGCAGAGATTCGCCTGGGCTTCGTATGCCGCCTTATCCCAATCCACCGTGCCCGTCGCCTCGGCAAAAGCGGCCGTCGCGGTCAGCGCAAGAATCAGCGCGAGAATCAGTGCAACCAGTTTCTTCATTTTCATGGGAAACCACTCCTTCCATTCTCTGATCATGTTGTTGAAAAACGTCTCTGTCTGATTTTATTCAGACATCTGTACATATTATAAAGATTCTTCACGTCTTTTTCAAGAGAAAAAAAACAGTCCCTGTCATGCACAGGGGCTGTTTTTTGATTTCACTTTTTGCCCGCAAGATATTTCCACACCAGTGCCGCAAGCACGCCGCCGGCCAGCGGTGCAATCAGGAAGACCCAGTAGCTGGAAAGCGTTCCGGCAAAGATCGCGGGACCGAAGGTCCGCGCCGGGTTCACGGAAGTTCCGGTAAACGGAATGCCCAGCAGATGCACCAGCACCAGCGCGCCGCCGATCACCAGTCCGGCCACGCTGCCGTTGCTCTCTTTGGAGGTGACGCCCAGGATTGCCAGAACAAAAACGAAGGTCAGCGCAATTTCAATGGCAACGCTGATCCAGGGGCTTCCGGCATAGCCCTCAGTCGCTCCGTACAGGCCGTTGGCGCCAAGCTTGGTGTTGTCCCGCACAATGGCATACAGCGCGCCGGCGCCGGCGATGCCGCCCAGATACTGGGCGATCACATAGCCGCAGAAATCCTTGACGCTCATCTTCCCGCTGACAAGCATCGCGATGGAAACAGCGGGGTTGATATGGCATCCGGAAATATTGCCGATGGAATAAGCCATCGCCACAATCACCAGGCCGAAAGCCAGCGCCGTCATCAGATGGCCCGCGCCGCCGATGTCACAAACCTGTCCGGCAACGCCGCAGGCGACAAACACCAGGACGGCGGTACCGATGAACTCCGCCACATACTTTTTCATTTCCTTCATAGTCCCATTCTCCTTTCATTCCCTGCATAGGGATACAACATTTGGTATTTTACCGCGTTATAAGGTTTTTGTAAATCACAATATCCTGTTTTTTTCGGGTTTCTGCTGCAAAACCGGAAAAAGCGGCAAATCCCGCCGCTTTTCCTGGTTCTTTTGTGTTTATTACTGACAACCTGTGCCAACCATGTCATCCTGAGCGTAGCGAAGGATCTTACATGCACTCGCTGCAGTTGTCAGAAAAATACGTTAATTCAGCCTGTCAATCCGGACGTTTCCGGAAGTCGTATCGATATTCACGCTTCCGCTGCCGTCGCCGCAGATATATTTGTTTCCCTCCCGGGCCAGGGCAAGTCCGTAGGTGAAGCTGCCGCTTGTCGTATCCACAGTTGCCGTGAAGCCGGGAGTCTCCGGCAGTTTCGCCGTCACGCTGCCCGAGGTGGCGCTGATGCTCAGCTGTTCCATTTTGCCAAGCTCCGCATCAATATTCCCGCTGGTGGAATTCGCTTTCGCACTCTGGCATTCCTGCGCCTGAATCCCGATACTGCCGGAGGTGGACGCCGCTTCAATGAGCATGGCTTTTTCCGCTTCCACCCGAATGTTTCCGCTGGTGGAGTTGACCCGGATCTGTTCCGCGGTTCCGCGGAATTCCAGCTGCTGTTCTCCGGAGGTCGCGTTGACTTCCGCCTTATCCGTCTCGACGCAGGCCCGGATATCGCCGGAAGTGGAATCCAGAATCAGCACTTCCGCTTTCATTTCCGGAATCTCGATCTCCCCCGAGGTCGTTCCGATGTTCGCCTGGGTCAGCCGGATGCCTTCCGGCAGCGTGATCGTCAGTTCCTTCTCCGGCATGTTCCAGCGGATGCCGGGTTTGGTAAACTGAACCCGCAAAGTATCTCCGTCAACCCACCACTGAAGCTTTTCGTCGCCTGAAAGGGCACGTTTTGCGCTTTCCTTCAGTCCGATGGTATTCTCCGTGTGATACGCGACCGTCACCTTGCCGCTGGTCCAAGTGACGTCGATTTTTTTGATGTCTTCCTGAATCTCTGTATCACCGGAAGTATACTTTTCCGCGTTCGCGTATCCTCCGCTGCTTCCGAACATCCCCGTGGAAGTAATAATCACCGCGCATACGAGTACCACCACCAGAACAACCATACCGATCTTAATGATCTGATCACGACTCATTTTTCATTCCTCCTGTTTTTCATAATGCCCAGAACAACCAGCGCGATTCCCGCAGCAACACCCACGATGGTGAAGAATCCGGGGCCGCCGCTGTTGTGGATGCGGATCACGTTCATCATGTTCAGAAACAGCACCGCGTCCGCCGCAAGCACCAGAAGCACCTTATTGCTCTTCCCGATCCATTTCTGCAGCTGCTTTGCCCGGACGACAAACGGCAGGAAGCAGACCGCCAGACCGAACAGCACCGAACTGGACGCCACCCAGAACCAGTTCCCGCCGCTGACCAGGCATGTTACGGCCAGCAGAATCATCAGGCTTGCGGTAAACGAGGCAAGCATCAGGAGCGCCTTGCTGCCCTTCGGGGCCATGATCGGAACGATGATCAGGCTGGCCGCCACGGCCAGCGATGCCAGCACAATAAAGAACCATCCCATCGCCGACCCTGTCGTCAGATTGATGATCAGGCAGACGAGAATCGGGATCATAAAGACGCCGGATACCGTAGAGCCCACGGTTGCGGAGCGCCGTTTGAATTTCTTCACTCCGTATTCGATCACGTCCTGCTTTTCCATCTGCAGGCCGCTTTCAATTTCATTATTCTGAAGACGCTTCAGCATTCCGCTGCAGTCCGGGCATTCCGCCAGGTGTTCATCCACCAGTTTACGGCTGTCCGCACTGCACGCGTCGTCCGCGTACAGCGGAAGCAGATCGCGAATTACATCGCATGAATTTTTCATTTCATTTCCATCCTTTCCTGTAGTTTCAGTCTGGCGCGGTGATATGTGACCCGGGCCCAGTTTTCGGTCTTTCCGAAAATGGTTCCAATGTCCCGGTAAGACAACTCTCCGAAAACCCGAAGCTCGAAGATTTCCCGGTAGGGTTCCTCCAGAGCGTGCAGGGCCACGTGGATTCGAAAGGAGGAATCCCGATCCGCGGCGACCTGCTCAATCTCTTTTCCCGGATCCGGTACTTCTTCCGGAATCGGAGCGGTTTTGCCCTGGCGGCGTTTCTCGTCATAGAAACAGTTCTTTGCGATCGCGCACAGCCAGGTGACCTCGTCCGATTCCTTCCGGAACTCATTCGATTTCGAAAAAGCCCGGAAGAAGGTTTCCTGGGTGAGCTCCTCCGCCATTTCCCGGTTGCCCGAGAGCGTCATCGCGTAGGAGAACACCCGCATGTAATGGGCTTCGTAGAGCTTTGCGGTCTGTTCCTGGTTCACATCCTCACCTCCTTTTCGCCGGATTCACTGATTAGACGGACGAAAACGGATTTCGTTACAGGGTTTCTGAAAAAAATTTTTTTCGAAAATTGACGGACTGTTTTTCTCCGAAAAAAAAGCGGGCATTTGCCCGCTTTGACTGAGCTTTTTATTTTTTCCTTTTCAGGAATCCGGGAACGCCGTGATCGTCGGTCATCATGGCCTGGTTCTGGGGAATGGCCTGAAAGGATCCGGTCTGTCCGGTCACCTGACCGTTGCTGTTGAACAGCGGCTGATAGTTCTGAGGCTGCGCGGCGCCGAACCCTGTCTGCTGTGCCATCGGAGCATTCGGTCCCGTTGTTGCTTCGGGCATAGCCTGGAACGGACGGGTCGCCTGGGGCGACGTCTGCTGATAGCTGAAACCCGTCTGGAATGAGCCGGTGTTCACCATGCCGGGAACGCCCATGCTGGGCCTCGAGGAACTCATGAACGTGGGCACTTCGCCCGTTCCGCCGGAGGAGAACGGAGAATTCTGTACGGGACTCTCGTATGCGGGTTCACGGGATGCAGGCGCTTCCTGACGCCCGAAATTGGTACCGAAGGATCCGAACAGGCGGTCATGCTCAATTTCCCTGGGCTTGCGGGCCGGTTCCTTCGCCGGGAACGGGGTCTTCTCGAAGCCGGTGGCGATCACGGTGATCCGTACATCCTCGCCCATGGTCTCGTCAATGCCTGCGCCGAAGATAATGTTCGCGTCGGGATCGGCCGCTTCCATAATAAGATTGGCCGCTTCATTGATGTCCACAATGGAGATGTCCGCGCCGCCGGTAATGTTGATCAGCACCGCGCGGGCGCCGTCAATATTGGTCTCAAGCAGCGGAGAGGCAATGGCATTCTTTGCCGCCTCGACCAGACGGTTCTCGCCACTTCCGACGCCGATGCCCATATGCGCCATGCCGCCGTTTTCCATGACGGTCTTGACGTCCGCAAAGTCCAGGTTGATCATGGCCGGCACCGCGATCAGGTCGCTGATGCCCTGGATGCCCTGGCGCAGCACGTCATCCGCAATGCGGAAGGCTTCGAGCATCGTGGTGCCTTTGTTGACCACCTGCAGCAGCCGGTCGTTCGGAATGACCACAAGGGTATCCACATGCTGCTTCAGTTCTTCGATCCCGGCTTCAGCGTTCTTCATCCGCTGTTTCCCTTCAAAATTGAAGGGCTTGGTCACAACGGCAATGGTGAGTGTGCCGAGATCCCGGGCAATCTCCGCCACGATGGGAGCCGCGCCCGTTCCGGTGCCGCCGCCCATACCGGCGGTAATAAACACCAGATCCGCGCCTTTCAGAGCGGAGGCAATCTCTTCCCGGCTCTCTTCCGCCGCCCGGCGGCCCACCTCGGGGATCGCGCCGGCGCCGAGGCCTTTGGTCAGCTTTTCGCCGATCTGGATTTTGACCTGGGCGTTCGACTGGCTGAGCGCCTGCCGGTCGGTGTTGACGGAGATAAATTCCACACCGCGCAGACCCGCGTCAACCATCCGGTTCACCGCGTTGTTTCCGCCGCCGCCGCATCCGACGACCTTGATGGAAGCAAAGGTGTTCTGTTCTTCGTTCTGGAATTCGATCATGTGCTTAACCTCCCAACAGACTACGGAAAAAGTCTTTAATCCTGCCGCCCGCACCGGCCGCCGGCTGATGCTGCTGCTCAATGGTATCGATGATCAGATCCATAAGGCCCAGCGCACTGGAGAAGCTGTGGCTGTTGAGCTTCGTGGTCCTGCGGGGCGTCTCCTGTACGGGGCGGTTGAGTCTTCCTGCAAGATATTCCTTGCCGCCCCGGTTGAAACTGAGTCCGCCGCCGGTGAGAAACACGCTGCTCCAGCTGCCGAGAGAACCGAAATCTTCATCAATGCATTCCTTGATCCTGTCGCAGATCTCATCCAGCGCCCGGGTGATGATCGGTTTGATCTGTTCCCGGGTAAAGATGACTCCCTTCTGCCCGTCAGCCCCGGGAACCTCATAGGTTTCCCCCGTGGTTTCGATGCCGTAGACAAACTTGCGTTTGATATCCTCCGCAGCGCTGAGGGAAATGTCCAGTTCTTCCGCCAGCGAAACGGCAAGATCGCCGCCGCCCAGATCCAGAACCTTGTGGTAAATGATGGCGTCACCTTCCACGCCGATAATCTCGGTATTCAGATATCCCATGTCGATCAGGACGGAAGTACGGTCGCGCTCCTGTTCGTTCAGGTAAAGCATGGCTTCGCCCGCGGAGGTGGAGAAGAAACCGGATACCACAATTCCGAGGTCAGCCATCCGGTTAGTAACATCGTCGATAAAGAAACGGTTTCCGACCACAAAGCTGATATAGGCGGTCATCTCCCGTCCCTTCATGCCGACAGGTTCGAGCGTTTTTTTCCCGCTGTCAACCATAAACCAGGCCGGGCTGGAATGGATCACCACGCCGGGCACGTTCGTCAGGTTCTCGGCGGCTTTGGTGAAGGAGGCCTTGACGTCCGCTGAAGTCACCCGCGGATCCGTCCCCTTCAGGGAAATGGTCACCTTGGTGGCGTATACATGGGTGAAGGCGCCGGGAACACCGACATTGATCTCGCGGATTTTGGAGCCCGCCTGTTCTTCGGCGTCGCTGATGGAGCGGCGGATCGCCTCGTCGAGCTGGCCCGGATTGTTCCAGCCTTCCTCGAGATATCCGTCATACTTTGCGACGCCGGCTGCGATAATGTCGCAGCGCTGGCTTCCGCTGTTTTCGGCAACCAGCGTAACAATTTTGCTGGTACCGAAGTCGATGGCCGCAACCGTCGTTTTCATAGCCTGTTAAAACCTCCCGTGCTCAGGATTGACCGGGGAATTCCTGCAATATAATGCACACGATAAGATATTATAGCCTGTTCATACTTGTTTTGCAATAGTTTGCGCGTAATTTATTACAATTTTTGTGCAATTTGTTACAATTTTATCCAACAATTCCGGATTTACTGCGGGGAGTTCGGGGAATAAAAAGGTGTTTCCGGGTTCGAAACATTGATGGAGCCGCTGGTTTTACCCATTTCCTTCAGCCTGTCCCGGACAAGGAAAAGCGCCCGCAGCTTGGCATGCAGCGATTCGCCGTTGCCCAGTGAAACGGAAAAATTGTCTCTCGTGGTCAGCAGAAGGGAGGATGGGTTCGAAAGATCCGCCTCCAGAATCTGGTCTGTACAGCCAAGAACCTTCATTTCCAGGAAAAGATCCCGGAAAATCAGTTCCTGTGACGCGGAAGAAAGAACCATGGTCTGTCCCAGATGCGCTCCGGAGCGGATATCCAGGCCCTTGACTTCGACAAGCACCACCGTATCCTTCATGTACGGATTCTCGGTTTCGTAAAGCACCATCCCGTTCTTGTCCATGACATACATGATACCGCACCAGGTCAGGAAGCAGCAGGCTTCCCGCTCCCTGACGGCAATCGTCACGGTTCCGGGCAGCTCTTTTTCCAGATACCGGAACTCCAGCGTGTAATACGTGTAGTTGCTCCGCTCCCGGGCCGCGGTGATGGCGGCGGCCGTGAGGCGCCGCCCGGTTTCTTCCTCGCTCAGACTGAGAATGCTGTCCCCCCTGCGAATGCCGCTGAACTGAATAATATCCGCGGTGGAAACCAGGCTGTTCCCGGTAACGCGGATCTCCCGGATCCGGAAAATCCCGAAATAGACGGCAGCAAAAGCCGCCGCAAACAGGAGAACCACAACGACAACCGTCCGCAGGGAAATCCGGTTTTTCTGACGCCCGCCGGTCCTGTCTCTGTGCAGATCGTCGGATTGCTCCTTCACTTCCCGTGCGGAATACTGATATCCAGTTTGCTGCTGATCGGTCCAAAATTCGCCCGTATGGTCACTGACGCTGCTGGAACGCGCTTCGAGGAGTTCCGGCGCCGTTTCAGGTTCTTCAAAGGGATTGCTGTTGTCCGGGACCGGACCGAACCAGGTGTTCTTCTGCCAGTCCCTGAGTTCCCCTGTATTCTGGCCGGACGCGTTCTGGGGATCCCCGGCTCTTCTGCCCGGGGACGGCTGTGCAGGGCCCTGCATCCGGCTCACCTCCATTGCAGACTTCGGTCTGTTTTTATTTTACTGATCTCAATCCGTTCACGATCTCCTTAAAAATCCGACCGCGTTCTTCATAATCCCTGAACATGTCAAA
>Ga0310690_10005904_pt1 | contig 16357 bp, 12 predicted proteins | sample AusTroGonzalo_MG_2_FD_207661 | JGI IMG/M metagenome (GOLD analysis project Ga0310690, IMG submission 207661) | Bovine rumen microbial communities from tropical cattle in Woodstock, Queensland, Australia - Gonzalo_04 (v2) (version 2) | ecosystem: Host-associated > Mammals > Digestive system >... | reverse complement strand
CTCCGTTGTTGCCGTTGCTGACGGTGGGCTTGCGTTCACCGTCGAGTATCTCGCGGCACATGTTCTTGATGTCGATGACGCGCTGGAGGGTTTCCAGATTGTCACCACTGTAATGACCAGGGAAGAGAAAACGGATGTCGTTCTTCTTCATATAGCGCTCAATCCGCTCGGCTGTGTACATCTCGGTGGAGAGGTTGGTGAACACCAGCAGGTTGGTGGAGCCGAAGGCATCGCCGCTGAAACCATAGTGACGGGCTTTGTCGAAGAACGTAGCACTTCCGGCTGTATGTCCAGGGGTGAAGATGACCTCTATCTCGCGACCGCCAAGGTTGATCACTTCGCCATCGTTGAGATATCGGATCTGCCCCTTGTAGTTACGCATGTTGTTCGGAACGATGGGCATATCGCCTGCATTCAGATAGACTTCGGGAAAGGGACCTACGCCGCCCACATGGTCACCGTGGGCATGGGTCAGCATCATGGTGACAGGTTTGGAGGTGATCTTGGCTACAATCTTGTCGAGTTCAGGGATGCGTGTTCCGGCATCAATCAGGAGTGCACGGTCGTTTCCCTCAACGAGATAGAGCGACTCGTTATAGACCCTGTGTCCGTTGCCTATCCATGTATGTTCGTCGAGCTGGCGGAACACCACTTCGTCGTCCTGATAGACTACTTTGCCGCGAAGGTCGCGACTATTGATATCTGTTTCCTGTGCCTCAACCATAGAAGGCATCAGGCTAAGCAGCATGGCTGCAATGATCATGTTAGCTTTCATATTTATTAATTGGGGAATGGGGTGTAATTTTTCAATGGTTATCCTACACTGGGTCAACATCGTAGTAGACTTGGAGTCCGTGGGCAGAGGGTTGCTGGAGCAAGCGTGCCTGGATGTCGAACAGGAGGGAACGGACACGAGAGGGCGATGCGTTCTTCTCGATTTTGAGCATGAGCTTGCGCACATACATGGAACGAACTCGGGCTACAGCGGGACGGTCGGGACCCAGCACACGGTCGCCAAACACCTGACGGAGCATAGTGCCAAGGTCGTTGGCCAGCATCTCGGTGCGGGTATAGTCGTTGTGACGCAGATAGATGTTGATGAGACGATAGAAGGGGGGATAGTGGAACTGACGACGCTCCTCCATCTGGGTGCGGAACATGGCTTCGTAGTCGTTGCTGACCACGTAGGCAATGGTGTCGGCATCGGCACTGCGGGTCTGCAATATCACACGACCGCGGGTGTTGCGACGACCTGCACGGCCTGCCACCTGAGCCATCACCTGATAGGTGCGCTCATGACTGCGGAAGTCGGGGATGTTGAGCATGGTGTCGGCATCAAGGATGCCTACGACGCTGACATTATCAAAATCGAGTCCCTTGGTGACCATCTGTGTACCGATGAGAATGTCGTACTGATGGTGGGAAAAGTCGCTGATGATTTGCTCGTAGGCAAGTCGGGTGTGGGCTGTGTCGATGTCCATACGGACGGTCGTAGCCTCTGGGAAGTAGCGATGAATCTGCTGTTCGACCTTCTCGGTGCCGATACCTACATCCGAAAAATTCGATTCCTGACACGAAGGACACCGCTCAGGCAGTTCGTAGGTCTGACCGCAGTAATGGCACACGAGACGGTTGGTCTTCTTGTGATAGGTGAGACTGACATCACAATGTGGACACTGAGGCACCCATCCGCAGGTTTTGCACATGAGGAAATTGGCATATCCACGACGATTCTGAAAGAGGATGACTTGCTCATGACGCTCGAGGGCTTCCCCGATAGAATCGAGCAAAATGGGCGAAAAGATGCCTTTCATCCGCTTTTGGAACTTGAGTCGTTTGATGTCGACCACCTCTATTTCCGGCAAGTGATAATCAAGGTAACGGGTGGTGAGACTCACATAGCCGTAACGGCCGGTCTTGGCCAATTGGTAGGACTCAAGACTCGGAGTGGCGGTACCCAAAAGGACCTTGGCTCCACACTGATGGGCGAGCATGATGGCAGCACTACGGGCATGATAGCGTGGTGCTGGGTCTTGCTGTTTGTAGGACGACTCATGTTCTTCGTCGACGATGACAAGCCCCAACTGGCGGAATGGGAGAAAGACGGACGAACGGACGCCAAGTATCAACCGGTAGGGCGAGTCGGACAACTGACGGCGATAGACGGCCACACGAGCAGAATCGGTGAATTTGGAGTGAAAAACGCCCATTTCATCGCCGAACACACGCCGCAGACGTTCGGTAATCTGGGTGGTGAGGGCTATCTCGGGCAAGAGGTATAACACCTGCTTACCTTCGATCAAAGCCTGACGGATGAGGTGGATGTAGATTTCGGTCTTACCACTGGAGGTGACACCATGCAACAGGGTGACTTCCTTGGTGAGAAAGGACTGACGGATAGCATCGTAGGCTTGCTGCTGAGGAAGACTGAGAGATGTCTCCTCCCTATCTTTTTTCTCTCCCCCCTCCTTGAGGATGGGCAAAGGAGAGGCTACCTTCAGCCGTGCTGGCAGGGCGGCATTCATGACATCGCCCAAGGGGCAGACGTAATACTGGGCTATCCATTCCCAAAAGCGGAACTGGGCCTCGGTGACCATCGGCTGAGTGTCAAGACACTCTTTGATGGGCTTGATTTCATAGCCCTGTGGAGCTTTGGTGTGGACAGTCCTCACGATTCCTACATACGACTTGCTCTTACCGAAGGGCACCAACACACGACAACCCCTCTGCACGGATGACTCCAGCGCAGAAGGGATGCTGTAGGTATAGCTGTCTTGCAGAGGAAGCGGAACAATTACATCTGCATATCTCGTCATACGATAATTAGAAGAAATAGGTAACAGACAACTTGTGTGAGTTATCCTTCAGCTTTCCTTCTTTGATGTCGTTCGCTGTGTTCTTAATAGAGAAGTCCTTCGTGCTACCCAATTTGATGTTATAGGTGTAACCCAACTGGATATGTCCAAGAACTGTTACTCCTGCTCCTACATTCCATGAGAATTCAGACTTCTTCAGCTCCCAGTCGCCTTTCCATTGTTCAAAACCAGCCTTCACATTATTAGCGTCAATCGACCAGTCGCGGTCGCCGATATTATAGGCAAACTGTGGGCCAGTGGCACCATAGATACTAACTTTACTGCTAAGTCCCAAAGTGTACTTCACATCCAAAGGAACAACCAGGTACTGAAGGGTTTTAGTTGTCTCGTCAGTCGTTGGTAACTTCGTGGATTTGTTCTCGTAAAGCACAGCAGCATCAACACCTAAACCTGCAACAGGAATGGTGAAGCTAACAGTAGGACCTACAAAGAAACCTGCACGATTGTTACTGTCAAAGTTCCCGTTGAAATTGCTGGAATCCCACTTCACTTTATTAACATTCAAACCGGCTTTAATACCGAACTTAACCTGAGCACTAACTGGCAGTGCAAAACACATAGCACTAATGGCTAATAAAACAAGACTTTTCTTCATACTTAATAACTTATTATTGGTTGAATTGATAAAAAGATTATGTCATCTTATGCTTTACGCAATGTCTCCACGATACGTGCCATCTGGTTCGGGATACGAATCTGCTGTGGACACTTCGACAGACACTCTTCGCAGTCCTGACATGCCTCAGCCCATTTCTTCTTATCGGGGAGGGCTTTCTTGTAGGCATCGGAGAAGGCCTTATGGGCAGCTGCATAGCCAGATGCACTCTTGTCGGGAAGTGGCAAGATGTGCTTGGTCACTGCATCGTTGTAGGTAGCGAAGTTGGTTGGGATATCGACACCAAACGGACAAGGCATACAATATGAGCAAGTGGTACAAGGAATGTTTGGGAAGCCCGACATCTGGTCGGCAATCTCGGCAAGGAGGTTGTTCTCGGCATCAGTACAAGGATCGAGCGGCGAGAAGGTCTTGACGTTCTCTTCCAGATGGTCCATGCGGTTCATACCACTCAGTGTCGTGAGGATATTGGTGTGAGAGCCTACCCAACGGAATGCCCAGCGAGCCGAACTGTCGTCAGGATGAACAGCCTTCAGTTTATCGGTAATCTCAGGAGCCATGCGGCCGAATGTACCACCACGCAGCGGTTCCATGACCACGCACTGAACACCCAACTTATCACATTTGTTATAAAGATACTCGGCATCGGCATCGCTACGACGACCTCCACGCATCGAAGCATGACGCCAGTCGAGGAAGTTCATCTGAATCTGAACGAAATCCCAGTGGTACTCTTCCTGATGATCCAGCAACCAGTCGAAATCGCGCACATCGCCATGATAAGAGAAGCCCAGATGCTTGATGCGACCAGCCTTACGTTCGGCCAAAAGGAAATCGAGCACACCATTATCGAGGAAACGGCCTTTCAGGGTGTTCATACCACCACCGATACCATGTAACAGGTAATAGTCGATGACATCAACTTTCAGTTTCTGACGCGATGTCTCATACATACGCTTCGATGCCTCCAATGACCATTGGTTCTGACCTTGGTTTGACATCTTCGTAGCCACGTAATACTTGTTGCGAGGATGACGTGAAAGGGCATTACCCATCAACACCTCAGACTGGCCTCCCATGTACATCGGAGCCGTGTCAAAGTAGTTCACACCGTGTTCGATGGCATAATCCACCAAACGGTTCACTTCTTCTTGGTTATTTGGCAAACGCATCATACCGAAGCCCAGCAGCGAGATTTGTTCACCACTACCGTGCTGCACACGATATGTCATGCGATTGTCAGCAGGTTTTTCAGGTTTTTCTTTCGCAATCACATTCAGCGGCTCCAAGGCCATCATAGCCATAGCGGAACCTGCTCCAACTCCCATGCGCCGCAAAAATTCACGACGACTCATGTTTTTGTTTTCGTCCATATTCTATCAATTTTTGGTTAGTCGCGGCAAAGATACAAAAGTTTTTTAGAATACGCACTATGTTTTTTACTATTTTTCTTCACAGCTCCTTCAATCTTAACACCATCCCCCACCATTTTTACATCACAAAAATGCAATTTCAGTACGTTTTAAGGCAAAAACACAAAAAAAATAAATGTTTTTTGAAAAAAATGTGGGGAAAAGTGGTGAAATGTGAAGAATTATGCTTATATTTGCAATCAAATTCAAAAACAAGGATTCATGCGCTTTATCGGAGACTATTCAGCAAAAGCAGATGCAAAAGGCAGAGTGTTTCTGCCGGCACCATTCCGGAGAGTTCTCGAAGCAGACAAAGAGATGCGTCTCGTGCTGCGGACAGACCTGTTCCAGAAATGCCTTGTGCTGTATCCTGAAGGTCTTTGGAACGAGATGTTAGACATGCTGCGAGCAAGGCTCAACAGGTGGGACGGACGTCATCAGCATCTCCTTCGTCTGTTTTTAGAGGATGCCGAAGTGGTGGAACTGGACAGAAACGGACGTTTTTTGATAAACAAACGTAAGTTGAGATTTGCAGGGATAAGCCAAGATGTGCGATTCCTTGCCGTTGATGACCACATAGAAGTGTGGGATAAGAGTCGGTTTGAATCCGTCCTCAACGAGCCTTCTAACCTCGGTGAGGATTTGCAGGAGATTATGGCCGATTTGCCTTCAAATTTAATCTGACATAGTGGGAAAACCTATTGATAGGTTCGCTTTACTTTTTAAGAGTCTCGCGCGCGTACATTATTTATAAATGATTGACGCCGCAACGGTATTATACATTTACATTCACACTCAACCAATGACGACCGAAGAAATGACATATCACCAGCCCGTACTACTCCATCAGAGTATCGACGGCCTGAACATCCACAAGGATGGGACGTATGTTGATGTGACTTTCGGAGGAGGAGGACACAGCCGCGAGATTCTGAAGCGATTAGAGGGCAAGGCACATCTGTATAGTTTCGACCAAGATGCCGATGCAGAACAGAACATCGTGGACAATCCGCGATTCACGTTTGTGAGAAGCAATTTCAGATACTTGAAGAACTTTCTGAAATACTACGGAGAGGATGAAGGTATCGACGGTCTGTTGGCCGATCTTGGTGTCTCATCGCATCATTTCGATGATGCTGAGCGTGGGTTCTCGTTCCGGTTTGATGCACCGCTCGATATGCGGATGAACCAACGAGCCAAGCAGACAGCTACCGACGTGGTGAACAGCTACAACGAGCAAGCGCTGGCCGACATCTTCTACTACTACGGAGAATTGAAGAACAGCCGCCAGATTGCAGCAGCTATCGCGAAAGAACGGAATGGTCGTCGCATTGAAACTACCGGCGAACTGCAAACCATCGTTCAACCCTTCTTCGGACGCGACCGCGAGAAGAAAGAACTGGCCAAAGTGTTTCAAGCCTTGCGCATCGAGGTGAACCACGAGATGGATGCCCTAAAAGAGATGCTCGCTGCAGCAACAGAGATGCTGAAACCTGGAGGCCGACTGGTGGTGATTACCTATCACTCGCTGGAGGACCGCATGGTGAAGAACCTCATGAAGACGGGAAGCACAGACGGTGATGAGACGAAAGACTTCTTTGGCAACACATCGTCACCATTCAGGCTGATCACTCGCAAGCCCATCGTTCCCGATGCCGACGAGCAGGCAATGAATCCACGGTCGAGGAGCGCAAAGTTGAGAGTAGCAGAAAAAGTTGAAAGTTGAAAGTTAAGAGTTAAGAGTTAAAAGTTGAGATTTAAAGATACGTACCGCGTTAAAGCGTTTAAATTGAGTTTATCATGGACGAGGACAGCAAAAACATCATTGAGGAACAAGACACTGAGCTGACCCAAGACGAAGCGAAGGAGATGGAGGAGCAGGAGCGGGCGATGGAGGCTATCAGGAAGTTCACTGAGGCCGATGAGGACGAGGACGAAGATAGTCTGGGAGAAATCTCTCTAAAGTCCATCATCGGAGGTGACATCCTACAAAGCCGCTTCATGCTCCATCAGGTCGTCTTCTTCATGTTTCTTGTTGTACTCGCCATCATCTACACAGGCAACCGATACTCCAGTCAGCAAGACGCACTGCTGATTGACAGCCTGAAGATGCAATTGCAAGAAGAGAACTACCGAGTGCTTACCATCGAGAGCGAGTTGCTCAATGCCAGCCGACAATCGGAAATAGTCAACCGACTAAAAAACAACGGCGACTCACTCCTACTCCATTCCACCACTCCCCCATTCGTCATCAAAAACGACGATAGTCATCAACAATAAAAACGAAAAGCAATGAAATTTGACAAGAAATACATATCAGGTCAGTTCACGCTGGTAATCATACTGGCATTGCTTTTCTGTGTCGGTATCGTCTTCTTTATGGTGAAAACCATGACGGTGGACAAGCAGAAATGGGAAACGGTGAAGAAAGATAACTTCGAGAAGGACAGCCTGATTGTCGAGCCTACCAGAGGTAATATCCTTTCAGCCGACGGACAATTAATGGCCAGCGACCTACCTGACTACAAGGTATATATCGACTTCAAATCGGGATTGTCGAAGCAAGCCATTAAGAACAACGAGTTCACCCATCAGGATTCTGTCTTCTATTGCACAAAAGACTCACTCTTCATGGCCAAAGGTGAATACGCCCAAATCCTTGATTCCATCTGTGAGGGTCTGAGCCGCATCTGTCCTCCCACCACTGCTGATGACTATCGCAAACATCTGGCAGAAGGATGGGTGTCGCAAAGTCGCTACTTCGAAGTGTGCAAGCACAAAACGCTCAACTATATCCAATACAAGGAACTGATGGCGCTTCCGTTCTTCCGTGACTACGAGAAACGTAAGTACTTTGTGGGCTTGAACATCGTTCCACGTAACAACCGCAAGAAACCATTCGGTTCGTTGGCGCGTCGTACGCTCGGCGATATGTTCGGCGATAAGGATAACAAAGAGAACAAATCTGCCAAATCGGGTCTCGAACTCGCCTACGACTCCCTCCTTCGTGGTGTACCCGGCATCATGCATCGTCGTAAGATTCTAAACCGCTATGTCGACCTCATCGACATCAAGCCTACTAATGGATACGACATTGTTTCAACCATCGATGTATCCATGCAGGACATCAGTGAGAATGCCCTTCGTGAAGAGTTCCGTGTGATCAAAGGAACTGGTGGTCTGGCCGACATGGGTGTTGTAGTGCTGATGGAAACCAAGACTGGCGACGTGAAAGCTATCGTCAACCTGTCACTTTATGACGACGGAGAGTACTACGAAGCTCGAAACTTCGCACTTGCAGCCCTCATGGAACCAGGTTCTACTTTCAAGACTGCATCCATCCTTGTAGGTTTGGACGACGGCACACTCGATATAAACGAAACCACTAATGGTAATGGAGGTGTGTACAACATGTATGGAGCCTCAATGAAAGACCACAACTGGAACCGTGGTGGTTATGGCGAAATGGATGTGGCCCACACACTGATGTACTCATCGAATATTGGTGTGAGTCGCCTCATCGACAAACACTATCACAACTGCCCCGAAAAGTTCGTAGAAGGTCTGCATCGCATCGGTATCGGAGCCGACCTGAAACTCCCGTTCGTCGGCGCAGCCGTTCCTGTCATCCGCATGCCGAAAGCCGACCGCAGCAACTGGTCGAACACAGCGCTGGCCTGGATGTCTATCGGCTATGAGACCCAGATACCACCCATCTCAACGGTCACCTTCTACAACGCAATCGCCAACAACGGCACGATGGTACGTCCACGGTTCGTAAAGGCCGTACAGCGTGACGGAGAGATCGTAAAGGAAATGCCAGTAGAGGTTATCAAGCAACAGATAGCACGTCCGCAAGCCATCGCACAGATTCGGGAGATGCTGCAGAGAGTGGTAGGTGAAGGAGTCGGCAAACGAGCAGGCAGCAAGTACTTCACCGTTGCGGGTAAGACTGGTACTGCCCAAATTGGCGGTAAGGGAGGATACAAAGGTGGTGGTCACCTCGTCAGCTTCTGCGGTTATTTCCCTGCCGAAGATCCTCAGTACACCTGTATCGTGGCTATCCGACTGGCACATGGTATGGCATCGGGAGGCGGACAAGCAGGACCAGTGTTCAAGAAAATTGCAGAAAGCGTATATGCCAATGCTGTGACAAGCGACCTTTCTCGGGCAAAAGACTCCTTGGCAGTGTTCGTACCAACCATCAAGAAAGGATATGTAGGGCCAGCTAAGCAAGTATTAGAGCAGTTGGGCGTGAAAGCCAGTGCTCAGGGAATACAAGATGATGAAATCGGAACCAGCACCAGTCAAGGTAACACTGTTGCCTTCAATGCTTTGGAATATGACTTCGACCACCTACCCGACCTACATGGAATGGGAGTACGTGATGCGGTCTACGAGATAGAACGCCGAGGAATGCGTGCCAAAGTAAAAGGTGTTGGTAAGGTAGTGAAGCAAAACATGCAGGCAGGGACAAAGAATCAGCCAGAACAAATCGTTGAGATTGAATGTGAGTAAAATCGGTTAAATAGTAAATGGTAAATGGTTAAATAGTAAATAAAACGATGTTATTACAAAAAGTATTAGAACATATCACCATAGAAGAGACACGGGGCAACCTGAGTCAGGACATCTGCGGCATACAGATTGACTCGCGCCAAGTAAGCAAGGGACAAGTGTTCGTAGCTGTTCGTGGCACACAGAACGACGGACATCAGTATATCGGCAAGGCCATCGAGTTGGGAGCGACTGCCATTGTTTGCGAAACGATACCTGAGGAGATCAATCCTGAGGTAACTTATATTCGGGTTAAAAACTCAGAACATATTGTCGGCAGCCTCGCAACAGCTTTCTACGATGATCCTTCAACGAAGTTCAAGTTGGTTGGCGTGACTGGTACGAATGGCAAGACCACCATTGCAACAACACTCTACAACATGTTCCGCCACATGGGACATAAAGCAGGATTGCTTTCTACCGTCGTAAACTACATTGATGGAGAACCCATCCCAACCGAGCACACCACACCAGACCCGATTACGTTGAACCGTCTGCTGGCCCAGATGGCAGAAGCAGGATGCGAGTATGTGTTCATGGAAGTCAGTTCACACTCCATCGTTCAAAACCGCATTGGTGGTCTGACATTTGCTGGAGGCATGTTTACCAACATCACTCGTGACCATCTTGACTACCATAAGACGTTCGAGAACTACATCCGTGCAAAGAAACAGTTCTTCGACCAACTGCCAGCCGATGCGTTCGCCATTACCAATATCGACGACAAGAACGGAATGGTGATGATGCAAAACACAAAGGCAACCGTCAAGACCTATTCAGTGCAGCAAGCAGCCGACTTCAAGGCGAAAATCATCGAATGTCATTTCGAAGGTATGTACTTGGAAATCAACGGTCGCGAAGTAGGTGTGCAGTTCATTGGCAAATTCAATGTATATAACCTCCTTGCTGTCTATGCTACCGCCATCATGTTGGGTAAGGAACCCCAAGAGGTGCTGGTTGCTATGAGTTGCATGAAGCCCGTAAGTGGACGACTGGAAGCCATCAATGCTCCCGACGGATTTACCGCTATCGTGGACTATGCACACACTCCCGATGCCCTGGAGAATGTGTTGAACGCCATTCATGGTGTATTGGAAGGTAAGGGGCGACTTATCACCGTCTGCGGCGCAGGAGGCAATCGTGACAAAGGGAAACGTCCTCTGATGGCACAAGAGGCCGTACGCCAAAGCGATCGGGTTATCATCACCAGCGACAATCCCCGATTTGAGGAACCACAAGACATCATCAACGATATGGTGGCAGGGCTTGACAAAGACCAGATGAAACGTGTGTTGACCATCGTAGACCGTCGAGAAGCCATCCGAACAGCTTGCATGATGGCAGAGAAGGGTGATGTCATCCTCATCGCCGGTAAAGGTCATGAAGACTATCAAGAAGTGAAAGGAGTGAAACACCATTTCGACGACCGCGAAGAAGTTCGCAAATGTGTCGGATTAGTCGGTGAATAGTTAATAGTTAATAGTAAACAGTAAATAGTTAAATTGTCAAATAGTCATTATCACGATGTTATATTATTTATCCAATTATCTCGACCAACTCAATATACCAGGAGCAGGAATGTGGTCGTACATCTCCTTCCGCTCGCTGTTGGCACTGATGCTGTCGCTCATTATCTCGATGGCAGCTGGTAAATCGTTCATCACCTACATGAAACGGAAACGCCATATTGAGAGTGCACGCGATGCCGAAATTGATCCATACGGCGTACAGAAGAAAGGCACCCCATCGATGGGAGGTATCATCATCGTAGGAGCAGTCGTCATTCCCGCGCTGTTATTGGGTCGACTGGACAACATCTACATCAATTTGTTGATTATCACCATTCTGTGGTTCGGTCTGCTGGGATTCATCGACGACTACATCAAACTGAAAGGCAACAAAGACGGGTTGAAACCCCGTTACAAGATACTGGGACAACTCATATTAGGAACTGTTGTAGGTGTTGTGCTGTGGTTGTCACCGCAAGCGGTCGTTCGTGAAAACGTAACGATGGAGACTAACGGTAACTCTGCCGTAGTATACCACAAGAGTGAAGCACGTAAGTCTACCGTAACCACCGTACCGTTTCTCAAAAACAACAACCTCGACTATTATGAGGTGTTCGATTGGATAAAAGATGGTAAGATGAAGCGTGCGTGTGGTTGGATTCTATTCATTCTGGTCACCACCTTCGTCATCACTGCCGTATCGAATGGCGCGAACCTCAACGATGGTATGGACGGCATGTGTGCCGGCAACTCTGCCATCATAGGTACAGCACTCGGCATTCTGGCCTATGTATCGGGTCATATCAGCTATGCCAGTTACCTGAATGTGATGTACATCCCTGGCTCTGAAGAGATTGTGGTATATATCTGCGCCTTTGTAGGAGCATTGATCGGTTTCCTATGGTACAACGCCTATCCCGCCAAAGTGTTTATGGGTGACACAGGTAGCCTGTCTATCGGAGGAGTCATTGCCGTCACAGCTGTCATCATCCACAAAGAGCTGATGATTCCTATCCTCTGTGGCATCTTCTTTGTCGAGAGCCTTTCCGTCATCATTCAGGTGTGGTACGCAAAGAAAGGCAACAAACGAGGTGTGAAGCAGCGTGTGTTCAAACGCACCCCTATTCACGACCACTTCCGTGTACAACAGAACCAACTGCTGACTGATTGTAAATACATCTGCAAGTACCCCACTACGGTGCTTCACGAGAACATGATTACCCTCCGATTCTGGATTATCACCATCCTGTTGGCAGCAATAACTATCATAACATTAAAAATCAGATGATGAAACGTATTGTAGTTTTAGGAGCAGCTGAAAGCGGTGCAGGAGCCGCAGTATTGGCAAAAGTCAAAGGATTCGATGTGTTCGTAAGCGACATGTCGGCCATTAAAGATAAATATAAGCAACTACTCGACGAATACCACATCGAGTGGGAAGAAGGTCGTCACACCGAAGCGCTTATCCTCAATGCCGATGAAGTGATCAAAAGTCCGGGAATTCCCGAAAAAGCACCAATGGTACAGAAACTGAAGGAGCGCCAGATTCCGATTATCTCTGAGATTGAGTTTGCTGGTCGATACACTGATGCTAAGATGATTTGTATAACAGGTTCGAACGGAAAGACCACCACAACATCGCTCATCTACCACATCCTCAAGAACGCTGGCTATAACGTAGGGCTTGCAGGCAACATCGGCAGCAGCCTGGCACTTCAGGTTGCAACCGAACACTTCGATTACTATGTCATCGAACTCAGCAGTTTCCAACTCGACAACATGTATCAGTTCCGTGCCGACATTGCCATTCTGATGAACATCACACCCGATCATCTCGATCGCTACGACTTCTGCATGCAGAACTACGTAGACTCCAAGATGCGCATCACACAAAACCAGACAGAAGACGATGCCTTCATCTTCTGGAACGACGACCCCATCGTCACTGAAGAGCTGAAGAAATATAACCTGAAAGCCCAACTCTTCCCATTCTCCGAATTCAAGGGAAACGGTGCCATCGCCTATGCCGAAAAAGGGAATTATGTGATAGAGGTTCCGACTCCATTCAACATGGAACTTGAGGAACTGGCTCTCAAAGGCAAGCACAATCTGTATAACTCATTGGCAGCCGGTATCACTGCCGATATCGCAGGAGTGGACAATGCAACGTTGCGTGAATGCTTGTCAAACTTCGCAGGAGTGGAACACCGTCTGGAAAAGGCAGGACGTGTTCGTGGTGTTGATTTCATCAATGACTCAAAAGCCACCAACGTCAATGCCTGCTGGTATGCCCTTGAAAGCATGCGCCAACCCACAGTGCTGATTCTTGGAGGTATCGACAAAGGAAACGACTACAGCGAGATATACGACCTTGTTCGTGAGAAATGTGTAGGTTTGGTGTTCTTAGGTGTGGACAACAAGAAGCTGCATGACAACTTCGATTCGTTCGGAATCCCTATCGTCGATGTGCGGAGCATGAAAGACTGCGTTGCTGCCTGCTATAACATGGCTCATGATGGCGACTGTGTGCTGCTCAGTCCGTGTTGTGCAAGTTTCGACCTGTTTAAAAACATGGAAGATCGCGGTGAGCAGTTCAAGCAGTATGTGAGAGAACTATAGTAGCCCCTCTCTTAACCCCCTTCAGTTCCCCCGTTATCGGGGGACAGGAATCCCCAAGGGGGGGGAAGATAGACTATAAACAATAATGGTAAATAATAAACAATACGATGCTAAAGATTATCAGTAACAACCTATTCAAAGGCGACAAAGTAGTCTGGATGATCTACTTCTTCCTTTGTATGATATCGCTCGTGGAAATCTATAGTGCCTCGAGTTCATTGACGTATACCCACGGCAATCATTTCGACCCCATGATTCGTCAGGCAGGTTTCCTGTTTGTCGGCCTCATCATCATCCTCATCGTACATCGTATTCCATGCAAGTATTTCAAGTTGTTCCCCATCTTCCTACTACCTGCATCCATCCTGTTGTTGCTCTATGTACTGTTGTTTGGCGGTACTATCAATGGAGGCAACCGTTGGATTGATTTAGGATTCCTGTCTTTCCAACCGTCAGAGGTAGCCAAGGCAGCACTCATTATGTCGTTGGCAGCAATCCTCTCAAAGACACAGAATGAAGAGTCTGTTGTTACCAGGCATGGACGCAAGACCGTTGTGATGGCTACCAAAGGTGGCTACAACAAACCATTCAAGATTTGTAGCACACTGATCATTGTCATCTGCGGACTGATTGTCTCAGAAAACTTCTCGACAGCTGCCATCCTCTTCACCGTAGCTCTTGTCATGATGTATATTGGCAACATCCCACGCAAACTACTACTGAAAGGGCTTATCTGTATAGGATTCGTCGGTGCACTGTTTGTCGGAACACTTCTTGCCATACCCGATTCCTTTGCCGAAGCCATTGGAGGACGTGTGGCTACATGGAAACATCGTATCGAGAACAAGATTGGTATCAATCAGAAAAAAGATGTTGCAGACGCAACGACTACCAACGACTACGACTTGGCAGAAAACTGGCAGGTAGGCAATTCCAACATTGCTATTGCCAATTCCAACGTAATCGGATTGGGACCGGGCAATTCCGTACAACGCGACTTCCTCTCACATGCAGAGTCTGACTTCATCTACTCCATCATCATCGAGGAAACAGGTGTTGCGGGTGCCGTCTTTGTTATTTTCTTGTACTTTGCCCTACTCATCCGAGTGAACAAGATTGCCAAGCGGTGCGATAAGTTCTTCCCAGCATTTCTGGTCACTGGCTTCGGACTGATTCTTGTCCTGCAGGCACTCATCAATATGGGTGTGGCTGTTGGTATGCTCCCTGTAACAGGTCAGCCGCTACCCCTTATCAGTAAAGGTGGAACATCAATCATCATCACTTGCTTTTATTTCGGTGTGATTCTTAGTATCAGTCGCTATGCCGAGAAAGTGAGCGAAACACCTGCGGAGCCTGCTGAGTCGAGTAGTGCGATTGAAACCAACGAATACTTCAGTGGAGCAGGGATAGAGTAGTAGCCCCCCTCTTATCCCCCCAAAGGGGGAGGAAGAAGGCAAATGGTAAATTGAAATAATATGTCGAAACAATTGAAAGTCATCATAAGCGGAGGAGGTACAGGAGGTCATATATTTCCTGCGGTATCGATTGCCAATGCTATTAAAGGCATCGACCCCAATGCCGACATCCTGTTTGTTGGAGCAGAAGGGCGTATGGAAATGCAACGTGTACCCGATGCCGGCTACCCTATTATCGGTCTGCCTATCGAGGGGTTCAGCCGCAAGAATCCGTTTAAAAACATACGGGTGTTGTGGAAAATCCTGAAGTGCCAACGGAAGGCGCGTAAGATTATTCGCGATTTCAAACCACAAGTCGTTGTGGGGGTAGGAGGATATGCAAGCGGACCGACATTGAAGACTGCTGGACAGATGGGAATACCTACATTGATTCAAGAGCAAAACTCTTATGCGGGCGTAACGAATAAGCTATTAGCAAAATCTGCAAGCAAGATTTGTGTAGCCTACGAAGGAATGGAGCGATTCTTCCCTGCCGACAAAATCATCATGACAGGCAATCCCGTCCGTCAGCAATTACTGAATGCCAATATCACTCGCGAGCAAGCCATCGAACAATTCGGACAGAATCCTGCACGTCCTACCTTATTAATAATAGGAGGCAGCTTGGGGGCAAGGACGATCAACGAAAGTGTGTTAGCAGCTCTCGATACCATTCAGCAGTCAGACATCCAAATCATTTGGCAGACAGGAAAATACTACAGCCAGCACATCGCTGACGAGTTGGCCAAACACGCCAAGATAGACAATCTGTTTGTCAGCGATTTCATCTCAAACATGGATGTAGCCTATACTGCCGCCGATTTGGTCATCTCAAGAGCTGGTGCAAGCAGCATCAGTGAATTGTGCATGCTCGGCAAACCATGCATCTTAGTTCCATCGCCCAACGTAGCAGAAGACCATCAAACCAAAAATGCATTGGCACTGGTACACAAAGAGGCAGCGTTGATGGTGAAAGATGCAGAAGCACAAAGCCAACTCATCCATCTGGCAATGGAAGTAGTACAAGACACACAGCGACTGACATCGTTGAGTACACATATCAAGGAGTTAGCCCTCCCCGACTCTGCCAATATCATTGCAAAAGAGGTCATAAAGTTAAGCGTGAAGAGTGAAAAGAGAAAAGTGAAGAGTGAAAAGTGAAGAGTGAAAAGTGAAGAGTGAAGAGTGAAAAGTGAAGAGTGAAGCGTGAAGCGTGAAGAGTGAAGAGTGAAGAGTAAATGGTAAATAGTTAAATAGTAAATGGTTAAATCAATATATTTTATTGGTGCAGGAGGCATTGGAATGAGTGCCTTAG
>Ga0310690_10005902_pt1 | contig 16364 bp, 12 predicted proteins | sample AusTroGonzalo_MG_2_FD_207661 | JGI IMG/M metagenome (GOLD analysis project Ga0310690, IMG submission 207661) | Bovine rumen microbial communities from tropical cattle in Woodstock, Queensland, Australia - Gonzalo_04 (v2) (version 2) | ecosystem: Host-associated > Mammals > Digestive system >... | reverse complement strand
CTGATTGATCAGATCATTGCTAAGCTGACTGCCGAGTACGAAGGAACCATCTCCCTCTTATGTACAATTCCCGGAATCGATCGCCGTCTCGCAATAACAATGATTTCGGAAATTGGTACCGACATGACGGAGTTCGGTTTTTCCAAACGTCTTTGCCGCTGGGCGGGTCTCACGCCTGGTAATAACGAATCCGCTGGCAAGAAGAAATCTGTCAGGATTTCCCGTGCCGGGGTTTACCTGAAACCTGCTTTGGTTGAAGCAGCTCATGCTACAGTCAAAGCCACTCAGAAGTGTCCTTACTTCCGGATTAAATATGAACGGATCATGAAGCGGCGCGGTAAGAAACGAGCCATTATTGCAATCGCTCGCATGATGCTGACTGCAATCTACGCAATGGTGTCAACCGGAGAGACCTTCAATCCATGTGACCTACAGAAGTTCGATATGCCCGAGGAATTAAAGAAGAAGCAAATCATTTCCGATGCCAAGGATGCTGTCAAACTTCTGGTTTCCCTCGGTCTTGTTGCTGAAGGATCTATTTCTTTGGAGGCTTTGGCCGGTTAGTAGGCTAATACAATCTTCGCCTCTCAGAGGCTTGTTTGTTATACGCTTCTTTGATCGGTGGCCCTGCTGCATTCGTAAATAATGTTTTCACATTAACTTCCTGTTTTTACAAACAAACGCCATAAAAATGTCACATTGTTTACTATATATCATATCCCCCTTAGCTTTTCCACTTTATTGACTGCTCATCGATGAAGAAAATGGTCTGAACGGCAGATGAAAAAAACAAACGATCAAAGCAAACGATTTTCCTATAGAATTGAGCGTTTTTTTGTGGTATAATATTTATTGGTTTTTGTTTTCTTTTTTTCATGCTTTTTCTTCCACAAACATATGGTATACGGCGTTTTCTCCAATAAACCGCAACGGACAGCATGAATCCATTGAGTGGAAGAATTGGCATTTTGTAGCGGCTCGGTGATTATGCGGTGTTGAAGCTGCCCGGATGACCGCGGTGCGAGTCAATAAAAAAGAAACCCCGGAAAAACGATATTGAGTTTCATTGACCCGGACAGCGTGAAGGAGCGTCTCACGCAGAAATGCGCAGTTCGGCTTTTTCTGTGTTTTTTCGGCAATAATCCTGACAAAGCGGAACGGCGCCGGGACTCAGCTCCGTCAGCGTCTTTCCCAGAAAGGCGGAAAAGCGATATGAAAATTGCGATGATTGGGCACAAGCACTTGAATCCCTTAGAGGGCGGCATAGAAAAAGTGGTTTATGAGCAGTCCATCCGGATGGCCGCGCGAGGGCATAAGGTGATTTGCTATGACCGGGGAAGCAAAGGGCTGTACGGCGCGGATTATGAAGCCAAAGGCCTAAAAGAATACAAAGGCGTCCGCATCGTCACCATTCCAACGGTCAAAGGGGCTGCCGAGGTGTTTCTCTACAGCTTTTTCGCCACGATTCGTGCCGTGCTGAACAGATGCGATGTGATTTGTTTTCACGCGTCCGGTTCATGCAACATGATCCCCATCGGCAGACTGTTCCATAGGCGCTGCATCGGACTAATCCACGGCATTGATTCCAGACGCGACAAATGGCACGGCTTCGCGGTGAAGTATCTGGAGCGCGGAGAAAAAATCGCGGCCACGAAAGCGTACGCGTGCCTGGTGCTGTCCGAGCATGACAGGCAGTACTTCAAAGAAAAGTACGGTGCAAACACCATCCGCTTCGCCAACGGCGTCACAAAGCCGAGATGCGAAGCGCCGGATCTCATCAAGGAGCAGTTCGGCCTGACAGAAGGAAGCTACATTCTCGCCTTGAGCCGCATCACGCCCGAAAAAGGACTGCATTATCTTATCGAAGCCTATCGGAAGGTGGATTCAGAGAAAAAGCTCGTTATTGCCGGCGGTATGGACAGCCCGGAATACGAGAAGCAGCTACGCGATCTGGCAAACGGGGATTCCCGAGTAATTTTTACCGGCTTTGTGAAAGGTCGGCAGAAGGCTGAACTGTACAGCAACGCCTATCTCTATTGCATGCCCAGCAATCTGGAGGGTATGGCAAACACCCTGTTAGAAGGCATGGCCTACGGGAACTGCTGTCTGCTCAGCGACATCGATGAAAACAAGGAACCCGCAGGGGATCACGCGATCTATTTCCGTAAAGGCGATGTGGAGGACCTACGAAGCCAGCTGACTGATCTGCTGTGTCATCCCGAAACAGTGGAACAGTACAGAAAAAATGCCGCAGACTATGTATGCGAACGGTATAACTGGGACTTGATTACCGATCAGATGCTGGATATTATGACGGGGAATCGGGTCACGGATTACATGGACTATATGCCCGAAAATAGCAATGCGATCTAAGGGAAGACTGATGCATGCGGTGTTTCCTCAACCCACATCAATGTAACGGGAGTGATTGGATATGGCAGAAAAAAAGCTGAACGGAACCGTGATTATTACATACCGCTGCAACGCGCGCTGTACGATGTGCAACCGCTTTAAGCAGCCATCGAAGCCTGAGGATGAGATTTCTCTTGATACCATCCGCAAACTGCCACCTATGTGGTTTACGAACATCACCGGTGGCGAGCCCTTTCTCCGGGAGGACATTGAAGAAATTGTAGGCATCCTGTTGAAAAAAAGCGACCGGATCGTTATTTCGACCAATGGTTTTTTCACAGACCAGATCGTAAAGCTGGCGAAAAAGTACCCACAGGTGGGGATCCGCATTTCCATCGAGGGCCTGGAAAAAACGAACAACGCGATCCGCGGTCTGGAAAACGGTTACCAGCGTGGCATCCAAACGCTGAAAACGCTTCGCGAAATGGGCTTGAAGGACGTCGGCTTCGGCATGACCGTTCAGGACTGCAACGCGTCCGACCTGGTGCCGCTCTATAAGATTTCCGACGAGCTTGGCATGGAATTCGCCACCGCTTCCTTGCATAACAGCTTTTACTTCGTGGAAACGACGAATATCATCCACGACCGGCCGATGGTAGCGCAGAATTTTGAATGTCTGATTAACGAGCTGCTGAATTCCAGGAGTCCCAAAAAGTGGTTCCGCGCGTATTTCAACCATGGGCTTATAAATTATATTTATGGCCAGAAGCGTCTGCTTCCCTGCGATATGAGCTTTGACACCTTCTTTATCGACCCGTTCGGGGATGTGATGCCCTGTAACGGAACACGCGAAAAGCTGGTGATGGGCAACCTGAACCGGCAAAGCTGGGACGAAGTGTGGACCAGCCCCCAGGCGGAAAAGGTGCGTGCCACCGTGCGCAACTGTGACCGTCAATGCTGGATGATCGGCTCAGTATCCCCGGCGATGCATAAGTACGTCTGGAAGCCAGCATGGTGGGTATTCCGCCACAAAATCAAGTTCTGGACCAAAAAGAAGTACTCCATGTACGAACTGAAGGCCGTGCGGGATCTGCGGGATGATAAGGTGTCAAAGGAGCAGTTGGACGCGTGCTCGACCTGTGAAAAATGCGGCGACCATTCAAAGACCGTGTGATCGTTTTTTCAGTGTCGAAAAACGTCTGGGATCGAGGTTTTGCGAACCTTCTTCGGTTTCTTCCGGGAATTGCGCGCAAGGCCATGCGATTGGCGGGCTTTCGCTTCTTGTTGTGGAAAAACGATAAATTCTATGGTAAAATGACAGCGCAGCGCAGAATGAATCGAAATGAGAGGAGGCAGCCGTAGCACAAGCAGGAAATACAAGCCATCCTGCTTCCTCAGCAACTGGGATTCCCAGCCGATCAAGAAGGGCGGAAGCCAACATCGTGTGGACTGCCGGGTTGGAGGAAGCCTGGAGCATAGCTTCGGTGATATGCGGATACCGTGAGAAAAACATGCTTGCCGGCAGATTGGGTTTAGCATTCCTGAATCTATCGAAGCCTTTTCTCCGTTTTCTCATGGAAAAGCCGTCATGGCGAAGCCATGCCATCCCGTACGGAAGGAAATCAGGCCGAAAACGCGGCGTTCCTCCTCTGAAGGGGAAACACGCACAGCCAAGCAGGAGAAAGATGATGAATCTGCAAATGGAGACAGAAGGCAAATGAATTCAAAGCGAGAAGTATGGGTTGATTATATAAAGATTTTCGCATGTGTACTCGTCGTATTGGGGCATTTTTTCCAGTCCATGGTAAAAGCGCAGGTCATTCCCGAAAGCCATGTGTACCAATGGTTCAATACGACCCTGTACTATTTCCATGTCCCTTTGTTTTTTATCTGCTCAGGCTATCTGTATCAAAGATATGCGGTCATACGCAACTGGGAAAGCTGGAAAAACAATACCGTCAAAAAACTGGTTGCGCTGGGAGTTCCATATTTTATTTTCTCTTTCATTACCTGGCTTTTGAAAACCGTGTTTTCCGGCGCCGTCAACGAACAGGTCGGCGGGCTGTTCGATACACTGTTACTGCACCCGGTGTCACCGTATTGGTATTTGTTTATTCTGTTTTTTCTCTTTCTCATAACCCCCACGGTAAAAAGCATAACCGGACTTGCACTTTTGCTTGGTGTATCACTGGGGCTGAAGGTTGCCACCATCCTCATGGCAGGTTCTCCCCCGTTCCGGATCTATGCCGTCACAAAAATCTGCCAGCATTGGGTATGGTTTGTTTCGGGCATGCTGCTCGCCATGATTCGGGGGAAAAAGCTCAGAAAGCCAGCCGTCGGTCTGATACTGGGCGCGGCTTTTATCGCACTGAGCATCGTCACATATCAGACCGAGAACGGATTCATTGCTTTTGCCATGGGTGCGCTTGCATGTTGTTCCGCGATCCTGATTGCTTATGCCTGCAAAGAGCGTAAAGCGCTCAGCTTTCTCTCGCAGTATACTATGCCCGTCTTTCTCATGCATACGTTGTTCGCGGCGCTTACGAGGATCGTCCTGGTAAAGCTGGACGTTTCATCCCCCGTAATCCACTTGGCGGCAGGCCTTGTGATGAGCTTTGTCGGTCCCTTTCTTACGGCGACCGTTATGAAACGTTTGAAGATGGAATGGATCCTGTCCCCCCGAATCAGGCCGAAAAGCAAGACGGGCTGACCGCCGGATCTAAACGGAGCAGCCGGCTTCCGGCGGCGAAAAAATCAAAAAGCCAAAGGCCCCTGAAGCCAAAGCAAAAAGGAGGAAGAATTCCGGATGCGCATCCTGCTGGTTAATTATCGCTATTTCATTTCCGGCGGGCCGGAACGAATGATGTTCAATGTGAAAGCACTGCTGGAAGCACATGGCCATGAAGTGATTCCCTTCTCGGTTCGTTCCAGTAAGAACGTCGACACGCCATACGCAAAGTATTTCGTGGCGCCCATCGGCAGTGAAGATGACGTTTATTATGAGGATTACAAAAAGACGCCGAAGGTCATCTGGCAGATGCTGAGCCGCAGTGTTTATTCCTTCGAGGTCAAGCACGCAATCCAGAAAGAGATCCGCGATGTCAAACCGGATCTGGTTTACATCATCCACATGATCAACAAGCTTTCTCCCAGCGTCATTCGCGGCGCAAAGCAGCTGGGCGTGCCGGTAGTCATGCGGCTGAGTGACTTTTTTATGTTCTGCCCGCGTTTTGATTTCCTGCGGAACAGCAAAATCTGCCGGGAGTGTATGTCGGACGGCCTGGGAAGATGCGTGAAATACCGCTGTGTCAAGCATTCCCTGGCGGCGTCGCTGATCCGCGTTTTTGCCATGAGGGTACATCGCCTGATTCGAGTCTATAACGACGTGAGCGGTTTTGTCGCTCCCTCCACCTATATGGCGCAGGTGCTCCGGGAAGGCGGCATTCCCGTAGAAAAAATTCACTGTATCCCATCGTTTACAAACGCCGGAGAAGTAGGTTTTACCGACTGCGTGGGCGATTATGGTCTGTTCTTGGGTCGGCTGTCGCCGGAGAAAGGGCTCGAAGTGGCAATCAAGGCCTATGAAAAGCTGAAGGACCAGCGACTTGTTATCGTTGGCGACGATACCACCGAGGAAGGCAAGCGTTTAAAAGGATACGTTCATGAAAAAGGCCTTAGGAACATCATATTCCGCGGTTTTCTTCAGGGCCGTGACCTTCACGAGGCGATCAACGCTTCACGCTTTATGATCATACCATCTATCTGTTATGAAAACATGCCAAACACCGCCTTGGAGGCGATGATTTACGCTAAACCGATTTTGATCAGCAGGATTGGTTCCTTGCCGGATTTGGTTAAGGATGGGGAAAGCGGTTATTTGTTTGAATGCGGCAACCCGGATTCTCTGGCCCAGGCGATTGAGCGCATGGCTGATGACGAGCAGGTAAGAAAAATGGGCCTCGTCAGTCGCCAGCTGATGACAGACCGCTTCAGCGCAGAAGCGCACTATAAGAAATTGATACAGCTTTTCAGCAAAGTATGCGGCGACGCTTCAAAAAACTGAGTGGAAGATAAAGATGGTAAAAATGATATCCGAAAGCCCGCGGCCACTGGTCAGCCTCATCGTACCGGTCTATAACGTTGGACAGTATCTCACCCGTTGCCTTGATTCTATCCAGGCCCAGACCTACACAAATTGGGAACTGTTGCTGATTGACGATGGATCAACAGACAATTCCCTGTCCTTGTGTTCGGAAGCTGCCACGCGCGACCCACGCCTGCGCGTCATTCAAAGCAATCATGCTGGACCGGGGCCGACCAGGCAGAAGGGCCTTGATCTTGCCAAAGGTGATTTCATTTATTTCCCCGACGCGGATGACTGCATGGAACCGGATCTGCTGGGAACCTGTGTCGACCTCGCGCTTGAACATGACGCCGACGGCATTCTGTTCGGCTACTTCCTGGAAAAGGAAGGCAGCGACGAAAAAGGCAGCGTTCACGCCTGCGCCCTGGAAGGAACGTACCGAAAGACGGATCTGCTGAGCAAGGAGTTGATTCCGTTTTTTTCCACCCGTCCCAGAACGCTCTGGACAAGATTCTTTCGGCGCAGCTATCTGGATCAAACCAAATGCCGCTTCGTTTCCATTCCGAGGGGCGAAGACCAGAAGTTCGTAATGGACGCGTTTGCAGCAAAGGATTGGAGCATCGTAATTATCCGGAAGCCGCTCTACCACTACATTGTTCACGCTGTCAGTTCGGTGACCCGATACGTGCCGGACAACGAAAACCCCAACGGGCTACTCGTCATGCGGTCTTTCGAGAGAGCGCTCTCCGATTCTCCCCTCAGGAAACAGGCGGATGAGATCGTCTGTAAAAATTACGCTGGCGCCGTACTGCACAAATTCCAGAACCTGTTTGCCGCTGACTCGCCGCTGGACAATACGCAGCGCAGGCAGATTCTCAAGCATATCCTTTCCCTTCCTGGCGTTCAGGATAAACTGCGCCGAACGAAGCTGCGGCACGTCTATGGAAAATACGGTAAGCTGACAGTATTCCTGTTGGGCCGCGGAGCAGTTGACTGCGCAATCGCGCTTAAACGTTTCTGGTAATGGGAGGATCACAATGGATAATCCGATGAAGCGTCTTTTGGGGATATTGACGAATCCTGATAAGCGGTTCCTCGCACTGGCCAATCGCGGCTTTTACAACCGGATGGATGACGAACCTTACCTGCGGAAAATGTTCAAGGCACGCGTCGGGTATGAGCTGAATCTCGATCATCCGCGTTCGTTCAATGAAAAACTGCAATGGCTCAAATTGTACGACCGCAATCCCCTCTACACGGTAATGGTCGACAAAATTGAAGCAAAGAAATACGTTGAGGGCATCATTGGTGGGCAATATATTATTCCGACGATTGCGGTTTGGGAGAATGTTGAATCGATCAGACTGGATTCGCTTCCCAATCGTTTTGTACTCAAATGCTCCCACGATTCGGGCGGACTGGTCATCTGCAAAGACAAAAAGACCTTTGATCTGGACACGGCGAAGGCAAAGCTTACGTGGTTCATGCAGCGGAAATATTTCCTGCACGGCAGGGAATGGCCGTATAAAAATGTCGTTCCCAGAATACTCTGCGAGGCTTTTCTTGGGGACATGGCCGAAGAAGATCAGGAAGGCGGTCGGGAAAACAAGGATTTCATGGATTACAAGATCATGTGCTTTGGCGGCAAAACAAAGTGTTCCTTCGTCTGTTCCGAGCGTTACAGCACAGATGGCCTGAAAGTGACTTTCTTTGACCGGGACTGGCAGGTTATGCCTTTTATTCGCTATTACCCAAAGAGTACGCGCGCTATCCCGAAGCCCCAAACCTATGAAAAAATGATAGAGCTGTCCGAAAAGCTTGCCAAGGATCTGCCCTTTGCTCGGATCGACTGGTATGAAATCGGTGGAAACCCGTACTTTGGAGAAATCACGCTGTTTCCCGGCAACGGCTTTGAACCGTTTACCCCCGTTTCTGCGGACTACGAGTTGGGTAGTTGGATTCCTTTGCCCGATGGAAAGGCAGCAGATAATAAGCAGCTGAGGTAAATACAGTGGATAAGAAACGCATTCTATTTGTTATCTATTCCCTTGGCGAAGGCGGTGCGGAGCGTAGCCTGACAAACTTGTTGAATTTCCTGCCACCGGAAAAATACGACATTGATTTGCAGCTTTTTTCCAGGCAAGGCACTTTTCTGAAAGCGCTGCCGGCCTGGGTAAACGTATTGGACGTACCGCATGGATTGTACGAAGCCTATAATGGCTTCCATCCCCACAATTTGGGCGAGCTTCGCTGGCTGCCCATCGTTATCGAGCGATATTTCTGGACCTCGGTGAGCCGTATGTTCTCGAAAGGGCACATGAAACGTTCCCGGCAGATGCGGTGGAAGCTGAGCTTCAAGCGCTGTCTGCCGCGCCAGCGCGGCGAATACGACATCGCGGTGGGTTACGCGGACGGCGAGCCGATGTATTACGTGGTGGACAAGGTGAATGCACGCCGCAAGATCGGGCGAATTTGCAACGACTACAACAAGAGCGGCTGGGATCCCGCGCTGGATCTGCCGTATTATTCCGCGCTGGATGGCTTGTTTTCGGTTTCAGAAGGTTCAGCCCGCATATTTGAAAGCTTTTTCCCGCAGCTTGCAGGAAAGGCGACGGTAACGCATAACATCATTTCGCCCACCGTGGTTCGGCGGATGGCCAACGCATTTGAACCTGAAGAAATCAACAAAACCTGTTTCTCCATTCTGTCCATCGGCCGCCTTTGCGAACAAAAGGGTTACGATATCGCTTTGCAGGCGCTCACACTTCTCAAGCAGAAGGGTTTTTCTTTCCAATACTATATCATGGGAATCGGCGACGACCGTGAAAAACTTGGAGCAATGTGCGAAAAGCTCGGCCTCGCCGATGACGTCATATTCCTTGGGCTAAAGGAAAACCCTTATCCATACATCCGTGCCTGCGACATTATTTTGCAGTCTTCCCGCTGGGAGGGAAAATCCAACGTGCTGGATGAAGCCAAAGTGCTTGCGCGGCCGATTCTGTCCACCAACTATCCAACTGTCGGCGATCAGATTCACCCCGGCGAAGGTATGATCGTGGATTTGACGCCCGAGGCTGTTGCCGACGGTTTGGAAGATCTGCTGACCCATCCGGAGAAAAGGCTTGCGCTGACCGCATATCTTGCGGACCATGATTACGGAACCGAAGCCTTGGTTCAGGATTATATCCGCGTTTTGGAGGGCATATCAGGTGACTGAGAAAACGCTGATCAGAGATGAAGGCTCACAAGTGCTGAGAAGACTTGGCAACAAGGCCTTGATTGGCATGATGATCGTCTGCTCCACGCTCGAATGGATGGGAGTCGCCGCCCTGTTTTCCGCATCGTTGAGCGTGTTGGCCATCGCCGCTGGCTGCGCCGGGGCATTCGGTTTGGCTTTTCTGTCCCTGCTGGTGACAGGAAAACTGAATCGGATGCTAAAGCTGCTGCCCAGTTTCGCTTTCGCCCTGATCGGCTACATTACCTTAATCGTCGTAACCTTTATTGTTTACGTCATCAACCAAAGCGAGATGAATATCATCACGCGGGGCATCAGCAACACGGTTTATCAGCTTTTGCCACTGCTGCTGGCCCTGGGTTTCGCTTTTATGTTCGGAGAAGACGGAATTTACTATGCTTTCATCGGCGTGGCAATCGCTTATGGCCTCGTGGTTTTGATGACGATCAGGACATTCGGCCTAGGCACGATGATACACGATTGGTTTGCGATGGTGCGCGGAGGAGGAGATACAAAGGCGGTTTTGGCGCTGGAAAAGCATACTTTTGTCGGTGGGATGGGTTTCTTTATCTATTATTTCGCCATCAACCTGAAAGCCCGAAAATATACCTGGATTTATCTGGGCGTCGTAATGGTCATCACTCTGCTGGCCTTCAAGCGAACACTGATTCTTTCCGCCTTCGGCAGCGTAGCTTTGTATCTGATACTGAACAAGCTTGAAAAAATATGGGGCCAGCGGGTCGCCCGCTTCGTATTGTATACGACCTTAGCCATGCTGCTGCTCTCATGCTTTTTGTATCTGCTGATGATTAAAAGCGGGCTGTTTTATCAGCTGGTGGAAGAAAACGGTATCAATACCAGCAGCCGTGCTTACATTTACAAAAAATATGAAAAGTACTATGAATTATCCTTCGGGTACATTGGCAAGGGATTTGGCTGGGTGGAGCGCAACGCAAAGGAAATCGTTGGGCCGAATGCCCCGGAAGCGCTTCACAACGAGATCCTTCAGCTGTATATTGAGCTGGGCGGCATCGGCAGTACGCTGTTTTTCGTCTATTTCATCTTGGGCAATACCTTCCTGCTTGACAGGCGCTATGGCTTTGCAATCGGCAAGCTGTATGGCTGTATGGCTGTTTATATGATTACTTATTCTTACATCGCCAACGGCGTATTGTCATGGGCCATCAGCACCGCGATCTGGGTCTGCATTATGGGAGCAACAGCCTCGGCTGTAAATGTGGATCTTTTCAACAACGGCACCAAATCCGTGAAGCTCCAAAGCAGCCCACCGGTTGACGGGAAGACGGATAAAAAACAAAAAAGATGATTGGCAGAGGAGAGAAAATGAGCAAAAAAAGAGGCAAAAAAACATATGTATCACTGCTGGCTGAGTTGGGAAGGACGCTGAAAGCCCTGAAACGTTACTGGTTTCTGGCGCTGATGCTTGTCGCGGTTTTATCAGCGGGAGCCATGGGCTTTTTCTTTAAAAGCAGTGTAAATGATGCTTTCCTGAAACTGACCTATAATTATGAAAACGCAGTATATGGCTTGCTTCCAAACGGCGCAAAGCTGGATACCTATCTGGTCATGAGCGATGAAGTGATGCAAAATGTGCTGGAGCGGGCATGCATCACGGACATGTCACCCAGGGAATTGTCTTCTTTGCTTTCGGTTACGCCAATGAATTCGCACTCCTTCTCGCCCGAAAACACGGCAAGCTACTACATTTCCACGTCGTATATGGTTATGCTTGACGAAGGAAAAGTCCAGACCAAATATCGAATACCACTCCGTTCCATGCTGAATCTGATCGGCAATGCGTATCAGGATTACTTCATTCAGCACTATACCGATGACGGCATTTCCATCAAGATCCCGCCTGCCAGGGAAATAGACAGGGAGTATGAGGAAGAATATGAATACCTCTCCATGTGCGCGAAAGAGCTATTGAGCTATCTGAACTCGAAAAACAACTACGCCAATTCCTTCGTTTCCGAAAGCACCGGCTTGTCTTTCCCGATCATCCGGCAGGAGCTGAACAACCTGCTCAATGTTTCTCTTCCCGACTGCCGCGCTTTCATTCTGGAGCACGGCGTCGCCTTCAACCGTTCCCGGTATATTGACAAGATCAATTATTTGTTGAACGACATGAACCGCAACTATGAAAAAGGCAAAAAAGCTTTTGATATTCGCGGCGAAGTCATTCAAAACTACGACGGAGAAATGGTTTCCACGGTACTGATTCCCACGGAGGATACAAAAGAAAAGTTTTATATGTCCAAAACCCAGACCGGCGTGGACTACCTTGCTCTTGACCGCAGCACCAATGCGATCAACACAAGCAGGGTTAAGCGAGAAATTGAAAAACTGGAGAATATCCGCACGCACATGCAGTCGGTCACCAAGAATTCATCCGCGGACACAGACAAAGCCGGCACTTTGTTGGACAAGATTCGGGATGAGCTGAGCCGCCTGCTGAAGGCGACGAATCAGACCAACACTGATTTCAACCAGCAAAAAGCCGGAGAATATGTGAAAATCAGTGTTTCCGGGAACGGCCTAATGGAGGCAATCGGTGGAAAAAAGATTCTCGTGGCCGGTTTTGTGTTTGTAGTTGCAACAATCTTGTTCGTGCGAAAACTGTCAATGTGGAAGGAGAAACATGAAAAAGTTTGATATTCTTCGCTACATCAAAAAAGGAAAATATTGGATCATTCTCGCAGCACTGGTGGCAGGAATGCTGTTCTATTTTATTCAGTCCAAAAAGCAGACGTACGTCGCGCGCACGATGATCGAATATACGTATCACGAGGCAGCAGAGGGGAAAAACCCGCGCGGCGAGGATCTTGACGTGAGCGAAGTCAAGTCCACCACAGTTTTGCAGCGGACGATCAGCCAGCTCAATCTCAGCGAAAGCATAGATTCAATTCGTTCCGCGCTGGGTTACCAGGGTGTTCTGAGTAGTGACGAAGCGTCAGTGAAATCGGCCATGCTGGCAGAAGGCAAAGAATACTCCAAACAGCCCACCCGCTATTTGGTAACCTACACTGTAGACAGCAGCAAAACCAGCGAATACGCCAACAGTGTACTGGACGCCGTCGTCAGCAATTATATCACCTACTTCGGTGAAAAATACGTAAGCACGCACATCATTCCCAACAACGCCGCCGCCGCTGTGGAGGAGGCTTATGACTATCTGGAAAAAGCAGATTTGATGAACAATCATATTGAAGCTATTCTGGATTATATGGATGGGAAGGGTGATACCTTCCTCTCGTTCCGCTGCGCAAGTATCGACTGCACATTCCAGGTACTATATGACCAGTATGAATTCATAAAAAAACACGATCTGCCTTATGTGTATGTTGATATCCTCGACAGCAGAATTTCCAATGATCTGGATCTTCTGCTTGCCACCTACCGCCAACGCGTGGAGAACGGCCATGTGGAAATCAATTACAATAGCAACGCCGCGGCAGGCATATTTGAGACGATGGATCAGTTCTCCAAGAAAAACAAGGAAAGCATCGGAAAGGCAGCAGACAGCGTTGGCAACAGCTACTCATATATTTTGCAGAACGTATACGAAAATGAGAAGGAAAACGTCACTGTCGACCGCACCACCACGTATGACCGCCTGATCGACGAGTACACAAATTATCTGATCAGCGCATCCAATGTAGAGGTTGACGTGACCTACTATAATTACATCATCAACATGTTCAAGAGCAAAACAACGCAGACGAGCAACGAAATGAAAGCGACAAAAGAGAGAATCATCTATTCGCTGCAGAACATCTCGGAGAAGCTGGATTCCCTTTATCAGAAGCTGCTGCTGGGCGTTAACGAATACAACGCGGAACGTGGCAGTTCAAAGCTTCGCATGCGCACCAACGTATCCGTCACTGAAAGTATGAACATCCGCCGCTATGCAATCATTATTGTTTTTGTTTTCGGCGTGCTCATGAGCGGCGTAGTTATTGTGATCGGCCGCGTATCGGATTTTGTTGAGTACACCTTCTGGACGGATCATGTAACCGGACTGCCTAACCGGCGCCGCTGCGATCAGTATATCGATGAGTTGTCAAAGAACATGCTGCAGGAAAATTTCGCGTGCATTATGCTGAAGTTGCAGAACATCCGTGAAATCAATAGCCAGTTCGGCCGCGAAGGAGGCAACCAGATCCTTTCTATGATTGCTGAAACATTGAAAAACGTTATGCCAAAGGAAGCTGCTCAATTCTACAACGGCAACGAAACGTTCATCTGCTTCGTGGAACAGTGCAACTATGACCGCGCAATCCACCTTCTGAACGGCATCACACAGCAGGTCAACGCGATCAATGATGAACGCAAGGAACTGAACATTCAGCTGAAGACCGCCATGACGGAAAGCACGTCGGAAAAGGTATTCAATATTCGCACGATTCTGTCCAGCACGTTCAAGAAGCTGTAATCCGGTTCTTCTTCCTAACCGCGATCGGTATAATGCCAGACAGCACGTCTTTCATTTTATCTGAGGAGATTCAAATATGTCTGAAGAAAAAAAGAAACAATTGACCCAGGACAGCTTTCCGGGCAACGAAACCGAAGAGGTAACGAATCTGTACGGGGATGACGGGAACGCGAAGGAGCTGGAAACCGTTCCGTCTGCACCGGAAAATGCTTCCATCGACGGAAGCCTGACGAAAACCGGGGAAGAAAAGGAAAACAGTTCCCAGGGCAGCCTTCCGGACAACGAAGCCAAAGAGGTGGCGAATCTGCACAGAGATGACGGGAACGCGAAGGAGCTGGAAACCGTTCCGTCTGCACCGGAAAATGCTTCCATCGACGGAAGCCTGACGAAAACCGGGGAAGAAAAGGAAAACAGTTCCCAGGGCAGCCTTCCGGACAACGAAGCCAAAGAGGTGGCGAATCTGCACAGAGATGACGGGAACGCGAAGGAGCTGGAAACCGTTCCGTCCGCACCGGAAAATGCTTCTGTCGACGGAAGCCTGACGAAAACCGGGGAAGAAAAGGAAAACAACCCCGACAACGCCCATTCAGAAGTTCCCGACAGCGTCAGCACGATCGGGAAAATAAAGCTTAAACAGGTAAATTCCCGTCCCTATCGAATCATCAAGCGCATCCTGAAAATTGCAGTTATCTTTTTTGCTTTGCTTTCGATTCTTGTTGTGGCGGCAGGCGCTTTCCTCCTGACCTCCCAATCGGCTGTCAATGACAACTACCAAATCACCTTCTATCAAGTCGCCTCTGATAAGATCGACCAGCCGTTCCGCATTGTGCTACTATCTGACCTTCACAACAACGTATACGGGAAAGACAATCAGCAATTGGTTCGTGACATTGTCCGCTTAAAACCTGATCTGATCATTATGGCAGGCGATATGGTAAACTCTTACGAAGTCGATTATCATGTCACAACAGACCTGATCCGTGCGTTGCATGAAGCGGATATCGCGCCCATCTACTTCGGGTATGGCAACCATGATTTGAACTATTACCTGAATACCAGCACGAATATTGAATCTGATCTGGCGCAAGCCGGAGCTGTCATGCTGCGGGACAAGTATGAGACGATCACCGTCAACGGCAATACGGTCACCATCGGCGGCCTCGCTTCTTCCACAAAAATCTATAAACAATATAATTCGCCGCGTTTTATTCAGCGTTTTGAAGCGACGGAGGGATTCAGGCTACTGATCTGCCATCGTCCGGAGTTTTTCCTGTCAGTATTCAATGAAAAAACGCCGTTGAACGCGGATATGGCGTTGTGCGGACACGCGCACGGTGGGCAGGTCCGCATTCCCGGTATCGGAGCGCTGTACGCCCCGGATCAGGGCTTTTTCCCAAAATTGACGGAGGGTGTACATACGATTGGCGAATGCAAGGTCGTTATCAGCCGTGGCCTTGGCGGCCGGACGTGGCAGATCCGCATCAACAACACGCCCGAACTGGTCGTGATTGATGTGGAATAAGCTTAAACAACCGGTTGCTTCTCGGGAAGAACGGAAACACGCCGATATCCGGGGTGTCCGTTGCCGCTTTCCATTGGCAGGAAAATCTCGTCTGTGAAGACCGGAACAGAGGTATTCCGGCATGTTTTCCTGCTACATCTGACTATTTTATCTTGGGGAACGCCGAATGAGAGAATTACTGAAAAGATTTATCAGAAAACTGTTGCTGGCAACCATGCTGTTTCTCTGTGTCTTCACGTTTGTCTCCGGATTATTCATCGCCATGCTTTTCGCAGGAAATCACGAGTTTATGAATAACAGCGCCTACATTGCGGTTGAGGAAAAAAGCGTTTCCGAATCAGCAGAAGCATCACCTGCGCCCTCTCCCAGCAAAAAGCCGAATAAAAACAATGTAGGCCCTGTCACTCCCCGGCCGCTTTCAACATGGTCTCCGGACAAGCCGGAATAACGTGAGCGTATGCTGAATCACAGTTGGTCTCGCGCAAGCCATCAAACCTGCGGTCTGCTTCTCAGCTTAACGTTCTCCATTGCGCATTTGTGCATCGGCTCAGAATTCACTCTCGTTCCAGCGCCGAAAAAACACCCTCAAATTTAGCATGCGATCCATGCTGTGTATGTTGCGTGCGATTTATCTTTTTTCCAGGAAAGGAACCTTTGGCTCATGAAAATTGAACGGACTAAAAATGCAGCAAGGAACATTCTCTTCGGTGGAATG
>Ga0310690_10005901_pt1 | contig 16364 bp, 11 predicted proteins | sample AusTroGonzalo_MG_2_FD_207661 | JGI IMG/M metagenome (GOLD analysis project Ga0310690, IMG submission 207661) | Bovine rumen microbial communities from tropical cattle in Woodstock, Queensland, Australia - Gonzalo_04 (v2) (version 2) | ecosystem: Host-associated > Mammals > Digestive system >... | reverse complement strand
TTCCCGATGCCGACCTCAGGAAGTACTTCGGCGCTGCGAGCCTGATTGTGCAACCCTATAAATCCGCCACGCAGAGCGGCGTGACGCAGGTGGCGTTTCACTTCGAGAAACCCATGCTCGTGACCAATGTGGGTGGTCTGGGAGAGATCGTCCACAACGGCAAGATGGGCTACGCCGTTACACCCCATGCAAACGAAATAGCCGCTGCTATCAGCGACTATTATACCCACGACAGGCAAGAGCCGTTTACCGACTACCTTATACGTGAAAAAGACAAATACGCGTGGTCGCGCCTGACCGGCGCGTTCCTGCAACTGATCTGACACCTTACGGAAAAGGACACCGCCTTGGTGAAACGATGTCCTCTCTCGGGCTGCATTACAGCCTATTACATTTCGCGACGCGTTACTACTCCCTGATAAACTTCGCTTGGTGGTTTTGCCCATTGGTGGTCAGGGCGCGGAGGAGGTACATGCCTTGCGGCAGATTGGATACGTCAATATCTGTCTATGAGGAATGTGTGAATTGAGGGATCCTCTCCTGCTTCCCATTTCCATGCCTGGCTCATGACAGGTCGGAGGGCATCAATATCCGTCTTTATTATGGATGCAACATCAACCCACGAACGCTCCACGACGAATGCTGCATGATAATGGAACGTCTCTCTCATAGCCACATCAATCTTTTCCATCATTACAGCAGAGCCGTCATTAGTGTAATAATGTAATAAGACAACAAGTCCCTATTACAGAACCAATAACTGCTTTCATAGTACTAATATTGTGATTATTTGAACCACGGATGAGGTTCACGCCCTCCGTGTGCAAAGTCATTTTCCTTGATTAATCGGTTGATGGTCTCTATCAGTTCGTCGGTGCACATATTGCGCGTATACTCGTACATGTGCGCCAATGCACGTGCATCAGAATAGGGGTGTGTTGAAATAATCTGAACAGTATCCATATCAAACGAACAGATATCTTCCCATCTGGCAGACAACACCACCGGATCCATCAAGGTCAGCATTTGCCCCCCTTTTTCCCACCAGACAAAAGCAGTTGGTCCGCCAACAGGAATTGACGTAAACGGGTACCACGTATAGTAGCCGTCTGCAAGTTCTAACAGCCCCGGCCCACCGCTTAAATCACACAAACTTGTTTTATCTATTTCCGGTCGTATTGCGGCGGTATCACAATATGAGCAATCGTGTCTATAATCCATGTGTAGATACGTGTTTTCGTAATAATAGTATTTGTCGTGCAAGTCCCAGCGTGGAAAAGCTGACGGTAATATTATCTTTGGACCATCAGGTGAGATCGTATCAAGTCGGGCGATTATGTGGTATTGATATTCAGGATCTGAAAACTTGAAGATGGGGAAAGCGTATTTGGGTTCTATATCTACATGTGCAAGAAGTTTACCAGTGTCACAACCGGTTAACATCAGGCATGCAATCAATGCCGAAAAGAGTTTGAGTAATGTTTTCATTTGTATGGTCCTCCTTATTTTTGGTTGTTTTCCAATTCCGTAATCCGTCCTCCTGCTGGATGGTATGTTCATTCCCTGATAAACGATTTGCAGGTTGGAGAATATATTTTGCATGTGGCATCAATTATATTTAATCACCACAATGCATGTTTTTTATGCCTATATATACATCTGCACCTATTTCAATAGTAAATCCATTAGCAAGAACCACAGAATCTCCTGCTAATAAACACCCTTGCATTCCTTCGGTAATTGTTCTGTCTCCAATAGTAAGTGCTCCACCACTTTGTATTACGAATTTTGTTGGCCACATGTCAGTAGAGGGAATAGTTATCGAATTACATGACGGATATCGCGGGTAGATGCAAAAGACTGCATTCTGATTTAAATTATAATCGCCATATATAGAGTCCAATGAATAATACCCGTTATGACTCCCACCCCAACCAAAATTGATATGATATTTGCCGTTCGTATCATATCCATCCAATACAAATTGATGGCCGACTAATTGATTGTTGTTATCCAGCCGAGCCCCCGCATAGGCAATAGGCTGATACTCATCTAATTCTCTTGATAAAAATTCGTGCCACAAATTATCTGGCAGCTCATTTCTATTTGTAGGATTGCAGGCTTGATAACCATAAATATTGTTCAATGCCGTTGTTATTGCAGTTGGCAATGCTCCCGATGCAGTACATCCATATACCATATTTTCAGCTACGCCCACATCGTGTAATAAATTAGCCACCATGTCTGCCTCCTCCAGACTGGAGGCATTTGTCAATTCGTATGGCATCAAATCCCAGTCATAATTGCGAACCAACAAAGCTCCACTATCATTTCTGACGACTGCAGCATGTGGCCATTGCCAATACCACATGATTTGTGCAGTTGCAACAGCAACACACCCAACTACAGCATGAGTGCAATTTTGGTTATCGCCATGAACAGCAGGACAAAATTTATTGTAGCTTTTTGTAATATCGAAACCACCGTTATTCCATTTTTGTGCCCACGCAATTTCATGACCATTGCGGCTAAGTAATGGACCAACTATTGTGCGATGATTCGATGAACGTTGAGCATTTCCCTCTAAATACAAGTTCCATTGTGGATGCGGCGCTTGAATAATATTGTCATTACGTAGTGCGTCTATTTGCTCGCCATACCATTCTATTAGGTATAGCATTGCCGGAGGCATAACATCTTCATTGGGAAATACACCTCCATTTTCATCCGAATATGCCAAAAGAGGTTGAACTCGTTTGTCTCCCGCCACAAGTACCCACCTCTTGTCGGATGAAAACGCAAACATGGTCGGCTGCTTAACTCCAATTGAGCGCATTTGCAATGATTCAGCTGACTTTGACCCTGATTGGGACTGGATGAAATTTTCTGCAACCTGCTGCGCCTGCTCTAATGAGACCATCTGAGAGTGTACAGCGAAAACGAAAGCCCATAGTCCACAAAGGCTTACTATTATCTTTTTCATTAGTACCCTACCTTTTTTATTTGTCCGTTACGAATAAGTTCTATCAATCGCTGCTGGTACACGGATTGCAGGCTGTCGCAATAAGCAATATATGTGAGGTGAGATTTGCCGGAATCTAAGCAATCACCATATGCGTAATATAAGTATGCGTTGTCCAAACACATACCGTTGTCATAGTAGATGCTCATGTTCCAACATACATAGGGGTCACTATCCACGTCATTAAAATAACAGGCTAACTCCAATGGTAACACCCGAATGATCTCCAGTCCCTTGATTGGTTGTGCGCTTTGAGCGTCAGCCCTGTCTGTCAAGCCGTTCAGGTCTTGCCAATCCATATCTGTCGCAAATACGTGATTACAGATGTGTTCTGTAAGGGGATTATGATATGCATTTGCAGAAGAATTGGCAATTGTGCTTAACGGATGCAACTGATGCCATTTCCAGTCTATCAGGTAATAATTATCCACCAGAGGGACATACGGCGATGTTCCGGCGATATGCATTTCCGTGTCTGCCCAATTTACGAGATCCACAGCCAATCCGCAAGCAACGTCACGCGGAAAACCCGATGGAAGAATATTCAGGTACAGATTCATGTTTTCGTAATATTCAAACAATCCTTCTACTCCATTGTATCGTTTGATGGGATGTTGCACGATTACTTTGTTTGCTTGCTCCTGATTGTAGAACCTTACGATGGTTAAGCATGCATCAGCGCCTGGAGCGGAATCCAATCCATGGTTGCCTGAATTACAGAGGAATTCTCTCGGAGCATCGCCGGTACCGATAATAATAGTGTCAGCTGTATGCATGATATGTGTCACCGTGTCCGGCTGAATAGGAATAGTGTCTGATGGCACTATGGTATCAGATGCAACAATTGTATCTGTCGGCAATATCGTATCCGAAGGACTAATCGTGTCTGTCGGCGCGATTGAGTCATTGGGGATAGGGTTAGTGATTTGAGGTTGTATGATATTGCAGGCTGTAAATACCAAACTCACCAACACATAACATGCTATACTCCTTGTCATATACTATTTATATTTTATCAATCTAATATTCTCAGATTCACTACTCCCTGATAAACTTCGCCTGGTGGTTTTGCCCATTGGTGGTCAGGGCGCGGAGGAGGTACATGCCTTGCGGTAGGGCGGAGACATCAATATCTGTCCCGGCGGATTGCAACACGCATTGGCCATTGAGGGTGTAGATTTGGACATTGGAAAGTTCGTCGGATGTCCGGATGTGAAGGATGGAATTGACAGGGTTGGGGGAAAGGCTAAAAATGGCTTGAGCAGTCTGTTCGCTTATAGTTGATGTTGTTCCCTTTGCTGGCGCTGAATGAGCAGACATGACTGGATTGTTTGCAGGTGGACATGGTACATCTCTAATAGCAATATGTACGTTGCTACCTTCTTTGATTGTGAAGCCATTCGTCAAACGAATCTGAGTCGCCGAAAATATCTCCCCCCGTTCAATATTTTCCAAAATCTTCTCTTCAAACACGAGTTCCCCACCGGCTGTAATGCTGAATTTAGACGGGAAAATAACAGTACCATCAATTATCTCTGAACCACAATAAGGAGCAGGCTGGATGCCGACAATTGCATTCTGCCAATGATTGAAGTTAGTACCAGCATAAGGTGTAATAGAGTCTATTTGATAATAAACCTCCCAGAATGGATCACCCCATCCAAAATTGACATGAAACTTACCATTAGAATCATATCCGTCAAGAACAAAAGCGTGTCCATCATCTTTCCACATATTTTTATATCCACTATAATATACGGGTCTTCCAGCATCAAGTTCCGCCTGAAGTAATGCTTGCCAACCTGATGTCAACCATTTCTTTTTTAAAGAAATAGTGTTCTCGTTATAACCGAAATTCACTAATGCTTCTTTGGCGTGAGAATCAGTAGCACCTGACTTATCTGCTCTATATGACATATGAGCCATATAGCCACAATCTCGCAAGAATCCGGCAATCATGTTAACGTGTTCATCAGGAGAAAAATTATATATTTTATTGGGCATTAATGACCAATCGTAGAACTGGAGATCAGTAATGTTCCCTCCTGACGTTGTTGGGACTTGTGCGGCATATGGCCACTGCCAATACGCCATGATCTGCGCAATTGCTACTGCAACACATCCGGCATAAGCCCGTCCACAAACATCCTCAGCGTTATCTATTATAGGGCAGAATTTATTATACACTTTATCACAATCATAGGGCTGCCACCACTGATTATTCACATTTTGATCCCAGTACGTGTAAAGTAGAGGAGAAACAATATCTATTGATCGTGTCCACATGCGTCCTAACTCTTTTTCTTGTAACAACACATCCCATTCCTGATTCCGTTCGCAAGAAGGACAACTGTCATTGGCATACGCTATTTCGTGCTCATACCAATTAAGTAGGTATTGCTCACCTGGAGCAAGCAAATCATATGTTGGTTTTTGTTCTGTTTGATAGTGTGCGAGAATTGGCGTCGTTTTAGTGCAGGATGACACTAAAACCCATCCGTCTTCTACCGGGATGAGCCACATATTGGCTAAACCTAAAGGGGATATTAACTCGGGAGCTCTATTACTTTTGGCTTTATTGTTTGCCCGTATGCCACTTATGCGCTCACTATGATTGTCATTTTTGACTCGTTCATAATACTGAGTGGCAACATCAACCGCCATTGATTCCGTCACATCTTGTCCCCATAAAAAAACGTAACAAAATAATGACAATAATACTATGTATTTCTTCATGATTACCACTTTAATGTTCTTACGTCAAAACGTTTTAAGTTATACAAATCGCCGTTGTTGATAAGTGTTGTCAATTGATTCTGCAGTGTAGCCCAATAGGCATCCATTTGGTCATCTAATTCGCATAAGCATGTATATACGTTAGATGCAACTGGAGTACCACGTAACGCTGTATGAAAGAAATACTGGTTTGGAACCACAAAAACTGTATCATTTCCTGTCTCGGAATATGGATGGGGATGAGGCATAAATATTTTGAAAGAAGGATAGTTGCCATCCGGATGCATATACGCCATCAGATCGCTGACATATATAGCTTTTCTCTCATATAAGTCATCACAGTTATATGTTTTATGCGGCACTGATTTGTCAAAATTGCAGGTTCCATACTCATACAAGTTATCAAACGTTACATCAGTTAGGATGGTATTACCAAGATATGGATATGCCATACTACCTAAACCATACCATGCCCAATCTATAAGATACCAGCCGTCAGGAAGTGCCCAAAACGGATCGCGGTAACGCTCTTTGAATTTTACAGAATCCGTCTCACCCAGAAACAAAGAGCCATCGTCGTCTCTCTTAGGGTAATCTCTCCAAAAAGTATGTTCACAAAGATTCCCTCTCATTAGAGAGAAGTATTTATTACCCTCGCATACTATTACGTTTTTCGTGTAAGCCGGATCTTTGAATCGAACAATTAGTATCGAGGCCTCTGGTGCAGGCATCGAAGGGTCAGGTTCACTACCGCAGCCTGACAATAAAAGAACTGTTAGAATCGAAAAGGCATAAGCCTTAAAGAAAATGCGTGATTTCATGACCATATTGATTAATTAGATATTTTGCTACAACACAATTGTACAAGATGTAAGCTCATAATTATCGTTAGCGTTGCATCTTTTCCAATTCCTTTATCCGCTCCTCTTGCTGGATGGTATATAGGGTGAGTTCCTCCACTTTTTGCAGCAGTTTGACTACCATTTGGTTCATGCTCATGCCTTCTTCCTGCATTTGTTGAGCCGAGGGAACTTCCGGCAGATGCCGGTGCTCTTGAATATAGGCATTCACTTCATCCAGCGGACGCAAGTCGTATGATTTATCAAATACAAAATCCGCGCCAGAAGTGTTAACAACAATCTCATTTGCGCGAATTTTTCCTGAACAATTGAGAGTTGGCGCATAAATCGTTAATGTGTTTCCTCTGCCATATATGGAATATGTATTAATTTCGTTTCCAGTCAAACCTGTACAGGAAAATTGACTGATATTAGCTCTTTGTGCGTTTATTACGGAACCTTGTATTGAATCGTATACCTGAAGATTGCCAGTAACAAGTATGTTTGTCGTGGAAAGATTCGGGCAAGAAAGGTTTGTCTGCACATTTGCTGTCTGAACTTGTAAGACAGAACCTATTATCGAATCAGAAACACGAATATTGTCAGATACATGCAAGTTGTTTGTTGATAAAGTAGGACAGTAAAGTGCATTTTGGATGTTAGCCTGTTGTACATTTATGGTTGAACCAAGGATAGAGTCAGAGGCCTGAATGTTACCGGCAACATCCAGGCGATGCTTCGGGGCGGATTTGCCTATTCCGACATTACCATTTGCATTTAAAATGGTAACTCTGGTGGTTTCGTATGTATTCAAATATAGGTTTTGCCCTGAATAGGAACGAATCTTGCCACCGTCAATAGTTATTGGCTTGTTGAAGTAGAATGCAGAACTGTTGGTCGTGAATTTTGAGTATGTAGTACTGGATGCTCCAATCTGCGTTGTGCCATAATTGGTGCGGATGATCAATTCACCATTTGTTCCGCTTCCGCGCACATATCCGTTCACATGTAGCATCTCTTTCGGATTGGTTGTGCCGATGCCGACATAACCGGTTGTGTCATCAATGGTCATACGGGGCGTCTGGTTCGTACTAATCGTAAAATCGGAGTATTGCGGTGAAGCGAACTGTTCGGAATAAACAGGTTTGTTGAAAGAGAATTTACTATTGTTTGTGCTGAATTCGGCAGAAGAATTGGAATTCGGCGATATGTCCAGCCGCTTCGCATTTTGCGAAAGCCGCATATCACCTATCACGTGGAGCGGCTTTTGAGGCGAACTTGTTCCTATACCTAAATTGCCTGCTATAAAGCCGTTATCCATAGAAACAGTCTCTGCGGGTGCTATATTGAATTCAAAACCTGATGTTTCACATGTGGCTCCGTAAAAGCAATAGATATCAATACATATTCGTCCTGTCTGGTGCTGTGTCAGCAAGTGTATATTTTCGACTGTAGTATTTGCATATGTAGCAATAGTTGCTAACGAGTTGCCTGCTGCGTTTACCTCACGTATAACAATAAAATCCATGAATTGGACTTGTTCTAACTCCACTCGTCCTTTAATGGAATAATTCACGCCGGCATTGAGCCGAATGGGTATTGTGGTTGGATCACCACCTACAGAATAAGGATTATAATCCTCCGCGCAAAGCTTAACGTGAGCACTGTCCCTATTGGCTGAATAAGTGGTATCGGAACAAATAAACATGTTCCCGTTGGCTTGCACCGTATATGTAAAAAGCAGCGCGCTTGCCAAAAATAGAATTCTTTGTTTCATAGAAATGATCGTTTTAGATTTATTACTTTTCCGCTGTGGCTGTTTTGGCTGCAAGATGCTGCTGCACCCGTTCTTCGATGCGGCTGCGCCACTGGTCGTACAACTCTTCCGTCATTATGCTCTTGAGCGTAGTCTGGAACTGCTCGTACAATTCGGTGCGAGCATGTGACGTGCTCCGCGTAGCATTCCGCTGGCTGGTAAAATACTGCGTGGCACTTGCTGCCAATTGGCTTTGCTGTTCCGCTGTGAGTGTCACGTCGCGGGAGATCGATGCCACCATCTGCTCGGCCAGTTGGGTGGGTGTCTGGTTGATGGGTGCCGTTTGAGCCATGCATATTGAAAATGTCAATAGCAAGGCTATAGATAAAAGAGTTTTCTTCATGGAAGTCATAAATTATAAATGAATAAAAGTATGAGGGCGAGCCGAAATTTTGTCGGCACGCCCTCTATCAAATAATGGTGTTTTACTGTGCGTCAAACATACCTACAAGAGTCAGGTTGCCACTTTGGATTTCCAGGCTGTAAGAGCCGGCAGAGAGCTGCTCGACGGTGCCGCCTACAAACTGACGGTTGAGAACCGGCGTACCTGTGTTATCGCGTACAATAAGCTGCGCGCTGTGCGTGCCCGAAGTGATGGCGAGTGTGCTGCCGGAGATTGTGGCGCGGAAATCAGTTGGTCGCGGCGGAGTGGTCCCTCCACCACCATCATCCGGATTGTCAAAGGGGTTGTCTCCCGGAAGAAAGCCGGATACTTCCATCAGTTCAATCTCGACTTCATCAGCGAAGGCCGATATTTGCAGAATGGGAAAGGTTAGCAGAAAAAGGCTAAGAAAAGCCAAAGAAGATTTTTTGTTTTCATGTTTTTAATATTTTGATGGTTGACAAGTAAGTGCCAATATAAAAAGCACCCGAAACCGAGTAATGATTTCGAGTGCAAAGATACAGTTATTTTCTCAATTGTGCAAATTTTCGTGCACACAATTGCGGGATTTCAAATCGCTGAAAATCAGTCTTGTGTTGATTATGCGTGCACACAATTTATTATTTGTCGGAAGATTGGGAAGGAGAAATGGCTATTTGGATAAGTTTTGAGCGCAAATCCTTGCCTAAATTTCCGAGTTTGGCATTAAGCCGTGACTTATATGTACGTATGCCCTTGCCGTAGTGAAGAATCTTAGCTATGGTGTCATTGTTGAACATATTCAACAGCACCAAAATACTCAAACGCACTTCCTTTTCATCCAAGTGGTGGATAAGTTTGAGTTTGTCTGCTAACAGATAGAAATGTTGATTGACGAATTCACATAATGCGCGATAGTCCTTCCAATGAAGTTCTTCATCCCAATTATTATATTGTCGAATGATAACACAGGCGTTTTCAATATTCTGAACTATCTGTTGTTCGCGTGCGGCATTCTGTAGTTTGATATTATTGCTATTACGGCAAATGTCCTCATTTTCTTTTTTGAGTTGCTGGTGTTTGTTGAACAAATCGGCAATCTTTTTTCTGAACGAGGCAAATGTAAGCCCAACAGCGATGCCAATAAGAGATAAGATAATGAAAAACAATAAGATTTTCTTGGGGGAAGGTTGCTCACTAATATCATGTCGGAGTAATTCTACGGCAGCAGAATTCTGCTGAAGCAGAGGCTCAATATAATTATAGTTTATGTCCGCACGCCATGCGGCTAATTCTTGAACCGTCTTGGTGTCTATAGTCGTATCATGATTGCATGCTATGTATAACATGTGATATCTATCCTGTTCAGAGGCGTAAGGGCTATCAATAACATATTTTGCGTAATATAGAGCAGAGTCGTATTGTTGCAGATGCCAGTACGCTTGTGCTTCTACAACATATCCAGTCGAAGCTAAATACCCACGAAAATATAGTTGCTTTGCAACAAAGATGGCAGAGTCGTATTCTGCAAGGTTATAATACAATATAGCCTTGGTTTCCAAAAGTTTGGTGAGTACATCTGTATTGGCGCATTTCTGTTCAATGCTGTCCAGCAGAATAAGCGTCTCGTCATGCAGCCGTTGCTCCGCAAGTTCAAATGCCATGCTATTGAGTGCATAATAATACAAGGTCGTGTCACCGGCCTTGCGAAAGAATCGGGCGGATTGCTCATACATGTCATAACTCAGTTCAAACTCATCCACAAGATGACACATCGTTCCCATATTGCTGTATATCCGCCCGAGGATATGGTAGTCGCTGAACCACAACAGCGGCATGACGCGCTGCACGTACGGTGCATGCGAGCCGGCGATGAACGCACGCATAGCTCCTACCTGATCACCCCTGCTGCGAAGCATCCTTCCGTAATAATAGCAGGCGCGTGCGTAATCATTAGGATAGATATACCTCCACCTGCCAAACGTGCTGTATGCCTCCGCCAGCGCCAGGCTGTCGTCATACAGCCTGCCCTCGTTCACACGCAGGCTGTCAGCCACCGCTACTGTCCGCTGCGCCTCGCGAACGGATGTACACGTGCAGCACGGAGCGGTCAGCAGGATCGCGCCGAGCAAAAAGAATGACACTATGTGCTTGCTATTATGCATGACGAAGATTCAAAAACTTACGATGATCAAGATGGGTCAACAATTATCGACAATTATCAAAAATTTCTTTTAGTCAAATATATCCGATATTACCTAATATTTTTATTTGTCAAAAAAGACCAAAAATGATTCAAAAAAATCTTTGTTATGTTTCAGTTCCGCAAGTGGGTTCTTCTGTTACTTGATGAGTCGAGCGTAGAGGACGGGTAGGACGGTGAGGGTGAGGGGCAGGGTGAAGATCGTGCCGAAACAAATCACCACACCCATAGGCATCCACAGGCTGGAATGTGTTATAATCATCGGCAGCACACCCAACGCCGTAGTCGCTGACGTCAGGAACACCGGACGCATACGCCTCAGTCCGGCCTGGAAAGCGGCATCGTTGGCGTTCAAGCCCTTGGTGTGCCGCAGTTCTTCGGCGTACTCGTACATCATAATCGCATTGCGCACAATGATACCGATAAGCGAAACGATGCCCAGCACCGCTGTGATGGAAATGTCCAGTTGGAATAGCCACAGGCCGAGGAATGCGCCGAACACGCACAACGCCGATGAGGACAATGCCAATAGTGACAGCCGTATCTTGCCGAAATGGTAAAGCAGCAACACAAGCATCACCAGCAGCGCAGCCACAACGCTCCAGAGTATCTGCGGAACAATCATTCCGTTCAGTTCCGTCAGTCCGCCATAATTGCATTCGACGGCATCTGTCGGGTGTCTCTGCTTGAAACCGTCGAGCCACTCGCGAACAATCCGTTCGGCTGCCACCTGGGAGATATTGCCTACGAGGTCAGCACCGACAGTGATAGTAGGTACGCCATTGCGGTGCTCGATAACCATGTGGTGCCATGCCGGCGATATATCCGCTACCTGCCGCAGCGGTACCCATTCTCCGACGGCCGTTGGAATTTCAAGATTTAAAATTTCGTCCGACCGGCCATGCCGTGCAAGATTTGAAGATTGCTGTTCGCCGAGATCTGCCTGCTGATTGAAACGCAGTACCACAGGTGTAGGATGGCTTTCGCCGTGCTCGTAAATGTTCGTGAGCGTCACGCCGTGAGTGACCGTAGCCAAGTACAGCGAAAGCGAAGCCTGCGTAATACCCAACCGAGCAGCTTCGTCAGCCTTCAATGTTATACGGCTCTCCGGCATGATTCTGTCGTAATCAGAGTGCACCCATCGCAGTTCAGGCAATGTGGCCATATAAGCCTTGATAGAGTCCATGTACAGCTGCATCTCATCCTCATGCATCTTCGGGTCAACAAACGGCGCATAGGTCAGACGCACCTCCAGCGGATTGCGAGCAATCTGATAATCCAATTGTTTGAAACGGATGTAGGCGTTCGGGAACCAGTGTTCGTAACGCGGTGTCCACTCCGCCAGCAATTCAGCAGTAGCGTTATAGTCAGCCGTGCAGACTACGAACTGCGCAAAGTTCGGCACCGGCACACGCGGGGTATAGGTAGCATGGAAACGCGGCGAAGAATGCCCAATAAATGATGTAATCGTGCGCACACGCGGATCGGTAATCAACATATGCGCCAGGCTGTCCGCCACCGCTGCAGTCTCATCGGCACTTGCACCTTGCTCAAGAAAGATCTCCACACTAAACATTTCCCGTTCGGCTTTCGGCAGGAGTTGAAGGTGCAAGCGCGAGAGCAAGAACAGTCCGAGCCCCAAGGCGACAACAAGCAGCAGATAAGTGAACCACCTCCGGCGGAAGCAGAACGACAACAGGCGCTGGTAGCCTTGCTGCAAAACATTGAAGAACCACTCCTGACCACGCTCGAAAGCACTAATACCCCTACTACCTGCACCCTGTTCCTTGCTCCGCCGGCGAATGAACTGCGTGGACAAGTACGGCGTCACCCATCCAGCATAGAAAATACTTGCGCCCAAGGCAAACGCCACGGCATAGGGGAACAACTGGACGAACTCACCCAACGGCCCTTCGATAATCTTTGTCATGGGGAAGAACATGCCCGCGATGGCACAGGTGGCCAGCGCCATCGGCACAAACAACTGCCTAGTGCTCACCGTGGCGGCATACCAGCGCGACCAGCCTTTATCAAGCAAGTGCGTGTAACCGTCAATCACGATCACGCTGTCGTCAACAATCATACCGAGCACGAAGATCAGCGCCGCGAGAGTGACCATGTTCAGTTCAATACCGGTCAGATGCATCAATCCGATACAGATAGCGATGCACACCGGCACGCCAGTACAGGCAACCAGGGCCGTACGCAACGGGAACAAGAGCAACATAACCGCAATCACCACCAAAATGGAGATGAGTATATCCCTCAGGAATGCGCGCACACTGTCGCCGACCACCTTCGGCTGGTCGGTAATACGGTTGAGACGTATATCCGGCGGGAACTGCATAGCCGCATCGTCCAGCACTTTCTGCACCGTTTCGCCAAAGGCTACAATATTATTTCCCGGCACCATTTCCATGCTGACAATCAATCCACTGACGCATTTATCAAATGGCGCTACATGATTTTGCCCTGCAAAATGAGGCGCACCATAGCAGATGATGCGTTGGTCGGGTTCGGGCAGCCGGCGTTCGACAGTAGCCACATCCTTCAGCCGCAGCACAGCACCGGTCAGCGGATCGGTGCGGATAATCTGCTGCGCGATTTCATATTCGCTGCTGTAGGGCATATCGACAATCAAGTTGTGTCCGCCGTCCTCCTGTCCGCCCAAGGTACGTATTCCCTGCAGGAGCATCTGCCCTTGCAGAACCGCAGGCGTAATGCCGTAGGCCGCCATGCGCTGCAGGTCGAGGGTGATGACTATCTGCTCATGGCGGCTGCCGAGGATCTTCAGTTTGCCCATCTCGGGTATTCCTCGCAACTGACGCGTGAGCCGTTCGGCATACGTCTGCAGTTCTTCTACACTGCGTTCATCGCTTTCCACCGACAGCAGGATGGATGCCGTGTTGCCGAAATCATCCACCAGCACGACATCCGCCACACCGGCGGGCAGACCGGTCTTCTTCAGCAAATTCAGTCCGGCACGTACCTTCGCCCAGACCTCATCCTTCGAACGGACGGAATTGCGGAGCATGACGTAGCAATAGGCTGCGCCGTCGTACGTCCAAGAGAAAGTCAGCGCCCTATCGACCTCCTCGTAGGAGTTGATGAACGCCTCTAAGGGCACGGTCACCTGCTGCTCCACCTCTTCGGCAGTAGCCCCCGGATAGACGGCCACCACGAGCGCCTGACGGATGACGAATTGCGGAAACTCGTCCTTGTTCATCCTGGGCAGCGCCCAAATGCCGAATGCCATCATTATTGCAAAGATGCAGAAAATAATGCCATGATGACGCAGTGCGCCCTGTATGTGATCACGTTTGAGCATGAGTGGTGTTCAGAAACAATTCGGCTGCAAAAGTACGAAAATAATTTGACTTTTGCAAGAAAAAATAACGATTATATGTCAAAAAATCCTAACTGGGATATAGCTGTGAGCATTCGGTTGAAGTATGCGTTGTCGGGTTCGGTCCATCGGAAGCCAAGCCTGAGCAGCACCTGTGCCGTATATTCGTTGTTGCGCTCCACTATCTGCGCGGGTTTGCCATGCGCCATACCCTGGTAAGCAACCATCGTTGTGAGCAGCGAGGCTTTCTTCGGGTCCGATGCGGCCTGCTCCATGCGCTCAGCAAACTCCTGGGTCTCAACAAACCGGATAGGCGTGCCGATCTTCTCCAATCCGGTAAGTACATCGCCCATGAGGCGCGTATGTGTGTTGTATGGATGGAACACTGTGCACTCGTCCGGTGTGTGCGCCAGCAGGACGATAGCCCGTGCCGTCTCGTCGATGGGCGAGAACTCCGTCGGTTGGTCGAAATACTCATACGGACAGCAACCGAGCATGTTGAATATCTTGATACGTCCCATGTAACTGTTAGTTGAGAAATTGACCTGGAACTCACCGTCGTAACTACGCGCTGCGAGGTTGCCCACACGCATGATCTTCGCTTTCAGTCCCTTGCGAGCTACCGCATCAAGGATGAGCCGGTCGGCAAGGAACTTAGAATGCATATACTGATTACCGAGGTACTGACCGAAGTAGATATTCCGCTCCGTTAGCGTCGGCACAGGTGTCTCATCACCTATCCAGACGCCACCCGTGGAAGTGGTGGATACATGTACCAACGCCGCTCCGGTCTTCAGGCAGAAATCGACACACCGTTGTGCACCACCAATGTTGACATCTTCGATATCTGTGCCCTTTGAGAAGTGCTTGACATTGGCTGCACAGTTGAATACGGTGTCAATATTTGCCTTCCTGTCGTTCAGACATTGGGAAATATCGGCTGTAACATCGCCGTTGACGACAAAGAGTCGTGTGCCGAAGAGGTCATCGAAACGGCGGCTGAAATAGTAAAACAAGAGGTTACGCAGACGGCGTTCGGCATCTTGCTGGCTCTTACCACGCACGAGACATGTGATGGTCTGCGCATCCGATTGAAGCAGTTCATATAGTACATGAATACCGAGGTAACCCGTTGCGCCGGTGAGCAGTACATGCCCCAACTGACGCGTCTGCCCCGCTGCGAAGGTTTCCAGCGTATTGCGGGAGATAAGTTCTTGGATCGGTGCATAATCAAAGTCCGTGATGGTAGTATCCGGTGCATCTTCGTTTTCAGCTTGACCATTCGTTACAAGTTCCGCCAGTAGTCGCGGCGTAGGATGACTAAACAGATCCGCATAGGCAATGTGCTTGCCAGCTTTGTCGGCTTGAATGATCACGCGTGTGACCATGAGCGATGTGCCACCCAGTTCGAAGAAGTTGTCGGTAGCTCCGACCTTGTCAACGGACAGGACAGCGGCAAACGCTTCGCAGAACAGCCGCTCGGTATCATTAGACGGTGCGACATACTCGCGGTCGTCGGTGGTCATGTGCGGAGCAGGCAGGGCACGTTTGTTGACTTTCTGGTTCTGGTTAAGCGGTATGGCGTCAATCTGCATCGTTGCGGCAGGCACCATGTAGGACGGCTTGCGCTCCTTGATAAAGGCATTGAGCAACGATGTATCGATGTTCATGTCACTGACGATATAGGCAGCGATGAACTTGCCTCCGTTGGGATACTCAAACGCCTGCACGGTGGCATCCTTGATGCCCGGGAACTCGCGTATGACCGCTTCGACCTCCTTCAGCTCAATACGGAAGCCACGGATCTTGACCTGTCCGTCGCGACGGCCAACGAACTGTATGTTGCCGTCGGGCAGATAGCGGACGATATCACCGGTGCGGTAAAACCGAACGGATTGGGAGATTTGATGATTTGAAGAATCAAATATCGGATACTCGATAAAAACCTCGGCGGTTTTTTCCGGCTGATTGAGGTATCCCCGGCTGACCTGAGGACCACTGACCCACAGTTCGCCTGCGGCACCGAGTGGCAGACGGTTGC
>Ga0310690_10005899_pt1 | contig 16367 bp, 9 predicted proteins | sample AusTroGonzalo_MG_2_FD_207661 | JGI IMG/M metagenome (GOLD analysis project Ga0310690, IMG submission 207661) | Bovine rumen microbial communities from tropical cattle in Woodstock, Queensland, Australia - Gonzalo_04 (v2) (version 2) | ecosystem: Host-associated > Mammals > Digestive system >... | reverse complement strand
CAACGGGGGGTCCCGGGTCGTCATCGAGACGGACAGGCCGGACGAGCTGATGGTCGCCCTGATGTCCGAGCTGCCGCCTCTGGCACATATCGAGTCCGTCGAGAGGGAGGACATCCCGTATGACGGTCCCGGCGGCTTCTCGATAATCCATTCGGACGGCTCCGGCACCGGGGCCTCGATCCCGGCGGACAGCGCCGTCTGCGACAGGTGTGTCAGGGAGATGCTCTCGCCCGGCCGCCGCCACATGTACCCTTTCACCACCTGCACCGACTGCGGGCCCAGATACTCCCTCCTGAGGGGCATCCCCTATGACAGGCTGCTTACCTCGATGGACTCCTTCGGGATGTGTCCGGAGTGCGGCAGGGAGTTCTCGGATTCCGGGGACAGGCGCTTCCACCATCAGACGATCTGCTGCCCCGCATGCGGCCCGTCTTACCGTCTCCTGGACGCCGGCGGGAACTCCGTCGAGGGCGATCCCATAGAGAAGCTGGCACATGCCCTCGACGACGGCTGCCTGGCCGTTGTGAAGGGCTGGGGCGGGATGCACATCTGCTGCACCCTTGACCGCCTCCCGCATCTCAGGGAGTGGTACAGGCGCGGTCAGAAGCCCTTCGCCGTGATGGTCCGCGACATGGACGCCCTGAGGCGCTATGCGGAGCCGACATCCGAGGAGGAGGCCAGACTGCTGTCCCCGGACAGGCCAATCGTCCTCGTCAGGAAGATCCCGTCCGAGGCGATGGAGGCTGCTTCCCCCGGCCTGGACAACGTAGGGATGTTCCTGCCCTACACGGGCATGCACCACATCCTCTTCAAGCACCTGGGCGCGGATGCCCTGGTCATGACATCGGCAAACGCCCCCGGCGAGCCCATGGTCATAGACGACGCCGAGGCCCTGGCCCTCGGGGTGGACTACTATCTTCTCCATAATCAGCCCATAATCAACAGGTCCGATGACTCCGTCATCAGGATGCTCGGCGACAGGACGCAGTACATCCGCAGATCCAGAGGTGCGATCCCCTACCACATACCGATCGGATTCGAGGGCGACGCGGTCGCCCTGGGCCCCCAGGAGAACATGACCGGGTCGGTCGCCTCCGACGGGCGCATCTGGCCCACGCAGCACATCGGCAACGGGGAGGGCATCGGCGTCCCGGAGTTCCTGGAGGAGGCCGTCAGGGCTCAGATGAGGTTCGTCGGCTGCGAGCCCGCCATAGTCGCTGAGGACCTCCATCCCGGATACGCCAACCGCCGCATAGCCAGGCGCATCGCGGAGGAGCACGGGTCCGAGATCATCGATATCCAGCACCACTGGGCCCACGCGGCGGCGCTGATGGCCGAGAACGGCATCGGCCGCTGCATCTGCCTGACCCTCGACGGCACCGGCCACGGGGACGACGGCACCGCCTGGGGCGGGGAGGTAATGGATTCCACTTTCGAGGGCTACGAGAGGGTGGCCCATCTGGAGACCATACCGCTCCTCGGGGGCGAGAAGGCCCTGAGGGACATCCGCAGGCTGAGGTTCGCCATAGATTCGATCAACGGCTCGGAGAATCGTGATTTCACAGATTCCGAGGCCGCCATCCTGAGGAAGATGATGGGGAGCAGCGTCAGGACGTCATCGTTCGGCCGCTTCCTCGATGCCCTTTCCTATTCCCTCGGGGCCTGCTCCGTCCGCTCCTACGACGGCGAGCCGGCCATGAGGCTGGAGCCGCTCCTGGCACGCGGCAGGCACGTAGAAGGGATCTCCGCGGAGGCCGGGGGCGGGACCATCCGCTACACCCACATGTTCCAGCACATCGGGGGATGCTCCCCGGAGGATTTCGCATACACGGCCGTCGAATCCGTGATCGGGAGGATGGTCGATGCGGCCGCCGACCGCGCCGAGGTCGAGGGTGTTAGAGAGATAGGCCTCACCGGCGGCGTCTCCTACAACGCGCCCATCGCGCGCATGTTTGTGGATACGGTTAAATCGCGCGAACTGGTACCCGTCCTGCACAGGCAGGTCCCCAACGGGGACGGCGGGGTGTCCATCGGACAGGCCGCCATTGCCCTCAGGAAGATACAATGAGCAACACCCTGTATGTGCTCCTGGACGGAGCCGAGGACGACCCGAACCCGCTTCTCGGCGGCAAGAAGCCCGTTGAGATCGCCGAGATGCCCTATCTCTACGACAAGGCCAGGCACGCGTTCAGGACGACTGGCAGGGGCTACACCCACCTCTTCCTCAACGAGTTCTTCACCGGCCACCCGCCGGAGGTCCCCCGGGGCGCCCTGGAGGCCCTGGGCCTGGGGCTCCCGATCATGGACCCCAAGCGCACGGCGTACAGGCTCAGTCCCGCCGAGATCGGCGACGGCATGGTCAGGTGGTCCTATCACGCCTCGGAGTTCAGCGACGAGCTCCAGAGGGTCATGATGTCCCACATGGACATCTTCGAGGGCCGCGACCCCCAGATAAGGTTCTTCATCAACGGCAGGGCCGTCCTCACCATGGAGTGCGACGACGTGCCCGAGACCCCTGCTCCGCCCGTGGACGCCCCGTGCGTGGACATCCCCGGTGTCCTCGGCGAGTTCGTCAAGGCCGTGGCCGACGACATGGGCGGCATCACCGATTATCCGTGGGGATGCGGCAAGTTCGGGCACCAGTACCCGGCGCACCCCTGCTTCAACAACCTGACCGCGATATCCGATAGCCCCACGTCGCTGGGGGTCTGCGCATCGCTCGGCCAGAGGATCATGCTCATAGACGACCTGGACGAGCGCTTCCCTGCCGCCGTCGAGGCTCTGGAGCACGGTGACGTGTTCCTGCACATCGACGAGGTGGACGAGTACAGCCACCAGAAGGACCACGAGAAGAAGAAGTGGGTCCTGGAGCACACGGACAGGATGATGGAGAAGCACTTCCCGGACGTGGAGAACGTGGTCTACTTCGCTGACCACGGGACCTCCTGCGTCACAGGGGAGCACATACTGACGGACGTCCCCGTCTGGACGTCCATCGACTGCGGGATCGCTCCCGGCACCATTCACCCGCTGCCGGACCTGGTCCCGGACATAGCGAAGCACAAGAGGCGATTACATGGCGTTCGAGATACCGCCCAGCCTGGGCGTCTACGGAGACGAGGCGATTGCGAAGGACATACTGTCCAGGATATGGGGCAAGAGGGGGGTGTTCACCTGCACGGTGGCAAACACCCGCACGTCCACGATCCCGGGGGTCTCCGAGGCCGGCGACACGCCGGAGCTCACCATGTTCACCCCCGCCGCGGATGCGGAGCTCCTGGTAAATGGCAAGGTCACCTGCATGAAGGGGATCCCGATCAACCCCGGCGGCATACCCACGCCGGCGACCCTCACCATGGCGGCCCTTGAGCTCTCCGGCATGCCGTACTACATCGTCAACGGCGGATGCGGCGTCATCCCCTCGGTCCCCTTCTTCTACACTGGGGGCGAGTGCGGCGAGAAGATCACCACGGGGAAGTCCGTGAGGAACGTCCGCGAGAGCTACGAGAGGGGATACAAGCTGGGCGAGATGCTCGCCAGGGCCTACGACTTCGTGGTCATCAGCGAGAGCTGCGCCGGCGGGACCACCACCGCCCTCGCGGTGATGATGGCATTGGGGGTCATCAAGGAGAACCTGGTCAGCAGCAGCTCCCCCAAGAACCCTAAGGAGCTGAAGAGCAAGCTGGTCGCCGAGGCCTTCGAGGCCGCCGGCATCACGCCCGGATCGCTGGCGAACGACCCCCTGAGGGCGATCGAGTGCGTCGGCGACCCGATGCAGCCCGCCAACGTCGGGATCCTGTGCGGCGCGGCGAAATCCGTTCCGGTCATCGTCGGCGGCGGAACGCAGCTTTCCGCGGTCATCGCCTGCGCCCTGAAGCTCCACCCGGAGATCGCCGGGAGCATAATCCACGGTACGACCAGGTGGATGATGAACGACCCCAACTCCAGCCTCGTGAAGATCATGGAGGGGATCTCCGACAAGGTCCCCATCGTCTACATCAACGTCGATTACTCCGACAGCCCGTACGAGGGCCTCCAGGCCTACGAGTGGGGATTCATCAAGGAGGGCGTCGGATGCGGAGGGTCCTCGGTGGCAAGCGTTGTCGCCACATCGGGGAAGGTCACCAGCAAGGACCTGGTGGACAAGGTCCACGAGATCTATCGCGGCATCATGGGATACGACTGACCGCTTCCATGGTCCTGGCGAGCTCCAGCTCGCCCTTGGTGTTGACGTTGACGGCCAGCTCCTCGGAGGACGTCTCGTAGAGGACCTCCTCCAGGTAGATCCCGTCTATGGTCCACTGGCGGTTCATTATGCAGAGCCCCGAGAGCACCCAGTTACGTCCGTTGTGCTCCCTGGTGTAAGAAGGCGTGATGCCCACGCGGCGGACGGTGTCCTCGTCTATCACCGCGATGGCGGACTCCATCGCCCCGGGCTGGAAGAAATCGATGAACCTGTCGACGATATCGGTCGTCAGCATTGGCAGGTCCGAGGGGCAGGTGAGGATGTAGTTCCCGTGCATGACCCTGAACGACTCGTGCAGATCGTCCATGAAGCTCTCGCCGGAGGTGCGTATGGTCTCGATGCCGTTCTCCTTGAGGTAGCGCTCGGTCTCCAGGGTGTTGTCGCTCACCGAGACCAGGATCCTGTCGATGTGCTTCGAGCCGGAGAGGGCATCCACGACGCGCTGGACCGTGGGCACGCCGCCCACGAGCTGCATGGGCTTCTCTATGCCGCATTTGCCCATGCGGGTGCCTTTCCCCCCAGCGTTGATCAGGGCCTCCATTCTCTTACCGGGGTAGGGATGGTTCCGCCATCCATATACCTTTTGCGAGCAGCGACACCAACCCGCCCATCACCCCGAGGGCCGGATCGAGCCTGGATCCGAGGACCGAGAGTGCCACCGCGTCCACCAGCTCCCTGGCCCCGCCATGGCCGTCCGCGGCCATGGAGTCGGTCCTGAAGGATGTGAAGAACGCGAGGTCGACGAGGGCCGTGATATCGGGGTCGTCGAGGTATTCCCGCAGGTACTCCTCGGCCTGGACGTCGTCGCGTCCGCGGGATTTGGCCGCTTCCATGAGCTGGTCGCGGTATCCCAGGCGGCTCAGGAGGTCGATGGGCGGCTCGGGGACCGGGTGCTCCAGCCTCCTCTCCAGCGCGTAGCCCACGGCTTTCCTGACGGCCCTGGCGGCCGCGATGCCGATGTTCGACCCAGTGCCGCAGTACCTGACCCTCTCGCCCTTCGCAGGGCAGAAGACGGCCATGGAATCGGATGTTGTGCCAGTCTCGTAATATCCAGCGCGATTGAGAGCCACGGTCTTCCCCTCGACGAGGGGGATGAACATGTTGACCATCGCCTCCTCCGTCAGAGGTGACGGGGAGACCACGGCGATGTTGATAGTCCCTCCGAGCATCCTCCTGCCCCTGGCCAGCGATAGCTCATGGCGGTACGGCCAGTTGTCCAGGATCTCCCCGGCAACAACGTGGTTGCTGAGGCCGGCGGTGGCCACGGCCTCGACCCTTACGCCGTCCTGCTCACCGATCGCCGTGTTGAACACGTAATCCACCTCGGCGGCGGTCATCATTCCGACGGAGTCCTCCGGCAGCCCGAGGCCGTCGCGGACCCTCGCCGCATGGGCGCCTGGGTCATCGGTCATGTAGTCCTTGGGGACCTGCATTATGAAGAACGCGGAGGCCCTGGTGCGCCCGCCGTTGAGGATGGCGCTGCTGAGGCATTCCATTGGGGATTCGAACAGGGCGATGCCCACGGGCTGCCCCTCGAATTCCCTGATCTCCGTCCTCATACGGACCACCCGAAGATTCCCAGGAAGGCGTTGATGATGTCATAGGTCAGGTCCTCGCAGCGGACCTGTATCCAGCAGCCTATGATGGCGTATGCGATGAGGCACACGGTGAGTATGAAGAGAACGGACGCGGTCTCCACGAGCCTGAGGCACCTGCGGACGTCGTCCGTGGTGGGCAGCGGCCCGGTGCCCATGACGTAGACGCCCTTCTTCTCCATGCTGATGCCCAGCGTGGCGGAGACGGCGGTCATGGACCATCCGCTGTTGGGGCTGGGGGTCTTGGTGTGCTCGGCCTTGGCGGCGGGGACCGCGGCCCTCCAGTCCATCTTCAGGATCATGCCGGCGAGGGCCACGAAGTACGGGGACACCCTGGATGTGGCGAATCCCAGCACGTCGTCGAACTTCGCCGGGAAGTACCCGAGCCTGGCGTACTTCTCGTTGAGGTAGCCCCACATGGCGTCCATGAGGTTGGCGCACCTGAACATGACGGCCCCGGGCAGACCCAGGAACCCGAAGTACGTGGTCGGGGAGTACACGGAGTCCACCAGGTTCTCGGAGATCGTCTCGCAGCAGGACGATGCGATGTGCTCCGGGTCCATGCCCTTGGTGTTCCTGCTGACGATCATCTGCACCTTGGCGGCGGCGTCCTCCACCCTTCCGGCGTCGAGGTCGTCGCATATGGGGATGCAGTGCTTCCTGAAGGAGAACACCGCGAAGGAGATCTTGAAGATGAATGCGGTGGATAATAACCACACGACTTCCCCGATCTGGGGGTCGACGTGGATGCCGATTATTATCCTGCACGTGGTCGTTATGAGCAGACCGATCCCGGAGAACAGCAGGAAGACCAGCATGTAAGAGAGGAACCCCAGGACGGATGTGAACCTGGATGTCCTGTTCTTGATCCTCTTGTTGATGGCGTCCAGGATGTTCCCCATCCACCTCAGGGGATGGAATGCGTTGGGGACCTCCCCGACGAAGCGGTCGATGAGCAGCGCGAGGACGATGATCAGTATCGCATCGATCCACAGCTGCATGGCAGGTCACCCGTTCAGCACCGAATCCACCGCGGCTATGAACCTGCAGTTGCGCTCCCTGTCCTTGACGCTGTATCTGACGTACGGTGCGAACTCCTCGCCGAACGAGGCGCAGTCCCTCACCATGATGCCGTGGCTCAGCATCCTCTTCTTGAAGTCGGAGCACACCATTCCGAGGGGCTCCAGCGAGTTGAAGTAGAAGAACGAGTCCGAGACCTCCCCCACGGGGAACCCGACCTCCTCCAGGGAGGAGTTCATGATCTCCGACTCCTCGGCCATGACCATGGCCGCGCGGTCGACGTAGTCCATCCTGTCCCTCAGCAGGACGTTGGCCACGGTCTGCTCGATCTGGCCCACGTTCCAGGTCATCCTGACCTTCTCCATCTCCTGGATGATGTCAGGGTTGGAGAAACCGAACCCGATGCGTATGCCGGGGATGGCGAAGCTCTTGGTCATCGAGGATGCGACGACGAGGTTGGTGAACCTGTCGACCATGCCGGAGAGCGTGATGTCCACGTACCCCGGGACCAGCTCCAGGAGCGTCTCGTCCAGGAACACCAGGATGCCGCGGTCCTCGCACTCGCGAACGATGCTGATGACCTTGTCCCTGGGCTCCACCCTGCCGGTGGGGTTGTTGGGGTTGCAGATGTACATGGCCTTCACGCCGTCGGCTTCGAACATGAGGGAGTCCAGGTCGATGCGGAAGTCGTCCTCCGGCCTCAGGTTGTTCCACAGTATCTCCGCGCCGACTATCCTGCACTGCTGGGCGTACTCGGCGAACGAGGGGCGGTTGATAATCACCCTGTCCCCGGGGCGCATGAACGTGTTGGGGAAGTTGCGGATGATGTCGGAGGACCCGGCTCCGATGGTGATGCAGTCGGGGTCGAGGTTGAAGGTCTTGGAGACGGTGTCTTTGAGCTCCGAGCAGGAGTCGTCGGGGTAATGGCCGATGTCGGACACCGCCTGGGCGATGATCTCTCCGAGGTCCTCGGGGGGACCGAAGGGATTGAGGTTGTGGCTGTAGTCCTCGACGTTCTCGAGCTTCCAAGCCTGCCCTCCGTGAACGGTTGACGGGAGGCCCTTGAGTTCTTCCCTCGGGAGTATGCGCCCTTTCATCGGTCACGGTCATAGCCGACCGCCGTATATATCCGTAACTAGGATGCGCGCGCGTTCCCCCCTCTGGGACCCCCTCCCGTCAGCCGGACATGGCCTTTGAAGCGATTGGATCGCAGGGCGGTCGCTGATGCCATCAGTCGTTGTGGCCCCTTTCCCTTCTCTTACGGGTATATTCCTTGGCCGTTTCCATGTCCCCGGTCGCGTAGTACGCGTACCCTATGTAGTAGAGGCACGTGTTCGATGCATCCGATCTTTCTCCGCGGGTTCTGTCGAATATCTCCAGGGCCTTCGTCCCCAGTTCGACAGCCTGATCGAGCCTCTTGGCATATGCGGCGACAGCGGTTTCCCACAGGAGCATATCGGGATAGGCGTTGTCGTTCTCCACGTACTGGTTGAGGTTCTTCAGGAAGCGGTCCAGGCATTTGACCATAATCGCATTCTCGTACTCGGATTCATCGGCCTGCGAAGCATAGTTGTACATCAACTTGTAGTGGTTGATCAGATACCTCGAGCCAGCTGGGAAGCAGCTTTCGATCATGTCGGCACATTCGTCCATTATGGTCAGAGCCCTGATGATGTCCCTTCTCCTGAATGCCGATTCAGCTTCCGATTTCATCGCCTGAATCGTCCTTAGCTGGCTGGGATTGGCCTTCTTGAGAAGTTCGAAACTCTGCTTATGCATCTTGTCCGCGTCTTTGTGCCTGCCCATGTCGGAATAGATCATCGCTATGTTAGTGCAGCATAGGGACTGTCCGGTGAGGTCACCAGCCTTCTCGTACAGTGCCAATGCCTTCTTCTGAGCATCCATGGCTTCTTCCAATTTGCCTTCCTGACGCAGCGCGATGCCCTTGTTGACCAGCAGTCCCGCATCGACGCTGGTATCTTTGCCTTCCAGGTTGGTTCCCGTTTTTTTGCCGGAGGTGCGACTGAACATGCCGCCGCGCTCCATGCCCTTGTCGGCGTACATATTGGCCTTCTCCGCGTTGCCGGTCTTGGAATATGCGAGGGAGAGGTTCGCATAGGTCGCCGCCTTCAGCTTCTTCCCCTTGCCGGTCTCCAGCCAGGGCAATTCCTTCTCCATCCTCTCGATGGCCTCTCCGTAGCGGCAGCATACCATGAGCATCTCGGCTATGTACAGGTCCTTCGTGCCGATGTCGTCCTTGTATTTCCTCACCAGCCGGCTGTCCTCGTAATGATCGAACACGTAATCGAACATGTATATCGCGGCGTCCGCATGCCTCGTCAGCCTGCCGATGTCATCCTTCTTCAGGAAGATGGAGCAGGCGCTGATGGAATTCAGGAACAGCTGCCCCTCTTCCAGGTTGTCCGGTGAAGGGGACAGCATCTTTATGGCGGCATCCTTCATGAGCGGATGTATGGTGACCACCCGGTATCCGAGGCGCCTGTCCAGGGATACGCGGAGCACGTTGGATGCCGCGAGCTTCAGTATCACGGTCCTCTCGTTATCATTCAGGAACTCCTCGTAGGATTCCTTCTCGGCGTAGAGGCGATCTCCTTCCGGATCGGGCTTGGGCACCAATGCCCAGGATGCGATATCGAGGTCGAGGCCGAAAGGCGGGATGAAGGTCATGGCCCTGAGCACGCCGAGGCTCTCGTCATCCAATCCCGAGAATGCCAGGAGCCTGCATATGTGATCGCTTATCCTCCTGTACGATTCCTCCTCATCCTTACCGGAATAGACGGATGCTTTAGAGATGTCGAAGATGCCGCCGTCCAGATCGAGATTCGATGGTGCAGTGGAATTCACGACGCTCCCGATCAGTGCTATGACATAGGTGTTCCATTCGACGGACTCCATGAGGTTCCTCAGGCGGTCCCTGTTCTTCTCGATCCACGGGCGGTAATCGTCCCCGGCCGTCGATGCGAGCAGCTCGAATGCCTGATCCTCCGACAGCGGTTTCAACTCGATGTGGGGGGTCCCGCGCGGGATATCCCTCTGGCGCGTGGTGGCTATCACCTTGCAGCCAGTCGAATCCAGCAATCCGATGTCTCCCCTGGGGTACTCGTAGCCGTCCACTATGATGAGGCAGTCCTTCTGCTTGGATAGGAACTTCAGCTTGATGGCACATAGGTCCTCGGTGTTGTAATTCCCGATCCCCTCGAATCCCTTTATCATGACCCCCTGTGCGATGGTGTCCGCCATGGTTCCCAGATAATCGATCCAGATGACGGGGGCATCCTCGCCCAGCCTCGAGACGTATGCCCTGCAAAGCTCTGATTTGCCCATTCCTCCGAAACCGTTGACGAACACCAGGTCCTCATCCTCCAGGAGGTCGGCCAGCTCATCGAGCTCCGCATCCCTGCCGACGAAGATGTCGACGGGGTCCGTGCATCTGTGGATCAGCTCCCACTTGTCCATCTCCAGCTCCAGGGCCGCAAGGTCTATGGATGCCTTGGTGCCGGTCATCTTCTCCTCGGCGTATGAGGCCATGATCCGGAGCTCTTCGGCCACCTGGGCCTGGAACTTCTTGCTCCCGAGATCGATTTTGGAGAGGAACTCCTTGGTGCCCCAGAGGGCATCATGGACATCCGTCATGAGCGCGGACAGTTCCTTCCTCACGTTGTCAGGCATGCGCCCGCCGGGGAAGGAAAGATCCTTGGTCGGGTTGTCCATCTGAAGATTGAAGTTGAGGCAGGACAGGCAGACCAACTTGATGTTGTTCTCGTAATAGAGGGCGTCGGACGCTTCGTTGCTGATTTCGTGAACCTCCATCTGTTTCCTCAGGGTGTTCGAGACCAGCTCGGACACCTTCGCCTTCTTGATTTTGCCGGTTATCCCTTTGAGGGACCTGTCGACGACGACATCCGTTCCCTTATCCATGAGATAATCCGTCAGTTCGTTTGTCATGTCATAAATGAAATCAATATCCACGTTCACACTTCCTGCATTGAAAAAAGATCTTCGAGTTTGGTCGGATGCCTCGCCGCCGCCTTGGCTAATTTGGCGGCGCTCCCGGGGCGGCGATCCGTGGTCCCCAGGTATTTTCTGATTTCATCACCGTAATCCTCGGCCCAATACGACGAGTCCTGGCTCAGGAGGGAGGAGAAGACAGCGAATAGCTCCTCGTCCCCAAGGCGGGGGGCCTCTATGTTGACATCGACATTGGCCAGGGGCGATTCGGATATGCATATCGCCACAGCGAACAGGGAATCCAGCGCAGAGGTGTCGAAGTCTCCCGGCACTCCGTCGATAACCGCTATCACGTCGCCCTCCCTCTCTATCGCACGGCATTTGTCCTCGCCGAGGAGCCGACGGTCCCGATACAGCTGGTCCATGATCCCGGTGACCAGGACGCATCCGGCGACCGATTCCCGGAATCCGTCCATGTAGTCTATCCAGACGGTCTTCCCGCCCTCTTTCGAGATGAGCTCCAGGGCCCTTTTGCATAGCTCGGTGCGGCCCGAGCCTTCGGGGCCGTAGACGCAGGCGACCGCGCCCCCGGACAGGGCCAATATCATTTTCAATTCCCTCTCGCGGCCCACGAACGGGCGATTGGACCTCACCCTGGACGGGACGACGCTCGTGTCCTTCCCGGACAGGACCTCCCTGGCATGATCGAGTTCCGCATTCGCCCTGTTGTCGATGTACCTCTTCAGCCTGCGGATGTCGTTGATGATGCCCTCCTGGAACGCCGTGCCGCTCATCATGAAGCGCTTCACGAAGTGCTCGTTCTTCCACAGCCTCTCGTGCATGTCTCCGATGATCTCCGCGAGCTCGTCCTTGCCCTGCTCGCTCAGGCCCTCCAGCCCCTCCATCTCATCCCTCCCGGCAGGGAAGGAACGGAAGATGTAGCTGAAGAACAACGGCTGGTTCTTGTTGATGAACTCGCTGCACTCATCCCCCATCGAGATGCTGTTCTCGATATCCTCGAGCGTGGCCCTGGCATCCTTCTCCATCCCGCGCATCCTGACGTAGGCGTCCACGCGGTCGACGCCGCGCGATACGAGCTCCTCGACGCTCTTCCCGATGAGCAGCTCCAATCCGAACTCGATCAGCATCGTATCGCCCCATTGCGGCGCATATCGACCATCTCGGATAGGATGGGGTCCAGCGAATAGGATAGCTCCCCTGATTCGAAATCCACCGTCTTCCTGACCCATCCGGTCCTCAGCAGGACGGCCAGGGCCGGGGCATCGGACGGCTGGCGGCCGGCGGCCAGTCCCTGCAGCACGCCCATCGATTCCTTGTCCAGGCCGTCCAGCGGATACATGTCGAGCAGGTACTTGGATACTTTCGAGGGACCGCGGCTACCGTATTTTCCGATGTCCACATCCACGGCCAGGATGTCCTTCAGACTGTCGATCCGCGTGTGGCCGCGCGCAGCCGCCTCGCCAAGGATCGCCGCCATCTGCGGATTGCGGCCGTACTTGGAAACGGCTTCCATGATCCCGCTGGGGACGTCATCGGACCCCATGTGCCTGGACGTTATCTCGGCAGCCTCCTCCTCGGAGGGCGGATCGACTCTGACCGATCTCTTGTTCCTGGGGATGGCGGAGTCGCGGGTGATGTATATGCGCTTGCAGCCGCACCTCATCCTCTCCAACGGATTGCTGGCCCCGTCGTCCGAGGTGTAATCGTCCACCACGATCAGGAGGTTCTTCTCCGCTAAGACGGTGTCCATCTCCCTTCCCTTGGAGCCGTCGGAGAGCTTGACCCCATTGGATATCGTCGATTCGATATTACTGCCATAGGTCAACCACACCACGCGGCGCCCGGTCTGAATGGAATAATTGTTCGCGAAGGCGCGGCACAGTTCGGTCTTGCCGGACCCCGGGGGGCCGTAGACGGTGACCGATCCCCGCTCCTCCAGCGCCGCCCCAATGGATTCAATGTAGCCGTCGGCCCCTATGGGTATCTCCTCGGGCGGCTGGAAGCTTTGCAGCACAGAGCATTCGGTGGTCTTGCGGAGTTCCGTGAGACGGCTGTCCGTGAATGCGCGTATCTCGGAAGCAGCGTTGTCGACGTATCCGATGATGTCCCTTATCCCGTTGATGATGGACATCTGGAATTCCGATCCGCCTGTGTATATGTTCTTCTGGAATCCGTTGGGAGACCATACCTTGCCATGAACGGCATCCAGCAGGTCGTGGATTTCCTTGCGGACGGTGGCCCTCATCTCATCCGGCACATCATTCTGGAACGCATCCAGCGGACTCATGTTGATGGGGGATGCGCATAGCACGGCATTGGAGATGAACTCCTGAACCTTCTCGTCGTGGAGCGTGCGGATGGTAAATTGATTGAATCCCTCGGTGTCAATGGCTCCTTTGATTTCAGAGGCCACATATTGCCTTATCTTTTCCGCATTGACCCTTCCGCGGTAGTCGGCTAACTTCCTGGTGATGATGATTTTGGCGGATCTGACAACTATAGCCTTCGCGACCATCAAGCCTATCGTAACCAATACCATATGACCACTTAAGTGGTCAGAAATAGCATTTTGGATATTTATGCATGACTGGATGGACCATCCACACCCGGCTGCGGGACCAATCCGGGGCCGTTCCGGATAAGAATGGCATTGGTCCGATGCCGGGAAAGGTCGCACCAGCATCGCATCCAAGGCGCTGTCCATGTCCGCTTCCACCATCTCGGGCAGGTCCCCGTAAACGGCGACCTTGTCTCCGACGCACGCCAGGCATCCCTTCACACCCTCTACGGACCCTATGGATTCCAATGCCTCTGCGAGGTAGGATTCGTCCCTCACCAGGTTTCCGAGGGCGGTGGCGCAGCAGTCCGCCAGGATGACGTCGTCGGAGAACACGGTGCAGACGTCGGAGCCTCCGAGCGACACCGACGGCCCTATCTTCGCGGATGACGAGCATATCCCGGTGACCCTGTCGGACCGCATCATGAACGCCACGCCCTTCAGGACCGGGTGGTCTGCGAACAGCCCGATGGCTTTGGGCTCGGGCGAGTAGAATGCGATGTCCCCGCCGTTCTCCACGATCGCCAGGTCCGCGCCCTCGGAGACCATCCTCTCGACGGCATATGTCGCCACGGCGCCGGCGACTCCCGCGAAAGGGCCCACATCCGCGAGGGCGGATGCACGGCACATCCTCTGAATCAGCTCGTGGTCCTTCGGATCGGCCGGGTAGGGCTCGTAGGTTATCCGGAAGAACGGGTCCTCGTAGACCTTCCTCTCGATTATCTCCCTGGCCTCGAAGATGGCGCTCTCCGCCGCCCCGATATGGGGCTCGTCGCCGACTATGCTGGCGATGGTCTCCTTGTAGCGGAAGAGGCGCTTCATAGGTGGACGCTGAGGGCGTGCACCGCGCAGGCGTTCACGCAGGCCTTGCAGGCGATGCACCTGCTGGTGTCCATGACGACCTCCCAGGTCTCGGGGTCGTGGCTGAAGACGGCGCAGGGGCACAGCGAGACGCAGGCGCCGCAGTGGAAGCAGAGTTCGTCGTCCCTGTCGATGCGCTTGACCATCTCCTTGACCTGGAACCCGGCCTCCTCGAGCCTCTCCATCACCCTGTTGAGCTTCTCCTCCTCGCCGGTGAGGCCGAGGATCATGATCCCGGACCCGTCCCCGTGGATCTCCGCCTTGAGGACGTTGGGCTTCAGGTTGAACTCCGAGACGACGATGTAGGATACGGAGTCCTGGACGTTGAACTCCTCGAAGAGGATCTTGAGCTTCTTCTCCGCCATATCGGCACCCCCTCTCCTCGAGCTTCTTCAGCTTCATCTCTTTCGGGAAGGTCATGACGGGCTGGTTGAGCGTGAACTCCTTGTGCTCGATCCAGTCCTTCAGGATGCTGGCCACCTTCCTGGCGCCGGAATAGGAGGACAGCGAGGACGTCCTGACCATCCTGCCCTGGTACTCCACCTTGCCGGATTTGAGCTGGGCGTAGCTGTACCTGGCCATTGGCGGCCTGTTGATGGGCTGACTGTAGTCCACCATCTCGGCGAACAGCTCGTCGTCGGACTTCGCCGCGCGCTCCAGGATGCCCTGGTTCAGGATCGGGATGGGGATGCCCACTCCGACGGCCATGGATATGCCATACCCGGTGATGTCGAGGCCGCGGACGAACTTGCTGTCCATCTGCTTCATGTCCCCTATGAGCGCCAGCGTCCTGGCTCCCGCGACCGGGACGCCGTCGACCTCCTCCACATTGGTCTTGTACTGGGTGCCGGGCCATGTGACGTATCCCTCCCCGCCGCCGAAGAATATCTTGGTCCCCATGCCGATGGTCTCCAGGTGGGGGTCCTTCAGGAGGGGGGACAGCTGGCCGGCGGAGCTGAACGAGGCGTTCTTCATCTTGGGCAGGAGCTTGCCCATGTAGGTGTAGATCGTCTTCTCGGACGTGTTCGTGGCGACGCTGTAGTTCTGATAGCAGTTGCGCGGGTTGTAGAGGTAGGCGTCGTTGATGTCGTCGAGCGTGATGTAGGTGTCGATGCTCTTCCTCACGTAGCAGTCGGTGCCGGGGCCCCAGGCGCGGAGGTGGATCTTCTTCCCGGCGATGAGGTCCTCGATGACGTGCGCGCCGCCGTATCCCCCTTTGGGATCCTCGGTGAGCGCCGTGGCGCCGATGTACGTGTCCACGGCCGCGAGGCCGCCGTAGGCCTCGACGTCGTTGAGCCTGATGTCCGTCATGCGGATGGGCGGGGACGAGTGCCCGAAGTTCACGAACGCTCCCGATGAGCACATGGCACCGAACGTGCCAGTGGTCACCACGTCCACTTCCTCGGCCGCCTTCTCGGCGCCCTTCTTCCTGACAAGGTCGATTACTTCCTCGGCCGTGTATACGACGGCTTTGCCGGAACGGATCCTCTCGTTGATTTGCTCATAAGTCTTGGACATCAGCACACTTAGGGCGCGCATGCGTGGTTATACATAAATAACTAAGGCTGGACCCGTGACCCGCGAAGGCGCGAAATCAGCCGGAACGGATCGATGTACCAGATAGCGAGCGGCCATGCAGGGGAATTTTGAAGAATGGTGCAAGGGACGAGATTTGAACTCGCGGACCGCTAAGGACTAGCCCCTCAAGCTAGCGTCGTTGGCCATGCTTGACTACCCTTGCACTTAGGGTTCCGTACAGGCACCTTCTTAATAAAGATTTGGTCGGACTCGCCTCTTCCAGAACTCCCTGCCCGCGCGGCCCATGGCCAGCACGTTCTCGTCCGGGCTCTCCAAGGGGGTCTCGCAGCCGGGTGCGAGTATGAAGCCGCCGCCGCTTCCCGCCTGGTCCAGGATGCTGTAGCACTCCTGGGTGATGCTCTCGGGGGTCCCGTAGAGGATCTGCGCCACCGGGTCGATGTTGCCCATGAGCGCGATCTTCCCATCGGCGGCCCTCTTGGCGGCGCCGGGGTTCACGGCGTGGTCGAAGCTGAGGCAGTCGGCCCCGGTCTCGAACAGGAACGGGATGGTGTCCAGGGTC
>Ga0310690_10005898_pt1 | contig 16368 bp, 4 predicted proteins | sample AusTroGonzalo_MG_2_FD_207661 | JGI IMG/M metagenome (GOLD analysis project Ga0310690, IMG submission 207661) | Bovine rumen microbial communities from tropical cattle in Woodstock, Queensland, Australia - Gonzalo_04 (v2) (version 2) | ecosystem: Host-associated > Mammals > Digestive system >... | reverse complement strand
GGTCTCCGTGTTGCAGGCATTCAGTCCGCCGACATTGGAAAGCCTGAGCCTTCCGTTGCCCTTGATCTCGGCAATCACCGCACCCAGGGTATCCGTGTGGGCGGCAAAAAGAACAGCGCCGTTTTCAGACTGCTTTCCGCCCAGATCCACAAGGACAGCACCCTTGTTGGTCAGGCAGGCCTTGAAGCCGAGGCCGGAAAAGGCATCCGAAACCCATGCGGCAGCCTTTTTGGTGAAACCTGTGGGGCTGTCTATGTTCAGAAGCTCTATGGCTTTACCTGCAGCGTAATCCGCATATTCCCTTTTGAGTTCCATTTTGTTCTCCTATTGTTTCCTGTGTTTTCAACGTCACTCGTTGGAGACGGCCCTGGCCATTTCCTCGATCGATGCGCCCTGCCCCATATTGTATTGGAAAAACGCGCGCCCTGCCAGTACGGGAAGTACGGGGAAACCCTGCGAAAAGCTTCCACTCGGGCGGCTGTTCTGATATGTTGGGGATGGGGGCAGAGAGTATGGAAATCCTGAAGTGCAGAAAAGGTCAGACAATCATCCGCCAGGGAGAGATCGCAACGGCGATGTTCGAGATTGTCTCCGGCCAGGTCGGAATCTACATGGACTACGGCGACGAGGCCCAGAAGGAGATCGGCATCCTTACCGAAGGCGATTTCGTGGGAGAGCTCGAACTGATAGATTCATCGGTCCGCATCGCATCTGCGGTCGCGCTTGGCAACGATGTGGTGGTGAAGAAGCTGACGATCGAGGATTTCAACGAACTGGTCAGGAAGAATCCGGCGAAGGTCATACTGATGATCCAGCAGCTGTCCGGCAGGGTCAGGAAACTGGACAACCTCTATCTCGAGGCCTGCACCACAATCGACGAGATGAGGACGGCCCGCGAGAACAACCTTCCGGCGAGCCCCTCGCTTCTTGCAAGGCTTCACAAATTCGCCGCCCACGCCAAGAAACACAGGTGAGCGGCGCTTGAAATCACTCCTCTGAATCCTCTTCCAGAACAATGGTCATCAGCTGCTCATCATCATCGATCAGATACTCATGGAAATGCGGCAGCCTCAGGCTGATTTCGGTCGCACCTTCCTCCAGGGTGACGGCCTGGGCAAGGGCAAGGGTATCGAACGTGCGGTAGCCGAGCAGGTTCTTTATCAGCAGGTCCCTGTTCGTGTTGTAGACGACGGGGGCATCGGTCTCGACAAGGTTCGATCCGTTGATGTGAATCGAATAGGCACCGGTTTTCGCGGTATAGAGCTTGGCATCGACACGATGATCCTTGTCGATCTTTTTGTTGTTCACCTCGATGTCCTTGTCCCTGGTTTGGTACGAGGCATATTCGGTGACGACGGAATTCTCTACGATGATCTCATCCTGAGCCGTCCTCATGGTCAGCCTGACGTTCTCGAGTTCGTTCGCATAGATCGCCTCGTCGGTGCTGTTGTTCAGCACGACTTCAAGGGACGGAACCCGGATCTTTCCGTTGAGGCTGATGTTTCCGGTTTCCGTATTATGGATCGTCATGCTGTTGGAGACCATGACGGTGGGCTCGGTGTCGCTGACCTTCTCGATCGTGATACCGCCGCTCTGGCCGAAGCTTCCGATGACCAGTCCGCCGGCATCGGTTCCCGTCAGATTGCCGTCGGCATCCCTGACGTAGCCGTTGACCACCTGGCCGTTCAGCGAGATGTTGTTGTAGACGTACAGCTCGGTGGTGGCCATCTGGGTTTCCGTGTGCACATTCACGTTTCCGGTGACATTGCCGATGCTGAGTGCAGGATAGGCGTTCTCGTCGTTCCTTGTGTTCTCTATGTCGTGCATCACGAACTGTGCTCCGCCAATGCTCCCGATATAGATCCTGCTGAAACCGCGGTTCACGGTGACAGAGCCGTTGTTGCCGATAGAACCTTCCGATATCGGCAATGTAACAGGTTTGATCTCCAAGCTTCCCTCGGTTTCGTCGACTGAGAACATCTCATACGTGCCGTTTCTGTAGATGGCCTTGAGGTTGTTGCCTGTACCCGTGAGGTCGACAAGGATGTTCTTTCCCGTCAGCGGGTCGGTTATCAGGGGAAGGTCGTTGATGATGTTGAAACCCTTGTTCGTCAGACCTGCGGTGATCTTTCCGTTGATTTCGACCACATCGGCATTGATCGTGACCTTCTGTCCTGCATAGATCTCCTGCCCGGGATAGAATCGGAACACGTACTTGCCGTCGCTGTCCTTCTCGCCTCCGATGGTCACATTGCCCTGGTCGGCCCTGATGCTGGTGGGCCTTCCGTTGATGTAGTTCATGGAATTGATCCTGATGTCGCCGCTTTCCGTCCTGATGGAGATCTGGTCACCGTCGGTATACAGACTGCCGTTTATGATGATGTTGTTCAGGTGCTCTTCGGGATGGTTGGTCCGGTTGTCGAAAAGCGGATGGTTCACATCCAGCAGGCTGGCGATCGTGATGCCGGAAATCACAGGAGAAGAACCGCCGGGAGTCAGGATGAGGTCGTTGCGGACCTTGCCGTTGATCGTCAGCTTGTCCTTGACGGTGTTGCCGAATATGGTGATGCTGCCGAAAGCCAGGGTCCTGCCGGACTTGTTGGTGACCTTGACTCCGCCTGTTCCGATGTAGAACTGCAGGGGCTGCCCGCTGCCCGGACCCTTGATCTCGATGATTCCCTTCCCTGTCTTGGGATCCAGGGATGCAGGATAGTCGTCGTTCGGATTCTTGTTGCTGTTCTCTCCCACCCCGTCGATCCTGACGGTACCCTGCGATGTGCGGGTGATGTCGTCGAAGTAGATGGAATACAGACCGTACGTCTGCTCGTAGTATTCGGGAGAAAGGGCCGAGGCCGCATCGTATCTGGCGGTCGCATCCTCCATCTTCGTGTTCAGGTCGGCAAGCCGCACGCTGTACTGGTTCAGCATGCCGTTCAGGCTCTCGAGCTCCTTGTCCAGGAATGTGAGTGCGTCATTCACATCCGTCACGAAGGATTCCTGTGTATCGTAGAGACCCACGTAGTGGCTCGTATCGACCGTGTAGTAGAGGAACTGGATGGTGTCCTTCTCATCGTTGCCCGGAGCGGGGTCTCCTTCCGGAGCCTCGATGTTGACGGCGATGTTGATGATCCTGCGGTCGATGATATCACTGCTGTATCCGTAGGCCTGCTTGAAGATCTCATCGGTGACGACAGCCTCCACGTATTCGGACATCTCCTCGTAGTCCGATGCCCTGTAGTCCTCGTAGACCTGCTCGTACAACTGCGCGGCGTACTCTGCATCCCCTCCTCCGAGTTCGATGTATTTGCCGACCAGAAGAGCCTTCAAGTCGCCTACGACCTGGTTCCTGAGCTCGTCGACGGACATGACGGTCTGTTCCTCAACCGAATCCTTCATCGAATTCAGTATCAGTTTGTCCACTGCGGCTTCACTGACGTAGCCCTCGACTGTCCCGACCCGCTCCTTCAGGGCCTGGATCTGTGAATCCAGGGACAGTTTCTCATCCATGATGATTGCCAGTCTCTGGTTCTTCAGATCATCGGCATCCTTTGCATCTATGAACTCGAAGTTGTCCGGCCTGAAACCGGCGGACTTGACGATGTTGCCGTCGGAGTCGATCTCCATCTCCCAGGCATCGGAATAACCGGCGCTCACCATACCGGCCATGTTGAACACCGGGGTATGGTTGATCGTGACGTTGTGGTAGTAGTCCTTCGTGGACGAATGGCCGAAGAGGACGTAATAGACGCGCTTGTAATGGTTCCATGAGGAGATGGAACCGTCGCCCATGTCGAACAGGATGTACATGTCGTTGCCTGTCTCCACGGTGGCGTCGTCGTAGAGGTTGAATGTATTCTTGACGGTCTTCTTCGTCTCACCGTTCTGCTTGGTGTCCGGCACGACGGCGTTGCACTGGGCGTAGGATTCGTGTGAGACGTTGGTCACGGCACTGCCCATGAAGTCGATCCTCACGTAGTTGCCGCCGTGCAGCAGGTTGCTGGTGACATCCGAACCGCCGGTACCGACGTCCAGGGTGTTGTCGACATTCAGGATGACATCGGCATAGGACTTGACCTTGGAACCGAGGTTCCTGCCCTTCGCGAAGGTCTTGGTGTACAGGTCGCCGGAGGCATCGAAGTAGATCTTCAGTTCCTTGTCGGCGGAGACCTTGGATCCGTCCTTGACGATGATGTTGTTGTCGTTGTTGGATGTCAGCTTGGATTTCGCCACGGGCCAGGCCATGAAGCCGTCGTCCTTGCTGGAGACATACTGTTTGAAGAGGAAGGTGGAACCGGCGGTCATGGTGATGTTGCCTGTGGCCAGGATCCTGGAGCCGGATTTCACGCGGATCGTGTTGGTCTGGTCCAGGGTTGTCTTGAGGCTGATGCTGTCGCCCACGATGAAACCGCCGCCGGAAGCGGAATACCTGATGACATCCCCGGAATCGGTCCTCATGTCGGATTTGGCTGTCAGATTGATGTCCTTGGCCTTGAGGATGGAGCCGTTGACTATCAGCTCGGTCTCGGCGCTGAAGCTGTTGCTGTAGTCGTCGTCCTTGAAGGCGATGAATCCGCCGCCGCCTGCTGAGGAGCTGTCCTTCAGGATGTTGTTGTTCTCGACGATGATGTCGATCGTTCCCTGGGGATCGGATGCACCGTCGTTGATGTACGGGCCCCAGAGTTCCGTGACCGACTTGGTCTTGAAGTTCTTCTTGTAATCATTGCCGCCGAAATCGAACAGTCCGTCCCTGTCGTTGTGAGAGACATCGTCCGTGGTGTTGGTGGAGATGTTCCTGATGCTGATCCTGTCGGAATTGAGCTGCAGGAGATCGAGCTTGACGTGGGAATTGCCTGCGACGGTGTTCCAGGACTTGATCGAATCCACATGGACCGCACTGGCGCCTGAAGCCTCCGTGCTGAGCTTTCCGGTCCTGACGGTGTTGATGCCGGCATCGAACTCGCCGGTGTTGATGGTGCCGCCGAGGATGATGTCGGTATCCGCAAGCATGTTGCCGTCTATGCGTACGACATCGACATCGACCAGCAGGCTGAGGCTGATCGATTCCAGGCCGATATCGGTGGCTGCGTCGTGGTTGGTGTTGACCGTCATCTTGCCCGGGATGTTGAAGGTTCCGGAGGTGTAGACCCCGAGCTTGCTCTCGTTGTTGCCTTCAGCCTCCAGGTACACGACATCCAGGGCGCTGATGATCCTGGATTCCGAGTGGGCACTGCTCTTGCTGTTGAGGTATGCGTTTATGGTCAGGTCCTGCGCATTGTGTTCCGTCACCTGGAGATACGTGTTGGACTCGGCGCGGTTGCGCGTGATGGCGGAAGCAACGGGAACGCCTATGGCGTCGACATTGACACCGAGGACCTCTGCGGATGTCGTGATGTATCTGTTGTCGCCGTCCGTCGGCTTCGCCGTCTCTATCAGCGTGGTTCCCTTGTTGTTCACGATCAGGGAATTGCTGCCGGTGTTCCTGATACCGGAATTGAAGGTGGAGTTGAGGTAGGCCTTGCTGTTGTCGACGGAAACATCCAGAAGCGTGAGTGCGACGATGTTGTTGTCGGAAGAGACCTTCATCTTGCTGTAGTCCGTGGTGATGGCCAGGTTGTTGACGTTGATCGTTCCGTCGGCATCGTCGATCAGGGCGTTGACCGAGATGTCGCCCTTGACCTTGTTCCTCTCTATGTCGATGTTCAGCAGGTCGATCTGGACGGCCGTGGCATCGCCGCTGAGGTCCATGGCTCCGGAGGACCTGAGCTCAAGGGTATCGGCCCTGAGGTCGGTGGTTCCGGTTATGATGGATTCGGCTTTCGCCTCATCCTCCATGCCGAGGTTCATCACGTTGATGTTGCCCAGGGCGGCGATGACTCCGGTGTTGTCGGCATCGGCCCTGGTGTCTATGGATGACAGGATGGAGACCTTGTCGGCAGTGACCTTGGAGTCCTCGAGATAGGATCCGGTGACGGACTTGTTGCTGTAGGCGTTTGCTCCGCCCGCGACCTTTACCGCCAGGCCCGCCACGTCGACTCCGACGGAAGTCATGTCCGCGCTGTCCTTCTGCCCGGATGTGATGGTAAGGGTGCCGCCTGCGTTCACGTTGGAACCGGCGATCCTGGCAGCGGTCGAATTCTCCATGCCCAGCGTATGGACTCCCACTCCGACATCGAGCACGCCTGCCGTGGTGCTGACGTTGGTCATGGAGATGTTGCCGATGTCGCTCGTGGCGCTGACGTTGATGTCGCCTTTGGCGCTGATGTCGTTGGCGAAGGTTCCGCTCAGGTCTCCGACAAAGGCCAGGACGCCTGTGCCATTTCCTGCGCCGGAAACCTCATCTCCATACATGGACTTGAGTTGCTCTTCAGCCTGATTGCCATAGACATTGTAGACGTCGTCTGCACCGGGGTCGAATCCCGGATCGTCACCGAACCATGCCCTTGCGATGTTGACACCTACAGTGCCGATTCCGGTATTGATTCCGACATTGACCTGGTTGTAGTCGTTGGCCATGTGGCTATCCACGTCTATGTTGCGGGCCTTCACAGGTCCCTTGATCACGGCCTGGGTCGTGGTGTTGTCGTTGAGAAGGAACACGTTGACGCCGATTCCCGCGCCGACCGCTCCTCCGGCCACATCGACGGAGGTGTCGTTGACCTCGGTTCCGTCTTCCGCCTTCACGTCGACATCGCCGTCCGTCTCGAATCCGTCCAGGATGGCGACGCTGGACGAGTTGACCTTCGTCTTGACGGCGGCACCGTTGGCGGTCACGCCGAAGATGCTCAGGTCGGCAAGGATCGTCCTGTTGGAGAACGTCCTTGTTCCACCGGAAACGATGTTGAAGTCCGCAGGATTCCCTTCACCGCCGGAGCCCCTCAGGGTATTGTGGATGGCGAATACCTCCTGGAAACTCCTTGCGTTGTTGAAGATGAGGTTCAGTCCGACCGTGGCGCCCATGTAGGATCCTGCAAGAGCCGCGGCGGTGTTGCCCACATGCTCCTTGCTGTCGGCCTTGACGGAGACATCCCCGCCGGCCGTCAGGTCAGTGCCCGCTATGGTCGCGTTGGTGACAGTGGCCAGATCGTTCTTCAACACATTGGCTGCTCCGGAAGCTCCGGTGAGGACCGCGGTGGCACCCATGGACCAGTTGTCTATATCGACGTCGCTGGCGGCAGTCATATCCACTGCACCGGCACTCCCGATCAGCGCGGACGAGATCTGTGCGTAATTGTGGTCCCTGAACGTGTGGCCGACACCCATGCCGTAAAGGCTCAGGTGCTGCGCGGCGGTCAGGCTCACCAGGACATCGAGCGTGTCCACCGTACCCTTGGAATTGAGACCGATGCCTCCGTTCCTGGTCGTGACGGCTGAGATATGGTTGCTGTCGTACTTGTCGAACATCATGACGGAGTCGTAGTAGAAATCGAAGTACTCGTCCGGGTCGGTGAAGTTGCCGTCTATGTCGATGAAGGCCCTGGTGTATCCGTTCTGCCTGTCGACGATCGGTTCCACAGAGATCGCGACCATCTCGGAGCCGGTGACTCCGGCCAGGACCTTGACGATGTCGACCTTGCTGTCGGCGTTGATCGAAAGCGATCCGGTATCGATGGTCGAATAGTCGACTCCGGCCTTTACGTCATCGGTCTGCCGGCTGTAGATGCCGTTGGCGCTGAAGGAGAAACCCTTGCCCATGTTGCCGCTTCCGCCGATCAGGACGAAGTTGGTGTCCCTGTCGGCCTTGGCGTCGATCTTCGTATCACCCGTTGCATTCAGGATGGTGTTCTGCTTGATCACGGCACCGACTTTGGAAGCGTTGCGCGACCAGATGGCGTTCACGCCCACTGCGGCGTATTTGCCGGAAGCCGCGGCGGAACCTGCGAATATGTTGTTTATCCCGGTATCGACAGCCAGGACGTTGACATTCCTTGCATTGATGGTGGACTTCTTTGCATCCACGTCACCGGGTTTCCAGTCGGCACCGATCGAAGCATTGATATTGTTCTTTATGCTGTCTACAGTTACTGATCCTGCAACCGCGGCTCCGCCGCCCGTGGTGACGCCCACGTTGTAGATCATGTTCCACTGGAAGAAATTCTTGTCCGTCCTCAGGGCGGAGTAATAGCCGTCGGCATCCCTGACCAGCAGTTCGTCCTCATCCTTGCCGCCTTCCTTCGAGGCGCCGATCGCATCGACCGCCGTGGCGGTGACGGAGACATCCTCCCCGGCATCGACCTGTGCGCCCTTGATCGTGGAATCGACCGTCTTGCCCAGGCTGTTGAAGTTCACCGTCACATCCAGCACAACGGCAAGGCCTTCGCCGGATGCGGATACACCCACCGTACCGCCTCTGGTCTGCATGTAGGTCCCGTCGTTGGCGTTGACGATGACGTCCTTCTCTGCCTTGAGGATACCCTTTCCGGTGGAGGTCACGCTGTTGTCCACGATGTTCACGACCACGTTGGAGGCGGTCATGGAGGTGCCTTTGGAGATTGCGGCCGTGACGGGAATGGTGTTCAGCTGTTCAACCGAGTCGGCGGCTATGTTGATGGAACCGCCGGCCTTCATGCCGGAACCCGTACGTGCATCGACCGAGCTGTCGACCCTGTTGACCTGCTTGTTGATAACCACGGCGCCGTTGACTCCGACACCGGAGGATGAGCCGGAATACTCCAGTGTTCCGGCGACATTGGTGGTCTTGCTGTCGTTGTCCGAAAGCACCGTGACATTGCCCGAGGCATCGATATCCGTGCCCTTGATCTCGGATTTCATGTCGTTGTTCAGCAGGACGATGCCCAGCGAGCCGTCGAACTTCACATCCGTAGAAGGCTTGGTCGCCGCTGCGGCGGAAAACGCCACTCCGACGGTCTCGTTGCCGGAAGACGATGTGACGGACACATCCTTGATGTTGTCGGTCAGCGTCGAGCCGCTGATGTAGGAAACGCCGCCGGTACCCATGTGGTCGACGGTTGCGGCCATGGCCGCTCCCACTGACAATCCTGTGGCAGTGGTTCCGGAGAAACCTCCGGAGAAATCGAGTGCGGCGGATGAGGCTTCGGCTTTTACAACCACATCGGTCTGCTTCTCTTCGGACTGGCCGCTGATGGCGGAGCCGCTGATGTGGGCGTCCACGTCGGGTTTGACGGTGTTGTAGTCGAACGAGCCGCCCAGCGTGACTTTGGCTCCCTCACCGCTTCCGGTGACGACTCCGACTCCTGCGGCGAAACTGTAGATGTCCGTGTCGTCATCCGACGTGACGGAGACCTTCTCCCCTGATTTCACCTCGGAATCCTCGATTGCGGAGATGACCTTGCCGTCGTCGCTTCTGAGATACAGGTTGGCTGCGCCACCGGCACCGATCTTGGTCGAATCGGAGAATCCTCCGGCGGCCAGTATGACGAGGTTGTCCATCAGGGCATCCACATCGACAGCACCCTGTGCGTCGATCTTCGAATCCCTGACCGTTGCGGTGACATCGGCGGTATCAAGGACGACGTTGACCGAGCCTGCGGCTGCAAGGCTGAAATGCGAACGGTTCTGGGCATTGCCCGCGTTGTTCACGGCATCCACGGCATCCTGGGCGGCGTCTCCGCCCTCATCGCCCTCGGCCTGGCCCGCTTCGGCCTCGACCTCGACGTTCATGTTCTGGGCTGCGGCATCGTCGGCTTCCTGTATGTCGGCCTGGGCCTGGTTTCCGGCTGCAGCCTGTGCCCCGCCTTCGGAATAGGAACCTGCAAGGGCTATGGTGACGAAGGTATCCGCCGACTGCGCATTGACCGCGACATTGCCGCGGCTGATGATATCTGTATTCTCCACAAGGACATCGACCTTCCTGTCGAGTTCCTTGACGTTGACGGCTGCGCCTATGGCTATGCCGCCTTCCGTGGAGTCGGAATATGCTCCGTTGATATCGACGATGGTCATGCGGTCCTGGGTTTCACCGCCGCCGGCATCGATCCTCACGTTGTTTCCGGTGATCTTCGTGGAATTGCCGACCGTGATCCGAGTGGTGCCCTTCACCTCCTGGACGCTGGCCATGCCCGCGATTCCGAGATTGTCGGCCTTGGCGCCCATCTTCACCAGGTTCAGGTAGAACTGGTCGTTGGCGGCATCGACCGTGACATCGCCGTCGGAGGCCGTGACCTCGGAATTGTCGATCCTGACCTCGGCATCGCTGTGGTCTGTCATGTACATGACGCCACCGCCGGTTCCGTCGGTGTTGGAGAGGTCGGTCAGCTGCTTGACCTCACCGAGCACGTCGTAACCGAACTCGAGTATTCCCACTCCGGAGTGGACGCTCATGGTATTGGTGGCCTTCAGGCCGATGTTCCCCGCCGCGGATTTCAGAGTCGAGTTCCGGATGTCCACACGGGTGTTTATGTCTTTTTTGGCGATCAGCGTGGAAATGCTGACATCCACCGAATCACCCTTTGAGGAGCTGTAGGACGATACCTGGTTCTCGAAATAACCGGTTATGTAGAGCCTTGGCTTCCACTTGGTCGCATCCAGGGTCTCCGCCCTGAGCCAGTTCGCCTTGAGATCCTTTTTCTGGAAATCGAACTTGCCGAGTTTTCCGTCCTCGAAATCGAGATAGAAGCTGAAGAGCTTGTTGGCGGGGCCGAAGTTGAGCATTCCCTTGTTTCCGGGCAGTGTCGTTGCGGCATCGACATCGAGTCCCGTCCCTGCATCCAGCAGCGAGTTGTCGGTCACCAGGATGAGGTTCTCCACATCCACATTGTCGTAGATCAAGCCGATACCGGCACCAACTATGTCCGCCATGCCCTTCGTGGCATCGCCGAAGGCACTGTTGCTGTGGGCAAGCGTCAGGTCGGAAAGCAGTGTCATCTTCCCCGCGGCCCTGAGTGTGGCGCTGTCGACGAGGATGCCGGAGCCGCTGTCGATGTTGTTGAAGGTCATGGCTCCGCCTGCCTTGAAGAGGGCTCCCTTGAATTCCTCCGGCTTGGCATCGCCGAGCTTCTCCATCGACTTGTTGAACGACGTGGACATCATCAGACCGAAAACGTGGGAGAAGACGGTCCTGAACTTCTCCTCCGTACCGCCCTCCGAGAACAGGGATCTCACGGCGGCATAGTCATCCGTGAGGTTCTGGAGCAACGATCCGGCCTGTACCGTCTTGTCCGAAGTCACGGCCCTGTTGATGGTGCTGAGGTTCTGCTTCCCTCCGAGCTTCACGTTCAGGTCACCGGTCCGGGCCTCCACCGTGCTGTCGGTGATACCGATATGGTTGTTCAGGCTGGCGTTGTTGACGAATATCGAAAGGACGGCTCCGCTTCCGCCTGTGGAATGACCTTCGGCGTCCGTCGTTCCGTGCATGTTCTTGCCGACCGTGGCGCTGTTGGTGATGAGGATTTTCTCGTTCGCATCTGCGGTCGTGGTCACATCGGTCTGGGCACCTGAGACGGTACTGCCCTTGATATCGACGCCGGTGTCGGCGACGGTCGCGAAATTGAAGTACGAGAAGTTGTATGCATCGGACCCGCTTGCAGAGGAAAGCAGGAACACACCCTTGGTCCTCGTGACATTCACACTGAGAGCGTTGTTCGATTTCGCCTCAACGGTCGCCTTCCCGCCGGCCTCGAGGATCGAATCGCTGATCCTTATCTTCGATTTCGTCGAGGTTCCGAAAGTATACAGGATGTCGGGCACACCTTCGGTTGCGTTGGAGACCTTGAACGAGGCGGACGAATTCGTGGTGATCCTCATGTCGCCTTCGGACTTCAGGTTGCTGTTGTTGGCTATGATTATCTCGGACGCGCTTCTTCCGCCGTGGAAATACTTGTAGGGGTCCGAGGAGAACAGGCCTTTGATCTTCTCATCCAGATCATCCAGTTCCTCGACCGAACCTGTTTCGAGACCGGAATAGAGGAAGTCCCAGATTATGGACCACTGCGTGCCCTCGGCGCCGTGGAGGGTGACCTCACCGGCCGATGAGCTTGAGGAATCGATGTTGATCTTGTCCGCGTCGATCGTGGAATTGTCCACCAGGACCGCGCTTCCGACGTTCCTCTGCTCTTCCGATGAGCTGTCCACCAGGATGGGCTCATCATTCACCAGCTTGTACTGGGTGGGAGCGAAATTGCTGACATTGCTGACGGTGACGGTATCCCTGGCATCGGCCTTGACGTTGGAGATGACGACGGTTCCGTCGGACCTGACGGTCGAACCGGTGGCGGACTCCACCTGGGCGTTGACGAGCTGGTTGAACCTCTCGGTCGCGGCGTCCCTGTCGGCGTAGTTCCTGGTTTCAGGGGCATCGGTCGTGGATGTGAGGCCCACCGAGTTGATCGTGGCATCGGATTCCAGCTTGACGACGGAGATGTTGCCGGCGTGCAAATCGGAGCCCGATGTGGTCAGCACGCGTCCGTTGACGATGATATCGCCCGCCGCATTGGTAATCAGCGCGTTGTAGCCCGATGCCCCCGGCACGTAGTCGGTGAGGTTGCCGCTGTTGTAGGCACTCGCCAGCAATCCGTATGTGGCGCTGTCTGTCGAGATCATCGACAGCTTGCCGACATTGACCATTCCTTCCGCACCTATCACGATGCCGCCTGGCGAGACGAATATGGCATGGCCGTCGTAGAAGTTGTTGTCCTTCAGTGTGTTGAGCAAGCCGTTTATCTGCACCTGGTTCCTGACCATGTTGACGAACCTGCTGTATTCGGATGTGTAGAGGAGATTGGCTATGTCGTTGTCTGCAAGCTGGAAGTCCTCGTAGGACCTGAAGCCGGTATCGGAGGAGATTTTTTCGGCGGAGATGTTGTAGACGTAGTGCGAGTCCTGCTGCACGGGAGTGACACCCGTGATGTTGGAAACATCCGCCGCAAACAGCGCGACGGGTCCTCCTGTCAGTATCATGTTCAACAGCAGCAACGCCGCCACGTATTTCCTGAATTTCTCCACGGGCCCTCTCCTCTCTTCCTTCCCTTGCAGACTTTCCATTGCCCATACACGCGCATGATGCGCGCGTACATTTAAGGTTTAGTATATCATCATCCGCGGGCGGTGGGGGATTTATTTCTGAATTGAAAATAGGGAAATGATTCTGTACAATTCGTGTTGATGGCAACCGGCAACAACTATCAGGACGACGACAGGAACGAACAGGAAGAGAAAGGGAACGACAGGTCCCGTTTCTTCATCTATCTCATTATCCTTGCATTGATTGTACTGGTCTTCATCCTGCTTTTCAGGACATGCGGCAAGGACGGATACGAGCCGGTCAAGGCACCTGAGGCCAAGGTCGGGTTCCCTGTTTCCGAGCAGCCTCCTGCGTTGGATCCCACGGTTGAATTCCCTGGAAACACACCGGCTGCTACAGGCGGGGTTTCCTTCCCTCAGCCGTCTCCTTCGCCGGATTCCACGGTCACGTTCCCTGATTCCACGTCAACTTCAGTTGAAGCTGATGTTTCATTCCCGCAGCCTGAGAGGAAGCTGGATGCAGATGTGGAAATGAAGCAGCCCGAGCGCGAACTCGACGTTGATGTCGATATGGGCAAGGAGCCCGAACGCGAGCTTGATGTTGACGTCGACATGGGTGAAGAACCGCAACGCGAGCTGGATGTCGATGTCGACATGGGAGAAGAACCCGTTCGTGAAATTGCTGCAGATGTCGACATGGGTGAGCCGGCGCCGGAACCTGCACCTGAACTCGATGTCGAAGTGGACATGGGAGAACCCGAGCCGCAGCCCGAACGCGAGCTTGATGTTGACGTCGACATGGGTGAAGAACCGCAACGCGAGCTGGAAGTCGATGTCGACATGGGAGAAGAACCCGTTCGTGAGCTGGAAGTCACCGTGGATATGGGAGAAGAACCCGTTCGCGAACTGGAAGTAACAGTGAAGATGGGCGAGGTAAAGGTGCGCATCAGGAACCCCCTGTGGTTCCCCGCCTTCGACCGCGAGCCCGACCGGCAACTCGAGCTGGACATTGAACTTGACGGCCTTGAACTTCCGGATATCCCGACCGACACGGAGGAGCCCTGGCGCGTCCGCGAATTCATCTTCTACGGCTCCGGAATCCTCCGCTACTACGAACTGCAGGAGATCGCCGACGAGTGCCTGAGCGTCCGTGACGACAAGGAAGTCATCCTCGATGTGGTCGCCCGCGTCACCGCACTCTACCGTGAGAAAGACCGCCCCAACGCCTCGGTCGCCATCCCCACACAGGACATCACCGACGGAGTCGTCATGATCGAGCTCGATGACGGCCCCGAAGCCATAGAGCCCGTTGTCATAACGGAAGACAGAGAAGAACCCGAAGTACAGCCTGTGGAAGAAGAACAGACCTTCCGCGTCATACAGATAATCTTCTCCGAATCCCGGATCTTCGAGGAGGAAGAGCTGGATGAGATCGTCGAGGAAAGCAGGGAGCACCATGACGGCATGGACCTGCTGCTCGATGTGGTGGACAGGGTGAATCGGGAGTACGAGGAAAGAGGCTACCCCAACGCACATGCCTACTTGCCCGAACAGGAAGTTTACGACGGAGTGTTCTTCGTACAGCTCGTGGAAGGAAGGCTCGGCTCATTCACTGTCGAGGACAACATCTACACTGCAGACACCTACTACCTTTCCAGATTCAGGATCGACAGGGAAGAACCGCTGAACCTCTCGGATTTCGAGTACCAGCTCATGAAGTTCAACCTGTGGAGCAGCGGTTATGCCGCAACAGCGACAATCACACCCGGTGAAACGGCCGGTACGTCGGACATCGTCCTCCATGCCGTTGAGGCGTTCCCTGCCACACTGACACTGCAGGCCGACAACTTCGGAAGCGATGCCACCGGCAAGTACCGTTTCAGTGCCCACTTCGCATACGACAGCATCTACAGGCACCGCGACATCCTGATGATCGGAATCACAGGAAACAAGAACTCCTACTCCCCGTACATGGACTACAGCGTGCTCACGCCCAGGATCAATCTGCGCTATGGAATCCGCGGTTCACTCGGCAGGTCCAGCATCGTCAACGGTGCCGGAAGCGGTTATGACATAAAGGAATACAACGAGAACGTCGTGGTCTACTCATCGGTCCCGGTCCAGCAGAGCCTGCTGTCGCAGCTGGTGCTCTCCGGCAACATCGGTTACAGCCATGCAAAATCCGAGGCGATGGGCGTCGTGCTCTCCGACATCAAGCTCGGAACCGCACAGCTCGGCGTGAACTTCACCTTCGCACCCATCAACTGGTTTTTCCTGTACACATGGCACAACATCAGCATCGGCACCTCATTCGAGAAGAACCCCTACATCTGGGTCGATGGCGGCCTCAACATGAGCCTGAACGTTTTCGACGGTCTGATCCTCAAGGGTTCATCCAGATATCAGGTCGCGGTCAACGGTTCTCCCCTCCCAGGTTCCCTGCTGTTCCAGACAGGCGGTGCGGCATCCGTCAGAGGCTACGCGGAGGGTTGTGCATTCGGTGAGAGCGGTGCTTTCGCAAGCGGTGAAGCCCACATCCCGGTGGAGTTGCTCGACATCTACGGCTTCGTCGATTTCGCCTACTTCAGACCCGAGCCAGACACAGGCGAGAACCTGATATGGAGCTGGGGCGTGGGAGCGGAAGGAAAACTCGGCGGCTTTGTGACCGGCGTCTTCTTCGGCCTGCCGCAGATCGACATCACGCAGGACCCCGCCGCAACCCAGGGCCGCATCTACTTCTACGTCAAGCTCTCCCCCTCCCTCTCCATCTTCAGTTGAGGTTCAGTGTCAGTGCATCAGGAGAAAACTCAATATACTTTTCCATCGATCAGTTCCTGTTGAATCTCTTACGGACTTCCTCAAGAGGAACCCAACCCTCTTTTCCGGCACGCTCTTCCGCGGCATAGACATCCTTGAAGAACTCGACCTCAGCTTTCAATCTCTTCTGTCCGGTCTATAGTTCAATGAGTCGCATTACTACGCATAAGTCGCAAATGGGAGGATATGCGACTTATTGACAGAGCCATCAGCAGAGCAGCTTACGGCTTTTCAACAATGAGGGAGAGGTCGCCTGTGATGGCGGAAAGGAGAACGGGGCGCATGTAGGGCATTATGTCGGAAGAGGTCATGCTCACCGGCATGTTCTGCAGCTTCATCTTCAGATCCGGATCCATTGCAGCAAGGAGGGCCCTGTCCAGATGGACCTGCCGACTGAAGCCGGGGATATCGGCAAGCCTTACAGGTGCACCGACGGACTTGGAGAAAGCCATCATCCCCTTTGCAACCGCCTCCGCAAGCGGGCGGCCCTCCAGAGCAGCATGATCAGGGGACATGAATCCACAGAGCAAGGATCTTCCCCATCTCACGAAGTTGCGGCCGGATGGCCTTGTTGAAGAAGACGGCGTAGTACGGGTTCATCAGGGCGCAGATGGT
>Ga0310690_10005897_pt1 | contig 16370 bp, 18 predicted proteins | sample AusTroGonzalo_MG_2_FD_207661 | JGI IMG/M metagenome (GOLD analysis project Ga0310690, IMG submission 207661) | Bovine rumen microbial communities from tropical cattle in Woodstock, Queensland, Australia - Gonzalo_04 (v2) (version 2) | ecosystem: Host-associated > Mammals > Digestive system >... | reverse complement strand
TGATACTTTCCCGTTACAACCTTGTTGTCTCTGCCCGTCAAGCACAGCCCGTAGACATTCTACGATCAGATACTGTTCCTGCTTGATTTCTCTCACCTTTTCATCAAACTCCTGTCGGATGTCCTCTTGGCTCAAGCGGATCTGTGTAAGTTGTGCATTATACTTGCAAGCATCATCGTCACGCTCCTTGCGGAGTTTGGTTGCCGTATCATCCCACTTTTGTTCTTTGTCATGCCGAGCATTGATTGCCTTGACTATCTCTATCACGATCTTATAAAACCCCCATATCCCCGCTATGACTACTGCGAGGCGTTCCAAATCAGTAAACGTAATTGCCTCCATGTTGTTCTCCTTTCAGAAACCGGGCAAGTAATTGAAATAAGGATCGAAAATCGGAAGTCTTATTTCAATTTGTCAACTGCTTTCGTCAATTCGTCAACTGATTCGTCAACTGTTACGCAAAAGCACTATTTACCTTACTAACTATTCCCATTATCACGGCAAAATCATACGTTGGATGAAATCACCGTGTATCACAGTAAAAATGCGTTCTGTAATGGTCGCTTCACTCCGCGCCTTTACTGTCAGTCAACGGGAACGCCACCGCCCGTTTTCGTTTGCGGATTAACTCGCACCCTGTTGCATAGACCGTGTTGTTTCAAGCACAGCCATTCCGCGGATTGCAACTTGGGACTAACCGTGGGTAGGGATTTACACCCTACATGAGCGACTATTGACACTTTAGATTTTGCGTTCGGATTTTTACATCCTATTGGCTAATCAGTTAGTATTCGCTCGGTTGTTTCTGACACCTCGTCTACTTTTTCCGACACCACAGTTATCAAGGTACGCCGTTTGGCGAACCCGTTACGCCCTATACCTATGTGTTGGTATACGCGCTACGAATGTGTGATATTCTACGCTTGCGCTCCCCGTCACACTCGGAAGATAAACATCAAAATAATGTGGTTGAGCCTGTGTGCATATTTGTACCTCCTTGCACCATTTATCTGACTAACTTTCTGTTACGGGGAAGAGCATCTGCCCCTCCCCGTCAAGCGTAGTCCGCAAACATACGCCGCTATTACACATTCGGTTCGGGTTCTTCCTTGTTGATAACTTCCTTGTACCCTTTGTAAAGGTCCAACTGATCATCAAGGATTTCCACGGTTGCCTTTGTCGTTCCGCTGTCTCCCCAAAGGGCGCGAGAATAGGCGTGAAACTCCATGATTGCCGCCGTCTCATTGTCCCCATGCTCGGTATGGATGGCGAAGTTACCGTTCGTGTTTGATACTACTGCAAGTTTCATATCTCTTTTCCTCCTTTATTTATGCGGTTTTCGTGTATTGTACCGTGATATACACGTTTGTATATGAGCTAACATTCGACGCAGATACTATCGTCAATTTTGTCGATGTCATACTCAATCGAACCTGTCCCGAACCCGCTTGATGCACAAAAGGAATCGGAATCACATCCTTATTTGTTGGATTTGTTGCCGCACCGAAAATGTTGACAACCTTATTGTATCCACTGATATTATGGTCAACTTCTTTCGTTGTATTATTTGGCAACGCGCCAAAATCTACAGTCTTTTCATAAAGTGTTGAACCGTCTATCCAAGTCCCGATAACGTGTTCTGTCTCGGAGTAATTCATACTCTGCGCTATCGCCTTGCTAATAGTGGTCTGCTCGGCATTGTTTGTCGTGATTGTCGTGCTACCGCCCGTGATTGCTGACTTACAACGGTAATAGTAACCATCTGCGGCAAGGAAATAATCACCGACCTTATAAGAACCCTGTGCAGTTGAGCCGATTGTCTCGACATACTGTGATACCGCCGTTTCTTCAACGCCACCACCCAAGTCAAGGTTGCTTACCGCAATCTTTTTCATCGCGGATGCGCTTGTATCATAGAACGGGATGTAGTCTGCGTCGGCAATAGCGGTTTCCGTGGCATCGTCGCTCTTGTACGCCTTTGCATTCTCGGTATTTATCGCACCAAGCGCACCCTCAACCGTTGTCTGCTGTGTCCCCGCAACCGTAATCGGTGTTGCAAGAGTTTTGGGTTGCTTGTTCGTTAAATCACTACTTATCTGACCTATCGATGTCACATTTTCATCAATAGCCGCCTGAACATCGGTTGCGGACATGCCGCTTGTCGTATTTGAGTAATCCACCTGTCCTGCGTTATAGTCATGCGCTGCTGGAACGACATATCCATTCCTGCTATTGAACGTCAGGACACCACCACCAGCCGCGCCTCTTGCTTGGTCTGCCCAATAATGAGCATTATTCGTTGCCGACCCGGATGCCGTACTGTTCGGATAGTCTGCCCAAGACTTCGCCCGTGCCGCCTCATTCGCCGCATCGGATGCTTTCTGTCCCGCTACCGTAGCATATCCGCTTGCTTCAGAAGCACTTGTCCCTGCACTTGTCGCATGTCCTGCTGCTGTCGTTGCGCTCCCGGATGCCGCATCAGCATAGTTGTATGCACTCGTTGCGCTCCCAGATGCCGCACTCGCATAGTTCTGTGCCGCCGTTACCTGTGTGCCTACATCAGAAACCGCCTGTTGTGCAGTGTTCTTATATCCCTTCGCTTCTTCCGCACTGTCTGCCGCCGCTTGTGCATATCCCCTTGCCGCCGCAGCAGAGGTTGCCTCAAAGTTTTCGACCGATACCTTATAAGTTGTGGTGCCGTCATCGATGGGGAGTAAATCGGTATCCGCAACATCCCTATCAAGCAGGGGAAGTTCACTTATTGTTATACGTGAGTTCGCCATCTATCCCTCCTTATGCTGTGCGCTTATATGCAATCAGATCGCCAGCCGCACCGACCGATGTCCATGTTCCCTGTCCGTAGAGCGTTGCGGGAGCAACACCTAATTCGCAGAACACGATGCATCCAACCGGATAAACGGCATCAAAGGTTTTGAATCCAAGCGTAGAGATGTAATCAGCAACCGCCTTACATGTCGGAAGGCTGGTATTGCTCAATGCGTTCAGCGTGGTAACCGGGGAAATGCTCCCGTAGTTTGTAACAAGAGCGTCATACCCGGAAAACTGGCCAGATGTCAGGCCATCAAGAAGTTGCTTGTTCTCATGGGAATGTTTCACCGCATCCGCCGCAACCGCAAGCAGTGCCAGACCACCAAGAACGGATTGCACCGTCCCTGCCGCCGTTACACCCGTGGGGACGGTCGCACCGATATTCGATGCCGCCGTTGTTGCCTCAAGCTCATCGATGTGGTTATTGAACGCATCAAGCGCCATGTCACCCTTCTGGTCGAATTTCTCTTTAAGCTGTGCAGGCGGAAGTGTCGGTGAATCTGTCAGAGGGGTTACCCCGGCAGCCCTTATTTCCGCTTCGTCAACCTTTGTAAATGCCATAACTCCTCCTTATCCCTTGTGATTCCCGTTCTGCGTGTATTCAACCGCGAAATCGTTAATGGTAAACGGTTCATCGAGGTTCTCATTAATAAACCTAAAGCGTACATGGTCGAGTTTCCTTAACCTTGCCTTCGTGGACAGGACCTTTGCGGTGTTATCCACATTGAAGGAAAAGTGTGTGAAATCAATATGTCTGAAATCAAAGTACCGAAGTGTGGTGTTATCTTCCTTCAGCATCTCCCAAATACCGTGTCTCTGCGCCCATATCTGAACAGAGGACGCAAGTTCCGGGAGACACTTCAGCGCAACATACCGATACTTCTTGTTTTTATAGAACAGTTTTTCAGAAATATCTGCCGTCTCCCATACCGCAGGGATCGGAACACTCGTCTCCTCATCGTCTACAACGGCGAAATCACTATATGATTCCAGCGCCTTTCTATCCGTGTAAAACTTACAGATATACCCATCAGGCGTACCGAAGCACAGGTTTCCGTTCAGTTCAAACATGCAGGATGCGGGGACGTTCTCCCAATAAAATCCCACATACTGCCTTGTGGAATACGGTTTGTTCTTGTCCGTTCTGACAGGTTGAAGGCCGTCAAGGATATATACATGATCGTTCAGGCACAGGTAATAGAAATCACGGAAGGTATACGCGAACGCTTCCTCGATGTTCTCCTCCTCAAGAAGTTTCCCATCAAGGTAATAGCTTCGGTTCTGCGCGTACTTCTCACCCGTGATATCCTGCGCCGTGATAGCGTAGATGCCTAGTTTCGTAAGGAATAACGGTTCTTCCTCCAGATAGTTAAAGCAGTATTTGGAAAACGCACCCGCTCCCTGAAGAGCGTTGACCAAACGGAATGCAGGCTTACCGTCTTCCAGATCACCTTCTCTGATGAGAACCGATTGCGACATCTCGTTGTAGTCCTTATGTGTCGCGAGGTAATTATTTATGATGGAGTACCCCATGATGGCGGACGCATCCGAACCAAGCTGGGAGTATCCCGTATCGGGGTAATATGTCGGGTCATACTGACCGGAATACCAATCTCGGTTGATATTCGTGAACATATTCCCTTCATCGTCATAACCTTTATCAGGATTACCCGATACAAAGAGTCTGTCGTTTGCACCGTTGACCCCGAACAGCGCACCGATGGTGCAATGGTTGATACGGTCCGCATAACCGGGAACCGTCTTATATGCCTGAATAACAACGTTATCCTGACCGGAGACAGGGGATGCACCGGGTGCGGTAAGGAATGTCACGACACCAGCCTCGCGGTCAACCGTGAAATCTGTGTTCTCTTCTTTCGGCTGCATCTCGCCATCCTGATCCATGACCCACGCCTGCACTGCTATATCGTCAAGATCGCCGTAGGAAAGCTGAAAATCAACGATTCTTGTCGGGTCATAGCCGCCGCTTCCCGTTGCCTTGACGTAATACGATTCTTTCCATGCGGGCTGGATAAGGTTTCTCGCTTCATATATATCTTCCGCAGAACCGCCTTCGGGTTCCTCGGAGATAAATAGTGTTGGTATATAAGCCGCTGTGGACGCTTTGGTGAAGTTTGTCCCGTCAAAGATATACATGTATGTCCCGTCAAGAATAACGAGTTTCAGGCCAATCTCGAACGATACAGACCTATGTTCTGCCATGCCCTCATAGATGATGGTCTCTGAAGGATCTCCGTTCTGGAATACGATGTTATTGGAATCGTAGTCAATCAGTTCCTCATCTTCTTCCGTTACCCAATCTCCGCCCTTTGGAGCAGACAGGTTATATATCTTATTCCCCGCGTGAACCAGCCAGATATCCGTTGTGGAAAGATGATGCACACCATAGACATGCGCTCCATACTCCGCTATCTTGCGGTATCCGCACCTTTTCCGCACCTTCCCCGGTACACTGCGAATCATGTTCACGCAGTTAGGGGAGCGCAGTTCATCGACCGTGGATGCATCAGAAGTGAAGTCACACCCAAGGAACGATGAGTTCTGATATATGCTTATTGCCGGGGATTCCGGGACCTTAAAGGATACTGCCATTTAGCACCACCCATAAACGGATTCAAACTCTTCTTTGCGCTGGATATTTGCCTTCTGCGACAGGCGGTCGAATGCTACCTCAAATTCATTTCTGTAAACCGTTGCAATAGCGTTATCATCATCCTTGTAAAGCTGGGATGCCATGTACAAGGGAAGGATCGCCGCAACTTCCGGGTCGAGTTCAAGGACATAATCATCCTCGGTCTCCTGCGTGATCTGTTCAGGATATGCCTTGTAGTAAATCGTATAGATCCCGGTCTGCGAACGAGGGATGACAAGAGTCTTATCCGCTTCCTGATAGTACTCATCAGCGGCGATATAACTGTCTCCACGCTCACCCTGATAATACAGATCGTTCTCGGAAAGCTGATAGAAACTGTCCATGATGGACGGAAGATTATACCGGATATATTCTTCATATACCGGAACATCGTCATCCGTGGGGAAGTTGTACGGATACAGACATGCATTCCTGACCTCAAACGGATAGTCACAGGTAAAGGAAAGTGTCACAAGTTCCCCGTCCGGGTTCTCAAGGTTTCCCTTGAACACGGTAAACGCCGTGTCAGAATCTATCGTCTCGGAATCCTCTGTATGAAGTACGATGGGTTCACCCTCACCTACCGTTACGGTACCGGAGATCTGACTACCCATGACCGTGAAGTAATAGGACTTTGCGCCCATAAAGGCAAACTCGATATGCCCATTCGTCACATAATGCCGCTCAAAGGAGTCTGTCAGCATGTTCTTGATGGCACGAACAACAATCTGCTGGGATTTAAGGATAAACTTCCCTGCGGTCGCAAGAAGCTGTAAGCCTTCATTCGCGGCCTGCGGCATGCTCTCGATGTATTCCTTCGTGGACGAATCGATCTGTATCGGACCCGTACCATTTGAAGAAAACATCTTCTGTAGCGTAGCAAGTTTAATATCGTGCCATGTGTAAGACATTTATGCCTTCTTTCTGCGGCGAACCGTCTTTTTGGGTTCCTCTTTGACAGGTTCCTCGGACTCAACAGGCGGATTCATGGGGAAATCTTTTTCAGGTGCTTTGAAATCCTTGCCCACAGGTTCGGTCTGATAGGCTTCCCCGCCGCACAGGATGAACACCTTGGTTACTCTCTTTGTTCCGTTTTCGATAATGTCACCGATTTTCATAGAAACCTCCGGATATAGGGGAGCGGGCAACTTGTCCGCCCCCCACATGGAATTGTGATTAGCTCAGCGTGGTTGCGCTCGCATCACTGGAGCCGCCCATTAGGACATGTCTCCAGTTCGTAAAGCCTGCGCTCCAACGGGCAAAGCCGTTGTAGACGAGGTTTCTGCTCTCGATCTTGACCTCGTTCTCGACATCAAGACCAGTTCTGTTGAAGAACCGGGTTCCGAGCAGTTCCTTGTTCGCCTCGCTCGACATGAGGATGTACGGAGAACCGGATGCGGGAGTCCACAGATAGTCAACAACCAGACGCCACTTGCCGCGCTGCGTGTTGATATCGTTGTTGCTTGTGCCGATCTCGCCGTCAGAACCGATGATCTTCTTGACCGTGTCTTCCAGCACAGGCTGGTTGCCGGGGATGATGATCGTATCCGCCTCAAAGCCGAGGACTTCACCGCGATCATCCTTGAAGTTACGCATGATGTTCGCAAGTCTGTTCAGCATCGCGCTGTTGTTACCAAGAGCGTTCGAGAACAGGTTGGACTGCGTGATGTTGTCGGAGCCGCTGAAGCTGTTCTTGAGCGGGTGAGCCGCATTGAACAGAGCAAGGTTGTCTGCACCACCGATATCGATACCGGACTTGCCGCCGAAGGTCATGGTCTTGGTGCTACCCACCGAAGTGGTAAGCGCCTGCGACAGGTACTTCGCCTGACTTCTCTTGTAAGCCTGCACAAGGTTGATTGCCTTGGCCTTTGCTTCCTCGATCTGGTTATCATCGACCATTTCCTTGGAAACAAGGAAGGTCTTCGCGAAGGTGTAATGCTCGATAAACTTCGAGTAACCCTCAACGAAGGTGTCTTCGGAAGCGTTCTCACCCTCGGTCTTGACATCATAGTCACCGAGTCCGCCGATGGTGGTTGCCTTCTCGCCCCACCTCTTGGACGTGGAGACGTTCGCGATCGCGTTCAGTAGGTCCGTGTACTTGTTCTGCTGGGCATCGCTGTCGAAGATCGCAGCGTTCAGGATCGTTGCCCACTCATTCCACATATCACCATTCTTGGTATTGTTACGAATTGTTACTCCCATAGGATTATCCTCCTGTTCTGTTTAGTGTCAGATTGTAGAGCGCTTTCAGTTCCTTACCGCTCTTGTCGGGATATGCCTGTTTCCACATATCCAAGACATTGGAAGGAATATCAACACTCTGGTCTTTGTTGTTCGTTCCGGTCGTGACCTTCAGGTGTTCCTTCCCTTTAGCCTGATTGATCGCGGCCTGCTCCCCTGCTTTCAAACGCGCCTCGGAGAGTCTGTCGAAGTTGACCAACTTATATGCCTCGGCAAGCCTTACACCGGGATGGTTCTGGCAATATCCGATGACATCGTTCCAATTCGGCTGTGCGTACACATCTGCCGCGCTGGTGATCGAAGGGTCAAAATCAATAATGGCTTTCATGTCCTCATTGATCATCGACTCGACCTGATGCTGCTGGTTCTGTCTCTCGATCTCTTCTGCCCGTCTTACGACCGGGGAATTGGCAATAGCCTGATCAAGTACATCGGGATCTATCCCCGCTTCCCTCATCTGGTTTCTTGCCCTTGCCCTATCCTGCGCCGCAAGTGCCTCTCGGTACTCTTCTACGGTTGTGATAGGTCTTCCGGTTTCGGGATTCTTATAATCCTTAAACCGTTCTGCGATCCATCTGTTGTCGGCCTCCGCTTTCGCTTCGTATTTCTTACGAGCTTCGGCTTCCGCTCGCCTCCTGACTTCCGCAAACTGACTGTTTAGCTCCGGGGACTGCTCGGCGGGGGCAGTTTCTTCGCCTTCCTCTGTCTCTTCGACTTCGGTTACCTCTTCGCTGGTTTCCGGTGCAGCGGCTTCCGGTTCTACGCTGCCTTCCTCGGCAAAAAACTGAAGGTTAAGTTCCATTGCTTCGGCGTTTTTCATAATGTACTCCTTGGATTTTTGCGCTTTTCCTGCGAATATATATTGACCCTTTCGGGCTGTTACCCCTCTTTTTCGACCTTAATAGGGTGATATACGGTCTCTACGATTTTTCCGAAGTTCTCACACTTCTTTGTGACACAGGTGAGCCGCATTCTCTTGGCATAGGAACCATCGGGACGCTCAACAATGGTTGTGTCCTTGATCTTCATATCCACGTTACATTTGGGGCATTTCACCGGGCATCCCTCCCATCATGGCCTGTTGTGCCATAGCCATCTGTTGCTGTTCCTGAATCCTGTCCTCGATCAAACCAAGGATGATAGAGGCATTCGGATAACCATTCGCTTTCTGGATCGTCCAATACGCTCTTGAGGTCTCAAGATCGCCAACAGGTCCAAACGCACCGGACTGAAGTTTAAGATCCGTCTGATTCCAGAGCATCTCACGGTTCTGCATCATCGTGGACGTGGGATCTGTCTCAAAGATAAACTCGTCATCCCAATAAAACTCCTCATTGGCGTCCATACGCAGGAAATCCTTCCTGTTTAGGCCGTCATAGACGGTCTGTCCGCCTGCATCAGAGGATGTGATCTCCGTGGTCTGATCCGCATAGGCCAGCCAGAATTTGAACATGATCTCATATAACTGCGCCCATGCATCATTTTTGAGGGTTCTTTTGGATTCCAAACGACCAGCAGCCTGATTGATGGCGTACTGTTTCGACACACCAGAGGTCGCAGAAGCGTCATATTTGCCCTGAAACGAGTCTGTAATACCAGAAGTGGACTTTGCCCAGTTGTAGTTCATTTCAAGGTACTGCATGTCATTCTGGACGTTAGGCTGGATGTTCTTGACGTCAATAAGCTGTGCTTCAGCCGCATTCCGAAGACGGATGATCTTCAGTTCCTTGTCGTTGAGTTCGACCTTTACCCCTTCAGGGAGAGTGATATAGGAACCGCCCTTGAGAAGTTTCTCGTTGATCTTGTCACCAAGTTTCTTGATGGTGTCCTGCTGGTCGATAAGGATCTCTGTATCGGAACCGCCAAGCAGTTTATCTGCCTTTGTGACGTTCCTCCTCAAAACAACCGGGTAAACATTGGGTTTATAGTACGGGATCTTCTTCTGGACCTTCTTGACCTTAATTTGAGGCATTCCAGTCTCATCGAGCATCATATTTCCAAACTCATCGGTCATCGGAACAGGTACACCGTTCTCGTCAACCTCGGTTTCCTCGCTATAGGGGTCGATATGACGCCTGACTTTATTGCCATCAGCGCCCGTAATATCCATCTGGACTTCGATACCAGAGACAAGTTCCTCATAATCCTCTGGCATTTTCTTTGATTTTTTGTTCCCGCATTCAGGACACACACCATGTTGCATGACAGCACCACATTTGGTACATCTGTCAAGCTGTCTGGCCTGATAGTCCTCGATATCGACAAGTTCATAGGTGTCACACCATGCATAACACCCGACTCCGCCGTTATCATTCTTATAAATCGCGGTATTTACGGTCACGATGTCCTCATTTTTGACATCGGAGTACCCCATGATCTCCGGTTGATCGTTTTCAGCGTCAGAAACGTCCACATCATAGGTCCTTTTGACGCTATCTTTGGTCATTACCTCCTGAATGAAGAAGTAATCCATGTCCTCGATCTCGGAAACGCCCGGTTGAGGCACTAATTTCCTCGGATGTACCTCTGTGACCTTCAAATCACCGATTTCATTGTGTAAACCAGCGTTTCTATCCCACTGAACATAGAAATAATCACCACCCTGAACGGGTACGATACGCTCCATGATGTCATTTACCCTTATCAGGCCAAGGGTTTTGACCTTATTTTCAAGCATATGCTCGATTTTCTTGGCAAGTTCATCGTCTTCGGCGTGAATTGCCCGGACTTTCGGCATGGGGATAGCGGAATCGACCTGTGATTCGATCAGTTCGTAGACGATATTCCTGACATTTGAGGAGACTTTTGTGGGGACTTTCTGTGTATTAGGGTTAGCGCGGACGTTTCGATCCCCGTTATAGTACCCTTCATACTCTGACATCTTCTTTCTATCGTCAGAATAGCGTGTGAGTGCCGTATCAAGTCTGCTACGCCACTTTCTTAAGGTCTTACTCTCTTGTGTTTTATTAACCATCCTCTTCAGTCTCCGAAACATCAGATAGGTCTACCCCACATTTCGATCAATCTTGCTCTATCTTCCGGGGAAGCATTGTCATAGTCTTCCCATTGGTCTTCACGCCACTTAACTCTCTTCTCGTTCACCGCATTCTGCGCGCCAGATGTCCAATAAATTGCGAAATACCGGGCTGCATCCACGGCATGGGTCAGTTCATGAGGCTGTTTAGCGTATATATTTGGTCTTCGCTCGTCATGTTGTATCTTTTTCAGGCACCGCAGTAAGTTTGGTGCTACATTCTTGCCGTTTATTGTCCTTATAGTCAGCTTGGACTTCCCGGCATCCCCATGACTTAAATACTCTTTTAATGCCAGACACCCGGCTGCAATGTCGTTATTTACCTTGGTAAGGTTGATACCCTGCTCATTAAACAGAAGAGCAATGCTTTTACCCGTTTGAGGACTCCGGTTCCACAGATCCGGGGGTGCGAGGTACTGTACGCACTGATAGTCCTTCGCTAAATCCTTTATCAAACTTGCCGCATCACTGACCGTCAGATTACTTTCATAGATCTCAAGGTCAATCTGGGCGTTTCCAAAGGCATCCCTCTTCACGAAGTACCCGGCTAACATATCTAACCCATAGTCCATCACGAAGTAGTCAACCGTGTTCTGCTTCAGCGTATCTTCCGACAGAATCGATTCATCCGTGACCTCCGGGAAGAACGCTCCTCCGGGAACCGTTAAGGCTTCCTCAATCGTGGCGGGATACTCCGCCTGCATCAGGTCACCCATCTCCTTCTTGGTCTCGTCATACCATTTCTGATCCCTTGAAGGATCCGCTGACCACGGGATGAAGATCTTGTAAAAGTTATTCTCCGTGGTGAACAGCTCCTCAAACAGTGATCCCCTTTTGATGGTCGATACACCGACTACCTGACCACTATTCGCCCGGTTTATGACCGGATACGCCGCCTGCCATATACTCCTGTCAAACTGCTGGAAAGCCCATTCATCAAATATCAGTAAATCCGCAGTAAATGATCGAGCCGCATTCTCTGAAGAAGCAAAGCACTGAAACGTACTATCTGCGCCGTCAGGATGATGTACCTTTAATACCAATGCGGTGTTTTCAAACCAAGGGCCTGTCCAGCCTTCCGGGATATTTCCTTTCTCGGCTATAAGTTCTGGCATGTTCCTTAAAATCACAGTGGCGATCCTTCGGATGAGTTCCATCGCTTCGGTCTCGGACTTCGATAGTCCAATGACCAGCCTTCCCTTCATCGTCACTAACATCCACGCCGCATAATGAAGTACCAACCACGATATCCCTAGCTGTCTCGCCTTTAGGATGATCGTCCTCTTATGGTTCTGGATACCCTCAAGCGCTTCCTTCTGCTCTTTCCAAAGTGCAAACGGTTGTATGATCTCAACCTTATTCCGGTCTTCTATGTGACCGTAGTTCTCAACAAAGTACACCGGGTGGTCTCTACAGTATTCAAGTTCTTTGTCCCGGAGTTCCTTGATGTTCATTTAGCTCGCTTCGCCTTCCGCCTTATCTGATCTGCGACATTCTGCCCCATCGTCCTATCAGCTCTCTTAATCGTGAACCCGTCTACCATGCCCTTCACTTTATCGCTCGTCTGTCTCCCAGCAGGAAGTCTATTCGGATTCGTGGGTGTCGGATTAAACGCCCCTGTTGCCATCTTCAGATTCGGCAGGCTATTCCCCTTCTGTACGCTTGCCTTACTTATCCCTTTTTCTTCCTGTCTCGCCATCGGCCTATGGTATCGGTTCATGGTTCCTCGATTCTAAAAATTGAAAAAATTTTGCGGGGCGTAACCCTCCTCCCAGTCTCGCGATGGGACCCGCGCGCCGGGTGTCCGGGGGAGGGTACCCGTCCGGTCCTGCAGGATCTGCTCTGGGAAAGATCTCCTCCAAAAAAATCCCCGGCCTTTTATGCCCTCAAAAAATTCGGGGGAAAATATACCCCGGTATCCCGTAATCGGTATTCGGAATCGGCAGCAGGACTAACTCTTCGTCAAATAATTGTTTTGCGAATAGTTGTAATGTCCTTCAATCCCTTGTGGTTACTGCCTTTCAGCCTATTCTATACGTATTTTCGTTAACGGTATGTCGTGTATAACTCCGAGAATTTTGATACCTACTATATCGAAATATCGTTAACTTTTATGCTCTGCTGCCTGCTCCTGCAGTCTCCTGCTGAGCTTCTCCATCAGTGCTCTGTCTGCCTCTGTTGTGACGTCTGCGGTGATCATCTGCTTGCTGACAGGCATCTCACCTGTCGTATCTCTGACGAAGACTGCCGCTTTTGTATCACCTGTGCTGGCTTTATCCATCATTGCAAGAGCGATTTTCTCCTGATAAGTGATGCCATTCTCATCCTTTTTGCGGAGTAATACATCGAACATATCCGAGAAGGACTGCCTCTGCTTTAACTTTGCTTGCAAGGCTTCCCCACCTGCTTTGTGGATCTCCTTGTCACGGTCAGGATTTGCTCCTAATGGAATAAGGACGCCACCATAATGTGCGATCCTACCGTTCTGGCTTTTGGTCATGTCAGGAAGTTCTTTCAGATGCTCGTCAAAGAAATCATCAGGAACGATGGCATGTCCCTTCTCATCATGAGGAAAAGAAGAGACATCGATCAGGACACGCGGTGCTTTTTTTGTCCTTCTATTGGAAGTTTTCTTTTCAGCCATTCGATCTCCTGTTGTTCACGATAGGTTCCCGGACCAGATCTCTCCGATCCGGGAAGTTGGGAATGCAAGCTGAGGCTACTTGATCTCTTTTCATCACGCGCCTTGACGCGCCGATACGCGCATTCACGCGGGTTTCACGCGATACGCGTCATGGAAATCTGGTTCTTCTATGGTAATTGTACCTATTTTTGCGTCACCTACTCTCCCCACTTTCCGCATGGTTGCTGGCTTTGAAGCAATTTAAAAAACTTTTTCCTTCTATATTGACAGGCAGACCGACACGTGGGATAATATCCATGTCAGGCAGACCGACACACAAACGAGAGGAGGATACGATGAAGAGACTTACATACCACAATCTGATGAGAGCTATCAAGATCCTGCAGGCGAAGGGATATTCCTTCGATGAGTCTGAGAAGATCGCCAGACTGAAGTTCGATTATCTGGAGCATGACACCACCGGATATTGGACATTCGAGATGCTGGCACAGAAGGTCGTAAGCAAAGACGAATACGAGCAGATGTATGCTCAGGCATGAAAGGAGGAATTGGCATGATGAACGTACCTGAAGGAGCAGTTCTTGTGAAGGAATTCAAGAACGGGAACATCAAGATCAAGCGCCGCGTCACCTGTGACCGCTGTGGTAACCAGAACGGGATCTACTACATTGGCGTGTGCAATGGACATCTGGTCCCGTCTCATGTGGACAATGGCGTCTGCTTCAAGTGCGGCGGATCTGGATGGGCATGGGAGACCGAGATCCTGATGACGCCTGAGAATCAGGCGAAGCATGATGCCAAGATTGAGAGAGAGCGTCAGAAGCGTGAGGCTGAGGCTGAGCGCATCGAGGCTGAGAGGAAGGCTGAGGCCGAGAGACGCCTTGCCGAGAAGCAGGCCGAGGAAGAGCGCATAAAGGCAGAGAAGGCGATCAGTAAGTTCGTAGGCCATGTTGGTGACAAACTGGAGGCAGAGCTTTCCTATATCGGTTCCCCTCGATTTGAGGTCAAGAGCTTTCGCGGATTTGGTACCGATACGATGTTCATCCACACCTTCAAGGACAGCGCTGGCAACAAGATCGTCTGGAAGACATCCAAATACCCGGCAGTTCTGGATCAAAAAGAGACATTCAAGGTGACCGGAACCATCAAGGAGCACAGCGAGTATAAGGACGAGAAGCAGACGGTCCTGACCAGATGCAAGGTAATGTAAGAGCAGCCCGTCCCGGAGGTAACGAGGACACAGGAGGCACAATGGGAAGCCCAGCACACACAAGAGCATCAGCGAAGTATGATGCGGAGAATGTGATCAGGATCACGATCAAACTGAACAAGAAAACGGACGCTGACATCATACAAGCTCTGGAAGGTCAAGAGAATAAGACAGGATTCCTGAAAACCATGATAAGGTCAGGACTAAGGAAGTAAACAAGATCCCCGGCATTAAAGCTGGGGATCTTCTTTTATATCATGTTCGACAGTTCGTAATAGAACCTGTGTCTCATCTTAATCAGAAGATTCTTACTGCATGGCATCCCGTTCATCTGTAAGGCAGTGCAAGACACATCAGATGTCACAGATTGTATCAGATATCCTCTCAGGATCTCATCTGGCGCCGCGATCTCTGCAGCAGTTCGTATCATTTGTACACGCTTCGACAGATCCCGGTGACGATCCTCCTCTGGATCTCCTGCAAGTTCCTTCTGCCATTCAGGAAGCATTCTGGCAAACCGGACCGAGAGATCGAACAGAGGCTGGTCCACATAGTATTTGTTGGATCTTGATGGCGTCCGATATCTGCTCATGACAACCACCTGTGGACCGGAGCCAGAGTACCTTCGAAGATTGCCGCCTTCAGTCCGATCCTGTTGGGATTTGCTATAGATCCTCCGATCATGTCATCCACATGCTCAACCATGCATGGACGGAAGTTGAAACCAGTGATTCCCTTATCGATCAGGTACAGATGAAAGAATTCATCGATTCCCTTTCCAGAATGCGCTGTTTTCGATTTTTCTTGATGTTTAATGGAATACCATTGCAGGAAGTCTTTAATCGTCTCACAGGGGATTCTGATGCAAGGAAACGATAGGAATAACTCACGCGGTTCGACCGTATACCCGAAATCTCTGAGACCGTAATTCTGTCCCGCTCCAAATCCTGCTATTATGGTACGGGGAAAGAAAGATAAACCAAACGCCCATTGATAGAAACGCGGGTCCGGGAAGACGTCATCCTCTAAATGCCATACATCACCTGATGGCGGGAGTTCCCGGTATGCCTCAAGGTATGCCGCCAGATTACCTTTGCCATCGTCCATGTGGATGAGTATATCGCGACCCTTGAAACCCTGATTGACCAGTTCAGGGACCAAGCACTCGGTAACATATTTCTCGCGCTGTTTGCAGGCATGTATTTGAATCATAATATTGTCACCTTCTTTCCCTGTTCCGTGAACAGCCTTTCAAGACTTGACGGATCTCCGATATACTCATGACATCTAACAGCCGCTCGGTCTACGTCCCATGTGTCATCATAGATGTCATGGCGGTCAAGGAATCGATTCATTGTCTGATAATAGGTTGATGAATACTGCGGAAATAGTGCCTTGATAGTATCAACGAATAGCGGATGAGGCCGCCACCACAAGCACATGTTCCGGTATCCCCGGATTGCCTTGTCAAGGTGTTCAAGTTCCCTTTTGGGATTGTTTATGAGAGCATAAAGGGAATTATTAAGGAATGCCACGTGCCTCCCGGCGATCCGCTCCTCCCAATCCTCTGGGACAGGACTTCCTTCAAGTTTAGGGCGCTTTTTGTATATCACTTCTTTTCTTGGAAGACATGCCGCATAATTATTTCTTTGCTTTTCTGACCACGTTATTACGGCATCAGCACATTGGATACCGCTAACACATCCCGCACCAGCATCGCAATCGTCAACCGCAAGCGTATAATACGGTGTGTATATCA